>Ga0182012_10000364_pt1 | contig 51365 bp, 35 predicted proteins | sample 612S2SmetaG_FD_120486 | JGI IMG/M metagenome (GOLD analysis project Ga0182012, IMG submission 120486) | Permafrost microbial communities from Stordalen Mire, Sweden - 612S2S metaG | ecosystem: Environmental > Terrestrial > Soil > Wetlands > Permafrost | place: Sweden: Stordalen | collected... | reverse complement strand
GCCATCGCTTACGCGGGCGCGTTCCTGCTTGCGCCTGCGCCGCAGGGTTCCGTTCTGCGAAATAATCTGTATCTGTTCTGGCATCTGCTGCCGGCCGCCGCTGTAGTATTCGCCACGGGTATTATCGACGACCTCTTCGGGTTGAAGCCGTGGCAAAAGCTGATCGGCCAGTTCGGCGCGGCCACCATCGCATACTATGCGGGCTTCCGCGTGCTGATCGTGGTGGGCGTCGCCACCGAGGATTGGTGGAGTTTTCCGGCGACGATCCTCTGGCTGCTGGTTTGTTCCAATGCCTTCAACCTCATCGACGGCATGGACGGGCTGGCGGGAGGAATCGGGCTTTTTTCGACGCTCACCATCTTCATCGCCGGCCTGGTGCACCAGAGCCCCGCTCTGGTGCTGGCCACGTTTCCGCTGGCCGGCTGCCTGCTGGGCTTCCTGTGTTATAACTTCAATCCGGCAACCATCTTTCTGGGAGATTCGGGAAGCCTGCTGGTTGGATTTCTGCTGGGATGCTTCGGGATCGTATGGACCCAGAAATCCGCCACGCTGCTGGGGATGACTGCGCCCCTGATGGCCCTCTCGATCCCGTTGCTCGATACCGCCATCAGCGTGATCCGGAGGCTTCTGAAGCGGCAGCCCATCTTTTCCGCCGACAGGGGCCATATTCACCACAAGCTGCTGGACCGCGGGCTGACGCCGCGCCGGGCGGTTCTGGTGGTTTACCTGGGCTGCAGCATTGTGGCCTGCTTCTCACTGCTGCAGAGTTCGGTGCGGAACAATCGCCTGGGCGGCATCATCACGATCGTGTTTTGCGCCATGGCCTGGATTGGCATTCAATACCTGGGATACGCGGAGTTTTCCGTGGCCGGGAAGATGCTGTTCAGTGGGGACTTTCAAAAGACGCTGAGGGCCCAGATTGAGCTGCGCCAATTCGAGCGCGACATCGCAGCGGCGACTTCGGTGGAGAATTGCTGGCGGGTGCTGTGCCGGACGTCCGAGAGATGCGGGTTCCAGTGCGAACGTCTGGTTTATGGCCACGGACAAAGCCTCGATTCCCGCACGGCCGCGAACCCTCCGGAGAGTCAAGCGCGCTACCTGGTCCAGGTTCCGCTTCCCGGCGGGAGCCACGCCGAATTCAGCCGCCCGCTGAACGCGCTCGTGTCGGCGGCGGTGGTGGGTCCGTTTATGGAAGCCGTGCACTGGACGTTCGGTCCAAAGCTGGAATCGTTATTGAGCGTGGAGCGGCCCGGTCCCGCGACTGAGCTCGATGCGGCAATGGCGAGGTAATGCGCGTCCTCCCCCTGTTCCCCTCGCAAAAGGGCGCCGTGCTGGTATGCGATTTCCTGATCGTCACGGGATTCTATACGGGATCGCTGTATCTGCTGCTCGGTCCGAGCGCCAATGTCTATCTCATTGAATCGGCCGGATGGCTGCGGGTTCTGATCGCCGTTTTCAGCGTGATCGGCGGATTGTATTTCAACGAGCTCTATTCCACATTGCGCATCAGCTCGCGCGTGGGGTTGGCGCTGAAGCTGTGCAATGTATTTGGCCTGTCGCTGGTTTTTCAAACCCTGCTCGCCTACTTGAATTCGAGCCTCACCCTGCCGAGGCGTGTGGTTCTGCTGGCGACCCTGGTGGGGCTGCCCCTGATCATGGTCTGGCGGGTGGTTTATAGCGGTTTCCTTTGGAAGCTGTTTGGGCAACAAAGCGTGGTGGTGGTGGGCAGCGGGCCGCTCGCCCGGGAGCTGGTGCAGGCCATTCACGAGTCCCCCGAACGCGGAGTCCGGTTGGCCGGTTACGTGGGCGATCCGGTGGGCGACAACATGCCGGGCAGCTTGTATCTGGGACCGTTTTCGCAGCTTGAGGCGATTGTTGCGGAATACCGGCCCGACCGCCTGGTGGTGGCGTGCGACGACCGACGCGGCGAAGCGATGCCCATCGAGCAGTTGCTGGATCTGCGTCGCAACGGGGTTGTTATTGAGGCCGGACCCAAATTCTACGAGGCTCTGCGCACGCGGATCTGCGCGTCCGAGTTCCGGCCGGAGGAGTATATTTTCGACCAGACGCTGGTACACCGTCCGGGGAGTCTGGCGTTGCAATCGATCTACATCAACATTCTGGCGCTGGCGGGCATTGTGCTGCTCAGTCCGGTTCTTGTCATTCTGGCGATTCTGGTGGCGTGTTCGACCAAGGGTGCGATTTTCGATTCGCAGACCTGCACGGGGTACCTGGGAATTGAGTTTGCGCTGGTCCGGTTCCGCATCACACGCGTGACGCCAGGGACGAATCGCCTCGTGATGACGCGCGTGGGGCGGTGGTTGCAGAGAACCCATCTGCAGATGCTGCCGGCTTTGTTCAATCTGGTTCGCGGGGAGATGGCGCTGGTGGGACCGCGACCGGTGCGTCCCGAGATTTCGGCTGAGCTGGCCCGGCGAATTCCGTTCTATGAACAGCGATACGCGTTAAAGCCGGGGTTGACGGGATGGAGCCAGATCAACGTGAATGCAAAAGATCCGCTGGATGCGCTGGCCGCGCTGGAGTATGACCTTTACTATTTGAAGCACCTGTCGCTTTCGTTGGACGCTTATATTTTGCTGCACCGGATGCGCAACATTTTCAGTTTCGCGAGCTAGCCGGCACGGGCGAATCAGGACGCCGTGCAGTAGATATGGCTCTCCCGGCCCGTCGGCACGTCGTTGGTGATATCCCGATTTTGTTCCACATCGAAAATCTTGTAATGATGGCCGCGGACAAACCCGATCACGTCCGTGGCATTGGCGCGTTTGTCCTGCTCGGTGGTGCCATGCAGCTCCAGATAGAGAGCGGGTTTTGTGGAAGCGATTAAGGCGGTCATGCCTTGGAGCGCGTCGAGTTCCATGCCTTCGATGTCGATCTTGACGAAAGCGGGCGCGGGGATTTGAAAGCGGCGGATGGCGGCATCGATTGAGGTGAGGATGACCGAGAACTCGGTGGCGTGTTTCACCTCGCCGAGGATTTGCTGGGAGATTTCAGGGTCGCCGCTGGCGGCCCCGGTCATCAGCGGGTCGAGGCGCAGACGCAGGATGCCGTCCTGGGAACCCACGGCTACATTGAGGACAAAGACATTCTTGAAGCGGTTGAGGCCGGCATTCTCATAAATGCGTACGACATTCACCGGATTGGCCTCAAAGGTGAGCACCTGACGGGCGGTTTTGGCGAAGAAAAGGGTCATGAGTCCCTGAAAGCCGCCGATGTCGTAGACCACTTTCCCGGTGAAGTTCAAGGTCTGGAGGAACCGTGTCTCGGCGGTATCCGGATGAGCTGCGCCGGGGAGGAAGCCGAGGCCGCCCTTTCTGCGGAGTCCCCTAGTGAGGCCGCCCCTGGAGGTGTAGACGATTCCCTGCAGCCTGCGGCTGACGGCGGCGGTGAGCCGGTGGCGCAACGTGAAATCGGAAGAACCGGAGCGCTTGGACATGGACGCGATGGTATTTTCTCACACCGACCGCGCGACTGCCCTAAAGCTTCCCGAAGCTACCGACGATAGACGGGCATGACGGCGGATATCCTTCCCCTACTTGCTGCAATGTTAGCCTGCTTCTCCGTGCTCGCGCTTTTCGCGCGGCACAATAAGAGAAGGGGATGGGTGAAGTCGCATCGCCTGACGCTCGAAGATCTGGTCGCGCTGGAGAAGAATTGGAAAGCGCGTCCCGCTCCGCCGCAGTCCGAAGCTCCAGCCAAAACCGAAGCTCCCGCGAAGGCCGACCCGCGCCATTTTCCCCAATCCGCGACCGATTCCACGAACTTTACGCAGGAGCTGGCAAATTTCCAGCAGTCTCTGGCGAGCACGACGGCGGTGAAGGTTCAAGAGCAGGAGCGCGTTAAAGTGTGACCGGTCTTCCTTGATCCACTCCTACCATCGTCGGAGACCCCGTAGAACAAGCCTTGCTTCGAGAGGACCGGGCAGCCAGGGTAATACCCGTCGGTACCTGCGGTGAAACGATAGAGAATGGATTCTGTCCACGCGCCACCAGGAGATTGCGGCGGGGTCAGGGAGAAGATCGTCCCGGACCCGTCGAAGGTATCGTTGAGCCCGCCGTAGGGCGTGACGCCGTAGAGGACGCCACCCGGGCCGATCACAAGCCGGGTTTGCGGTTGCGAGCCATCCTGACTGCCGGGGTCCCCATAGGTAAAGGTGTACAACTGCGCGTACGCCCAGGCACCGACAGGCGATGCGGGCGGGGTCAGCGAGAAGATGGAGCCAGCCGGCTCGCCGTCGGAGTTGGGAAAGTCGAAGGTGGCGCCGTAGAGGATGCCGCCGGCGCCGATGACGACGCCCCCGGAGTGGAGTGGCCGGGTACCGTCGGTCAAGTAGACCAATGCGGTGTAGGCCCATTCGCCCCCCTGGGAGCTAGCCTCGATGATCTGGATCTCCGGTTTCAGTAGACGATTCACCATTTCCCCGAGTGACATGCCCCCGCCCGACTGCCCGTTCCGCGGTGTACTTCTGAATGTCGGAGTCCAAACAGACCGGCAAGCGCAGCTCGGCTCGGGGCAGAAGAACTGCCCACGTCCCCTTTGCTGAAGTGATATTCTGTTTTCACCACTGCTCCTTGTAGCTGTATTCGGACTCTTGGCTGGCAGCGCCTTCCGCACCTTCACTTGATCCAATAAGGTTTTCCAAAGCGGCCTTGCAATCCGTGAATCAGGCCTTCGACCGGCGCTTTAAGGTTTACCCATTTCCGAAGCCTCGGCGTGCGCGCGATGGCCGCCCAGGACGCCAGCACCAGGTTCAACTGATGCAGCATCAGCAGCTTCTTTGAAACCGGGACGCCGCAACTTGTCAGGATCTCCGCGGTGAGGAATCGATTGCGGGTTTGCAGATAAAGGGCCATGCGAGAGAGTTGATTGCCCGGGCCCAGATCCTTCTCGACGCCAATGTAGCGCAGGTAAATCACGCGGCCGTATTGCGAAGCCACAAACCCGTAGACCGTGTCGTCACCCATCACGAAGTAACGCTCGTCCGGCAGGCCCGCGCGCTGGATGAGGCTGCCCCGGATTAATGCGCCTTCAAAACATCCATACGTCACAGATGTCCAGTCGCGGCCATTGTCGAAGGACGTTTCGCGCGAATAGGTGATGGCGGAGCAGGCGTTGGCATCCCAGATCGCTTCCCAGACGAGAATCGCGCCGTTGATCACTTTGCGCGGCTGGATCATGTCGGCGATGGCTTCGTAGCCGAGCATGGTTTCGAGCGCGTCCGGCCGCATTCGGACGTCGTCATCCATCACCCAAACCCAATCGAAGCCGCGTTCGACGGCCCATTTCATGCCTGCGTGAAATCCTCCCGAACCGCCGCTGTTGACGGGCAGGCTGAGCACATCGAGACCGGCGAACTCCTCGCGCAGAAGCGCGTCCGTGCCGTCGGTACTGGCGTTGTCGATAATGACGATCTTGTCGAGAGGCCGCGTCTGCGCGAGTAGAGAGCCGATGCAAACCCGCAACAGGGCTTTGCGGTTGAACGTAACGACAACGGCACAGACTCTCATGGGATGGCGGCGACGGTGGGCGCGGCTTCAGTCAAGTTGCGGAACCACATTTCCAGAACCAGGAGGGCCCAAAGCCACGTCCGGTTGTCGCGACGGCCGCTCTGGTGCTCTTCCAGCATGTGGCGCACAAACGCGGCGTTCACGAGACCGCGCCCGGTGAACGCAGCGCCGGTCAGATAGTCCCACATCATCTCGCGCAGCGGACCGCGCATCCACGGGCCCAGCGGAACCGCAAAACCCATTTTTGAACGGTTGAGCAGTTCGGGCGGCAGGCGATCGGCAATGGAATCGATCAATATGGCTTTGCCCCGGCCGTTCTGAACTTTCCATTTGTTGGGCACGCGCGCCGCGAGTTCGGCGAGTTCGTGGTCGAGCAGCGGACAGCGCACTTCGAGAGAGGCCAGCATCGACATTCGATCCACTTTCACCAGCATGTCGCCAGCCAGTTTCGAGGTGGCCTCAAAGTAGAGGACGGTGGAGAGCAGATCGGCGTCACCCTGCGGGAAACAGTCCGGCATGGAATCCAGATAGCTATAGTCGGGATCCAACATCCACGCGGGATTCACCAGGCGGCGCCGCATCTGATAGGGAGCGTAATTGCTCTCAAAGTAGCGCTCCAGCGCGGAATTGCGGCTCATCATGTGAAGCAGATTCTTGCCCTTGGCGCTATAAGGAAGCAGGTTTGAGAAGAGGCCGAGCGCGGTGCGCGCCGCGGCGGGAATGCGGCCATACGAATCCAGACGCGGCAGACTCTGAAGAATCTCATACCCGCCGAACAGCTCATCGCCGCCATCGCCACTGAGCGCCACCTTGACGTGGCGCGCGGCGAATTCGGAGACGATATAGGTGGGGATGGCGCTCGAATCGGCGAACGGCTCATCGAAGTCGCGCACCAGCTTTTCCACCAGATCCATGGCATTCGGCCGCACCACGATCTCGTGATGGTCGGTCTGGTAGCGCTCCGCCACCAACCGCGCATAATCCAGCTCGTTGTACTGCGCCTCCTCGAATCCGATGGAGAACGTTTTCACCGGAGCATCCGATTGAAGCGCCATGGAGGCGACGACCGCGCTCGAATCGATTCCACCGCTGAGGAAGGCCCCGAGCGGGACATCCGCAACCATGCGGATGCGCACGCTCTCATCGAGCTTGCGGCGAATCTCGGTTTGCATCTCCTGTTCGGAAACGTGGGCGTGTGGCGCGGCGCTTGTTTCAGGCATCGCCCAATAGCGTTCGACCCTGTGCTGGCCGCTTGCGTCCACTTCGAGCCAGCATCCCGGCGGCAGCTTGCGGGCGGCTTTGAAGATGGTCCACGGATCAGGGATCCAGGAGAACTGGAAGTAGAGGCGCAGGGCTTGCTCGTCGATTTCGAGCGGGATTCCGGCGACGCGCAGACACTTCAGTTCGCTTCCGAAATAGAGACCTTCCGGGAGAGCGGCGTAATAGATGGGCTTTTTCCCGAGGCGATCGCGCACCAGCAGGAGCGAGCGTTTGCGCGCGTCCCAGATCGCATAAGCGAACATCCCACGGAGACGCGTGGCGCCGGCTGCGCCTTCTTCTTCGTAGAGGTGCACCAGCACTTCGGTGTCGCTCGCGGTCTTGAACTGATGGCCGCGCTGGCGCAACCAGTCGCGTAGCTCGCCGAAGTTGTAGATCTCGCCGTTGAACACCACCCAGATGGAGCCATCCTCATTGGACATGGGCTGGTGGCCGGTGGAAAGATCGATGATGCTGAGGCGGCGCATGCCGAGTGCGGCGGAGCCGGTCGTCAGATAGCCGGCGTCATCCGGACCGCGATGGCGAATCACATCGCACATGGCGCGCACCAAGGCGGCGTCCGCGTTCCCATCCTTCAGGCAGTAACCTGCGATCCCGCACATGGTATGTCTTTATGCTACTTTGGAACGGTTGCGAAGCCCGCGAGAACTTGCGTTTCGCCTATCTCAGCAGGTTCGAGGAGTGGCCAGTTTCGTTCTTCCGCCTCCTCGATTGAATAGCGCCTTGAAGCCGGTGCCGCTTCCGACGCCGCTGGAGGTTGATCCATCGACGCTGCGCGGCGTGGCGGAATCCATCCTGCGCCACGAGTTTCCGATCTTCGACCGGACGATTGAAACAGGTCCGGCGATCGACTGGCGGTTCGATTATCACAATCGCGTAGGGACGCCCGCCGCGTGGTTCCGGACGATTCCGTTCCTCGACTTTCAGCGGAGCGGCGATCATAAGTACATCTGGGAATTGAACCGCCAGCAGCACCTGGTGGCGCTGGCACAGGACTGGGCGATTATGCGCGACCCTCGCATCCCTCTCGAAATTGCCGCGCAGATCGCTAGTTGGGATCAGCAGAATCCGTTTCTGCGGTCCGTGAATTGGGTGAGCGCTCTGGAAGTGGCGATGCGAGCCCTCTCGTGGATGTGGGTGCTGGATCTTTGCGGCCCCGCACTTCCCACCCAGACGCGGAAGCTCTTGGGGACCCTTCTCTTACAGCATGGTGTGGCGATCACTCAAAACCTGTCGACTTACTTTGCGCCGAACACCCACATTCTGGGTGAAGGGGTTGCGTTGCACGCGCTGGGGATGGTTCTTGGGCGCAAAGAATGGATCGATCTGGGCGAAGGCATCGTCGATCGCGAGCTGATCGCACAGGTTCTGGGCGACGGTTTTCATTTTGAGCTGTCGAGCTATTACCATCTGTATGCGCTTGATATGTTCCTGTTTCATTACCTGCTGCGCGGACGCCCCGGTCACTTTGATCCGGTGCTGCGGAAGATGTTTCGCGTGCTGTCCGCTCTACAGGGTGACGATGGCAGTTTTCCTTTGATCGGCGACGATGATGGCGGGCGGTTCTTTCATCCCTACGGAGTGCGGCGGCAGTTTGCACGGGCGACTCTCGGAACCGGCGCGGCGCTTTTCCCGGATATGACTGCGTCTGTTTTCGATCACTTTGGATCCAGCGGGCTGTCCGTTTTCCGCCGACCGGCCGCACATGTAACCTTCGATTGCGGTCCGTTCAGCCGGGGCGGCGCGGGACATAGCCACGCGGATGCTCTCTCTTTGACTTTGCGCGTGCGCGGTCAGGATGCGCTGGTGGATCCCGGTACGTTCACCTACGTGGCCGACCGCGCTACGCGGGATTGGTTTCGGGGCACGGGCGCGCATTCGACGGTGCGGCTGGGGGGCCGTGATCAAGCCGAAGCCGTGAACCCGTTTCGCTGGGAGAACAAACCGCGGGTCAGGCGTCTGGAAGGCGCCGGGTGGCGCGCGGGCGCCGAGTGCTCTTATCGCGAGTGGGTGCATGTTCGGTCGGTAGACTGGTCATCGCCAGGCCGTTTGCTGGTGGAGGATACGGTGGCAGGTCCGGCGGGGACCGGCACGCTGGAACAGAACTGGCATTCGGCGCTGGAGATCCGGCGAATTGCAACGCACCGTTTTGCGCTGGGCGACGTGGCGGTGCTGGATATTGATTCGCGTTTGCAGCCGGTGATCCACGGTGGGTTTTATTCTGAAGTCTTCGGCTCGAGAGAGAGAAGCCACATTCTGCGCTGCACGGGAGATACGCCGGTAACATCCCCCTTGGCGACCACGATTGAGGTTGCGGAATGAAACGGCGAGTGCTGCTGCTTTCTTACTGTCTGGATTACGGAGGCAGTGAACGGCAGTTGGCGGAAATCGCGCGCTCGATGGACCCGGACACCTACGAAATGCATGTGGGGTGCCTCGAATGCAGTGGATTGCGTGAGCCGGAGTTGCGGGCGGCGGGTATACCGATCGTCCAGTTCCCCATGCGGTCTTTCTTTTCCTTTGACGCAGTGGTTCAGTCGCTGCGGCTTGTTTCGTATATTCATCGACACAAGATTGACCTGGTGCATGCTTTCGATGTTCCGATGGATATTTTCGGGGCGCCGGCGGCCAAGCTGAGCTTACGCCCGGTGGTGCTGACCAGCCAGCGAGCGCACCGCAGCCTGACGCAGGGCGCGCGCTTGCGGATTTTGCGTGCAACGGACCACATCGCGGATGGGATTGTGGTGAACTGCGAAACCATTCGCCGTCATTTGATTGAGGACGAGCATGTGCGGGCGGATCGTATTCATCTCTGTTACAACGGGCTGGATGAGAAGTTCTTTGCTTTTCGCGAGCGCGGGGAGGCTGAGGGCATAACGATTGGGTGCGTGTGCGCTCTGCGGCCCGAAAAGAATCTCGCGTTATTGATTGATGCGTTCTTTATGATCACGCGGGTCTGCGGTGGGTGCCGGTTGTTGCTGGTTGGCAGCGGTCCCAGCGAAGCGGCGCTCAAGGAGCTGGTTGCGCGGAAGGAACTTCAGGGGCTTGTTACTTTTGTTCCGGCAAATTCCGATGTTCCGGGATGGCTGGATCAGATCGACATCTTTGTGCTGCCCTCGAAGACGGAGGCATTCTCCAACTCATTGATGGAAGCCATGGCTTGCGGTTGCGCGGTGATCGCTTCGGACGTTGGCGGAAACCCGGAATTGATTGGCAAGGATGAGCGAGGGCTGCTGTTTCAGGAGGGTAACGTAGCGGATTTGGTGGAGAAGCTGGCCGGATTCGTCAAGCTTCCCGAGCTCCGCCGCAACAAGGCTCGGGCGGCGCGGGCCTTCGTCGAAGAGAAACTGACGCTGCGCGCTTCGGTGGCCAGGATGGCGGAGATCTACGAGCAGTTCCTCAAGTAGTCTTTCAGCACGCGGGCGTTTTCCTTGAGGTTGTAATCCGCGAAGACTCTGGCGCGGCCGTTCCGGGCGAAGCGGGTTCGGAGGGACGGGTCGAGGATGAGGCGCTCGATGGCCGCGGCCAGAGCCGGGGAGTCGGCTGGTGGGACAAGCAGGCCATCGCGGCCATCTTCAATCAACTCCGGCACGCCCGTGACTCGCGTGGCCACGCAGGGGACGCCGAGGGCCATGGCTTCCATGGCGGCGACGGGCACGCCTTCGGCAAAACTGGCCAGCGCAAAACATTGCGAGCGCCGCAGACGATCCCTGACGCCTTCATTGGGCAACGGTCCGGTGAACTCGACCGGGATTTGAAGCTCAGCGGCAAGCCTCTGCAAAGCCGCGAGTTCCGGGCCGCCGCCGACGATGGTGAGAGAAACCGCGTGACCTGCCCTCACCAGGATGGCCACGGCCTCAAGCAAGAAGCGGTATGCCTTGACCGGGACCAGGCGGCCGACGCAGATGACGTGAAAGTTTTCCGCATTTAAGTCGGGGGCGGCGGCTGGAAGAGGGAATTCATCGAGGTTGATGCCCAATCGCGCCATCTTGACCTTGTGCCAGTCCCTGGGATCGCTGAAGCGCATGATCTGGCTGCAGCCATAGCGGCTGATGCCGATGGCGAGCTGGGCGGCGGCGAGTTTCTCCTCCATGCAGAAGCCCACGGGATCGATGAATTCATCGGAACCATGGATGGTCATGGAGAGCGTGAGATCGAAGACTTTGCGAATGAGCATCGCGGTGAGGGAGGCGAAGTGGGTATGAAGATGGCGCAGGCCGCGGGCTCGCGCCCAGTCGCCGACCACGATGGCTTCCGCAAAGAATCGCAAATGCCTCGCGAGCCGAAGCAGGTCCCATTTGGAAGAACGAACGGCTGTGAGAAGGCCCCGCATGTACGCACCGGGTTTTGTGAAAAAGACTCGCAAATGGGCCAGGAGCCACTTGCTGGTGTCAGCACGCGCATAGTAAGTATGCTCAGCTTCGTGGAATTCTTCGGCAGTCAGTTCGGCGACGGGCCGATCCGGGTTGCGAATAGAAACCACATCAATCCTGAGACCGAGATTTCGCAGCTCACCGATTTCCCGGAGGATGAAGCTGTGGCTCACGGTAGGGTACTGGCTGATCAAATACAGGATCCGCTCAGCCAAACCAAACCTCGCTGTCAGGGGATGGGGATAACGAATGGCTCACCCGTCGCGACCAGTACACCTGCGGCATTTCGATATTTCATCCTGCCATAAAGCACGCGCCCGCTGATACCGGGGATTGCGATGGTGCAGCCGCCGGAGCACGGAGTACCCGATAACAGGCTGGCTTCGGTGATCTCAAAGTAGAAGGGGTTATTGGGGTCGATCTGGTCGGAAGAGACGCTGCGGCCCACCGCGCAGGATTCCGCCCGGGAGGTGCAGAAGTAGTTGCTGAGGGAATCTTCCGCGTACCCGAATTCCGCGAACGCGGTTGAAACGGATGCGCCGGATGGAGGATTGGCCCGCACCTGCAAGGCGATGAAGTTACCGCGGTCGGTGGAATCGGGCGGCGGAGGCGGTGGAACCTTTATCGCGAATGCCATGTCTCCGACGTTGCCCGCGTAGTTGGTGTCCTCGATGATCCAGTTCCCGTTGGGTAAGGCATGGGGGTGGTAAAACGATGTCAGGAAACGGTTGTACGAAAACGCTTTCGAGATCATTCGCTGGTATTTGCCAGCGTTATCGGTCTGCGCGAGTCCGACCTGCATGAGGGAGTTGAACACCATCGCGTTGTTGCCAATACAAAGATCGAATTCGTCCGGCATTTGGCCATCCTGCCCAGCACTGTGACAGTAAGGATGGTTCACGAAGGGCGCGTTGACATAAACGTCTCCGACGAAAGAACCGGGATAACACTCCCCTGCAACATTCGTGACGCAGTAAGTGTAGGAACCTTGTGAGGTCGATCCAATCGAACTCGCGGGGCCGCTTACGTCGATCAGCGTTTCATAGCCGGCGAACGCAAATGTCGGCAGAAATTTTCGATTCAGATTGGGCGTCTGACTGGCTGTGAATCTCCAGAGCTGACCGGTCAGATTCACCGCCGGATTGCCTCCATCGCTGATTTCCGACCCGGACAGAGGACTGCCATTAAACGGCCGCCCATCCCAGAAGAACTCACCCGTGTTTCCGGTCGCGTATAGACCAGGCCCAGCGGGGTGCTCCTGCTCCTCGTTGCCGTTGGCCGGTCCCCATTGTCCCGCGAAAAACGGATTCTCCTGCACGAACAGGGACGGCGGAGTGGCGATCAGGCCAGGTATCGTTTGGTAGGTTCTCAACTCATAGCAGTAGTACCAATTGCTGGATGCGGGGCAACGGGGATCGACGGAATAGGAATTCACGTAGAGGCCATTCTGGGCGAAGGTATGCGCCCCGATGGTATACGGATCGCCGTCAATGTAAGGGTCGCCGATGATGGTGCTTCCAGACGTGTCGGTCCCATGAGGGTCGAGGGAATAATCCCAGAAGAATTCCCCGCTGGGCTGAGTCGCGGTGACAGGATTCGGCACGGAATTACACATGGTATAGAGCGCCGGATTCGGTGAGCTGGCGCCGATGTATCCGCCAGCGTCATATCCTCTTTGAAAGGTCCAGGAGTTGCCGTTCTTAGCAAGCAGGCGCATCTGTTCGCTATTGACAGTGAAGTAGTCGCCGGGGGCGGAAGCGCCGATTTCCCCAGGCAGACCGGTTTCAAGCGCCCCGCCGCATTGCTCGGTGGAAGCGGTGCAAGGCGATGGATCGTAAGGTTCTCCATTCACGGTTACGGTGGTGCATTGCTGCCCGGTAACGCCAAATGAATTGGCTGGGCAGGTAGCCAGGCCACCCTGTACGCCTGGAATGGCCGAGAAGGCCGTTCCATCGATCACGTTGGAAATGTAGGGGCCGACGCCGGGAGAGGTGTCGCTATAGGAACTCCAGAAGTACGGGCCGATGCCGGTCCATCCCGGTATACCGAAATAGTCGTTGGATTTCAGCGTACACCAGCGGGCATTCGGCCGTGTCCACGAAGGCAAAGCGGCAACAATACAGCCAGGAAGGCCTCCGCCGGTGCATCCGGCATTGCCGGGCTGCCCGTTTGAAGTCGCATTCGGGTCGAAAAATATGGTCCACCCAAGAGATCCATAGTCGCCGCGCTGGTTGCGGAATTTCAAGAGCCCATTCTCGACGCCGCTCAAATTCCAGTTCAGGTAACGGTCTGCCTGAAACTCCGAATCAAAGGCGGGCATCAGCACGCTCATGGTGGTCGGCCCCGTTAGAGTCGTGAACAGGAGGCAGGGTTGGACGGTTGGATTTGTTGCGGAATTGCAGACCGGTAGGTTTTCGCCCTCTTCCAGATGGCCCGGATAGTTGACATCCTGCGGCTCGGAATGGTTGCCGAAATATTGGACCATCTGAGGCTGGTTGCCGCCGCAATACCAGATATCGGCATCGTTCGGATCGAAGGTCATGCTGTCAAACGTGCCGCAAGAGCCAGTCGCGGTGTAGTAAACCCCCTGATTCAGGGCGATCAGATGGGCTTCGCCCGTGATGCTATCGATCCAGTACATGGCCCCATTCTGCATGGTCATGCAGTTATAGCCCTGGTTACCGGTGGGTCCGACCACTGTCGCTGTGCTGCACAGATCGTAGTCGCCGGAAAAATCCCAATACGGAAAGATGCCGGTCTGATAACTGGACTGCACGTATTGCACGGAAATGGTATCGGCGCTCGTCGTCTGCTTTCGAACTAATACTCCGAAGTTCGTGCTGTAGTAGTTGTAGATGCCACTTGGGCAATTCGAGGTCAGGTTTGCGGTGGTCAAGGCCGTTACCGCCGAGATCTTATAATCCTGGCCATTAATCTGGATGTCACTCCCAGGACTCCAGTAAGTGGCGAAGAAATCGCCCGAGACCTGGATGATGGAACCGCTGCCGTTACAACTGACCTGCCCTTGCCGGGTAGCCACCTGCGTCCCGTTCGGGGGGATTACGCCGGGTCCCTGCCAAAGATCGATCGGGGTGCCTGTGGTGCCGAAGGTGTAAATGTTTAAAGAGGTAGTGAGGGGTTGCTGAAACTGGGTTCCCCCCGGTTCGCAATTCACGCCATCGATGGTGAGGCAGACGACGATGTTGCAGTCCGCTGTGACAGCGCTGTTACAGCCTGTGTTCGTTGTGGAGGCTGTGAGCTGCACCTGATACCAATCGAGGGTGTAGTAGTTATTCTCGTGACCCGCGTGGAAGAGGAAGAAGTTGCCCGCGTTTCCGCCATTGCTTCCCGTTGAGAGGAAAAGCGTTCCCGAATTGTTCCCGGTGATGGTGGCCGAAAGCGCATCGTTCACAAGCGCGTTTGCCGGATTTGACCATGTACTGGAAAGCGCCATGTTCAAGGGCTGATTGGTGGTGTACTGCGTGAGCGCGCGATCCTGCGGTAGAGACACGCGGCGCACGAGGGCGCCGGTTTGCGGATCGATAATTTGCTGAGTACGATCCGACATGCTGAGCGTGGGCCATGCGTATCCGCCGGGATGCAATGGATCGGGCGGCGCCGGGTCCGTGAAGGTTCGCCCCATGGCAATGTTCGCGGTCTGAAACTGGCCACTGGCGAAATCGCCGGTGCTTGGACAGGTGAGCGCGTAATAGTGGGTTGTGTAAGCTTGCAGGGCACGAGAATAGCGCGTGCTATCGAGCGCCAGATCGGCCGATCGCTTGCCGATGATGAACACGCGGGAAGTTCCGTTGACCACGTTGCCGGGCCGGGTGTCCACGTTGGCGCCAGGGAATTTCGTGGGGTCCACGTCGTAGACCACGGGCGTGAAGGTCGCACTTTCGCTCACGGCGATTTCGCACGAATTCCCATCGGGTGCGTCGTAGGCCAGGATCGCCTGGGTGTTGGTCACGCCGGTGATTCGAACATTGTTGATGGCGGCGCTCAAAGGGAAAGACGCGAACGCCGCCACTGCGAATAGAAGCTTCATGTTAGGACCCCCTCACGATGGTGGCGTTGTAGACCAGCGCGGAAACCGCGGAGGCAGCGCCGCTGAAATTGCAAAGACGAACCGAAACAGTGCCGCTGGCGCTGACGCGCATCATCCCGAGGAAGCCTTGCGGCAGAGCCGGCCAGCCGGCCGCGATTCCATCACCGGGATTAGCACCAGGCACGGAAACGTTTTGCTCGGTGGAACAAGAGCCCGCCCCGATGGCGGAAAAAGTGAGCGAAGCAGACCCAGTAATGAACGTAGGAATCACGGAGGAATCCACGCTGACCGTGCTGCTGGTTCCACTTTCCAGAATCACAACACCCGTTCCAGCGGCCAGTGACTTGGCCGAAAGAAACGCGCGCTGATCGAAGCCGCCGCCAATCGCCCAGGCGCCGCCGGAGGCATTCCAGGTGAAGACCGGAATGGAGTTGATGGGAAACTGCGAAACGTTGGTTTGAACCTGGCAACCGGAAGAGCAGGCCAAGGTGAGAAAGCTGCTACCCACGTTGAGAGTGCCGTCGCCTGTGAGATAGATATAAGCCGTATCGGTGCCGCCGGAAAGCGTCACGGTCGAGCTTTGTGTGATGGAGTACGTGACGGTGCCGAAGCGCACGTTGCATGGAGTCGCGAGCGAGCAGAGAGCGCCGATGGTCAATAGATTGGGATTCGTCACCGAAACCGCGAAGTCGCCAAGCTGGGAAGCCGTACTCGCACCCGACCCACCCGATCCGCCGCCGCTACCCGAACTTAAGCCCCCCGATCCGTTCACGACGCAGCGGCCGCTCTGCGGTTGCAGGAACGATACGGCGACATCGTAAGTGCTCTGGTTCACGGTTACGTGACTCGGCTCGATGAGGTTGGCCGGGCTGGCGTTGTCATAGCAACCCACCAGCAGATTCGGCGTATTGAGATTGTGCTCCGTGCCGGGAATGGCAAGTACCGTGGTTCCGCTGAACGTTGTGCCGAAGTTCGGCGGCGTCGCCACCGTAAGAGGAAGCCAGGTTGTGGAAGCGGCGCTCCATCCAAGGAGCTGGCCGTTGGTGGGAGCGGTAGTCGCTACGGGGCGGTTTTGCAAACCGGTGACGGTGACGGCTGACGGCGTACCGTTGACGTCGCCGGCGAGTTGCTGCCAGATGGGGTTGACGCCGTCGGTCGTCAGGAACGCACCAGCATTATTGGTCTCACTGGGCACCAGGCTGGTCTGCGGGATGGCCGCGCCTTCCAGGGACCAGGTGTTGGTGACGGAGCAGCCGTAGAGGTTCTGGCCTGCCGGTCCGGTCGTGAGGAAGAAGAACTCGCCTTGTCCGCACGTTGCCGGAAGGCTGGCGCCCACCTGGGCGGGTTTTGTCGAGGTCGCGTTGCTGAAATCGACACTCTTGGATTGAGTGCGGAGATCGACCTTGGTTTGTGCGCACAGGGCCGACCCGCACACGACGGCAATCGCGGAGCATCTCCGCCATAAGGATATTCGCATAAGATTCTGTCCGGTGGGGCTCTGTTGGTTTTCGCGTGAGCGACAACATCAACCCGCTTTCAGGAAATCAGATAGAAAGTGCGCTGGGGGTGGCGAATTGGGTTAAGCCGATTAGAATCCTAGCGAAAAATGTCGATTTTTGCGGTGATTCGCCTTCGGACCCGGTTCAACTTTGGTCAGAAGGAGGGAGTGCAAAACCCATGCCACGGATGAATGGGGATGAACACGGATAGCGGGCTTGGAACCTTTACAGTCCCGGATCGAATCCCAGTTCGAAGTCTTCCGCGGGGTCGACGAGTTCGCGCAAGAGCACGTCAACGGTTCGCTCGGCCTTTCCATTGGGCGTGAAGTGGATGCCGCATTCTTTCTCGGCTTCCGCTTCCCACCACCAGCGGCCAGCGCGCTCGTCCTCGCCCGGCAGCGTCGCCCTGGTGCAGGGTCCGCAGCCGATACTGGTGTAACTCTGCTCATAGAGCGGATGGACGGGCAAATCGTTCTGGGCGATGTATTCGTCCACTTCCTGTTTCGACCAGTCGAGAAGCGGGCTGATCTTTACCAGTTCGGAAGAGTGGTCGACCTGGGGGAGCGCGGCGCGGGAGGGGTTCTGGCCGCGCCGCAGACCGACCATATAGGCCCGGAATCCTTTCAATTTGCGGCCCAGCGGACGAACCTTGCGAATCTTGCAGCAGAGCATCCGCAACGGCACCTCGCGCCGAAACAGGTTGGGCCCATAACGGGTGACCATGGCCTCAACCTCGTTGGTTTCGGGGGAAACGGTTTCTACCTGAACGCCATACCGATCCCGGATCATTTCAATCATCTGATAGGTTTCGTCGGGCAGGCGACCCGTATCGAGGGTGAATACCCTCACGGTAGGATCAATGCGCAAAGCCATGTCGAGAATCACCGCGCCCGTTTTCTGGAAGCTGGTGCAGACCGCGAGGTCGCGGCCATACTCTTCGATGGACCATGCCACGATCTCCTGGGCTGTGCGAAGGTGGGCGCGGACCTCGATCATTGCATTATTGATGGAGAAAGGGGTAATTGGATTCTAAACAAGAGGGGAAAATGGAGCGGGAGACGGGATTCGAACCCGCGACATCGACCTTGGCAAGGTCGCACTCTACCAACTGAGTTACTCCCGCGAAACCGGAAGTCCTATTCTCTTATGGTTTCGATGCTGGTGTCAAACATGGTGGCTTGACACGAGCGTTTTCGTGGCCGAATACGAACCTGGGACTGCCACCGAAAACAACCATTTTCAGGTGATCCTGTTTTATGCAAGTCGTTACAAGACAATACTTTATTTGCCCCTTGCGAGACGGCGTGCTTGTGTTAAAGTGAGTGCTGCTGTTTTGAAACCAATGCCGCAACATCCTCGGATCGCCACCCGGATTTTCAGCCGAGACGCCGCGGTTTACTCAGTTCAGGACTAAAGAGGAATTGTTCGCTCAGGGCTCTCCTGGAGGGGGTCCATTGGGCGGCTGTTGCTTGTGGACTGAGTTACAAAACAGCGACAAGTTCGCCGTCAGGAATGTGTATGAACGCGTGGGATCAGATCAAAGTACAGCTAGCGTCGACGCTTAGCACCGAGAGTTTCGATAATTGGGTCAGCCGCACGGCGCTTGATCGAGTGGAGGGCGAAACCCTTCATGTGTTTGTTCCCGATCAGCAGACGCGGCAATGGCTTGAATCGGAATATGGCGACCTGATCCATTCCATGGTGCGCAACGTAAACGGGTCGCACTTCCGCCTGGTGACGTATCACCCCGCATACAGCGAGCGACACGAACCCATTGCCGATCCTGTGCCGGAGGATCCTTCTTCCCTGATGAGCGCGTTGAATCCGCGTTTCACGTTCGATTCGTTCGTGGTGGGAGCGAGCAATCAGTTCGCGCACGCGGCAGCGCGATCGGTGGCCACAAATCCATCGCGCAGCTACAACCCGCTGTTCATTTATGGCGGGGTCGGGATGGGCAAGACGCATCTGATGCATGCCATTGGACGGGCGCTTATCAGTTCGAATAAAATGCGCGTGATCTACACTTCGAGCGAGCGGTTCATGAATGAAGTGATTTCCGGCATCCGCTTCGACCATATGGCAGCACTGCGGCAGCGCTACCGGTCGGCGGACGTTCTGCTGATCGACGACATTCAATTGCTGGGCAGCAAGGAACGGACGCAGGATGAACTGTTCCACACGTTCAATGAACTGCACGACCACCAGAAGCAGATCGTGATTTCAAGCGATGCGCCGCCGAAAGAGATTCCCGGATTGCTGGACCGACTGCGGTCGCGGTTCGAATGGGGTTTGATGGCGGATATCCAAGCCCCGGACCTGGAAACGAAGATGGCCATTCTGGACAAGAAGGCCGAGATGGAGGGAGTGCGGCTTCCCGATGATGTCCGGACGTTCGTGGCGTCCCGCACGAAGTCCAACGTGCGCGAGCTGGAGGGCGCGCTGGTAAAGCTGATCGCTTATTCGTCGCTCACCGGGGCTCAGATCACCCTGCCCATGGCGCAGCAATGCCTGAAGCACCTGCTGCATGCGCAGGACCGCCGCGTGACCATTGACGCCATCCAGAAGGCTGTAGCGGAGAAGTTTGGCGTGCGGCAAGCGCAACTCAAGGAAAAGAGCAATACGCGCGCGATCGTGCACCCCCGCCAGGTGGCGATGTATCTGGTGAAGGAGCTGACGGCGGCCTCACTTCCGGAGATCGGCCGGGCATTCGGCGGAAAGCATCACACCACTGTGATTCACTCGATTGGGGTGGTTACCAAGAAACGGGTGACAGATCCCGAATTGAACAGGATCTTACACAGTCTAACCGACTCATTACAAGGTGGTTAGCGTTTTCGTCCACAGCCCCCCTTGTGATCCGGAGAGGTTTTCTGTAAATATCCGGTTGCAGGGCGGGTTTTGCAGGTTCGTCCGCGGCGTTTTCCTAAATCTGCTGAGACACGAACCTGTTGAATTTTGTATAATTTAGGAAGAAATCAACAGTTTCGACAGGCCTACTAATACGGGTTCTTCTGTATAGATTTAAGAACCTATCAGAAGTAATGGGAGAGATGGATGGAATTCACCGTCAGCAAAAGCGATCTGGTGCGCGAGTTGGGCTTGTCTCAGGGTGTTGTCGAAAAGAAGACGACCATCCCGATTCTGTCGAATGTTTTGATCCAGGCGGAAGGGGATCGCGTGTTTTTGACCGCGACGGATCTGGAATTGGGAATCCGCTGTTCGTGTCCCGCCCGAGTGAAGAAAGAGGGTGCTGGAACCATTCCGGCGCGGCGGCTTCTGGACTACGTCCGCCTGCTTCCGGATGCGGACATCACGTTCAAATTCCTGGAGAACCACTGGGCGTCGATCACCTGTGGGAAGTCCAAGACCAAGATTGCCGGCATGAGCCGGGAAAGCTTTCCGGAACTACCGGAGATGCCGGAGCAGATTGCGGAGATCCCATACGGCCTGCTGGCGTCTCTCATCGCCCGGACGTATTTCGCGATCTCGCTGGAGGAATCGCGCTTTACGTTGAATGGCGCGCTGCTGCTGGTGAAGCCGGAGGGAGTGACCATGGTGTCAACCGACGGGCACCGGCTGGCGTTTGTGGACCAGCAACTGGCGGACCCCGCCAATAAGAGTTTCCGTGCTCTGGTACCGCGCAAGGCCATGAACGAAATTGCGAAGCTCGCGGCCGAAGGAACGCCAGATCAGAAGGCGCATTTGTCGAGTGACGACAATCATCTGTTCTTCCAGTTTGGCGACCGGCTTTTGATCACGCGGAAGCTCACCGGGAATTTTCCGGATTATGAACGTGTGCTGCCGAAAGAGAACGAACACATCGCGCGCATGTCGAAGGCGGAGATTCGTTCGGCGATCGAGCGCGTGGCGCAGTTTGCGGATGAGCGTTCGCGAGCGATCCGGGTGCGCTTCGAGCCGGGTGAGGTTCGTGTGTTCTCCTCGTCGGTTGAGACTGGTGAGAGCGAGGAAAGCGTATCGACGGAGTACCAGGGTCCGGCGATGGAGATTGGTTTCAACGCGCAGTATCTGCTGGATTTCATGCGGGCCATCTCGCAGGACGAAGTGGCGTTCTCGCTGAAAGACGAGAAGAGCGCAGGCGAGCTGCAGCCATGGCTGCCGGCAGGCGATGGGACGCAGAGCCAGAGCTATCGCTACGTCGTCATGCCCATGCGCATTTGAGGATTCTTGAAATAGGTTTACATGCCCAACGAAGTCAACATGTCGTCTCCCGACACTTACAATTCGGAAAGTATCAAGGTTCTAGAAGGTTTGGAAGCAGTCCGTCTGCGGCCCGCGATGTATATCGGGTCTACGGGTGAGATGGGGTTGCATCACCTGGTCTATGAAGTGGTGGATAACTCCGTCGATGAAGCTCTGGCGGGTTATTGCAAGAATGTCGAAGTCATCATTCACATCGATGATTCGGTGACGGTGATTGACGATGGCCGTGGAATTCCCGTAGGCATCAAGCCCGAGTTCGGCGTCTCCGCCGCTGAGATCGTGATGACGAAGCTGCACGCGGGCGGGAAGTTCGACGATAACTCGTATAAAGTATCGGGCGGTCTGCATGGCGTCGGCGTGAGTTGCGTGAATGCGCTGAGTGAACGTCTGGATCTGGAGATATGGCGCGAGAAAGCGACCTGGCAACAGGAGTACGCGCAGGGTGTTCCGAAACACCCGCTGAAGGAAACCGGCAAGACCCGCAAGACGGGGACAAAGATTACCTTTAAGCCCGACGCCACCATCATGATGGTGACGAAGTTCAACTTCGATACTCTGTCGCAGCGCCTGCGTGAGCTCGCGTTTCTGAATAAAGGCCTGCGGATCACTCTGACCGACGAGCGCGTGGACCCACCCAAGAGCCACGAGTTTCTTTATGAAGGCGGTATTTCGGAGTTCATCCGGCATCTGAACCGCGGTAAATCGGTATTGCATGATAAGCCGATCCATTTCGAGTCGTCGGCCAAGCTCCCGAACGGCTACACGATGGAAATGGAAGTGGCGCTGCAATATAACGACGCATATGCCGAGAGCGTCTTCAGCTTCGCAAATAACATCAATACGGTGGATGGCGGCACGCACTTATCCGGCTTCCGCAGCGCGCTCACCCGCACGATCAACGCATTTGGCCAGCAGGCAGGATTGTTCAAGGATGTGAAAGAGAACCTGACCGGCGACGACGTGCGGGAAGGTCTGACCGCCGTGGTGAGCGTCAAGGTTCCGCAGCCGCAGTTTGAAGGGCAGACCAAGGGCAAACTGAATAGCGATATTCAAGGGCCGATGACGCAGTTTGTCAATGACAAGCTGGGTGAGTTCTTCGAAAAGAACCCGACCGTGATGAAAAAGATCGTGGGGAAGGCGATCGATGCGTCGCGGGCCAGGGAAGCTGCGCGGAAAGCGCGCGACCTGACCCGGCGTAAGGGGGCGCTCGATTCCGGTGGCCTCCCCGGTAAGTTGGCCGATTGCCAGGAGCGTGACCCGGCGCGGTGCGAATTGTTTCTGGTGGAAGGCGAATCCGCCGGCGGTACGGCGAAGCAGGGGCGGGACCGTAAGTTTCAGGCGATTCTGCCGCTGAAGGGCAAGATTCTCAACGTCGAGAAGGCCCGCTACGACAAGATGCTGGGGCACGACGAAATCCGGGCGCTGATCACGGCGATGGGCACGGGTATTGGCAAGGAAGACTTCAACGCCGCGAAACTGCGCTACCACAAGATCATCATCATGACGGACGCGGACGTGGATGGCTCGCACATCCGGACGCTGCTGCTGACTTTCTTCTTCCGGCACATGCAGGAGTTGATTACGCGAGGACACGTTTATATCGCCCAGCCGCCGCTTTACAGCATCAAGCGGGGCAAGAACGAGAAGTACATCAAGGACGAGAAGGAATTCACGCGCGAGATTATGCGCCGCGCGACCGAGAACCTGATTATTGAAACGTCGGCGAACGGGCAACCCTCGGCGCGCCTGGAAGCGGGCGAATTGCGCGCGTTCCTGATGAGTTTAGACGAGTTCGAGCAGATGTCGTTCAAGATTGAGCGCCGCCTGCGCGATGAGCGCGTGGTGGAAGTGTTAGGCCGCGCGGAGTTTGCGGTAGATACACGCGGGGATTTTCTGGAGCGGGCGAATCTGGAGCCTCTCCTGGCGGCGTTGAAGGCCGCGAACGTGCATTCGGCGGAGATCCGCGCGGATGAAGAGCATGCCGCCTGGATGGTTACGTATCACGATTCGACCAATGCCGAGCGGTTCATCAACATTGAGCTGGCTTCGCAGCCCGACTATAAGCGCTTTCGAGTTTTCGCCAAGCAGATCAGCCGGAACAATCACGCACCCTTCTCGGTAATCAAGAACGAGCGCAAGGAAGTGCAGCCGGATTGGCGAGGATTGCTGGCGCATGTGAAGGAAGAGGGCAAGCGCGATTCGAGCGTCAAGCGGTATAAGGGTCTGGGTGAGATGAATGCCGAGCAGTTAGGTGAGACCACGATGAGTCCGGAGAAACGGGTCCTGCTGAAAGTGCGTCTGGAAGACGTGGTGGAGAGCGATTTGATCTTCACGACACTGATGGGGGAGGATGTGGAGAGCCGGCGCAAGTTCATCGAAGACAACGCGCTTGACGTGAAGAATCTGGACGTTTAATATGGCGCGGTCGGCCGATTGGGATCCGGCCCGGTACGAGGGCAGCCATTCGTTCGTATGGGAGTACGGCGCGGATCTTGTATCGCTGTTGAACCCGCAGGCCGGCGAGCGCATTCTTGATGCCGGTTGCGGCACGGGTCACCTGACCGCGAAAATTTCCGAATGCGGCGCGGACGTGCTGGGGATTGATTCGAGTCCCGCTATGATCGCACAGGCGAGGCAGAATTTCCCTAAATTACGTTTCCAGTTGGCGGATTTGCGCGAGTTTCGCAGCGATCTCGCCTTCCACGCGGTGTTTTCCAATGCCGCCCTGCATTGGATTCAGGAAGCCGATGTCGCGGCGGCTTCGCTGAGTGCGGCGCTCCGTCCAGGTGGGCGCCTGGTGCTGGAGATGGGAGCGCAGGGAAATATCGCGCTGATCTCAGCAGCCCTCGAAACGAAGATTCACAATTACTTCCCGAGCATTGCCGAGTATGCCGGCGTGCTGGAGCGGCAGGGGCTGGAAGTGCTGAACGCGGTGATCTTTGCTCGGCCAACAGAGCTGGCGGGTGGTGAGCGGGGCCTGCGGGATTGGATCGCTACGTTCCGGCCGGATAATACCCGCCCGATTGAGGACGTGGAAGGGGACCTACGGCCCGTGCTGTGGGGTGATGGAAAATGGATCGCGGACTATCGACGGCTCCGGATTATCGCTCGAAAGATTAGCTGAAGAGGGGAGCAATCCTAGCCAATACCGATCCCTGATGTCCCGCGACGCCCGTGGTTCGGCTACCGGGACCCTGCAATGAAACCGTGAATCCCGCCTGCCGAGCCAAATTGCCACCCGAGATTGTCGGGAGCACAACGGGAACGTGTGTCAAGGTGTTGAAGCGCTGGAGATACCACCAAGACTGAACCCCCTGCTGCTCGTGCCCAGATGAATATCCCCTCTCTTCACAGGAGTTCCCGCCCCACAGGGGGCGAATCCAGCCAAGCACGATCTTCCTCGCCGATGGGCGCCTGGGGATCGCACTGAGCAAGAAGTTCGTCCAACGTATACCGGGGCTTTGGTTTGCGGTTGGACGATCAGGCGGTCCCCCTCCACGGCGAGGCTCACCGTTGCCACAGGTTGCAAGTGGAGCAGATCCAGGATCGCTGGCGGAACAGCCAGCATTGTGGAACCGCGCACCTTTCTCAGATTTGGGGTGTGCATGAGCATGGCCAATAGAGCGAGTTGCGGCGCGCTCAGACGACTGGATTCCTTAGCACCCCGATCCCCTCAATCTCCACTTCCACCACATCGCCGGGTTGCAACGCGAACGTATCCCCAGGCGTGCCCGTGTAAATCAAATCGCCGGGCATCAGCGTGACCCAACGGCTGGCCCAACTGACAATCGAGGGGCAATCATGCACCAGATCGGACGTTGGGGCCCTCTGCGCTACCTTCCCATTCACGCGCGTCTCCAGCATGAGATTGGAATAATCGAGGCCCGTCACAATTGCCGGCCCTAAAGGGGCGAACGTGTCGCACCCCTTGGCGCGCCACCATTGCAGGTCTTTTTTCTCCCCACGCTGCCAGTTGCGGTCGCTCACGTCATTGCCACAGGTGACGCCGTAGATCGCGTCAATGGCTTGCTCGCGCGTCGCGTTCCTGACCATCTTCCCGATCACCAACACCAGTTCCCCCTCAAAATGAACGTCGGTGGCGTCCGGCGGAATCCGGATCGCTTCACCGTCGCCGATGAGCGATGAAGGCGGTTTATAGAAAAGCTCCGGCGTTTCGGGAAGCTTCCTACCCCCGAGATGGCTGCGGTAATTCAATCCGACGCCAATCAGCTTGGTGGGTGCACAAGGCGGCCCACTTCTTCCATCTGTTAGAATTCGAACACATCGATGAGGCATCACAAGTACTGAAGCTACTACAACCGCGCACAGCATCCAAACTTAATGGGAGAATACGTTCAGACTTCGCTTCGAGAAACCCCGGGCCGGATGGAAAAATCATCTCAGAACATCCAAGATAGCTTTCTGAACAACGCTCGCAAAGAGAAGACCTCGGTCACGATCTACTTGCTGGGCGGGGTACGGCTGAATGGCCGGATCAAAAGCTTCGATAAGTACTCGCTGATCCTGGAATCGAATAGCCAGGAGCATCTGGTCTTCAAACACGCGATCTCGACAGTCGTCACCGGGCGAGCCTTGCATCCCGTGAGCCACCCACCTCCGCCCGTTGCGGCCAAAACCGGAGAGAACACCCCGGCGGAAGTGCGTCATGAAGTCACTGAAGCCTAATACCGACGAACGCGCTGTCCTGGTAGGTTTTGCGATCAAGTCCGCCCACAAAGGGACAGACACGGAAGACTCCCTTGAGGAGCTGAGGGAACTGGCCGGCAGTGCGGGCGCGGCGCCTGTTGCCGAGACGACGCAGATTCGCGGCGCGGCCGATGCAGCGACCTTGCTCGGGCGGGGCAAAGTGGACGAACTGCTGGCGCTCTCGAAATCCGTCGAAGCCGACCTGGTCATCATCGATTTCGATCTCAGCCCTACGCAGCAGCGCAACCTCGAAAAGCTGCTCGACCTGAAGGTAATCGACAGAACCCAGCTGATTCTGGATATCTTCGCGTCCCGGGCGCGGACACGCGAGGGCAGGCTGCAAGTCGAACTCGCTCAGTTGAACTATTTGCTGCCGCGGCTTTCGGGCCACGGCGCCTCCATGTCGCGCCTGGGCGGCGGCATTGGAACGCGCGGGCCGGGCGAAACCAAGCTGGAGACGGATCGCAGGCGCGTTCACCGCCGGATTAAGAAAATCCAGGAGGAAATCGAGAAGGTGCGCGCCGGGCGCACGTTGCACCGGCGTCAACGCCAGGCGGTGCCGCTCGCGACCATCGCTCTGGTGGGCTACACCAACGCCGGCAAGAGTACACTATTCAACCGGCTGACCAGCGCGCACGTGCTGGCGGATCGCAAAATGTTCGCAACGCTCGATCCCACGGTGCGCTCCATCCAGTTGCCTTCCCGTAGAAAGGCTTTACTCAGCGACACGGTAGGATTTATTCGAAACCTTCCCACCACTCTGGTGCACGCGTTTCGTGCCACTCTGGAAGAGGTGGCGGAGGCAGCTCTTATTTTGCACGTGGTGGATGCATCTTCGGAAGGCGCCGCCGAACAGGCGGAGCAGGTGATGAAGGTGCTTGGCGAAATCGGCGCGGCGACAACGCCGCAGATCCTGATTCTCAACAAGAGCGACCGCCTGCCTCCGGATTCGCCCGAGGAAGCGAGAGACTCGGACGCGCTCACGCGCTCCGTGTTACGGCACAGCTCCCCGCCCTACCCGCCAGCGGTTCTGATGAGCGGACTAACGGGCGTGGGCGTTCCCGATCTTCTGGCGTCGATCGACCGCGTGCTGCCGTCCGATGCGCAGGATGTGGAGCACTTCCGCATCCCCGCCGGCCATGGCGCGGATATTGCTCTCTTGCATGAGAGCGCGAGGGTGATCGCTTTGGAGTATCATGACGGTGTCTGCGACGTGGACGCCGCGGTGCCGGCAGCGGTCCGCGAGAGATTGTCGCTGTGGCTGACGCCGGGCCAGCCTGTGGAAAAGTCTGTGGGGAAGTCGTGACTGCCTACATGAAGATTTGGAATGAACGGTCGTCGGCTTTCCTCTATCCGATGGGGTCCGGCGCGGCTGCGTCCTCACCTTTTCATGGAGTTACGAGAATTCCGTTCCGGTTGGCGTCGAGGGCCGCGAAAAACCTGTGTGGCGCTAAAGCCCTACATATTTTCCACAAATTCCGGGAGATTTCAAACCCGTGAATTTCCCCAATTCACTGACCCTGCTCCGTATTTTCTTCGTTCCGTTGCTGGTTTCCGCGATGGTGCAGGAGAAAATCTCGTTCCACCTGACGAGCGGGATTTTTATATCGAACGATATCCTGGCATTGGGAATTTTCATGTGCGCCGCCGCCACTGATTTACTGGATGGCTATCTGGCCAGACGCTGGCGGCAGGTAACCACAGTGGGAACACTGCTTGACCCCATCGCCGATAAGCTGCTGATTTCGGCTGCTCTTGTCGCACTGGTGCAGGTCCGCGCGGTTCCCGGCTATCTGGCCATCCTGATTATTGGGCGGGAGTTTGCCGTTTCCGGCCTGCGCAGTATTGCCGCGGCTGAAGGGTACACCATTCAGGCCAGCGACCTCGGCAAGACTAAAATGATTTCTCAAGTGGTGGCAATCTGTGTTGTTCTTCTGGGGTTACGCCACCCGTCATTTCGCGCGTTGGGTTCTTTTTGTATGTGGGTGGTGGTTTTCTTCGCCGTCACATCGGCCATCGGCTATTTCGTGAAATTCTGGCGGCATATCGACGAAAGCATCAAATTGCGCCGGCGATCCGAACTGCTTCAGGAAGAACGGCGACGGCTGGAAGCGCGTCAAAGAGGCTCGGAAACAGGTTCCGGCGTGGGTGTGCGTACGTGAGCACCATCCACAGTCAGAATCACTGAGCGGATCTGCCCTTTGGGCCCCAGTGGCGGGATATCGCTGCCATTTAACTTCAACGCCAGCGCCCCGGCGTTACCCGCCCGAAGGTCCACCACCGACGCCGCATTGATTTCCCGCGATTCCCCCGCATTCAGCATTCCGGTAAAAAGGACCTTTCCATCGGCTGTGATTCGAGTCCAGCAGGAGTCCGATGCGGCAACCAGTACGTGAACACCCGCGCCGCTGGCCGGAATCGCCGGGGAATCGAGCTCGCCCGGAGGCGGCACGGCAGCCTGTTTCGCCGGCCCAGTTGTCTCGGCGGGTTTCGAAACCGGCTGTTTTGGGGGCACCGATTTGGCCACTTGCGCAACCAAAGTTTTCCGCGGCGACGGCAAAACGTGAGCCCGCACCGTGCCCCAATTCTCGAAAGCCCAAACCCCCGCCGCGCAAACTCCGATGGTAATCACAAAAGTGAAGAAAGAAGTGAGCGTGTTGCCTCCAAAAACATCCGCGAGCGCCCGCAGATTCAGGGAAAAACCGCTGGAATAGTTCTTCGGCTTCCTCGTGACATCCGCCGCCGGCTCGTCAGCAGACTGCTCCCGGTCAAACTGCGCCAGCACATCGGCTTCATTGAGGCTCAGCACGTGAGCGTACTGGCGCACAAAATTCCGGGCAAATACGCGGCCCGGCAACTGTTCAAAGTCATCCAGCTCGATCGCCCTCAGCAAGCGCGGGCTAATTCGAGTTACAGTCGAAACCTGTTGCAGATCAAGGCTCTGGCGCAGCCGCTCGGTCGCCAGCCTGTGGCCTAAGGTGGGCATTCGGGAAACCTAAACAATCATTTCTTATAATACGAAGCGAGTCCGGCAAAATCTACTATCCCCAAAATGGCCAGTCCGCCCCTGTCAGTCGTTGTGGTCAACTGGAACCGCCGGGACCTTTTGCGCGCCTGCCTGCGTTCTTTGATGAAGCAAACCAAGGTCCAGTTCCGGCTAATTGTGGTGGACAACGGCTCCACCGACGGTTCCGCCGAGATGGTGAGCTCTGAATTTCCCGCAGCCGTGCTGATTAGAAACCGTAAGAATCTGGGGTTTTGCCAAGCCAACAATCAGGGAATCCGCGCCGCCGGCGGAGAGCGCATCGCTCTTCTCAACAATGACGCCGAGGCCGAGCCGGAATTTCTATTTGAGTTGGAACGTGTGTTTGACGGGGACGACGAGATCGGCATGGCGGCGGCCAAGATCGTAATGTTTTCCGATCCACGGCGCATCGACAAGGCGGGCCATCTCATCTGGCCTGACGGACAAAACCGCGGCCGGGGCACCGGAGCGTGGGACGCCGGGCAGTTCGAACAGCAGGAAGAAGTTTTGTGGCCGGATGGGTGCGGCGCCATGTACCGGCGCTCCATGCTGGATGAGATCGGCGGCTTCGACGAGGATTTCTTCGCTTACGGGGACGATGCTGAACTGGGCCTGCGCGCGCGCATCGCCGGGTGGAAGTGCATTTACAATCCACGCGCAGTGGTGCGGCATCATCACAGTTCCACGCTGGGAACCGGCAGCGTCAAACGGCTCGCTTTGATCGAGCGAAACCGCGTATTACTGGCCGCTAAACTGTTTCCGTGGAGCCTGCTGTGGCTCAACCCGTTCTATTATTTGCAGCGACTGGCGTCCGGCGCCCTGGCTGCGGCATCCGGCCAGGGTGAAGCCGCCTCATTCCCCGGCGCCGGCGGAAAACTACGTCTGGTGTTCGCGTTGTTTTCGGGAGACCTGCAAGCGCTGCCGCTGCTGCCGAAAATGCTCCACAAGCGCAGGACCCTGGTCCGCAAGCTCTCCCAACAAGAGACAAAAGAGTTGATACTCGAAAACCGCATCTCCCTCAAAGAACTGTCGACCCAGGCGGCGCGGGCTTCAGCCCCCGCGAACGAGGACTGTCTGCGCTGCGGTTCCACCGAAGCCGTGATTCTACTCGAAGGAACAGACAGGCTCTACCACACGACCACTGCGCGCTTCCAAGTGGCACGTTGCAGAGTATGCGGGCTCGCGCGCCTTTCTCCGCGTCCCGAACCGGCGCAACTGGACCGGTTTTATCCTGGGAATTACTGGTTTGACCCCGCCGAAGACACCGCATCGCGTTGGGCCGAGCGCTACCGCCGCCTCGTTCTTCAAGATCACGTCAACTTCGTAGTGGAGGCCCATCGCAACGCCTCCGGTTCCGGCCCGGTTCTCGATGTGGGTTGCGGCGGCGGCCTGCTGCCAGGAATGCTGCGGGAACGCGGACTTCCCGCCATGGGCCTCGATTCCTCTCAGCAAGCCTGCAAAATCGCCTGGCGCCGCCACCACGTCCCCGCCCTGCAGGCCGATCTCACCAACGCGCCCTTTCCGTCGGAATCGTTCTCTCTCATCACGCTGTTTCATGTCCTCGAACATCTGCCCGACCCGGGAGCTTATCTGGATGCCGCCCGCGAATTGCTGACACCTCACGGGCATCTTGTCGTGCAGGTGCCGAACATGGATTGCTGGCAATTCCGTCTGCTCGGCCAGCGCTGGAACGGTCTCGATATTCCGAGGCACCTTACCGATTTCCGCGGCGCCGATGTCGGCTTCTTCCTGGAGAAACATGGCTTCGAGGTAGTGCGCCGGAAGCATTTCTCCCTGCGCGACAACCCGGCCGGATTAGCAACCAGCCTCGCTCCGTCGCTCGACCCGATGGCCCGGCGAATCAAGGGCAAACCCGCATCGCTATTCCACAATGCCGCGTATCTGGCGCTCACAGCCGCCGCACTGCCTTTCGCGCTGCTGGAAGCGGCATGCGGGCATGGCTCTTCCATCATGCTGGAAGCCCGCAAACGATGACTTACACTCAGCGGCTTTCACGCGCACCCCGACCGATCCGGCGCTGGCTCCTCTACTTCGAATGCGAGATCACGGAAGCGGTCGCACGCTTTGCCGGCGCGCTTACTGCCGGCGCGCTGGTTCTCGACGCGGGCTCCGGCGAAGGCCAATACAAGCGATTCTTCGCCCACCAACGCTACCTTGGCGTCGATCTGGGAGTGGGCGACGCGCGGTGGAATTATCGCGCTCTCGATGCCGTCGCCGATCTGACCGCCTTGCCGTTTCCAGCGAGCACCTTCGACGCGGCGCTGAACATCGTCACCATCGAACACCTTCGCGACCCAGCCAGCGCCCTCGCCGAGATCGGGCGCGTCCTCAAACCCGGCGGCGCCTTTCTGCTGGTTGCGCCGCTCGAATGGGAAGAGCACCAGCAGCCCCACGACTATTTTCGCTACACGCGGTTCGGCCTGCGCAGTCTGCTGGAATCCGCCGGCTTCGACGAAATTCAACTCACGCCCGCGGGTGGCTTCTTCAGCCTGCTCTCTCGCCGTTTGCTCAACGGACTACAATTCTTTATGAGAGGCGTGGGGTGGTTGCTGTTCCCTGCCGCGGTCCTCGTCTTCGTGCCGCTCTCGCTGGTTCTGCCAGTTCTGGAACCGCTCGATCGCGAGCGTAACTTCACTCTCGGATATATATGCACCGCGCGCAAAACCCGTTGATGGTCCTTATCGCCGCTATACTCGTCAGCACCACCGCCGTCCAGGCAGCCAGCTTCAGCGGCGCGAAAGCCTACGGCTACGCCCATGAGGCTGTCGCCGATGGACCTCGCCCGTCCGGCTCCCCGGCCATTCACCGCCTGCAAGAGCAGATCATCGCCGCATTGAAGCCCACCGGCTGCCAGCTTACCTTCGACGATTTCCGCGCCTCGACACCGGCCGGCCCTATCCCCATGCGGAATATTCTGTGTAAGTTCCCCGGCAAATCCGGCCGCGCCATCGTGATCACCGGACACTACGACACCAAGCGCCTGCCCAACTTTGTCGGCGCCAACGATGCAGGCTCTTCCACCGGTTTCCTGCTTGAACTGGCGAACGCGCTGCACGGATCGCCACGCCTGGACGATGTGACCCTAATCTTCTTCGATGGTGAAGAGGCCGTGAAGGAGTGGACCGATACCGACAGCCTCTACGGAAGCCGCCACCTGGAACGCGCGTGGCTGGACAGCGGCATGCTGGCGCGGATCAAAGCCCTGATCAACGTCGACATGATCGGCGACAAGGACCTTGACCTGGTGAAAGACGGTAATTCGGACATCAAGCTGCGCGACCTGGTTTGGAATACGGCTGGGCAACTGGGCTACGCCGCACACTTCCACACGGATTTGTCGGGGATAGAGGACGACCATATGCCTTTCATCAAAGCAGGCGTCCCGGCGATCGACCTGATCGACTTCACTTACGGCCCGGACCAGGCCTTCTGGCACACCGGCCAGGACACCATGGATAAGCTCAGCCCGAACAGTTTCGAAATTGTGGGCAACGTGGTGATGGCCGTGATTCGTCAGTTAGAGGAACGACCCTGATTCCCGGGGCGCTGGTTATAGACAAACCTGAAGGCTGGACCTCTCACGATGTTGTCAACCGGGTGCGCCGCCTGGCGCAGGAGCGGTCGATCGGACATCTGGGAACTCTCGATCCGATGGGTACGGGGGTGCTGCCGCTGCTGATCGGCTCCTCGACGCGCCTGGCGAAATTCTTCACACGCGCCGATAAGGTTTACGAAGTCCGCGTGCGGTTTGGTTTTTCCACCGATACGTATGACGCCACCGGCGAGAGAGCCGGAGAAGAGCGGCCGGTGACGTTCACGCGCGAAGACCTGGAGCGTGCCATCGGGGGCTTTATCGGCGTCATTCAGCAGCACCCGCCGCGCTTTTCGGCAAAGAAGATTCGCGGCGTTCCGGCCTATAAACTGGCGCGCGCGAATCAAGAGGTGGAGCTCGCGCCAGTCGAAATCGAAATTTTCAGTCTGGAAATCCTGTCGTTCGAGGGCCCCGAAGCAGCGTTACGGGTGCATTGCGGCAGCGGCACGTACGTGCGATCGCTGGCGCATGACCTGGGTCTGGTGCTGGGCTGCGGCGCGCATCTCACCGCTCTCCGCCGCACGCGCTCGGGAGATTTCTCAATCGAAAAAGCCTACACCCTTGCGCAATTAGAAACGAATATCGAGGATGCAGTGCTGCCGGCAAGTGGGTTACTGCCAGGTTTCCCGTGTGTGGTGATGGACTCCGCGTCCGAAGCCCAAATCCGCCATGGCCGCAATTTTCGAACGAACCCCTTTCGGGCGGATACGGGGACGAAGTTCGTCAAAGCATTGACGGAAAGCGGGGCATTGCTGGCCATTGGAGAAGCGGTTTTGCCGAATCTCTACCACCCGGTTGTCGTGCTGGCTTAATTGTTCTGGCTTAGCTGTCGGCTTAACCGCGCCGCTGCGGCCATTTAAGATATACTTCGTCAGATTGAGCAATCGAGCGGCGGCGAACCGCCCACTTAGCATCTCCGTCGTAATTCCCGTGTTTGATGGAGAGAAGTGTCTGGCGAATTGTCTGCATGCGCTGCATCATTCGGAGCTGGCGCCCATTGAATGCATTGTGGTTAACGATGGATCTTCCGATCGCTCGGCGGCAATCGCCACGGAGTTGGGCTGCGCGGTTCTTTCCACCGGATTGCGCCGGGGTCCCGCTTACGCGCGCAATCTGGGAGCACGGGCCGCGGCGGGTGACATCCTGGTTTTCCTGGATGCCGATGTCTGCCTGCACGCCGACTCGCTGGAGCTTCTCCGGCGGCATTTTGAATCAGACCCACAACTTGCGGCGGCCTTTGGATCCTATGATTCCAGCCCACAGCACGTCGCCTTCGTTTCGCAATTTCGAAATCTGCTGCATTGTTTTACCCACCAGACCGGGGACCCGGATGCCCGCACGTTTTGGAGCGCGTGCGGCGCCATTCGGCGCGAGTGGTTTGAACGCGTAGGAGGGTTTCGAACCGACTGCGCGAGACCGGCCACCGAGGACATAGATCTCGGCTACCGGATCAAAGCGCAAGGGGGCGAAATCCACCTCGATCCTGCTATTCTCGTGACGCACCAGAAATCCTGGTCGCTCCTGAGCATGGTGCAAACGGATATTTTCGACCGCGCGGCTCCCTGGACTCGCTTGATTCTTCAAAGCGGGACCTGCCCGAATGACTTGACCCTCCGGCGGAGGCGCATGGCCAGTGCTGTGTTGACTTGCCTCGCGTTCTGTTTCCTGATGCTGGCACTGGCTGGCTTGAACCGAGGCGCGTCAACTGCTTTGGCCGCAGCCGCTCTTGCGGCGTCGGCCTTGTTGGACCTGGATTTCTACCGCTTCCTGAAAAGTGTTCGCGGCTTCAGGTTCTCCGTCGCCGCGGTGCCGCTCTATAGCCTTTTTCATTTGTGCTCGGGCGTTGGTTCCGTACTGGGAACGGCGCTTTTCCTGTGTGCTTTGTTTCGAAGGACGCGGGAAACGGTGGCCTCAACGGACATAAACGTGAAAGATCCCGGCGATCTGCGGGCCCATCTGTAACAGCAGCCGGGGTAGAACAAGGAAGATCGGAACCATCCCCACCCACCGATACGCGCGGGCGTGGGCGGAACCCATCGCGATGGAAACAAGTAGTGGCGAGAACGGGCGCGAGTAGCCATAAGCCGCGTCCCAAAACGGCGCGGACGACACCAGAGGGAGCAGAAGAAGGAATAAGACTCCAGTGATTTGGGCTGAGCCTGTGCGGTTTCGCGACCAATAAAAAACCGCCAGGCCGAATGCGAGCAGCATCCCCGCAAGGGCCACGCAGTCCAACCCTTGCACCATTCGGTCAATCGCCGGCCGGAGGTGGTAGTCGATGGGGTGAGTGAGACGAATGAAGATTCCGAGCGGCGACCCTTTGCCCAGCCAGCCAGGGATACTCGGGCGGCTGGCACCTTCGCGGTGCAGGTAGACATAGGCGTACCAGGCAAGTGCCGGAATCGCCGCCGTCGAGAGGGCGAGCCCCCTGCGCCATTGCCGCTCGAAAGCAAGACTCAGGATGACGCCGAGAAGTACAAGCAGGCCCGTTTCGCGGCTCAGGCAGATCGCCATGGCCGACAGGAACAGGAATCGGTCACGCTTCAGGCGCGAGTACAACAGGAGGGCTATGGTCAACGAGGAGGTGGCCACGTCGATGGTGCACCGGTCCGCCGCAACGAGAGTTGAGGGCACGATCATGTATGCCAATCCCCAGGCCGGCGAATCCCCTTGAAGCATGATCCAGAGGCTTGCCCAATAGCAGCCGGCGAACACAAAGGCGGAGAGGATTGCAAGGTCTGCGAAGTCGATGAGGTCCCACCGGCCAAGCGCGAGCAGCCAAGCCAACGCGGGTACCAGAATGCGGCGCTGGCGGAGCGAATAGTCGTCCAGGTAATTGTGGTCCGCACCTTCTACCCACGGGTCATGGGCTACATAGCGGTACATCTGCCCGTCATAGCCCGGTCCCTCGAAAGTGAACGTCCCGCGGATGAGGTCCGGCGGGATTCGCTGCGCCTTTCCGGTATAAAAAAGGGACGTCCAGTTGCCCCCGAAGTTTCGTTCCACCGTGGCGCTTTGCCATCCTATAAACAATCCCGTGCCAATGAGTGCCCATAGGGCCGCCGCCCGCTTGCCGCTTTGCCAACTGCCCCGCAATCGTTTATAGTCGTTCGTGGTGATTCGGATCTCCGTAATTGTTCCGTTCTATGGCGCGGCGGGTACGATTGAGCGCTGTATCCGCAGCCTGCTAGATCAAGACTACCCTCTTGAGGACTACGAAATCATTGCGGTCGACAACAATTCGGTGGATGACTCCGCTTCCCTGATTCGGCAATTCCAGCGAGTCCGGCTACTGAGCGAAAACCGGCAAGGATCTTACGCCGCGCGAAACACGGGAGTCGAGGAATCGCGAGGGCAGATCCTCGCCTTCACAGATGCCGATTGCGTACCAGATTCCAACTGGCTGAAGGCTATCGACCAGCGGATGGAAAAGGAACGAACCCAGGCGATACTCGGCTCGCGCCGTTCTCCGGCAGAGCGGATGCGATTGATCGCTTCCTACGATGATGCGCGCGTCGAATATATTCTCAATCGCGGCGATGCCCGAGCCACGTTTGCTTTCACCAACAACATGGCCGTGCGGAGAACCGCCTTCGAGCGCCGCGGACCATTCCAACTTGTAGATCGTGGGGCAGACACGATCTTCGTGCGGAGCCTGGCGTCCGCGGAAGGAATGGGAGCCATTGGGTGGGAGCCGGCCATGCGGGTCACGCATCTCGAGTTGCAGACCTTTTGGGGTTATCTCCGCAAGAATTTCATTTACGCGAGGGCGCGCAAACGGACCCGTCATTTTGGGCAATGTGAAACGTTAAGCTCCCGGGAATGTCTGGGCGTCTTTCGCAGAGTCGTCAGGAACCGGTCTCCGCGGGAGAAGATTGCGTTAGCGATGTTATTAGGCGCAGGACGTCTCAGTTGGACGCTTGGGTCGTTATGAGGACAAGCATGCGGGTTTCCGTGATCATCCCTACGGCCAGCCGCCCGCAACGGCTCAGTCGTCTGATTTCACAACTGCGGCGGCAGCACCTGGAAGGAGACATGGAGATCATCGTGGTGGATGATGCCGGCGATCTTGATGCAGACATTCTGCGCGCCGCCGGCGGCCAATGCGAAGTGTGTCTGATGAAGGGCGGGCGTCGGGGTCCGGCGTGCGCCCGGAATGCCGGCGCTCTGGAGGCAACGGGCCAAAATCTCGTTTTTCTGGACGACGATAGCGAGATCGATGCGGGGTATTTGAGTCGTGTACTGCGGGAACTGGAATGCCGGCCGAATCACGCCGTGGCCGGTCCACAATGCGCCGTGGATGGCGCGGGCTCTTTTGCGCTGGCGAGCGCGTGGCTGCTGGATCACTTCTCGCGGTCGCAACGCCTGGATGAGGAAGACTACACTTTCGCGCCGAGCAACGGGCTCGCTCTTCGCAGAAGCGCCTTCCAGGGAATGGACGGGTTCGATATCCGTTTTCCACTGGCGGCCGGGGAAGATCGCGAGTTCTGTGAGCGATGGGTCGCATCGGGACGGCGAATCGCCATTCTGAGTCAACTGGCGGTTCACCACCATTTCCCCTCGACGGCCCGTGCATTCTGGGCGCAGCAGTGGCGCTACGGGCGCGGCGCCGCATTTCTGAGCGGACGGACAAGAAGCGCGGCTCACCTTCGTTCGACTTCTTTCTACGCGCGCCTGCTGTGGTCCCCTGTCGAAAACCTCGGATGGCAGAAGGGAATTCGAATCGCGCTGGCGTCGGCGATTGCTCAGGTGGTCGTTCTGCTGGGCTTCGCTTACCAGCGTTCCTTAGGGGCTCCATGTTAGATGTCGCGCCAGACCCGCTGATCTCCGTAGTGATCGAAGGCTATAACGATTCAATCGATTTGGGCTCGGCCCTCGAGACAGTCGGATGCCTGGAGAAGCAGCGCTATCCTCTGGAGCGCATCGAAGTCATCCTGGTGGGATCCAAGAAGCAGGCCGAGTACTGGGGCAAGCGGCTTGTGGGAAACCGGCTCGGCGGCAAGCGGGGATTCCTCCGCATTGAGGCTGTTGGCGCGGACGGCGCCCATTATTATCAGTTGAAGAATCTCGGGGTACAGCGCTCCACCGGCGAGATCGTCGCCTTTATCGATTCCGATGCACTCCCTAATGCCGATTGGCTCCGCAGGATTGCCACCGGAATTACGAGCGGCGCCGCTGTGGTTGCCGGCATCACGCTTTTTCGTTGGGAGAACGGAAGCCGGCGCTTTGCCGGCTTTCTCACTGCCGCGGCATCCATCTCCTGGGGATTCATCGTGGGTGATCCGCCCCGCGGCTTTCTGAGTCACAACGCCGCGTTTCGGCGCGTGGATTTCGAGCGCATTCGCTACCGCGAAGATCTGGGCCGAACCTGCGCGGGTTCGTTCCTTCATGAAAGTTTGATTCAGCAAGAGCTTCCGATCCGTTTTCAGCCGGAACAGCGCGTCTACCACGCTTTCAATTTCCGGTGGTGGATTACACGCCTCCATGTGCGATTCGGGCATGAGGTGCATCTGCTGCGCCGTCTGAACCCGCAGGCGCGCCATCGTTGGGTGAGGCGTCTTGGCCCATTGGAGCCGCTGGCAAGTATGGCCTGGCACATGGCGCTGGATCTGCCGCAGTGGTTCCGCTTCTCGAAGGCGCTGGGGTGGAGTGTACCGGCGCGCATCGCGTATGTGCCGGTGGTGTTGCCGCTCTCGCTGGCAGCGCGCGGGGCGGAAGCCGTGGGGATGTACGCGACGCTGTTCTCTCCCCGTCGCATGCGCCTGTTCGCGCTATCGAATTGAGGAAAGCTACTCCAGCGCGCCGTCGAGATCCGCCAAATACATCGCAATCAGGCGGTACGAGTCGTGCCGCCCGGGCCCGTGCAAAAATCAGGTTAGGAATCCGGGAGTGCTTCACCGGCACCTCCGTGAGGTCCTCTCCCGTGCAGCCATCCTGCTCGAAGTACTGTCTGAGTAACTGCGCGCGGTCCGCGTTCTTCGGGGAAACCGCGCGCTCGCGAGATTCCACCACGCTTCGCTCAACGGTTGCGACCCGACCTGCTCCGCGGGAATGACGACGGCGCCAAGGCCGAGGGCACCCAACAGAGAACCCAGTCGCATGCAGATCCGTTAATCCTTCCGCTTACCCCACTCCTGATCGAGAAACAAATACCGCGCCCTGTAGGGGTCCGCCTGGGCTGCCGGATTCGCGTTCAGAAACATCACCTGCCAATCCCCGGCCGCGTGATAAGCGGGCCATTTCGGCAGATCTGGACCATTCGGATCTCCGGTACGAGCAAAGTTTGTCCAGTAAGAGCCCATTTGCTCCGACAGCTTGCGATCCTCGGGGCGCCACGATGCGCCGGAACGCGAATCGAGCGCCCCGAACACATACTCGATTTCGTCGGAGTGGAACGCGCCCATGGCCGCTGCATGATTCTTATCGCCCGGCGAACCCAGAGTGAAATAATAGCGATACACTGGCGCATCGCCCGTCTGAACCTGCGCTTCCAGCCAACGCCACGTCGAGTACACCAGGAAGCGGTCGCCCGCGAAATCCCCCGCCGAGGTTTCGGCTTCCGCGTCGGTTGTGCCGGGGTACGCCGCCAGAAACCGATCCGCGCGCTCGCCGAAGTCCTTCTTCGCCTGCTCCGCAAAGCTGGCCGCCGTGGGCTTTGTTTTGGAGAAAATTACCGCCGCGCGCATTTCATCAGCGTTCCAACCCGCCAGCAGAGGAATATGCGCCTGCTGTCCCGCCGCGTAAATCGCCGGAACACTGTCGGGGAGGAAATATCCGTCCACGTCCGGACCGAAATGCGGTGGAGGAGGCGTAGTCTTCGCGGTTACCGCCTTCACCAAGTCATCAGGGGAAATCTTGCGCAACTCCGCCAAGGTGCTCGCGTGCAGCGCAGTCTGGGCAAACTGCACGTCCTTCGCCTCTCTCTCGGCGCGTGGTTCATAGCCGAGGCCGCCGCTGAAGAAAGCTCCGCCGCTCTCGCCGATGGCTTTCGCGAACAACCCCTTGGCGAGCGGCGAAGCCATCTGCGTACTGACTGCGAAAGATCCCGCGGATTCGCCAAAGATCGTCACGTTTCGAGGGTCTCCTCCAAACGCCGCGATGTTCCGCTTCACCCACTCCAAAGCAGCCGTCTGATCCATCAATCCGTAGTTGCCGGATGCGTGATGCGGCGATTCAGCAGTGAGGTCGGGATGCACGAAGAACCCGAAAATGCCGAGCCGGTAATTCATCGAGACCACCACGACACCTCGATGGGGAAGAAATTGTCCGTCCTGCCGACCCTCGGAGGTTCCGCCGGCGACAAACCCCCCACCGAAGATCCAGACCATCACAGGCAGGCTGCCCGGCTTCGCGCCTTCCGGAGTCCACACGTTTAACGTGAGGCAGTCTTCGCTCGGCCCAGGGTCATGAAACACCATGTCGCCGTAGGAGACCGACTGGTAGCAGTGCGAACCGAATTCGGTAGCCGCACGCACTCCTTTCCAACTGGCTGACGGTTGCGGAGGCTGCCAGCGGAGATTGCCCACCGGCGGGGCCGCGAACGGAATCCCTTTGAACGCGCGGACCTTGCCATCGGTGGTGAGGGATCCTTCGACCGCACCCTTATCGGTCTTGATTCTTAGATCGGCAGCTTGCGCGGAAACCATTAGGAACAGAACTGCGAAAGCAGTGATTAGCGGGGGCTTCATCAAGCGAGGACTCATGCGTTTCTCCGCTGCCTAACTTATCACACGCCTGTGCTAAAGCTTCGCGGGGGTTCCGCCGACAGGTAACAGGATTCAGAAGAAATCATGTTAACGTCAACCTACTATCGCGCCGCGCAAATTATCGCGGTCAGTTCCTTTCTAGCTATTCGTTTGAGCGCATTCCCGGCATTGCCGGACCGGATCACGGCTTCCATCGACGGAAACCGGACCATCACGCTGCAACAGAATGTTCCGCATCAGCTACAGGTATTGGCGGCAGGAAGATTAGCGGATCAGGGCCCGCTGGACGCGGCTACGAAGATTGCCGGCATGAAGCTCATGCTAAAGCAAACCTCCGCGCAGAACGCGGGTCTTGTGCAATTACTCGAAGAACAACGCGACCCGAAATCGCTGAGCTATCACAAGTGGCTCACTCCCGAAGAATTCGGCGAACGATTTGGAGCGAGCAGCAACGATCTTGCTAAGTTAACCGCGTGGTTGAGCTCCCAGGGATTTGTGGTTCAGCAGGTGGCGCGCGCGCATAACTGGATCACCTTCGACGGACCCGCGGCATCGGTGGCGAACGCCTTTCGTACCACGCTGCATCGCTATGCCAGCGGGACGGAAGCGCACTTCGCCAATGCCGTTGAGCCGTCTGTTCCGGCAGCCCTTGCGGGAGTCGTCGGCAGCATCCGCGGACTGGATGACTTCCATCCGAAGCCGCAGCACAGGGTGAACAGCTCTCCGAAATATACCTACACTGACGGCTCCCACTATCTTGCGCCTGATGATATGGCCGCTATCTACGACATCTCTAAACTCTATGCAGCGGGTATCGACGGTACCGGGCAGAAACTGGCGATCGTGGGGCAAACCGACATCGATCTGGACTTTGTCACCTATTTCCGGAATTTCTTTGGTTTGTCGGTCAACACGCCGCAACTGGTACTGACCGGACCCGATCCGGGATATAGCGCCGGCGATGCGGGCGAGTCATATCTCGATCTCGAATGGTCGGGCGCTATAGCGCGCAACGCGACCATTCTTTTCGTATATTCGGACGATGTCTTTACATCGGCGCTCTATGAAATCGACCAGAATCTGGCACCTGTGATGAGCATGAGTTATGGATACTGTGAACCCTGGAGCGGCACGAGCGTTCAAACGTGGGCGCAGCAGGCCAACGCGGAAGGCATCACCTGGATGGCGTCGGCCGGGGATTCGGGCGCGGCCAGCTGCGATTGGGATGGTTCTACCATCGCCTCAAACGGACTCGCCGTTCTGGCCCCCGCCGATGTTCCCGAGATCACTGCCGTGGGAGGATCGGAATTCAATGAAGGCTCTACCGGATGGAGTTCCCAAAACGGACCCACACAGGCGTCCGCTACCGGATACCTTCCGGAAATGGTTTGGAACGACTCGGCACTCGGATACGGGCTCGATTCCGGTGGTGGCGGGGTGAGCGTAAGGTTTTCGAAGCCCTGGTGGCAGGTGGCTCCTGGAGTACCCAACGACGGCGCGCGCGACGTTCCCGATGTCTCGCTCACGGCATCCGCCGACCACGATGGCTATCTGGTTTGGGTCGGCAACCTGCAAGCGTGGGGCGGGACATCGGCGTCTTCCCCTTCATTCGCCGGCATCGTAACCCTCGTGAACCAGTATCTGGTTACCCAGGGAATCCAGTCCACGCCGGGGTTGGGTAATATCAATCCGATTCTGTATAGCCTTGCTCAAACCTCGGGCGGCGTCTTTCATGACATCACAGTGGGCAACAATATGGTGCCTTGCACGGTGGGCAGCCCGAATTGCACCACTGGGTCGATGGGCTACTCGGCTGGACCGGGATATGACCTGGCTAGCGGACTGGGGTCAGTCGACGCTTACAATCTGGTCACTAACTGGTCCAGTGCAACGCCTTTAGTCGTCACGACGACAACGCTCACGGCCAGCGCAACATCCATCCCGCAGACGGCCTCGGTTCAGTTGACGGCTACGGTAACTCCGGCCAGCGGAACCACCACGCCCTCTGGTACCTTTACATTCACCCTCGCCGGCAATACGATTGGTTCGGCCGCGGCGGTTGCCACCGCCGGCACCAGCGCCGCCGCCACCGCCACAATCGCCGGTAGCAGCCTGAGTGTCGGGAGCAATACGATCACCGCGGGATTCGTCGCGGCAGGCGTTTTCAGCACGTCTGTAGCGTCGCTACCCGTCACAGTTACTTCGAACGGCACCACCACAACGCTTACGGCCAGCCCTACATCCATCTCGACCACGGGAAGCACATTGCTCTCGGTTACGGTTAAGTCAACGAGCGGCGGTTCCATCCCGGCGGGCGGCGGCTTGGAGTTTTTCATCAACGGCACGTCGCTAGGCGAGGTGACGGTGCAGCCCTCGGGAGCCAACGGTGTGGCTTCGCTTACGCTCACTGGATCGCAGCTTGTTACGGGGTCCAACAGCATTACCGCTAACTATTTTGGCAGCACTGGTTTCGCCGCTTCCACTTCCGCGCCGGTAATTGTCACCGTAGCTCCCGTTACCGTCAGCACAACGACGGCCCTGGCCGCGAGCGCGACCAGTATTCCGGCTAACGGAAGCACCGTGCTGAGCGTCACGGTTACGCCCTCCAGCGGGACGGTCTCACCTACTGGAACCCTGACGTTCAAGCTCGGAAGCACCACGCTCGGTTCAGGGACCCTGGCGGCATCGGGGACAAAGGCAGTCGCGTCCCTTACCGTGAATGGCAGCAGCCTCGCGACGGGCGCCAATAGCATCACGGCCACCTACGTCGCGACCGGAAATTTTGTGAGCTCCACTTCCGCAGCCGTCACCGTTACAGTCACTCCGGCTCTGCCGGCGACGACCATAGTGGCCACGGCGGCGCCGGCCAGTATCGCGGCTACGGCGTCAACGGTCCTGACGGCGACGGTGAGGCCCGCCTCCGGGACCGTCGCGCCTACCGGAAGCGTGACCTTCTCGGCCGGCAGCACCGTCCTCGGCACAGCCTTGCTAAAGGCCTCCGGGTCCACATCCTCGACAACCTTTACTGTAAAAGGCTCAAGCCTCGTTGGGGGAGCCAACGTCATCACCGTTTCCTATCTGGGAGTCAGCACTTTCGCCCCATCAACAACTTCAGTGACTGTGACCCTTCCTTCGACCGCGGTTGCGACCAGCACCACCGTGACCGCGAGTCCAGCCAGTATAGCGAAGAGCGGAACCACCCAGTTGGTGGCTACCGTCAAACCGGCATCGGGCTCCGGCACGCCCACCGGAACGGTCAGTTTCACAATCGGCGCAACGTCGCTTGGTTCAGCAGCGCTCGTCAGCGCGGCTCCTGGTACATCTACGGCAACTCTTGCATTGCCGGGAACGAATCTTGCCTTCAACGCCAACACAATTACCGCCGCGTACGTCGGCACCAGCGCCTTTGGCAGCTCGTCGGGATCGGCGACGCTGACCATCACCGGCGGACCGGTGTCAACCAACCTCACCCTGGCCGCAAGTCCGGCGAGCATCGCTTCAAGCGCATCGACGACCTTATCGGTAACACTTACACCCGCGTCCGGCAGCACCGCCCCCACGGGAAGCATCGCGTTTTTGGTGGGCCAGGTTACGCTTGGTACCGCGACATTGACAGCCTCCGGATCCACTGCTAAAGCCGGCTTCACCGTGAACGGAACAAGTCTGGTGACGGGCGTGACCAGCATTACCGCGAGTTACGCGGGCAATAGCGCCTTCGCCGGCGCGGCAGGTTCGGTATCGGTGACGGTCACAGCGCCGGCAAAGGTGGCAACCACACTTGCCGCAACGGCGAGTCCGGCCAGCATCGCATCCACCGCAACGACTCAGCTATCCATCACAGTGACGCCCGCATCCGGCAGCACTGCGCCCACGGGCAGCATTGCCTTCGCGCTGGGCCAGACGTCACTTGGTTCGGCAACGTTGACGGCCTCGGGCTCTAGGGCGACGGCGGTTCTCACTTTGAACGGCGCGAGCCTCGCCATCGGGGCCAATACGATCAGCGCCACTTATGGGGGCACCACCGCATTTGCCGGCTCAGCAGGCTCAGCTTCGGTGACGGTTACAGCACCCGCGAAGGTAGTAACCACCCTCACAGCCACGGCGAGTCCAGCGAGCCTCGCACCCACGGCAACGACGCAGTTGTCTATATCCGTGACTCCCGCATCCGGCAGCACTGCGCCAACGGGCAGCATCGCGTTCACGCTGGGGCAGACCTCGCTTGGCTCCGCGACCTTGACGGCCTCCGGCTCCAAAGCGACGGCGGTCTTTACTTTAGTCGGAAGCAAACTCGCCTCGGGCGCCAACACCATCACGGCCACCTACGCGGGCACCACAGCCCTGGCGGGTTCAACGGGTACGGTAACGGTCACCATCGTTTCAGGCTCAAAGGTGGTAGTGACGCTGGTGAAGTCCAGCAGTGCGCAACCGGGCTTCCCTCTTTCCATTTCTCTCCAGGAGACGGCCGGGGTTGCCACAACGGTGACAGGCTGGACCATGGCTGGGACCAACTTCTCATCGGTAATCCCCGTCTCTTTCGGAAGCACTAAGCTGCCGGCGAAGGGAACTCTATCGACGGTCTCGATTATCCAGTGGTCGCCGATGCCCAATCCACTGGTTGTCGTGTTTACCGGAGCCGACGCGGGAGGACAGCAATGGTCCGTATCAACCTCGATCGCGACGAAATAGCCCTAACTAACATCGCTGTTGGCAGTAAACGTGCAACCCTCGGGTCTTAGTATGTCTTTTGGAATCTATGTTGCCGGTTACGGCATTATGATTATCGGACTCGCCCTGGGGTCCTATTACTTGCATGTCGCTCCGCACTGGATTGCGGTGGGTGCTGTAGTACTCATCGGGATCGGAATCTTGTCTGGTGTGGCGAAGACCCGCCAGCGCGACCAATAAGAAAGGGCAGCCCGTCTCACGACCGGCTGCCCATCGCAAACTGCTCGCTCCGGTTAGAACTGAACGCGGAGAGCGAACTGAATGTGCCGTTCGCTACCCGCAGCAGTGCCCGTAATCTTGCCGAAGTTGGAATCTCCCAGAGTCAAATCCGGGACGTTGTATTGCGGGGTGTTGGTCAAGTTGAAGCTCTCCGCGCGGAACTGAACGCGGAATCGCTCCGTGATGGGGAAGTCCTTGAAGACAGAGAAATCCAGCGTCCGCGTGGGCGGCGCCGTGTTGCTCTGCATGCCGAGATTTCCACCCGACAGGGCCCCTGGAGCCGTCACCGCAGCGGTATTGAAATATTCGCTGGGTGTTCTGCCGCCCGCGGGCGCCGCATTCGGATTCATGCCAGGAACAGCGTCCGGGAAGCAGCTATTCTCTCCGACCTGCTGGCAACCGTTCGCGTCGAGAGTGTACGGCTGACCGGTGTGCAGAGTCAGGATTCCGTTGGTTTGCCAGTTCCCCGCGAAGATATCGACGACCTTGTTGAGGTTCCCGCCAAACTGTTTACCGCGGCCGAAGGGAATATCGTAGTTGAACCCCGTCGTAAAGTTGTGGCGAATGTCCCATGAGGCGCTCGAGTAGCTGTCGTAGGTATTCAAAGCGTTCTTGGTGCCTAATCCCGGCGAGCCGCTGAGCGTGGTGCCCGTATCCGCCAGCGCGTGACCGTAAGTATAGGAAGTGATGAACTGCAAACCGCGTGACAACCGCTTGTCGAGTTTTACGGTCATCGCATTGTAATTGCCCAAGCCGAAGCTCGACGTTCCGGAAATACCGCCAATGTCCGGAACCGGCCGCAACGCGTTGCAGTTGATGCTGGAGTTTGTGGTGTAGACCTCAGGACAGGCGTTGAAGTCAGGCTGCAGGAGCTGGTGTGAAGAGTGGTTCCCCTGATAGCCAACCTCGAGGGCCATATTGCCCGCCAGTTGCTCCTGGATGGCGAAATTCCACTTCTGAACCATCGGATTCAGGAAGTCGTTGGAAACCTCGCGGAATTGGAGTGATGAGACACCGGTGGTGGTGAACACCGTCGTTGGGAAACCGATGGCGATGCCGCCCGTTGCTTGTCCGTTGGCAAAGAACGGATCGGGTTGGAACTCGCCCACGTTGCCCGGCCTGTCGAGCTGCGGAGACTCGTTAAACGGAGCCGATTCACCGCGGTTCGGGTTGCCGCCCTGGTTTTCCTCGCCGCCGTAGAAGATGCCGTAAGCAGCGCGGATCACCGTCTTCGGACGGATATTGTAGGCAATCCCGATTCGCGGACCGATGTCTTTCTTATCCCATGGAATCAGGTACTGCGAAACGCAGCCGCGGCAAACGGTCACATTCGGAAATAGCGCCGGGTAAGTAACTGTGGTTCCGTTCACGGTCTGCGTGTATGGCGTGTTGAAGTTCGGCGGCAGCGCCGCGTTCTGGTTCGGACCGGTCGGAATCTCCAGCGTCAGTGTGTTGAAGTCGAAGTTCGATTGTCGTCCGTGTTGCTCGCCGATGGGCGACCACAAATCGTAGCGCACGCCGATGTTCAACGTGATTTTCGGCGTCAGCTTCCAATCGTCCTGGGCGTAGCCGGCCCACGCTTGCCTGGTGGAAGAGATGAAGTTGGTGGTCGAGATCTGTCCGCTGTCGATGGCTCCGAGCAGAAAGGATGCCAGCGTGTCGCCCGTATCGGCCGCGAACGTTCCGTTCAAGCCGCCCGTATCAGAGAGGGTGGAGGGATACGCCGTTTCCGTGCGGGAGAAGCCTAACTCGCCGTGAGGTTCAGGCACCTGGAAGAACGGAAATTGAATGGGCTTGAACTCGAACCCAAACTTGTAGGAGTGGTTGCCTTTGATGATGGCAACGTTCTGGATGAAGTCCCAGACGTTGTTGTATTCCTTCGTCGGCAGCCAATTGTTCGCGCCGACTTGGCTGTACGGGCCCAAATCGAATTGAGGCAATCCACCGTTGAGGGTGGTGGTTGGATCGTAGCCGCCAATGCCCAGCGCCGAGAACTCGTCCGTGCCGGAATTAGCCTGCGTGCGGGCTGTTACCAGACGGCTGAATGCCAGCCGCGTTTCAGAGATAAGAGTCGGAGACCAGACGCGCGTGTAGCTCAACTGCGCGTTGCGTCCCAGATCCTGCTCGCTGCTTCCGTTGAAATTGCCGCCATCCAGCGCGCCGGTGAAGGGCGGGATACTGGATTTCGAGGTGTTCGACCAACTGATGCTGCCGAAGATGCTGTCCTTCTCGCTGAGCCGGTAGTCGACGCGGCCATCCCCCTGATCGGTGGTCAACGCGCCAGGCGTCTCCGTGAAGTAATCGTTTTGCGGAACATTTCCGGTGACGATCGCCTGGTTTGTACCTGGCCAGAGCTTCGCGATATTCGCGGCGGCCGAATCCATCTGGCTCATCGGAATGACGTTGTTGTTGTAAGGCTGGCGAGTGTAAACCGGATTGCTGCTGGAACAGCCGCTGACGCAAGCTGTGGTGGTCGGATTATAGAGCTCGTTCTGCAGGACGGGATTCCCGGATGCGTCGGTACCGATCTGCTTGCCAAGCTCCGAAGAAAAGTTTCCCGCAATCATGGCTGCCGTCGGAATCGTATAGAATCCGCCGTATCCGAGGTTCTGAATGGTGCCGCCGCTGGTGGCGATGCGCGTGCCCTGGTAGTCGCCGAAGATAAACAACTTGTTCTTGATGATCGGTCCGCCCACCGCGGCGCCGAACTGATTCTGCTTGAAGGGATCTCTAGGCTCACCAGCGAGATTGTTCTCCCAGCGATTGGCATCGAGGTCGGTGTTCTGCAGGATCTCGAACAGGACTCCGTGAACCTGATTGGTCCCGGATTTCAAGTTCACGTCCACCACGCCGCCCGCTGCGCGCCCGTACTCGGCGTTGTACCCGTTCGTCAGAATCGTCATCTCGCCAATGGCCTCAACTGATGGGCCGATGACGAAAGACGTCTGGTTGATGAAGTCGATGACGTTCACGTTGTTATCGACGCCGTTGAGAAGGAAGTTGTTCTCTCCTGTGGAGCGGACTCCATTCGCGGAAAAGCCTCCGCCCAATGAATCGCGCGCTCCGCTTTCGGCCGGCAGAACACCAGGGGAAAGACGCGCCAGAAATGAAAAGGTGCGCTGGCCGCCGAGCGGCAGTTCGCTCACCGAGGCCTGGTTCAAATCCGCGCCCTGCGTGGTCGACTCGGTCTGTAAAAGAGGAGCGGACGCGGAAACCTCGATGGCTTCCGACGCGGTGCCGATTTGCAGAGCAATGTTCGCGGCGATGCGCTCTCCGGGGTTCACGATGATCCCCTTCTGTTCTTCCTTGCGGAAGCCTGGCGCCTCGACGGTTACGGAATAGGTTCCGGCTTTCAACAGAGGACGGGTATAGGTGCCGGAATCATCGGACACGACGTTATACGTGAGCCCGGTGGCGTCTTCTGTGATGATTATTTTCGCGTTTGCAACTGCCGCGCCCTGTGGGTCGGTGACAGTTCCGGTGATAGTTCCCAGATCTCGCTGCGCATAAGCGACGGTGCTCAACAGCAAGAAGGAGGAAATTGCAAAGATACTAAGCCTACGGAGCATAGTTTTCCCTCAAAAGCAGATTTTAAACTAACCAAAAGCAACTACGACTTGGGTTTGACGCTATCACATGTAATCGCTTGCATCAACCATTTTTCAGTTTTTTTTGATTTTTCCGTATTGCGATAATCGAGTGGAATTGTGATGAGTATCACGAGACGGCGGTTCCTTTTATCGGCTTCACTGGTTCCCGCGCTGGGCGGATCATGGTGCGGATCGATGGGTAGCGCACTGGCTGCTCCAGGTTTTTCCGAAGAGCATCACTTCCCCCCTTACCTGGTGCTTGAGAACTCTATTTCCGCAGAGGCGGCCGAATTTCCGGAGGAAACGGCCGCCATACGAATTGGGGAAGCTCTTGAGAAATCGATGCGCTCGACGCCGCTACCCGAGACGTTTCCTCTGGGCTGGCGGCAATGGGTGCAATCGCTCGGCAGCATCCGCCGCTCCCGGTTTTATGTGCTGCCCGATGGGATTGTCCGTTATGAAGTCGCCGGGGAACGCGAAGGGGAACTGCTCTACGGAACCGGGGCGTGGAGGTTGAACTGGGACGGCGAGCGCATCGTCGATCTAGCGCCCATGGAAGACCACGTCGCGTCGGCACAAGAACCTTACTTTCGTGACGTGACATCTCTCCGCTCACCGAAGCAGCTCTCCCACGGGGTGCCCTACTGGCGCGCGCATCTCGATCCGGCTTCGGGCATCGACATTTACGGCAGCAACGGTATCGCCGCTGGGGATATCGACCAGGATGGCGTTGACGAGGTTTATGTCTGCCAGCCTGGCGGGTTGCCCAACCGGCTGTACAAATTCGGTCCGGACGGCGAGCTGATCGACATCACCACGGCGTGGGGAGTGGGACTGCTCGACGACACTTCGTCGGCCTTGTTCCTCGACTTGCGCAACACCGGCCGGCAGGATCTGGTGATTCTGCGCAGCAGCGGCCCGCTGCTGTTCCTGAATGAAGGGGACAAGTTCAAATTCGTGGACGGAGCATTCCGGTTTCGAACCCCGCCGCGCGGCGGCTTTACCGGGATGGCAGCAGCGGATTTCGACCGCGACGGGAAACTGGACCTGTATCTTTGCTGCTACGTGTACTTTCAGAGCGAAGCCCAATACACCTACGCATCGCCTTATCAGGATGCCCGTAACGGGCCGCCAAACTTTCTGTTCCGCAACCGGCTGAATGCCGACGGAAGCGGATTTCTGGAAGACGCGACGGAGGAGACGGGCATGAACGAGAACAACGATCGCTTCAGCTTTGCGCCCGCCTGGTGCGACTTCAATGACGATGGCTGGCCGGACCTCTATGTAGCGAATGACTTCGGCCGCAAGAACCTGTATGTGAACAACCACGGGAAGTTTCGCGACCGGGCAGGCACGTCGGGCGTGGAAGATATTGGACCGGGGATGAGCGCGTGCTGGTTCGACTATGACAAGGACGGCAAGCCCGATCTCTACGTCGGCAACATGTGGACGGCCAGTGGACAGCGCGTGGTCCGGGACAAACACTTCGCGCCTGCGGGTACAAGCGCTCTGGAAGCAATTTACCAGCGGCACACCATGGGGAATTCGCTGTTTCGCAATCGCGGGGACGGCACGTTCGAGGACACCACGGCGCGCGAGCACGCCGGGTTCGGGCGCTGGGCGTGGTCTTGCGGCGGGCACGATCTGAACAACGACGGCGAGATGGAGCTCTTCATCACGTGCGGCATGCTGACCAATAAATCCGAGGTGGACCTGGGCAGCTTCTTCTGGCGTCAGGTGGTGGCACGCTCGCCGGCGACAGCCGCGCCTTCGGCGGCTTATGAGAACGGCTGGAACGCGATCAACCAGTTCATCCGTGAGGACTACAGTTGGAATGGCCGCGAGCCGAACGTACTGCATGTGCGGCGGGGCGATCGCTATTTTGACTTCTCCGGCGTAAGCGGGCTCGATTACGCGGATGACAGCCGCGCCTACGCGATTACGGATTTCGACGGCGACGGAAGGCCGGACATCCTGCTAAAAAGCCGGCTCGGGCCGCAACTACGAGTACTGCAGAACAACTGCGCGGGTTCGAATCAAGCCATCGCTTTTCAGCTACGCGGGACAGAGTCGAACCGCGACGCGATCGGCGCGCGGATTCGGGTGGACGGCCAGACCAAGTGGATCGACTGCGGTTCGGGCTTCCTTTCGCAGCACTCGAAGCGGATTCTCTTTGGCCTGGCCGCGGCCACAGTTGTGGCCGAAGTGGAAGTGAAGTGGCCTTCGGGGGGAGTGCAGCGGTTCTCGAATCTGGCTTCGGGACACACTTACTTCTTTGTGGAAGGCGCCTCTAAATTTGAATCCACCCCGTTCCGTGCGGCCCGGCGCATGCCGTCGAAGCCTCTGGAGGGGAACAACGAGATGCGTCTTGAGGACACGTGGTTCCTTGAACCGGTGCCGCTTCCCGAGCCGCAAAAGGGTCCGGGATTGCTCACTCTTTCGGGTGCGTGGAAATCCGACGATCAACGCCGCCAGTACGAGATATTCCGGCGTTACCTGTTCGACTGGCGCACGACGCTCTCGACTCCCATGGCGCTGTTGCTGAACGCGGCGGGAGACGCCGAGAAAGTATACGCGCGCCCTCCAACGCAGCAGCAATACGAGGAGGATCTGCGCCACCTGTCGAAGCGCTCGCCTTCGGACTCTTTGCCCTACGAGGGCTTTTATGTGAAGCCGCCGAAACGGGATTTCTTCAAATTTGGCGCGGCATTCCTATGGTCCGGCTATCCGGAACAAGCGTTGCCCTATCTGCAACAGGTGTTGCGCCAGACGCCGGCCAACCCGCGCGTTTTGAATCTGATCGGGCAAATCCATCTACTCGCGGGGCGCACGG
>Ga0182012_10000363_pt1 | contig 51390 bp, 40 predicted proteins | sample 612S2SmetaG_FD_120486 | JGI IMG/M metagenome (GOLD analysis project Ga0182012, IMG submission 120486) | Permafrost microbial communities from Stordalen Mire, Sweden - 612S2S metaG | ecosystem: Environmental > Terrestrial > Soil > Wetlands > Permafrost | place: Sweden: Stordalen | collected... | reverse complement strand
TACGTGCCATGGAGATTATTGAAGAGCTGGAACCCGTGCGGCGCGGCACCTATGGCGGGGCGGTACTCGATGCCTGCGCCGGCCTGCACGTAGCCCTTGCCTCCGATCGAAAGCATCGAGCGAATCGCGATGCAGGAGGCAAGGTTGCCGGAGACATCGGCATAGAGTACCGCTCCGCCATAGGTGCCGCGCCGCACGGGTTCCAGCTCTTCAATAATCTCCATGGCACGTACCTTGGGCGCGCCGCTCAAGGTGCCGGCAGGGAAGCACGCGCGGAAGGCGTCCACCGCGCTCAACTCCGGGCGGAGCTGGCCCTCGATGGAGCTGACGATGTGCATCACATGCGAGTAGCGCTCGACAAACATGAGTTTTTCCACCTTGACGCTGCCATACTGGCTTACGCGGCCCACGTCGTTGCGGCCCAGGTCCACCAGCATCACGTGCTCGGCGCGCTCCTTTTCGTCGTGCAGCATCTCCTCGGCAAGCGCGTCATCTTCGGCCTCGGTCTCTCCGCGCTTTCGCGTGCCCGCGATGGGCCGGTACGCGACCTTGCCTTTATTCACGCGCACCAGCAACTCCGGCGACGACCCGGCAAGCTCGACCATCTCCGATGACTTTTTGGATGGCTTTCTTGGTTTGCCGGCAAGCGGCCCTTCTGGCGAAAAGCGGAGAAAGAACATGTACGGGCTGGGGTTCACCGTGCGCAGCGCGCGATAGACCTGGAAGCTGTCCACGCCCGGCTCCACGTCAAACCGCTGCGACAAGACGGCCTGAAAGATATCTCCTGCGGCAATATATTCCTTGGTCTTCTCGATGCCGGCGATGAACTTCTTTTTCGTCGTCCGGAACTTTACTTTGACCCTGCCCAGCGCACCGGCTTTCGGCTTGGCGAGCTTGGGCAGCGGCTGCTGTAAACGCTTCTCCAGCTTGTCCAGCCGCTTGACGGCGCTCTTATACGCTTCTTCGGGGTTCGCGAGCGTCACATCCGCCGTGGCCACCAGCCAGATCTCCTTGCGCACGTGGTCAAATGCCAGCACCTCATCGAAGAAGAGCAGGATCGCGTCGGGAATGCCTAGCTCGTCCTTGGCCTTCGACGGAAGTTTCTCAATAAGCCGTACGGCATCGTAAGCAAAATATCCGACAGCACCGGCTGTAAACGGAGGCAACCCGGGCAGACGCGCGGGGCGGTGGCCGCTCAGCGCCTCGCGCAGGGCATCGAAGACATCGCCCTCTGTGCGCACTGTCTCTTTGCCCTCGGTGATCACCAGATTCCGCCCGCGGGCCACGATGCGCTTGAAGGGCGTGAGGCCGATAAAGGTGTAGCGGCCCAACTGTTCGCCGTTCTCGACCGACTCCAGCAGAAAACACTCGCGCTCCGCCCACGCCGCCCGCAGGAAGGCTGAAACCGGCGTTTCAAGGTCCGCCGAGAGGGTGCGGCAGACGGGGACGAGCGTATGGTTCCTGGCCAGGTCCAGGAACTCCCTGCGGCTGGGCTGAACGGAATTCGATGAAGGCTTCACTGCCTAAGTGTAACTGCTGGCACAATGCGAGATCGAACCGGCAGATAGTTGAAAATCATCTGCATCCGCGCCATCCAAGCCGCATCAATTATCATGCGAAAGGAATCTCTCAGAGTGTTTCGCATTCCTGAGCAGCAAAATTGGAGATATCTATGCCAACCGCCCCTCCTACAGTATCCCTGGACCAGGAGATCAATCCCTGGGAAGCGCAACATGCGCGTTTTGACTTTGCAGCCCGCAAGCTGAATCTGGATGAAGGTCTGTGGAAGCTGCTGCGCACGCCCGCACGCGAGCTGACTTCGCACTTTCCCGTCACCATGGACGACGGCCGCATGGAGGTCTTCACGGGCTATCGCGTGCAGCACAACATCGCTCGCGGCCCGGCCAAGGGCGGCATTCGCTACGCTCCTGACGTAACCCTGGACGAAGTTCGCGCCCTGGCTGCGTGGATGACGTGGAAGTGCGCCGTGGTCAATCTTCCCTTCGGCGGATCGAAGGGCGGGGTTGTTTGCGATCCCAAGTCGATGAGCCGTGGCGAACTGGAGCGGATGACCCGCCGCTACACGGCGGAGATTATCGATTTCATCGGGCCGGAGAAGGACGTTCCCGCGCCCGACGTGGGCACAAACGAGCAAACCATGGCCTGGATCATGGATACCTACTCCATGCACACGGGGCACACCGTTACAAGTGTGGTTACTGGCAAGCCGCTGGATGTGGGCGGCTCGCGCGGGCGGCTGGAGGCGACGGGGCGTGGCGTGAGCGTGGTCTGCGAACAGAGCCTGCGCTATCTGAACATCTCCCGCGACGGCTGCCGGGTGATTATTCAGGGCTTCGGCAATGTGGGCTCGAACTCCGCGCGCCTGATGATGGAGCAAGGGTACAAGATTGTGGGCATCGCGGAAAAAGATGGCGGCCTCTACAACCCTGCCGGCATCGACATCCACCAACTGCTCGAATACAAGTTCCGCAACGAATCGATTCTCGGCTTTCCGCACGCCGAGGCCATGCCTAGCGAGGAACTGCTCGTCTCCGACTGCGAGATTTTGATTCCGGCGGCCACTGAGAATGTGATTACCAGCCGCAACGCCGCCAAGATCAAGGCGCGCATCGTCGTCGAGGGCGCCAACGGGCCCACAACCGCCGTTGCCGATGAGATTCTTGCCGAAAAGCGAGTCTTTATCGTGCCCGACATTCTGGCCAACGCGGGCGGCGTCATTGCCAGCTACTTTGAGTGGGTGCAGGATCGGCAGGGCTACTTCTGGAAGGAAGCCATCGTCAACGAGCAGCTAGAGGTGATTCTGCGCGACAGTTTTGAAGATGTAGTGCGCTATGCCGAGTCGCACAATGTAAACAATCGCATCGCCGCGTACATGCTGGCCATCGATCGCGTCGCATTTACCATCCGTCAGCGCGGGATCTACGCGTAGGTTGGAAAAGTAGAAATGAAAAGGCGGGGCAGGCAATCAGCCTGTCCCGCCGTTTTGTCTTTTCCGTTGTTTATTAGAACTGGAATGCTAGTTGCAGGAATACGCGCCTGGAGGCTGAACTGGTGGAATAAATGCCACCAGCCAGGCTGGTGGAAGTGCCAAAACGCGATGAGACCGTGGATTGTCCCGGTGTCGCCTGTGTCACGGTGCCGACTGGTGTGCCGTAGTCGATATCGTTGAACAGGTTCAGAGCCTGAGCGCTGAAGTTGAGCGAGTACTTGCGGCCCGTTGCCGCGCCGCCTCCGCCAAATCCACCGCCACCGAAGCCGCCACCGCCATAGCCCCCACCTCCGCCCCCGCCACCGCCGGGAGGAGGGCCACCGCCGCCTGGGGGTGGGCCACCGCCGCCCGGGCCACCAGGGCCGCCGGGGCCACCAGCGCCGCCGCCAGCCGCCGCTTTGTTCCCTCCAAGCTCAGGTCCAATGCCCCAACTGCGGGCTACGCGAAGATTGACCGCGATCGCAGCCGGACCCACGCCCAAGTTCGCCGGAATGATGGTCTCACTTTGCGTCGGAACCAGATCGAAGGAGCCGTAGTTTGTTTTCACCAGGTTCGCGGCTAGCGTTGCCGCAGAGGCGTAGGACGGGCGGTCCTGGCCGATGAAGTTATCTCCGGTCAAATCCAGCCCGGTGGCAATGTCGTACGGTTTTCCTGACTGCGCAATCACAAAGGGGTTGAAGGTGATCTTCCAAGGCCCGGTGTAAGTGCCCATCAGGAACAGTTGCTTGCGAGAGATAAAGGTGGCCGGGCCATAATCCTGCACGAGGTTGTAGGAATTCGATGCAGTACCTGTATCGGAGTTGGCCCAATTGAAGCTGGCGTTGCCCGATACGCTGAAGCGCGGGGTCAGTCTTGCGTTGATGCTGAGAATAATCTGTTGCTGTTTGTAGACGGCTTCAGGAAGATTCTCATCGATCGGGCCATAGTTGGTGTTCGGCCGCACGCCGGGAGTAGGTCCGGTTGCACTGTTATAGAAAAACGTTCCGGTATTCGGCAGGTAGGCGTTGGCGTCGATCGTCGCATTCTGGTGAACGCCGAAGGTGCGCATGTAGTTGACGGTCGTGGTGACGGTCCTTGTAATCTGCCGCTCAATGCCGATTCCCAACTGTTCGCTGACCGGCGACTTGTACTTCGAAGAGATGGTGTTGAACTGCAACGTCGAACTGGATATTGCGCCGCAGCCGGTACCGTTTGGGCCCAGAGCCGCGCTCAGGCTTGTCGCGTTAAAGCAGGTCGGATTTGTGATCACAATCTGCTTCTGGCCCGTCGCCTTGCCATTCAATCGCTCCAAATTCAGTTCGGTGCCCGCACCCAGCCGGTCGTAGAAAAATCCGTAGCCGCCGCGCAGGATGGTCTTTGAGGCGGTTCCCTTTTTATGCCCGTCAAGCGCATAGGCAAAGGCGACTCGCGGCGCAAAGTCGCTGTGGTCGGCGATGTGGTTTTCCGTCTCCCAGCGCAGGCCGCCGGAAAGCGTGAGGAATTGATTCACCTTCCAGTCATCCTGAAAGAACAGGGCGGCGTCGAAGACATTCGCTATCGCGTTGGTGGCCCCGGTGTTGTACGTCAACTTGCTGGGACCGTTTCCAGCCACTCCGTTCAGCGTGTTCACGTAGGTGGTCAGATTGGCGAACGTGAAGTTGCCGTTGTAGCTGCCGGTTGAGGTGTTGTTGTCGTGGGTGTCGCGCAGGCGCGTGCCAAACTTGATGGCATTTGCCCCCGCCGTCATGGTGGTGATGTTCTGGAATTCAAGGCGATTTGTTGTGTCGTTCGAAGTCTGGCTCGTCGCGCCGCCCTGCGTGAACGACCCAGGCACGGAGACTTGCGGAGCGCTGCTGGCCGCGGTTCCGTTGGAGAGATTCAGCACGTACTGCAAGCGCGATTCGTTCACGATGTGATCGTTGATCACTTGCGAATCGCTGATCTGAAGCTGGTGTTCGGTTGCAGTGGTTGTGGCCGACTGCGAGGGAAGCGAGGTGGAGGATCCGCCGCCTCCGCCGAATCCGCCGCCACCGCCACCACCAAAGCCGGTTGAGTTGATCAAGGCGAGCTGGTAGCGAGCCGTGAGCGTGTTTTTTGAGCCGATCTGAAGATCGAGTCGCGGCGAGATTTCCGTACGCTTGGAAGGGCTGAACAGCGCGCCGGTGGTTGAAATGGCGTTGCCGGACGCATTCGTTGCCACATACCAGAGGTTCGTGGTTGTGTTAAAAACCGGCACAACCACGCTGTAAACCGCCTGGTTCTGCGTGATGCGAGACTCCGCATTGAAGGTGAAGGAGGCGGATTTGTTGATCGATCCGCTTACCTGTCCGCTGTATTGCACACTGTAGTACTGGGGAACCGGCGAGACGAAGGGATTGCCGGTGTTGAAGGAGTTGTCGTTGCCCTGCACAAAGGCGCGACCGCGCAGTTTGTCGGTGCCGGGCTTGGTGAGAATCTCGATGCGCCCGTATCCCAGTCTGTCGAATTCCACAGAGAAGGGATTGGAGTTGATGCGGATTTCGCGGATGGCGGATTTGGGCGGCAGGTCGCCGGCGGTGAATCCGTCAATGTAAATCTGTCCGCCATTTGGTCCCGCGGAGGGGCCGGCAAGTGCGGAGAGTTCGTTCTGGAGTTCATCTGGATCGTCGGAAAGGGAATCGAGATCGGAAGACTTAAGAACAACGCTACTGGCGTTGTCGCTGGCCTCGACGCTGATCTGCGGCGCGCCGTCCTCGGTCACTTCAACCTGCTGCTGCATTCCTTCCATCGACATTTTCACGTCGTAGGTCTTCGCCTGGCCGGCAAGCAAGGGTACCGGGACGGAGACATAGGTGGTGAACCCTTCGAAGCTGACCTGAACGACATAGCTGCCTGCGCCGAGTCCGCGCACGACGTATCCGCCGGCGGCATCGGAGGTGGTGCTGCCAACGGGCGCGCCTGCTGTCGTTGTAACAGCAATCGTCGCGCCCGGAATGAGCGCGCCGGTGGGGTCGGTGACGTGTCCGCGCAGGATGCCTTGCCCGACGGGCGCAGCAGCCGGAGTGGACACAGCAGGTGCCGCTGTTTGCGCAACGGTTGGTATCGCCAATGCGGCAGCGAGAAAAGGGCTTATAGAGAGTACAACGATACTTCGCAAGTTCATCTGGTCCTCAAATTCGGTCTTAACGTTCGGTCTTGGTAGAAAGAATGCGGAATTACGGGGTTCAAGATCGCTGCCGTTTTCTGGCAGGGATACGCTCATTCAGCCCAGGCAAGGCAATACCTGAGTGGAGTGGAAGGAAACACCCCATGCCAGCAGGGAATAATCAAGTTACTGATGTGACGGTCCAGGTGCTGAAATAGACGCTAAAAAAGACATCCCTGGCTCGAATCCCGGATAGGGAGAACCAAGGATGTCATATTTTTAGAATTGGAACGCGGCCTGGATGAAGATGCGTCTTGCCGACGAGCTGGTGGAGAAGATGCCGCCAGCGAGACTGGTGAAAGTGCCGAAGCGGTCATTCGCGCCGGGGGTCACGGTTCCCACTGGAGTCCCGAGGTCGATGTTGTTGAAGAGGTTGAGTGCCTGAGCGCTGAAGTTGAGCGTGTACTTGCGCCCTGTGCCGCCCAAACCGCCTCGCGCGCCACCGCCTCCTCCACCGCCGAAGCCGCCGCCGCCGCGGCCGCCACCACCGCCAAATCCACCGCCGCCCATGCCACCGCCGGGAGGTCCACCGCCGCCGGGGCCACCTGCGCCGCCACCACCAGCACGTTGCTGTGCCGAGGTTGCGCCGACTTCCGGTCCAATGCCCCAGGTGCGCGACATGCGCAGATTCACAACCATCGCCGCCGGGCCGCGGCCCAGATTGGCGGGAATGATGGTTTCACCCGGCAACGGAGTTACATTAAACACGCCGTAGCTCGTCGTTACAATATTCGTGTTTGCGGCGGGGTTCGCAGTTGCCGCTGCAATCTCGGCAGCGGTCGCATAGGACGGACGATCCTGACCGATGAAGTTGTCGCCGGTAAGGTCGGTTCCGGTGGCAATGCCAAACGGCTTGCCCGACTGCGCGATAAGGAATGGGTTGAAGGCGATCTTCCAGGGACCAGTGTAAGTCGCCATCAGATAAACGGATCTGCGCCCCGTGAACGACGCCGGACCGTAATCCAGAATCGGATCGTAGGAGTTGGAGAATGATCCGGTGTTGGAGTTGGCCCAGTTGAAGGCGGCATTGCCGGTCAAGCTCAGCTTGGAGCTTACCCTCGCATTGACGCTCACAATGGCCTGGTTCTGCTTGTAAATCGCCTCGGGGAAGTTCTCGTCGATTGGCCCGAAGTTGGCATTGGGCCGCACGCCGGGGTGCGGCCCTGTAGTGGCGTTGTAGTAGACAGTTCCAGTATTCGGCAGGTAGGCGTTGGCATCGATGGTGCCGCTCTGGTGAACGCCGTAGGTGTGCAGGAAGGTCGCTGTGCCGGTGATCGTTTTGGTGATCTGACGCTCCAGGCTGGCGCCGAACTGTTCATGCACCGGCGACTTGTACTTAGAGTAGATGGTGTCGTAGGTCGTTGACGTGGTTCCACCACCACAGGTCGTTGATGGATTCACGAGCCCATTCGGGGTGTAGCAGGTTGGGTTGTTGATGACGTTCTGCTGCTCGCTTCCGGCCTTGCCGTTGAAGCGCTCCAGCGACATCACGCTGCCAAGTCCCAGACGATCGAAGAAGAATCCGTATCCGCCGCGAAGGACGGTCTTCGATACGCCACCCTTTTTGTGCCCGTCGAGAGCGTAGGCAAACGCCACGCGCGGACCCCAGTCACTATGGTCAGCAATGTGATTCTGTCCCTCCCAGCGCAGGCCGCCGGAAAGCGTCAGGAAGCGGTTGTACTTCCAGTCGTCCTGGAAGAACAAGGCCGCATCGAAGACATTCGCGATTTGATTCGTCCTGCCGGTATCGTAGGACAGCTTTTCCGGGGTGCCATTGGCAAACGCAGTCAGCGATGCGAACGTGAAAGTGCCATTGAAGTTGCTCGTTGACGTGTTGTTGTCGCGGTTGTCGCGCAGGCGGGTGCCGAACTTGATGGCCTGCGCGCCCTTGGTCATCGTGGTAATGTTCTGCAACTCAAAATGCTGCGTGTTATCTGTCGATGTCTGACTCGTGGGGCCGCCCGTCGAGAAATATCCAGGAACGGAGATCTGCGGCAGCAGCAGGGAAGAGGCCTGGGCTGGGTTCGAGTTCGAAAGATCGAGCAGATACTGGAAGCGGGTCTCATTCACAATGTGGTCGTTGATGATCTCAGAGTCGCTGATCTGTATGGTGTGCTCGATGGAGCTGCTGTGCGTGGCTTCGCTGGGCAGTGTGTAGTTCGATCCGCCGCCTCCGCCAAAACCGCCGCCACCGCCTAAACCGGTTGAGCTGTTGTCAAAGAACTGGTAGCGAACGGTGACCGTGTTTTTCTGCCCGAATTGAAGATCGAAGCGCGGCGATATGTTGACGTGCGACGAGGGGCTGAAGAATCCGCCTGAGCAAACACCCGTGGAAGCGACGTAGGTTCCCGGGCAGGCGATGCTAGCGGGGGTCTGCGCATCGTAGACAGAGGCGCTCTGGAGAGCGCGATCCTGAATGCTCAAGAAAAAGGAAGCGCTCTTCTTGATGGCGCCGCTGATGGTTCCGTCGGACTGAATGCTGTGATAGGAAGGAAGCGTTCCCGCAAACGGGTTGCCGGTATTGAATGCGTTGTCGTTGCCCTGAACCGAGGCGCGTCCGTGCAGCTTGTCGGTGCCGGGCTTGGTGAGAATCTCGATTCGCCCGTAGCCCAGCTTGTCGAACTCCGCCGAAAAAGGATTGGAGTTGATGCGGATTTCGCGGATGGCGGATTTGGGCGGCAGCTCGCCGGATGTGAAGCCATCGATGTAAATCTGCCCGCCGTTCGGTCCGGCAGCTGGGCCGGCAAGCGCGGAGAGCTCGTTCTGCAACTCGTCGGGATCGTCGGAGAGCGCATCGAGATCGGAGCCTTTGAGCACAATGGCACTGGCGTTGTCGCCTGCCTCGGTGCTCACCTGCGGCCCGCCGGCATCGGTGACGTCAACCTCCTGCGTTGAACCTTCCACCGTCATCTTCACGTCGAAATTCTTTGCCTGGCCTGCATCGAGCGGGATGGGACTGGATACATAAGTAGCGAAGCCCTCAAAAGTCACTTGCACAACGTAGCGCCCCGCTGCCAGTCCGCGGACGACATATGCGCCGGCGGCATCGGAGGTGGCAGTGCCCACGGGAGCGCCGGCCACGGTGGTAACGCCGACGGTTGCGCCGGGGATCAACGCACCAGTTGGATCGCTGACATGCCCACGCAGGATGCCTTGCCCGACAGGGGAGGCTTGACCGGCGGCCGCGCCACTCGGAGTGGAAAGCGCTGGCGCCGTTGTCTGGGAGTGGATCGGCGCCGTGATTCCGGCTGCCATGATGCCACTTAAAAATAGCGCAAATGACCTCTGTTTTGAAAGCACGTTAACCCCTCTCGTAATGACGAAAAAAATCGCATGATGGTATTGCCTGTTACTCCACGCCGGCTGCCTCTGCGCCTCCGCCTCCGCCCATGCTCCAGTTAGAGAGCAGGTCGGAGCCTGCCGGCGCGGTGAGAATTGCTTCGACGCCCGCAATCAAGGTAATGGCGGTAACGTCGGATGTGCCGCTGGAGGAAACCAGCATGACGGCATCGCCCTTTTGCAGGTCGGAAAAATGAATGGCGGGCGCGCGGCTCAACATCTGCTGCGGGTCCATATTCATGCCGCCCGCCGCAGCGCCGCCTGCGCCGCGTTGATATTGACCGCCAGCACCAGCACCGGGGGCGCCACCTGCGGGAGCAGCACCGCCCTGGCCACCGCGCGCGCCCGCCGCCGTCCCATTCAAACGCATTGCAAGCATCTGCGACACGCGTGGATCAAGCTTCTTCATCTGCGCGTCCGCGGTGATCTTGATCGTGACCGGCTTCTTGGTTGCCAGGTCCTTGACAACGATTGTCGAGGCGCCTGCATCGAGCGACGTTATTTCTCCTGAAATATTGCGGAAGCTGCCCGTGACCACTTCCTTGGCCGTCAACTGCGATCCATCCGCGCTCTTGGTGCCGCGAGCCATCAACTGGTCGCCGGTTTGAATCGCATTGAAGGGCGCGGCCGTTGCCGAGTCGTAGCTTATCGATGTCGCCGCATAGCGCTTGAGAATTGTCGTCTTATCCGTGTGGATGGTGACCGATTTTTCCGTAGGTCCAGCGCCGGTCTTGATCACAATGTCGCCGCTGGCCGCGTCGGTGCTCTTCACCAGGCCGCCAGCGCCGTTTTTCCACTCCGCCGCTTCCTGCTGCTGCTTCTTGGCCAGATCGGTCGCTTTGATTGCAATGACTCGCGCGGCGAGCAGCTTGCCGCCGGTTGCGTTCGGGTCGAGCGTGATCAGCACCTTGTCGTTCACAGCCAAATCGCTGAACTGGATTGCAACCGCCTTGGTGATATCCGTCTCTCCCGGCGCAACGCTCTTCAAACTTGCATTCGACGGAACCTGAACCGGCTGGTCTTTGCCTTGCGCGTCTTTCACGGTGAGCGTATCGCCACTAATTGCCGTCACAGTGCCTGAGACGCGCGTTGCGGCTTGCGCGTGTGCAAGGACCGGAACCAGAACTGGAACCAGCATCAGGACAACGATCAAGCTGAATTGGATTACAAAACTCGACGTACACTTCTTCATCCGGGCAGACATATTCCTCTCCATGGGGTGCTTGCTTTACCAACTCGCTACGTGGCGAGTAAAGGCACTGATTTGGTAGACGAAACAAGCCGCGAAAAGGTTGAAGCAGCTATCTCATGCCCTGCGCAGGCAACAGCGCAGAGGTTTCCAGGAAGGAAAAACTTCCTGAGGCGCTGGGAATCAAATGTGTGAGGTTTCGACTGTGCACGACGACGGTGTCGCTATACCAAAGATTAACAGAAGGTAAGTCGCGCGCCAAGAGTTGTTGCGCCCTCACATAATCCTTACGCCGCGCGTCGGTATCGGCATTTTCCGCTGCATCGTCAAGCAGAGCATCCAAGTCGGAATTCGAGTAGTGACCGCGATTTGCACCCTTGGGCGAGAAGCGTGCGGTGGAATACACATAGCTGAAGATGTCGGGCTGCTCGTTGCCGCCGATCCAGCGCAGCGAATAGATTTGAAACGCGCCGCGAGTGATGTCGGAGTAGAAGGTCGCAAATTCGAAGCTGCGAATGTCGAGAGCAATGCCCACCTGGCTCAATTGATGTTGCAAAACTGCGGCCAGCAAGCGGGCATTTTCATCCGTGCTGGTCTTCATGGTCAGATGCAGGCGCACGCCATCCGCACCGGGCCTGTATCCGGCTTCGTCGAGAAGATGTTTGGCGCGTTGCGGGTCGTAGTCGTACTTGGCCACGTCGCCCGTCCAGGCCCAGTGGGACGGGGGTAACAAACTGGATGCCAACTGCGCGTGACCGCGGAGCAGAGTTCGAATGATGAGTTTCCGGTCGATGGCGCATGCGATTGCCTGCCGCACGCGAGCGTCTTTCAAGATCGGATCGCGAACGTTGAAGGCAAGATATTGAATCGCTGTGCCGGGGCGGTCCTCTACGATGAGATTTGGCTTTGCCGCAAGCGCTGGCAGCAGGTCCATGGGCAGCAAGTTGGGAGCGGCTACATCCGCCGAACCCTTTTCCAGCTCCAGCGCGGCGGTGATTGCATCCGGCACCACGGCAAACCGCACCCGCTCGATCTTTGGAACAATGGACCAGCTCATCGGATTGCGCTCGATGGTCACATCCTGATCGATCTGCTGGCTTACAAACCGGAACGGCCCGGTTCCCACCGGGTGCTGCCAGAAATCTCTTCCGCTGCCTTCAGGCACAATTCCGAATGCCCCTGTGGATAGATTCGTCAGCAAGAAATTGTCGGCGTGTTTCAGATGAAAGACAATGGTCGCGGGATCGCGGACCTCTACTGTATCGACAGACGCGTAGGAAGCCGCCTTGGGCGAGATTACTGTCCCGTTGCGCAGCGAATCGATGGTCCACTTTACGTCTCGGGCGGTGAGCGCGCGCCCATCGGCAAAGTGCACCCTAGTGCGTAGATGAAACACCAGTGTCTTCGCGTCCGGCTGCTCCCACTCTTCAGCGAGCGCGGGAGTGAACTGAAAGCTGGCATCTTTCTGAACCAGCCCGTCGAACAACAGCTCGTCAATATGCTCCGACTGCACATCGGTGCCCACGCGCGGATCGAGATTCGCCGGGCTGCTCTCAATCAGAAATACGAGTGTGTTGGGGTCGCGAGCGGTTGAACGGCATCCAATAAAACCCAAAAGGCTTATGAGCAGCAAGGCCGCAACAGCAATATGCCCCGTGCCCCATCCATTCGCTTTTTTTCTGGCGAATGGGTGGGAGAGCACAAAATTCCACCGAACTCTGGGTGCCCCATGTCTCGATTCAGAGATGTGGAAGAGCTCAGCCTTCAGCCGGCAGCGGTCACGCATAGATAATTTGCCCCAGTATCACCGGCCTCGCCGCTCCCGTGGCCGAAGGCACATTTCCGGGCAGATGGTTCCACGTCTGCCAGGCCAGCAGCGCAAACGCCGCCGCCTCCTTGGCCTCAACCGGCATTCCGAATTCGACGCTCGCTGCCAACTCGCAGCCAAGAGGCACGAGCCGCGCCGCAAGCATTCGCATTAAGGTAGCGTTCCGCGCTCCGCCGCCGGAGACAATAAAATCCACGCCGCGCTTCATGTGCGGCAACACAAACCGCACAAAACTCGATTCGATCGTCTCCGCCGTCAGCGCTGTTGCGGTTGCCAGCGCGTCTTCGCTCTTCGCGCTATGCTTGCGGCAAGCACGCAGGAACTCAGCCGCGTACTCGCGGCCAAACTGCTCTCGCCCCGCAGTGCGCGGCGGCTTCTGTCGAAAGTAGGGGTTTCGCAACGTCGTCTTCAACACAGGCTCAATGACAGTGCCTGCGGCTGCCAGCGCGCCGTTGCGGTCATATTTCTTTCCAAATAAATTCTGAGCCAGCGCGTCCATCACCATATTCCCCGGACCTGTATCGAAGGCGATTACCTGATCGGCTGACGCTCCGGCGGGGATTGCAGTCAGATTGGCGATGCCGCCGATATTCTGAAGCACACGCGCTCGCTTGGCATCGGCGAACAAAACATAATCGAGCAGCGGAACCAGCGGCGCGCCCTGCCCGCCGGCCCGCATGTCGCCGGGACGAAAATTCGACACGACGGGAATTCCAAGTTCAGCAGAAATCACCTGCGCCTCGCCTGCCTGCCAGGTGCAGGCAAATCTGCGTCCGGCATAGCTCGCAGCGCGAGGTTGGTGGTAGAGCGTCTGCCCATGGCATCCAATCAAGTCAACTTTGATTTTGTGCTTTGCGAGTGTCGCTTTCACTGCCTCAGCGTAGGCAATTCCCAGCCTCCAGTTCAGCCGCGCGAGTTCGGCTGTCGAAGTAGTCTGAGCATTCATCGCCGACAGGACTGCGCGGCGCAGCGCGGCAGGAAACGCAAACCCCTCATGCGCCATGAGCGACAACCCAGCCCGCGTACGTCCGGGCGCAATCCGCACCACGGCCACGTCGATCCCGTCCGCGGAGGTGCCGCTCATGATCCCGGCAACGGTCATCGCCTTCGCTTTCATGCTGACACCTCGGACGCATTAACCTTCGCGCTAAAACGAAGAATCTGGTCCCGCAGACATTCAAACTGCTTTTGGGTCAATGGCCGCGAGATGGGTTCCGCATAGAGTCTGGCGCGTTTGCGCGCCGACTCCCGCGCCCGCGCGAGCACCACTTCGCGAAATACCGGCGAACGCTCCGCCTCTGCAACGAGCGCTTCATAGGCGCGAAAGATCAACTCCGGGCTGTGGCAGATTTCAATCAGATCCGTCCCTGCGCGAATGGCCTCAACGGCCGCTTCCTCCATTGTCTTGCAGTTCAGTATCCCGCCCATCTCCAGATCGTCGGAGAGAATCAATCCTCGATAGCCGATGCGCTTCCTGAGTATTGCCTGAATCCAGAACTTCGAAACGCTGGCGGGGTGCGTCTTGTCTTTTGTTTTTGGGTAAAGCGCATGATTCACCATCACCATAGGCAACGCATCGCGCAAAGTTCGATAGGGTTTCAAATCTTCGCGCCACAATGTGCTCCAATCGCGCTCGATACTCGGGGTCTGCTGGTGCGAGTCGAGAGTTCCGGCTCCCAGGCCGGGAAAATGCTTGCCGCAGCCGGCTACATCCTCTTTAGCCAACCCGGAAAGAAATACGCGCGTGTACTCGATCACGCCATCCGCAGTTGCCGAGGCGCAGCGCGTCCCCATCACAGCCGCCGACTCCGGCAGCCCCAGATCCAGCACCGGCGCCAGCGTCGTGTTAAAGCCGAATGCTTTTACAGCCCGACCTATCAGCTCTCCGTGTTCCCGTGACAATTTTTCCTGGCGCGTGCGCGCTACCGCTCGCGCTGAAGGCATGGGAGCCAGGGCATCGCGCAACCGGTCCACGACGCCGCCTTCTACATCCACGCTGCGGAGGCAGTGCGCGGCACACGCAGCAGTAGCAGCCGCGAGCAGTTCCCGTGTCTGCTTTGCGTCGGCGATATTGCGCCGGAACAAGATAATTCCTGCTGGCCCCAGCAGCTTGAGCCACGCGCGTTCCAGTCCCGTGATTTCAAACCCACCAAGCCCCACCATCAGCAGGCTTCCCGCGGCCTGGCGCAAATTCTGTGTCATCGTTCGGTCCGCTTCCCTCAGGGGCTAGAGTCCAAATTCTATTTGCATCTTGCGGCACGGCTGAAGCCGTGCCCTTTCAAAACGAATTTACGCATGCAGTTCTAGTCTTTGCGCTCTTTCAACTCCTGCTGCAACTCTTCCAGCAGATTTAGCGCCTGCATCGGCGTCAACTGGTTTACATCCGTCGCCTCGATCCGGTCCACGATTCTCTGCGAGAGCGGTGTAAAAATCGTCAACTGCATCGGCTCGGGCGCGGTCTCAACTTGCACACTTTGGCGCTCCTGCTTCTCATGTTGTCGCAGCACGTGTCTTGCACGCTCGATCACAACCGAAGGAAGTCCCGCCAGCCTAGCCACCTCGATGCCGTAGCTCTTGCTCGCTGCGCCCGGCTCGATGTTATGAAGGAAGACAATGCCGTTCGGTGACTCCTTCACTCCAACGCGCAGGTTTCGCACCCTTGGCAGTTTCTCAGCCAGCATGGTGAGCTCATGGTAGTGGGTCGCAAACAGCGTACGCGCTTTGGTCTCTGCGTGCAGATATTCCACCGTAGCCCAGGCCAGGCTGAGCCCATCGAAGGTCGCCGTACCGCGCCCCATCTCGTCAAGCAGAATCAACGATCGATTGGTAGCCGTGTTGAGAATCGTTGCCGTCTCCGTCATCTCGACCATGAATGTAGATCGGCCACGGGCCACGTTGTCGCTTGCGCCGATGCGCGTGTAGATACGGTCGACGAGGCCGAGACGCAGACTCTCCGCGGGCACAAAGCAGCCCATCTGGGCCATCAATACCAGCATCGCCGCCTGGCGGAGATACGTGCTCTTGCCGCCCATGTTGGGACCGGTAATGAGCAGCAGGCTGGGCTCGACGGTGCCTATTTCACCTTTGTCGCTTCCCGCGCATACATATAGATCGTTGGCAATGAACCGTCCTTCGCGCGTTTCCTCCATCCACTGCTCGATCACCGGATGCCTTGCGGCCACAGCCTCCAGCACCGGAGCTGGGTCGAGCCGCGGGCGCACATAGCGCCGGGCCGCCGCCAGATGCGCAAAATCTGCCAGCATGTCTGCTTCGGCAACGGCTGAAGCGCTGCGCTTGATTCTTCCCGCAGCTTCGAGCACAGCGGCACGTAGCTCTGCAAAGATGCGCTTCTCAATCGCGATGCAGAGGTCATGCGCCGTCAAAATCTTGCGCTCGTACTCTTTCAACTCCGGCGTTGTAAACCTCTCCGCATTGACCAGCGTTTGTTTGCGCTCATAATCGGCAGGAGCCAGCGCCAGATTCGACTTGGTGATCTCGATGTAGTAACCAAATACGGAATTGTAACGCACCTTCAGCGATCCAATCCCGGTGCGCTGTCGCTCACGCTCTTCGATTGCCGCTATCGCTTGCCGTCCGGTCGACGAGACACTGCGCAGATCGTCCAGCTCCGCGTCCACACTCGCCGCAATTGCCCCGCCATCGACCAGCGTCAAAGGGGGTTCGGCCACGAGAGTCTTGGCGATCCGCGCCGTCACATCTTCCAGCGTGTCGAGATTTTCGCCGATCGAATTCCATCGAGCGGCGCGCATCGCGCCGAGTGCAGTTTTCAACGCAGGCAGCTGCGCCAGGCTCGCCGCCATGGCTCGCACGTCTCTGGGTCCGGCGGAGTCAAGCGAGAGCCGCGCCAGCAATCTTTCGAGATCTAGAATCCCCGCAAAGGCGCGCCGAATCTCCTCGCGGCGGAGCAGGTCGCCGTGCGCCTCTGCAACGGCCTCGTACCGAGCCTCGATCTGAGCCGCATCGTTGAGAGGCCGCAGAATTGTCGTTCGCAACATCCGCTTACCCATCGGCGTCAGGCAGGCGTCGAGAGTCTTGAACAGCGTTACCCGCTCGTCCTGGCCTTGAAACAGCGGCTCGACTAATTCGAGATTGCGCACCGTCACCTGATCCAGCTCCAGCGCTCCGGAATGCTCCTGAAACTTGAGGCTGTCGATGTGCAGAGCGTCGTTCTTTTGTGTGGTGCGCACATAGTGGAGCAGTGCACCGGCGGCGATGGCGGCGGCCTCGTGCCCTTTAAGACCGAAGCCTTCCAGACTCTTAACCTTGAGCTGCCTCTCAACCAAGGGAACAGAAAAATCACGAGTCCAGACCCAATCGTCGACTTTCGTCCGAGCAGGAATGCGCTCCAACTGCGGCGGAATCTCACCGCTCGCCGCAACCAGCACCTCGCTTGGCGAGGCTAACAGCAACTCTTCTATAGCCAACGCCCGCGCATTTGCTCCCTGAAACTCCGCCGTCCGAAACTCGCCTGTCGAAACATCGAGCAGCGCCATGGCGCAAACAGTTTCCTTCGGCCCGCTCTCGAAATACGCTGCGAGAAAATTATTCTGCTCCTGCCCGAGGCCCGTATCGAGCGCCGTTCCCGGCGATAAAACCCGCGTCACCTCTCGACGGACGATTTTCTTTGTGAGCTTAGGGTCCTCCATCTGATCGCAGAGGGCAATGCGGTAACCCTTGCGCAAGAGCCGCGAGAGATACCCCTCGACTGCGTGATAAGGCACTCCGCACATGGGCTGATTTCGCTCTCGATCGCGGGCCGTCAGCGTCAACTGCAACTCCCGGCTAACCACGACAGCGTCGTCATAGAACAGCTCGTAGAAGTCCCCCATGCGGAAGAACAGCAGCGCGTCCGGATTCTCCCGCTTGGCCGCCGTCCACTGTTTCATAAACGGAGTGAGCTCTTTTTCCTTGTTGGCAGGCAGGGAAGTGAGAGCAACCTCCTCCGGCGCACCAGCCGGACCGCCCGCGCCGTCACTCTCGGCCAGAAGATCGGGCTCGGAGACTGGACTCAATTTGTCATCTTCTCGAATCACGCTGCCTTCCAGCTTATCGCGACAGGCTCGCCGAATCCTTGTCGAGTGCAGGCTTGATCGGACCTGCACATGCAGGATCTCCCTCCAGATGCTGCGCTGGACCCACTACCTGTGCTAATGTCCTCTCATGGGCAGAAGGATTCGCCTGCACAAGATCATCGACGACGAGACATCGTTTGTTTGTGCCGGAGGCATCGGAATTCTCCGTGAGGAGGCATGGGTCGATGAAAAGGGCAACGTTATCCGCTACAACCTCGCATTCCTTATCCCGCACCTCGCAAGGGCCGATCATGGCCGCATCCTCGGCTACGACAACGCCCACGGAGTCCACGAGCGGCACTTCATGGGCAAAGTTGAAGGTGCCACCTAAAAGGACTATCCAACCACATCCGAGCACTTCTACAAGGAAGCGGAAGCCATCAGGAGAGTTTATGACCGTTAACATATTTGCTGACGGTTTCGAAGGTCATGTCCAACGTTCCCTCGATAGAGCGCGCCGAATGTCGCGCGGCGAACGTCTCAAGCCGGAAAAGATCGTCAACTTCGCCAATGCTCTCCACCTCTTCGAGTGTCTCAGCGCTGAGCGAGTCCGCCTCTTGCTGACAATTCGGAGCAAGTCACTGAGCATCTCCGCGCTTGCCATCGAACTGGGCCGTAACCGCGGCACTGTAACCCGCGATGTGAATAAGCTAAGGGAATTCGGTCTTATCCGCCTCCGCGAACGAGTCAATCCTGGCCACGGTAAGGTCCAGATTGTAGAACCTGTCGCGCAAAAACTCGAAATGCGAATTGCAATTTAGAATTCAGCATATTGGAAGAATTACACTTACAGCAGGAGTTTTTGCCGTGCTCCGGTCCATCCCGATCGGCGCTGCAGCACCTGTTTGGTGATATAGATCACATGCGGGCGGCGGTTAACCCCTTAAGGTAGAGAAGAAATGTATTTGCTCTGGCTCCGAGTTGCGGCCATCCTCTATGCAGCGGCATGTGTCGCTGTCTTTCCGGCCGTATTGGAGTCTTCCAAGCGCTGGCGGAGCATCTGCGTCCATACTGGCGGATTAGCCATCTTCTTTCACTTTGTATCGGTGGTCGAAATGCTCGTCCAGGCCCATCACTTCGTCCCGGTCAGCTTTCGTGAGATCGAGTCGCTGCTCGGATTCGCCGTGGCCGGCATCTTCTTCCTCGTCTGGTGGATATACGACGCCATCTCGCTCGGCATCTTCGCCCTGCCGGCAACATTCCTGCTCATCGTCATTCCCACGCTCGGGCCCGGCCGATATACCTTCCCGTCCGAAGGCGTGCGCATGAGCTGGCTCGTAGCCCACATCGTCGCTCTGCTGTTGGCTTACGCCGCCCTCTGTTTCAGCCTGCTCTCCTCGGTGCTTTATCTGCTTCAGGAACGCCGCATCAAGTCCAAAATCCGACCCGGCAGCAAATCATTGCTGGCATGGCTGCCGCCGCTCGACACACTGGAGCGCATGGCCCTCGCGACCCTGGAATTCGGTTTTCCCTGCATGACGGTGGGGCTTATCATCGGCTCTATTCTGGCCCAGGAGACGGCCCTCGGCGACGCCTACTTTCAGGATCCCAAAATCATCGCATCCTTTGCCATGTGGGCCGTTTACGTGCTGCTGCTCCTCGTCCGTCGCGGAGCCAGCCTCCGCGGCCGGCGCGCCGCATGGGTTTCAGGTGCAGTTCTGGTCGTCATCATGTGCGTTTTTGTTGCCAACCTCTTTAGCCGCGTGCACAGGTTTGGTCCCCAATGAGCAGTCTCGTCCTCATCGGCGTCAACCACCGCACAGCGCCCATCGCGCTCAGGGAGCGCATTGCCATCTCGCGCGGCGACCTGCCAGAGACCACGCGCGCCCTGGCCGCCTTTCCCGGCGTCACCGAGTGCATGATCGTTTCCACATGCAACCGCGTGGAGTTGCTGGCCGCCGTCGATGGCCCGCAGGTTGAGATCGCGAGCTTTCTGTTTAATTATTTCGGTCTCGAACCGGATGTATTGGTACCGCATCTCTACGAGCATCGAGACCACGACGCTGTCTGCCATCTCTTTCGCATGGCCTCCAGCCTGGACTCCATGGTTGTTGGCGAGCCGCAGATTCTGGGCCAGGTGAAGGAAGCCTTCGCCGCTGCTCGCGCCGCCGGCACGGTTTCAGGCCAGCTCGAACACCTGCTGCAATGCGCCTTTGCCGCCGCCAAGCGCGCCCGCTCTGAGACCGGTATCGGCTCGAACTCTGTTTCCATCGCTTCAGTTGCCGTCGAGATGGCGCGCAAGATCTTCGGCTCGCTGCAGGGACGGACCGTCTTCCTGGTCGGTGCGGGCAAGATGAGCGAGCTTGCTGCCCGTCACCTTGTGCATCAAGGTGCGGGAACGATCCTCGTCACCAACCGCACCTACGAGCGCGCCCGGCGCATGGCGGAAGAGTTCGAGGGTTCAGTCGCGCCCGAAGTCGTCCCATTCGACCAGATCTACGAAGCGGCCGGCAGAGCCGACATCATCATCAGTTCCACCGGCGCTCCGCTGCACATCTTCCGCAAGGAGCACGGTCAGGCATTTCTCCAGCGCCGCCGCAACAAGCCCATGTTCTTCATCGATATTGCGGTGCCTCGCGACGTCGATCCGGAGATGAACAAGCTTGACGGCATCTTTGTTTACGACATCGACGATCTGCAGCAGGTTGCCGCGGCGCATCTCGATGAGCGCAAGGGGCAGGCCAATGACGCCGAAGCCATCATCGCTGCCGAGGTCGAACGATTCCGCCTGCGCTTGCGAGCCGTCAATGTCGCGCCGGCCATTGTTGCCCTGCAGAAGCGTGCGGAAGAGATTCGCCAGGCTGAGCTGCACCGCATCCAATCCCGTCTTGGCTCGCTCACACCGGAGCAGGCCGCTGCTGTCGAAGCCCTTACGCGCGGGCTGGTCAACAAGTTCCTTCATCCGCCCATGCAGGCGCTCAAGCAGGCTGCGCGCGAAAACGATTCGGTTCGGCTGGAGGCTGTCTGCGATGAGTGGCACGTTTCGCCCACGCCGGAGGCCGCACCGCTGGCATCGCCGGACAAAAGTTCTCCTTTGCAAGGAGCCGAACGCACCATGGAAGCTCGCGCCGAGGCGAATATTGACACCGCAGTCGAGGCAGGCCGATGAATCTCCGCATAGGCAGCCGCGGCTCACAGCTTGCCCTCTGGCAGGCCAACCATATCGCTGAACTGCTGCGCGGCCAGGGCCACACCGTCGAGATTGAAATCATCAAGACCACCGGCGACCGGCTGCAGGAAGTCACCTTCGCGCAGGTTGGTTCGAAGGGCATGTTCACCAAGGAGATTGAAGAAGCGCTTGAAGCAGGCCGCATCCATCTTGCCGTTCACTCGCTCAAAGATTTGCCCACGGACCTGCCTGCGCCCTTCGCGCTCGCCGCCACGCCTCCTCGCGTCGACCCGCGAGACGCGCTTGTTTCGGTGAAGCACATGAGCCTTGCTGCGGTGCCACTGGGTGCCCGCGTAGGCACCAGCAGCCAGCGCAGGCGCGCGCAATTGAAAGCTCTGCGCGCCGATATTGATGCTGTAGAGTTTCGCGGCAACGTCGATACGCGGCTTCGCAAACTTGCCGAGGGACAGGTGGAAGCGATTCTTCTCGCCTCTGCTGGGCTCGATCGGTTGGGCAAGACAGACTGGCTCCGCGAACGGCTCGACCCGAAGCACTTCTGCCCGGCTGCCGGTCAGGGCGCTCTCGGAATCGAGACTCGCCTCGACGACACTGAGACCATCGCCGTCCTCGCCTTTCTCGACCACGCCGACACCCGCTTTGCCGTGACGGCCGAGCGCGCCGCCCTGGCCGCACTCGGCGGGGGCTGCCAGGTTCCCATCGGCATTCACTGCCGCCCGAGCAGCGAGTCAAATAGTGCCGTTGCCGGCAACGGATTCGAGATATTCGGAATTGTCGCTTCGCCGGAGACTGGCAAGAGTGTGCGTGTTCACCATCGCATCACAAGTGAAAATCCTGACCCTAGCGAAGTTGGCCGCCAGGCGGCTGCAATGCTCCTCGATGCCGGCGCTGGGGATCTTTTGCTTCTCGAAAGCTTTTCGAGCGAAGACAATCCCCAAGCGGAGCAATTCGTTGAGTAGCAAGGTTTCCAGCCGCCGTGTGCTCGTTACCCGCGCCGCGCATCAGGTTGGCAAGCTGAGTGAAGCTCTCCGTGAACATGGCTTGGTTCCTGTGGAAGTGCCGGTCCTGGAGATTCGTCCCCCGGAGAGTTTTGGATCGCTCGATCGGGCACTGAATCAGCTCGCAACATACGACTGGCTTATCTTCACAAGTGCCAATACGGTACGTGTGCTCGCCGACCGTGCCACTGATATTAAGCTCAACTTCGCAAACTTGACCACGCAGGTTGCCGCAGTGGGAGAAGCCACGGCCGCCCAAGCCCGCAGCACTGGCTTCACCGTCTCCGTCGTTCCAGATAATTATGTCGCTGAATCTCTCATCAGCTATCTTCGAGATCAAGTGGCAGGCAAGCGCGTACTGCTGGCCCGCGCAGCCGTTGCCCGCAATGTAATACCCGACGCTCTCCGCGCAGCCGGAGCCGAGCTCGATGTAGTCGATGCTTACCGAAACGTTGTCCCTGCCGCTGCCGCGAGCCAACTCCGTCAAGCTCTCGCCGAGGGAATCGCTGCCGCGACGTTCACCAGCTCCTCCAGCGTTACGCATCTGGCCGACGCCGCAAAGCAAGCTGGCGTGGCCTTCCCATTCCCCGGAGTCGCCGCCGTCTCGATTGGTCTCATTACAAGCCAGACACTCCGCGAGCACAAATGGGAACCGGCCGCCGAAGCAAGCCAGAGCGGCATCCCCAGCCTGGCAGCCGCAGTTGCCCACTTGCTGCGCTGACCCGCTGAAGTGCGAGCATCTGTTTTCGACAATTGCCTACAAAACAGCCTTCAAGACTCCCAGGTTTTATCCTTCGCTCGACAACGCGGCTCCATGTTGCAGCGGTCGCATTTTGGATTTCGCGCCACGCAAACAGCCCGCCCGTGATGAATGATCTGGTGCGAGTAGCTGATCCACCGGTCTTGCGGCAGCACCTTCATCAGCTCCTGCTCCACCTTCTCTGCCGTCTCCCCTTTGGCGAGCCCCAGCCGCCGCGAGATACGGAATACGTGCGTATCGACGACCACGCCCTCAGCCTTGCCGAAACATACCCCCAGAACCACATTCGCCGTCTTCCGCGCCGCCCCCGGAATCGTGATCAACTCAGCCAGCGTCTCGGGCACCTTGCCACCGAATTCTTCCGTGATCCGCTTCGCCGCCCCTTGAATCGACTTCGCCTTATTGCGAAAGAACCCAGTTGTCCGAATCAGCGCTTCAAGCTCTGGCAGCGTCGCCTTGGCCATTGCCGCTGGAGTAGGGAAGCGGCGGAACAGTTCCGGCGTCACCAGATTCACCCGCACATCCGTGCATTGAGCCGAGAGAATTGTGGCGACCAGCAACTCCCACGGCGAAGAGTGAGTCAATGCGCAAACAGCCTCCGGGTACGCCTCATCCAGAGCCTTGAGAATCGCCGCAACGCGATCGGGAGCGAGCGGGCCGCGGGCAGGCTTGGAGGGTGTGCCGCGACTGGGGGACTTTTTCAGCATGGGTTCAGGATAGAAGACGGGCGCGCTTGCCTTGCGACTTCTTGAGCATAGTCATCGCTTGCCGGCCCAGGCATCTTCTGTAATCTTCTTAATCTGGGCGATGGTGAGCTTTGGGCCGTCCTTCTGATACAGACTGCCGAAGAAATTCTCAATCGATCCAGTTTTTCGCCGCGGGTAGGTACCAGACTGAATAAGCGGCCAGGCTTGACGGTAGGGCATTATCTGTTCATGCTTTGACCGCCAATGGGCGTCAATGCCGTCGAATCCGTTCCCGCGAAAAATATGGCCGCATTCAGGGCAAATTTTGGGGGTCTTAGTCTCCTCACTCTTGGCATGCGCCTCACCTAATTTTGAATGCTAAAGCTTCCCCCCGACCCACCCGGCCAGCTTCTCCACAGGCAGCCTCACACCAAGAAAGAACTGCCCAAAGAGCGCATACACCGCGCTCACCTCGTCAAACCTCATCTCGTAAATAAGCTTCTTGAAGTTCACCGGGTCTTCGGAGAACAGGTCTACGCCCCACTCCCAGTCGTCCATTCCGATCGACCCGGAGATGATCTGCTTGACCACGTCACCATAGCGCCGACCGATCATCCCGTGAAGGTGCATCATGCGCTGCCGTTCGGCGAACGGCACCGTATACCAGTTCGCATCCGGCTCGCGCTTTCGATCCATGGGGTAGAAGCACATGTACTTGGTGTCAGGGAAGGTGGGAAAGATGCGCGAAGCCATGGCTCCGGCTGCGCGCTCGAGCGATGCGGCGACTTCGGCGTTCCACTCGGGAGTGTGCTCGGCGAAACCTTTTTCTGAGGCGGCTTCGTAGGTTTTTCGGCTTGACTCGTACAGGCCCAGTTCGACGACCGAGACGTAAGAGTGCTTGATGGTCAGGTAGTCATAGAACCGCGTCTGAGCGAGATCGAGCTCCACTTGGTTGAGGGCTTCGAAGGACTCGCGAAAGTGAATCAGGATCAGGTCGCCTTTGTGCCCAAGCTCAGAAAACACCGCCGTTTGAACAGGATCGCTGTCAGACTTGCGTTCCAGCCTTTTGAGCGCGGCGGTTGCCTCGGCAATTATCTCTTGGCGCTCGCCATCCGCGGAGGACCGCCAGGCCTTCCAGTCAAACTGGAAAAATTGATGCAACATGCACGAGCCTTCAAGAGTTAGCGGTACGGGCGGGAAGTCAGACAATGGGGTTCTCCTATATTGCTTTGCGACACCCCTCATCCTAGCAAAGAAGCCCTTGTCAGTTGCGTATGTCGCTCTCCAGGCTTGCCGCTCCCATGGTGGATGTGGCGTATTGCTCGCCCCAGGCCTTCATGGCCATCAGGATGGGATTCAGCGCACGGCCCTTGCGGGTGAGCATGTATTCCGGGCGGGGCGGATGTTCGGCATAGAGGCGGCTGGCGAGGATGCCGTGCGCGGTGAGTTCCTTGATGCGCGCGGAGAGCACGCTGGGCGTGAGGCCGGGAAGGCTGGCTTCAAAGTCCTGAAAGCGGCGCGTTGGATGGAGGAACAGATCGCGCAGGATGAGGATGGTCCAGCGGTCGCCGATCACGTCGAGCGTGGAGGCAATCGAACAGCGCATGGAGTACTTTCTGGGCATTCAACTCTCGCTGGAAAACTCTATTTCCTAGTCGCTATTATATAAGAAGTTACAACCAAGTGACCGATTTCCCTTATATTCCCTCATTTCCGCACGGCTTGCTTTTCAGCGCAAGCAATACAATCAGAATCGCCAATGCCCGCAGGTATACTCGCTAAGGCATGATTGAAAAGCTTATTGCGCTTCTTGGAGCGCTGGTGAAAAGCATCATCTCCGCGGGTGGATACAAGGGCATAGCGGCGCTTTTGGCCGTGAATTCCGCGGGCATTCCCATTCCTTCCGAAGTCATTTTGCCATTCTCCGGCTACCTGGTGTATCTGGGCCGCTTCCATCTGCTGCTGGTCGTTGTAGCCGGCGTGGTTGGCTGCAATATCGGCTCGGCAATCGCTTACTGGATCGGCGCCAAGGGCGGCCGTCCGCTGGTCGAGCGCTACGGCAAGTGGGTGCTCATGAATCCCCACGACCTTGACCGCATGACTTCGTTCTTCGGCCGCTACGGTTCCATCGCGATTCTGATCGGCCGCATGTTGCCCATCGTCCAGACGTATGTCGCCTTTCCCGCAGGCATCGCGCGCATGTCGCGTCTCCGGTTTCACATCTACACCACTCTCGGTTCGATCATCTGGTATTTTTGCCTGGCCTGGGCCGGCCTGAAACTTGGAGCGGCATGGGATACGGACCCGCGCATGCATGACTTGTTCCATCGTTTTCACCTGGTGGTGGTGGCGGCGCTGGCCGCTGCGGTTGCCTGGTTTATCTGGAGTCACCTGATTCGTGCCCGGATGCGGCAGGCTGACTAGGGTAGTGAATTTGAAGTTCGAAGCGTAAGAGGCGAAAAGCAACTAGAGGTCACTCGACTCCGCTGCGCTTGACTCAGGATGACAGCATTTATCAAGGAGAGGAACTATACATGGCAACGAAGAAGAAGAGCGTGTTGAAGAAGGGCGCGGCCAAGCGCATTGCATCCAGCAAAGTTGCACCGGCCAAGGGCAAGTTGGGAGTAATGGTGGTCGGCCTGGGCGCGGTGGCGACTACGATGATCGCCGGCGTGGAAGCCGTTCGCCGTGGGCTCGCCAAGCCGGTTGGATCGCTGACACAAATGGGCACAATCCGACTTGGCAAGCGAACGGACAACAACTCGCCGTACATCAAGGACTTCGTCCCTCTGGCGGATCTGAAAGATGTCGTCTTCACCGGTTGGGACATCTTCAAAGACAATGTCTACGAGGCCGCCGCGCACGCCAAGGTTCTGGACAAAGAGACACTGCTGCAGCTCAAGCCGTATCTCGAAACCATCAAGCCCATGCCTGCCGTCTTCGACCAGTATTATGTGAAGCGCCTCAACGGGACGCATATCAAGAAGGGCAAGAACAAGCGCGACCTCGCCGATCAGGTGATTGCCGACATTCGTAACTTCAAGAAGAAGGTCGATCGCGTGGTGATGATTTGGTGCGGGTCGACGGAGATATTCTTGGAGCCGACAGCGGTACACGAGAGTCTAAAAGCCTTCGAGAAGGGGCTTGAAACGAACGACATCGGCATTGCTCCCTCGCAGATTTACGCCTACGCCGCGCTGAGCGAAGGCGTTCCTTTTGCCAATGGCGCGCCGAACCTGACCGTTGACACCAAGGCGCTGATTGAGCTCTCGAAAAGGAACGCAGCGCCGATCTGCGGCAAAGACTTCAAGACCGGCCAGACGTTTATGAAGACGGTTCTTGCGCCGGCCTTCAAGGCGCGCATGCTGGGCGTCTCCGGATGGTTCTCGACCAACATTCTCGGCAACCGCGACGGCGAGGTGCTCGACGATCCGCAATCCTTCAAGACCAAGGAAGAGTCAAAGCTCGGGTCTCTTGAATATATCTTTCAGCCCGAACTCTATCCGGACCTCTACAAGGACCTTTACCACAAGATTCGCATAAACTACTATCCGCCGCGCGGCGATGAGAAGGAAGCATGGGACAACATCGACATCTTCGGTTGGCTCGGTTATCCGATGCAGTTGAAGATCGACTTCCTCTGCCGCGACTCGATCCTCGCAGCGCCCATCGCGCTAGATCTGGTCCTATTCCTCGACCTCGCCAAGCGCGCGCCCGAACTGCGTTCCATCGGCATACAGGAGTGGCTCAGCTTCTACCTCAAGTCACCCCAGGCCGCCGAGGGGCTCTACCCCGAGCACGACCTGTTCATCCAGTCCATGAAGCTCAAGAACACGCTGCGCCACATTATGGGCGCCGAACTGATCACCCATCTAGGCCTCGAATACTACGACTAACCACCTGCCACCTGCGGTGGGGCTGGACGCCTCCCGTTGGTCGGCCAATGTGCGGCTCGATGCTTTGGATGGGCCTCCCGTTGGTCGGCGGTTGGCTAAGTGAACCATAAGAAAGCCCCATCCTCTTCGGATGGGGCTTTTTGCTTGCATGGAATCTCGCTTATGCGGGTACAGGAACTGTGCCCATCATGTGCACAGCAGGCACAACAGCCGCTGTCGGCCGCAAACGCACTTCCGTCGCCGGTTGGGAGTGGCCGTTCTTTGTCAGGCGGTGGACGAAGTGATAGGGCGGCCAAGGCCCGGAAACCTGCATGAGGCACTCGCGCAGGGAAGCGCTGGTGGTGGCGAACTTGTTCTGGTACCGTTCCACGCATTTGCGGTCGATCAGGTGGGCGATATCGAGCACCATCTTGCCGTTTTCCGTCAGGCGGCAGCTTACATCTTCGTCGAGAGGCGCAAACAGACGGTGCATCTGGAAGCTCACAGCCCGGGCTCGCGTCTGCCGCTCCCGCGTTCGCGATGCGGTCTCGCGCAGATTGGTCAGGTACTCGCGGCCAACGGCATCGGAGCCCAGGCTGCGCTCGATCGCCCGTCCGCAGCAGTCATCGACATAGATCTTCATGTGCATCTCTGCCTTGCCGCGCAGCTTGTCGATGTTGCCCTGGAATTGTCGTTGGTTGGAACGGATCGACTTGCGCAGGGCCTCGTCGTCGGAGAATACGCTGCCGAAACGGAATGGCAGCACCGTCGAATGCTGAAAGCAGTCGGCGATTACCCTGGCGTGGTCCACGCCGGATTGCTGGGTCAGGGAATCATTTGGGTTGTGTTCGCTCACGATGACGGCCAGGTCGCTTGCTGGATAGACAAATACCTGGTTCTTGCTTACCCCAACCACGGATTGCAGTGGAACCGGCTTGCGATGGCGCTCTAACTCTGGGAAAGCTTGTTTCTCACCGATACAGTAGGCATACCATGCCATAACGAAATACTCCCTTTACGCGCGCTGAAGCGTACCAACGCATCGCGCTAGCGAAGTGCTAGTGAAGTTCTTTGGTGCGTGTAAAACGGTATACATAGCCGGGTTGCTCGTCTTTCCGAATCGGGTTTCCCGCAGCAATCTAACCGGAATACTATGCTCACCGAAACACAACTGGCAACACCCAGTTTGGGTTGTTATTAAAAGTAAGCAATATTAGGGGCAATTTACTTTTGTGTAATCAAATTTATGGTTTGTTATATCAAGCACGATCAAATAAATCGGTGGGATCCGCACAGAGAGCCATTTTCTACGTGAAAAGCGAAGATATATAGAAGATTGGAAGACGCGGCAGTTTGGCTCTAAGGGAGCACCCGCTGAATATGCAGATAAAGAAACACATTCAGGATCACTGATGCGGCCAGCAAGGCGAGGGCAAAAATGGCAACCAGATTCACCTTGCCGCCAAGATGCTTGAAGTCTTCGAGCAACTCCTGCTGTTCCAGCGTATTGCGGTCTGTTGCCTCGCGCACCATCTCCAACTGGTGTTCCACCCGCTTCATGGAAGTGCTTTGCTCCACCATTTGCTCGCGCAGTTCGCGGTTCTGGACCGTCATGTCGCGGTGCTGGGCTTTGAGCTCGGTGAGGCCAAGCTCGATCCGATCCAGATTCTGCTCCAGAACCACATCGACCACGGGTGGATGGGGCGGCTGGATGTGATGTTGTTGCGGCGCCATTAGATTGGAGATTGCGGTTCCAACATTGCCATCGAGCAGTGGAAGTATCCTCTGCACCAGCGGCACAGCCATTCTGAGCAGATTCATGGCGCGCTGGCCGCGCGGCATGGGGTTGCCCTGCTTGCCGGATGTGGAGGTTGAAACTGTCCGTCGCACTTCACTCCTGTCTTCCTGTCCGGTATTCTGTGCCGCACTTCCTTGAGGCGGGGCGAAGTCTTGCGCCGACGCGCTTGGTGATGGAGAAATCCGGTTTCGCTCCCCACCCACCGGCAAGGGAGAGCCAACCGCCCTGGGCTGCACTGGCTGTTGCCGCTGCGCGCTCCGCACCCTGCCCATCGATTCGGCTTCGTCTGTATCCATGCTCATTGATTTATTGTATCGAGTCTCCAATGATCGAGCATCCAGCTCGCTGGGGAACAGGGCGCTTCAAATCGCCATATCATCGAGTCAGCGTTGGCCCGGGAATATCCTGAACAGCTCATCGGAAGTTTCCGCATCCCGGGCCTGCACAGAGGCGACCATCTAGACTTACAACGACCAAATGCAGTAAGTCGCCGAAAATTCTTGACGTTTTAGCTGGATTGCACGATACTAAAACCGAGCAGTTGAGGCGCCGGATTACCACGCTACCCGGGCGATTCTGCTCGATTTTATAGGAAGGCCGCCCTTCAGTGGGCGGCCTTCTTCTTTTTGGTATGGTCTTTGCCGTCCCCCCCTGGGGACTACTGAATGCAATTCCGGGTGCGGCAATCTTCCGTGACATTCAAAAACAGCCTCATCTCGAATCGTCTTTCCAGTTTTGTTCACTCGGGTTGTCGCGCTGCGCAAAACAGTACTCCACCCAGGAGCGACCTGGGCATCGTCGTTGAACGCGAACAATACCATCTCGATTACATCATCGATGGAATAGCCATTTTCCATGCATCGGCTTGCATACATGTGCCTGCCATCGAACAGGACTTCGGACACGACTGGCGGCAATTCTTCCTCTTGCCTCTGCTGGTTGATCTTTGTTAACTGTGCTGCACTCAACTGGCCTATACGAACGATGGGCTGCCTTGGACGCGCTGCCCGCTCAAGAGCAAACGACCGGGCAGCCAACTCAAGATTTGAGCGAAGGCGTTTTTCCGCATCAGGATAAAGCCCCATGCCGAGAGCGTACTATGCTCAGCGGATATGCAGGATTCTTGCGCTTCATCCTCGCCAACGTATTAGCGGAAAGGATCGAAAAGCTCGTATTCAGATCTATACGGCGACCGCCTAGCCAGCAACTTCCTCTGACTCCAGCACTTCCTCTGCATGTTCGCTCTCAGCGGTCAGTTTGCGCAGACTTACGTGCTCAAACCTCGCCCAGACCAGCCCGACGGGGATGACGGAGAGAAATGTAACGAACAAGATGGTCGCCGCGCAGGCAGTGGCTGCCTCAGGCGACGCGCCAAAGAAGCTCGAAAGCGCGGCAGCCACCAGCGCGATCTGCGAAAACCAGCCGACCACAGGCAACTGAATCACGCTTGCGCCGCCGCTGACTGCCAAGAGCAACATGCATCGCGGAAGGCTCATTCCGGCCAACTCCGGGCTGGCCGTAAAGGCGCGCATGGTTTCGAGGTAGGCGAAGGAGATGATGGCCCACATCGAGATTGAAACTCCGGAAGCGATGGCGAAATCGGAAAAAGAACGCATCGTGTCCAGGCCGGCGTGAAAGGCGCGAATCTTGTGTCCTGCCGCCTGGCCGAGGTTGTGGGAGATCAATCCGAAGGCCTTTTCAAACACGCTGGCCACGAACCCGCCGCTAAGGCGCACACAAACCAGAAACAAGGCTCCAAGGATGGTTAAACCCATGCCCCACAGACCGGCCTTCTTCACAAACTCCGGATGCGGCATGGATCCCGGTTGCCCGAACCAGCTGTTGAACAGGATGACGGACGAGAAGATCAGCGCCATCGACCCGGCATCGAAGAGCCGTTCCGTGATGTAGACCGCTATCTGCGTGCTTACGGAGAGTTCGGTGCGCTTGGCGACCAGGTAGGGCCGCACCGGGTCTGCCACGCGCCCGATCAGCGCCACGGCTGTGAAGCCGATCACCTGCGTTCCGGTCAGCGAGAACAGCGGAACTTTTTTGTTATGCCGCAGCAGCAGCGCCCACCGAGCGGCCCGGAACAGATAGGCAATAAATATGCAGGCAACGCCGATGAGAATCTTACGCCAGTCTGCCAGAGCGATCTGGGACTGGAAGACTCGGAAGTCGAAATGAACCTTGTTTCTGGCCCACACCGCCAGCACGGCCAGGGCCGCCAGCAGGATCAGTGCTGCTATCGTGTGGTGCTTCTTCAAACATCCTCCGCGCTTTCTACCACGTATAAGTTTACGGTACGATCCGATCGATATTGATCCGTCCCTGTTTCGTGTTGAGGTTTCCCACCCTTGCGCCAACAAAAACGCGCAAGGATGGGGCACGGAGTAACAGTATTCAATTTACGGGCCGGATCATTCATTGTTAGCGCGCAGTGGTATCTTGCGGGATGTTATTGGCAGCTCTCTGCCTGCTGGCCGCGGTCTCCCGGGCCAGAACGCGGCGGTTGAACTCGTGAATCACGCGCGCCACATAGACACGTGTCTCCCGGTAGGGCGGAATGCCGTGGTATTTTTCGACCGCCTTTGGGCCGGCGTTGTAGGCAGCCAGAGCCAAGGCCATATTATCGTGATACTGGGTCAATAGCGCATCGAGATACGCCGAGCCGCCGCGGACATTCTGCTCGGGTTCGAAGCTGTCCTTTACGCCCTGGCCGGCCGCGGTTCCTGGCATCAACTGCATCAGCCCCTGGGCTCCGGCGCGGCTTACCGCATGTGCATTGCCGCCGCTCTCCGCCTTTACGATGCTGGCGAGCAGATCCACATCCAGGTTGTGCTCCTGCCCGGCGTGGGTCAGAATCTCGCCCAGATCGGCGGGGTTGAGGCTGGCATTCGCCTTTCTGTTATTCGTCGCAGGCACCGTGGATGCGGCTGGCATGCCGGGGATATTTTCTACCGAAGCAACATCCTGGGCAGGGAACTCGATGAAGTCATCCTCGCCGGGGCTCAGATAGAGGCGAGTCTTGTCTTCGAGCTGAGCGTGGTGATCGCAGACCATGGCGAATCCGTTGCTCAGCGTCACGCGCTCTGCGGCATCGGCAGCCGGGCGCACGACCGCTAGACCAGCTAGCCAGATCAACATGGAGGCGCGCACTCTCATGAATTTAACTCTCTCCTATTCTAAAGACGGTTTCGACGGCCATAGTGCTTGCCAAACTCCGCTGTTTCGTTATCTCAGGCACCAGCCGGCTGTCGAGATAGCGCTCTTTCGAGCGCCACCGCCACGCCGTCCTGGTCGTTGACGGGGGCTTGTTTCCAGCCGCGCATCTTCGCCATGGTCCTCAGTTCAAGCGCCGCATTGCCCATTACGACCCCCTGGCCGGCCCACTCCAGCATTCCCACATCGTTCCAGTTGTCGCCGATGGCCATGGCTTCCTTCCGGTCCACGCCCAGCTGGCTGGCGAGCCGTTCCAGAGCCCACGCTTTTGATACACCCGCGGGAAGCAGGTCCACAATGGACAAGTCTCGGCCCGGATACTCGGTGCGGGTCACAGCGCACTGGCTGGCCCAAACGCTTGCCGACAGAGCCTTCTCCGCCTCACGCATATTGGCGACCGGCCCGGCTAACATGCCCTGTATCGGGTCAGCACCATCCGGCAACGCGTTCTCCAGCGGATTCACCACTTCAATCGCATTCCGGTTCGACTCCACCCAAAGCGAGATTCGCCCATGGGCCTGCTCCAGATTTTCCAGCACCAGCTCGCCGCGGCCGGGACGGTCAAAGGTGAAAACGAGGCATCCAAACGGGCGCAGCAGTGCGCATAAACCCCGCGCTACCCGCGCTTCCAGATGGCTGCGGTCAATCCGTTCTCCGCTCAGCGTGCCTGTTACCGCGCCGTTTGATGTTATCAGGGGTGTATCGGGCCGCAGCGCCGCGGCTGCAATCAAGGGGGTGGTATAGGCCGCACGCCGTCCCGTTGCAATCACTACGGTCACTCCGGCCTGTTGCGCCGAGCGCAGGGCTCTCACATTGCGCTCGCTGATTCCCTCGGACGTGCTGGGCAGCAGCGTGCCGTCCATGTCGATGGCAACCAGTTTAAGAGGGGGATGCATAGCTTCAGTGTACCGGCAGGCGTGATCTTGTAGGCCGTCAGCATGATCAGGGACTGGATTCGGACCTAATTGGTCGCATTCAACACTCCATGAGTACAAAATGGGGACGATTGCACCGACGGTAACTAAGGGAAAACATTTTCAGAAAAAATGGTAACTTTGCCAGTACAATATATTTGGCTTGGAGTATAGCAATGGTTGCTACAACGATGATGCCGGGAGCGGTGGCAACACCAACCAACGGCACGCACAAAGACACAGGTTCGCTGTTTCAGCAGCTCACCACAGAGAGTCAGAATGAAGCTTCCCAGGGCTTCGATACCAAGTCGGCTCTAGAAATAGCCCGCATTATCAACCACGAAGATGCCAAGGTAGCGGCAGCCGTGAAGAAGGCAATCCCGGAGATTGCCCAGGTCATCGACCAGGTGGCGCGATGTCTGCGCGACGGCGGCCGGCTCATCTACGTCGGCGCAGGTTCGAGCGGACGCATTGCCGCTCTCGACGCCTCGGAATGCCCTCCTACCTATTCGACAGCTCCGGGCCAGGTCCAATACATTATGGCCGGCGGCCCGAAGGCCTTAGCATCTGCCGTTGAAGTCAACGAAGACTCCGAAGAGCTGGGCCAGCGCGACATTGCCCGCCGCCGCCCCACCCGCAAAGACATTATTATCGGCGTCTCGGCCTCCGGCCGCACGCCCTATGTGGTTTCAGCCGTTGCCTACGCCCGCGCCCGCGGCGCGCATACAGCTGCCGTGACCTGCAACCTAGGCGCTCCTCTGGCCGAAGCCGCGGAGATCACGATCGTTGCCGACGTCGGCGCAGAGGTGATCTCCGGGTCTACGCGCATGAAGGCCGGCTCGGCGCAAAAGATGGTGCTCAACATGATCACTACCGGCGCCATGACCCGGCTGGGCTATGTGTACGAGAACCTGATGGTGAACGTGCACATGCAGAACTCGAAACTCGTTGAGCGCGGCATCCGCATCCTCATGAACGCCTGCAAAATCGACCGCGCCACGGCTGTGGATACCATCAAGTCCGCCGGCCGCAGCGTTCCCGTGGCCCTGGTCATGCTCAAGGCCAGAGTCGACAAGCCGGAGGCTGTCAGGCGGCTTGCCAAGTCGGACGGCAACGTGCGGTTGGCCATCGAGGACAATGTACTGGAGCTTTAGAATTATCTAAAAAATCCCCGCCCTTACGTCTGGAGGAGATCCGGCGAATGTACCTTTCCGATCTGGCGAAGAGTTGCATTCGGCTTTTGTGAGATCGGCTGGCTGGGCTGGGAAGCACATCGCGCATCGGCATCCTGGTTCTCACCGGCTCGCTTTTAGCGGCGCTGATCGGGTTTTTGTTGAACCTGAAAGATGCGCGGGAGTTGATGGCCAAGGGCATCTCCCTGGGTCTGAGAATGGAACCCGAGCCGAGCAAAATTGAGGTGCAAGGCTGGTTCTTCTTTCTTGTCTCCCTGGCAATCTTTGTGTCGCTGGCGTCTTTCCTGCTCTGGGTGCAGGCGGAGTTCAACGGGCGCAACGACCATACCGTGCGCACACTGCGCGGAGTAATGCGGGCCGCAGGAAATATTTGCCAGCGGCTTTTTCCGCCCGGACATGTAACCGACCAAACCTACGAAAAAATCCACTTTGTCTATCAAATTCAAAAAGACTTCACGACCCTGGTGAGAAGAACCTATCAGGTTCGAGCTGGAGCGAGTCCGATCTATTTTGTGGAGCGAATCTTTCGCGTGCGCGATTTGGCAGACGCAGCCGAGAGCTTCATCGATATCGACTTCAAGGTTCGAGACATCCATCACCCGAACGGGGTGGTTTACGTGCCTTTGGCCAACGAAAGAAAAAACAAATCGGCATGTATATTTTTCTTGCCGCGGATTGAACCCGGAGAGGTGCGAACCTTCGAAATCTCGTACAAATGGCCGAAGATGACGCGATCCCTGAAAGTGGAAGGAGAGGAGGAATTCTCATTCAGGAATTCAACGGCGAACGATATGGCAGAGTTTCGTCTGGAGATCTATTTGGAGCCGGGGAGCGGAGGGAAATTGTCCTGGGAGGAAAGCGGCCATCCCATTCCCAACAAGTCCATTTTGGAAGCTGAATCGCAACTCGGTTGGCCGGGAGTGATATTCTCAGGCTCGAACATCCCGCAAGCCGTCGTGAGCGCCGGAATTCGATTGAGGCTGCGGTGGAAAGTAAGCTAAAGTTTTGCTACTTGGATGGACCTTCCCACTCGTCGTCGCGGATATTTCGCATAATCCCTCCGATCCTGAATAACATTACCACATTTTGCCCTCAATGATGAATCCAACCCAACGGCTCTTTGGATGCAGAGCTTTTTGGTTGCCCGATTTTGGAAGCTGCGAAGTGGATTTGCATGGAGCAGCCCGCTCCGATACCGGCTAGCCGGCTGAATTCGCGAGGAGGCCGGTAGCCGCCTGCGCGGCCATCCCCAAGCAGCAATATAGGAGCAACGCGGTCGGATTTAGTAGACTCAACGGCAGAATGGTCCATTTTTCCAGCTTGCATTGCTGCCGCACCCTCGCTCTGGCGACTGTCTCCAGCGCCTTTGTACTTCTTCCTCCCTCTTCTGCTCAGGGCACGCATCTCTGGACTCAGTCCCAGTTTGAGGAGTTTGAAAAGGGTACGCCGCAAGGGGTCGCCATCACCAGCGACGGGCACCTGCGCGAGGGGCCAGGGCTGACCGAACTTCTGACCACGCCGTCTACGTTCGTCTGGTCAGTAGCAACGGGCAAGAACGGCGCGGAATTTGCAGGTACGGGCTCGCCGGCCTTGGTATTGCGCCTGGGAGCGCAAAAGGACGACAAGTCCGTCACGCTCTTCGAAACCAAAGATCTCAGCGTGCAGGTTGTGCGCTTTGGCCCGGACGGCGCTCTCTATGCGGCAACCCTGCCCAACGGCAAGGTTTATAAACTCAAGCCCGACGCAAATGACAAGCAGAACGAGAGCAGCGCCACTGTAGTGTTTGACGCAGCGAAACTGGATGCTTCTGACAGCGACAAAGCCGCCGCCGACAAACAAGCCAACAAAGCTCACTACATCTGGGACTTGAGCTTCGATTCCGCGGGGCTGCTTTACATTGCAACCGGGGGCCCCGGTGCCGTCTATCGCGTCGATCCTTCAAAACCTGCCGCCAAGCCGGAACTCTTCTTCCAGTCCGATGAAGCGCACATCCGCGCCCTGGCCTGGGATGCAAAAGGCAATCTGATTGCCGGCTCCGATGGCACGGGCCTCGTTTATCGCATAGACAAACAGGGCAAAGGCTACGTGCTCTATGAAGCGCCGCGCCGTGAGATTACTTCGCTTGCCATAGCCGCCAACGGAACCATCTACGCAGCCAGCGTAGGCGACAAAACGCACAATCCGCTGCCTCAGCTTCCTGTTCAGGGAGCGGGAAATATGAGCATCTCCGTTATCCAGCCGCAATCGCTTACCGCCGCAAACGCGAGCACGGCAATTCCGGAGGGCAGCGAGATAGACGCCATCGCGGATGGCAAAGCGCCGCGCAAGATCTGGTCTGGCAAGGACGAGGTGATTTACGCCCTGGCAACGCGTCCGGACGGTTTGATCGCCCTTACCGGCAATCGGGGCCGCATTCTGCGCATTCAGGAGGACGGCAGCTTTGCCGACATTGCGCATCTCGACGCGCAGCACGGCCTCAGCTTTGCCGCGCAGGGCTCGGACCTCATCCTCGGCACCGGCAACACCGGCAAAGTGATTCTGCTCGGCGCTGCCAAAGCGCACGAATACGCCAGCGATGTTTTCGATGCCGGCAGAACTGCCCGCTTTGGCCGGATCGAGTTTGAGCCCGGCTCTTCGGCTTATCAAATACTCACACGCTCGGGAAATATCGAGCAACCCGTCCGAGGGTGGACCGATTGGCAGCCTCTCAACAACGGTGTAATTGCGTCGCCCGCGGGCCGCTTCCTGCAGTGGAAAGCGGTTTTGCAATCGGGCGGCGTCGTAGGTAGCGTGGGCGTGAACTATCTGCCCGTGAACACTGCGCCGGTTGTGGACGAGATGGTGGTCGTTCCCGGTGCGCGTCTGAATTCACAAAACTCGATTGGTAACCAACAGAACATCAATATCGCGCTTCCTTCCTCCGGCGCAAGCGCAAGCGTCGACGCGAGCTCGACCGGGCCCATTCAGGGAGTCAAAGACAGGTCTGCCGTAACGGTTCGCTGGGCCGCGCACGACGACGACGGCGATGAACTGATCTACGCGCTCTACCTTCGCGGTGACGGTGAGACCGTTTGGCGTCTGCTCAAAGACAAAATCACAGAAAAAGCCTACAGCTTCGATGCCGTGCAGGTTCCCGATGGCGGTTACCAGATCAAAGTCGTCGCCTCCGACGCTCCCTCGCATACTGCAGGCAGTGCTCTCACGGGAGAAAAGGTGAGCGAGCGATTTGTCGTTGATACCACCCCGCCGGCCGTCACCGAACTCAAGGCGCTGCACAGGATTGCCTGTGGCGACGCTCCGTGTACTAGCGGGCTGGTAGTCACATTCGACGCACAGGATGCAACCTCGCCGATCGCCCATGCGGAGTATTCAATCGATGCGGGGCCATGGCAGTATGTTGACCCAACCGGAGGAATCTCTGACTCGAAGGCCGAGCTTTACAGCTTTCAGATTCCGGGGGCGGACTGGAAGGCGGAGCACGTCATAACCGTGCGCGCCTACGACCGATACGAGAATGTCGGCGTGGCCAAGACCGTGATTCCGGCCCAGGCACAATAGAGGCTCGGAAAAATGCGATTTGAACTCTACGTGGCGGCGCGGTATCTCAGGGCCAGGCGGCGTCAGGCTGTGGTTGGCGTCGTTACCGTGATTTCGATTGCCGGCGTTGCGGCTGGCGTGGCCGCGCTCATCATTGCGCTGGCCATTACAACCGGCATGAGGCGCGATTTACAGGACAAATTACTAGGCTCTACCTCGCACGTCGATCTCATGCGCGTCGAGTCCGATGGGATAAAGAATTGGCAGCCCCTCATCGACCGCCTTCGCCAGATGCCCCACGTCAAAGCCGCCGCTCCCGGCATCTACGGCCAGGTGCTGGTCTCCCGCGGCGCGCGCGCCGGCTTTGCTCTGATCAAAGGCATTGTTCCCGACCAGGAGCGCACCGTCAGCAGCCTGCTTGACACCATCACTTCCGGCTCGGTACGCGATCTGAACCCCGCCGCCCAGGAGCAAACCGGAACCCTCTTTCCGGGGCAGGGAAGCACGAATGCGCCGGAGCCGCCGCTGGTTCTGGGCAGTGATCTGGCCGAGCAGATTGGCGCACAGGTGGGAGACAGCGTGCTTGTCACCAGCCCCCAGGGCGAACTGACGCCCCTCGGCCTGGCCCCAAAATATCAGCGCTTCCGCGTGGCAGGCATCTTTCACTCCGGCTTTTACCAGTACGACGCGGCCTACGCATTCCTGCGCCTTACGGACGCGCAACAGCTCTTCAGCGAACCGGACCTGCTCTCCGTGATCAGCTTCAAGGTCGACGACCTCGACCGCGCGCCACAGATCGCTCAAGTCATCGAGCAGGCCGCCGGCAAGGGTTTCATGACCACCAACTGGATGGAGCAGAACCGCGAACTCTTTCGCGCCCTCAAGCTGGAGCAGGTGGTTACTTTCATCGTCATTGCTCTGATCGTCATCGTCGCCGCGCTCAACATCCTCATCGCCCTCACCATGATGGTGATGGAAAAGACCCGCGACATCGCCGTCATGATGAGCTTCGGCGTGCAGCCGGACCAGATTCGCCGTATTTTTCTGCTTCAAGGCTTCTTAATTAGCGTAATCGGCACGGCCCTGGGGCTGATCATGGGTTACATAGCCTCCTGGGCCGGCGGCCACTACCACTTCATTCATCTGTCGGCTGAGGTCTATTCGATCGACACGCTGCCCTTCGCGCCTCGTGCCATCGACGGCATCATCGTGTCTGCCGTTTCGATGGGGATTTCGCTGCTAGCTACGCTTTATCCGTCGTCGGCAGCGGCAAGCGTGCTGCCTGCGGAAGCGCTGAGATACGAATAAAACCAATATTTAGAACAACTTTGACAATGTGGCACAAAATGTGGCACATTGAATTATGCCCAGTGTGAATCTGCGTCAACTCCGTGATACCCGGCAGCTAATAGCGTGGCTCGATGCCGGTGAGGTCGTCGAACTCCGCAAACGCAACCGCGTCGTGGCTCGCATTGTGCCGGAATCGCCTCAAACCAAGCCAGTGGTCTGGCCGGATTTCGCCGCCCGCCGCCGAGCCATCTTCGGCGACCGCGTCATCCCAATCGTCGCAGACCTGATCGAGGAAAGGAATAGCCGCGATTGAGCTCTTACATCTACGTGGACAGCAGTTTTATTTCACCTGTTTACGCGGAAGATGTGCATTCGGCGGAAGCGGAACGCAGAATGTCGCAAAAGCCAATGATCTGGCTGACGCGAATCAATCGCGCCGAAGTTGCGCATGCGATTTTTCTGCAGGTCTTTCGGAAGCGCATCTCCTCCGAGCATGCGCAGTTCTTCTGGAATAATTTTGAGATGGATTGCCGCGATGGAATCTGGACCAAGACCGATCTCCCGGAGAGGATCTGGGACAAGAGCATTCATCTAGCGCGGATGTACGGTCCCACCCTGGGCGTCCGCACTCTCGATTCGCTCCACGTAGCTTGCGCACTGGAGTTGCACGCGCAGAAATTCTGGACCTTTGACGAACGTCAGGCGCGTCTAGCTGAAGCAGTCGGGCTAGATACGAGTGCATGAAACGATATTTGATACGAGCGCGTAAATTCGCAGGGAAGCCACAGCATGTGTGATTCGATGCGGCATAAAATTGCGAAAACCTCATATGTTTGTCGTCTTACAACCCCACCAACTCCATTCCGGCATATCTGTAGTCAAATAGACTCATGTCACGCGCCAGTCGCTTATTGCAACTTGTTCAACTCATGCGGCGGAGGCGTCGCCCGGCAGCTGCCAGTGCGCTTGCCGCTGAGCTTGGAACCTCCGTTCGCACGATTTATCGCGACATACAAACTCTTGCCGCTCAGGGCTTCCAGATTGAAGGCGAGGCGGGGGTCGGCTTCCTGTTGAAGCCCGGTTCGCTCATGCCGCCCATGATGTTTACAGAAGAAGAGATGGAAGCCATCGTTCTGGGTCTGCGCTGGGTGAGCCAGAGTGGGGACAAGTCTCTGACCACCGCGGCCAGGGATGCGCGGGCAAAGATTCATGCCGTGCTTCCTGCCACGCAGCAGTTGCTGAGCGAGCACATCGGCCTGCTCGCCGGCCCCCGAAAAAATACTGGACCGGAATCCCGATCTGAATCCGGAGCAGAACTCGCTCCTGCCATGGCAATGGCCTGCCGGGCAGCCATACGGCAGCAGTTGCGGCTCAAGATCAAATACACAGACGGTAAAGGCGACCGTACCTCCCGAGTGGTGTGGCCTGTCGCGCTGGCGTTTTTTGACAACGTCCGCCTGCTGGTTGCCTGGTGCGAATCGCGAAATGACTTTCGCAGCTTCCGAACGGACCGCATGGATATTCAGGCAACGCTGGACCGCTATCCAAGGCCCCGCCGCCTGTTGCTTGCCGAGTGGCAGCAAAGAAACAACATTCCCGAACAGCTTTGACTCGATGCTGACAGAATCTGACGCATCCGGCTCCTATGGTTAAGATGCATCGCAACCAAAGGAGGCATCATGAGGCGTCACTTCGTGAAAACGATTGTCCCGGCTACCGCCGACGCGCTCTACTCGGCGCTCACCGACCTGCGCAGTTGGCCGCAGTGGGATGAGGAGATCGCCAAAATCGACCATGACGGAACGGCGCCGAGGAAGGGAACTCGCTTTGCCTTGACACCCAAGGGAGGGCCGAGGACAACGCTCGTCGTCGAAGAGGCCGAACGATCTGCCCGTTTTACCGACCTTGCCCTGCTGCCCCTCGGCCGCATGAGGACTACGCACGCGTTTGTCCCTCATCCCGGAGGCGGAACCGAAGTTTCCATCACCATTCACGCCTTCGGGCCGTTGGGCATGCTGTGGGATAAAGTGATCGCCCGCAAACAAGCAGCCGGGGCAGAAAAGCAGGCCCACGCGCTGGCTGCGTATGCTATTCGAAGGGAATCCAACGAGGCGAACAGTCGCTAGATAGAAACCGTTAGCGGAAGTTTATTTGCGCCGCTTATTGCGGCGTGATAATACCGCCGAGTGCGTGACGTCGCGGCAGCACGATGCCGCGATGATCCACCTCCAGTGCCGCGCGCTGCAGATCCTCCGCCATCTCGGTCCGTACGACCAGTGCTCCACCGCAAGCCGGACACCAGTCCGACTGAGTCTCCCTGAAAACCACCGCAAGGCACAAACTGCACACTCGTTCCATATAGCAAGCCTACCGGATTAAAGCGCCTCGCACACAGCATTATGGAAGGCAGGCCGCACCTCGCGTATCAACTGGTTCTTACGATCCGGCCAGGTGCGGTTTGTCAGAAGCGCCACGGCAATCTCCGCATCGAGATCGATCCACAGCGAGCAGCCGCTATAGCCCAGGTGCCCGATCGAATGGCGGGAAAAATGCTTGCCTGAGGATGAATTTTCCGACGGCGTATCCCACCCCAAAGCCCGTGAGCTGCCCTCCGGCGCTTGCCTCTCTGCAAACGTTTCCACTGTTTCGCGTTGGAAGAGGCGGTTGCCTGATCCGGCATTCAAAATTTCCGCCGAAAACCGCAACAAGTCGGGGACGGTAGAGAAAAGTCCCGCATGTCCCGACACTCCGCCAAGAACGTAGGCGTTCTCATCCTGCACCTCGCCCTGAATCCGGCGATGCCGAAAGCTCTCATCCATCTCCGTCGGCGGAATCAGGCTCCGCTTCTCAGCCGCAGGGCAAAATCTTGTGGCACTCATTCCCAGCGGCGCAAAGATTTCTCGCTGCACCCAGATATCCAGCGGCTCGGCCATTACGGCCTCGAGCGCCTTGCCCAGCAGAATGAACCCAGGGTCGGAATACTCTGACCGCGCACCCGGCTCTGCTTCGAGCGGCAATCGAAGGCAGGCTTTCAACAACTCAACCGGCGTCGCAGCGTTTCGAAACAGCTCCACATATCCCGGCAGTCCGGAGTTATGTGCCAGCAGATGCCGGAGCGTAATCTTCCGTCCGGGATCGCTCGCTGCACGGCCCTCCGGAAACTCCGGCAGAAAATCCGCAACCTCGGAATCGAGATCAAGCTGCCCGCGCTGGTACAGTAGCATTGCGGCAGCCGTGGTGGCGGCCACTTTGGTCACGCTGGCAGCGTCATACAGAGTCGTCGGCTGTACCAGCAGCGAATCACCGTCGTATGTGAATCTCCCCAGCGCGTCTTCGAGCACAACATTCCCGCCAGCCAACACGCCAAACGCGCAGCCCGGAAAGGCACGGGCAGCAATTGCCTGGTTCAGAATGCGATAAGCTGCCGGGAACTGATCCCGATATCTGATAGTCGGGGATGGCTCTTTCACACGCATCGCTTCTGGCATAGTAGCGCACTGGGTTACTAGAGCTGGTTTTCCTGCGCAGATTTTCTCAACAGCACATGCAATGCCGGGCTATCCTTATGTTCAGGCACCCCGTCTATTTATTTGACCCTTTGAGGAGTCCCTTATGCCCTTGCTTGATCGCATCTTGCTTGATCGCACTTTGCCGCTCGCACTTTTGCTTGGCGCAAGCATCGTCTTAGCCCAGGCACCAGCTCAAGCTCCAGTCCCGCAGCAGCCAGCGGACGAATCCGCTGCGCCTGCGGCCTCAGCCGCCGAGCAACCACCGGTCCCAGTACCGGTTAGCAAGCCCACCTATACCGTTCCAGCCGGAACCAAGGTGCTGCTTCAACTGCGTAGCGCTATCAACACCAAGAGCGCCAAGGCCGGCGACGGGGTTTATCTGAACTCCACCTTTCCCGTCGTGGTTGGCAACCGGGTCATGATTCCCAACGGCGTCTATGTGCAGGGGGTTATTGACCGCGTCGCCCGCGCGGGCCATGTCAAAGGTGCAGCGCAGCTTGACATGCACTTTACCTCCATCATCTTTCCCAACGGCTCCGTCGTTGAGATTCCGGGAATGGTGGACAGCCTGCCCGGCGCAAGCAAGCAAACCGTCAAAGACAACGGCGAGGGAACCATCCAACAGGACAAGGACAAGACCCGCACCATGGGCAGCGTGGCCAAAGTGTCTGTACCTACCGGCGCAACCGTTGGCGCTATCGGCGGGCTTGGCGCGGGCCATCCGCTTGCCGGCGGCATTGCGGGCGTTGGAGCAGGCCTGGCCGCTGCGGGCATCGCTTCGCTCTTCACCCGCGGAGCAGACGTCAACATCCCCAGCGGTACGCAGGTGGAGATGGTTCTCCAGCGTCCACTCCTCTTGGAGGATCAGAATCTGGCCGGCGTTGGCGCTCCCGGAACGGCTCCCAATTTGGTACCGTCCGCCCAGCAGCCCAAACCGGTTGAAAAACCAGGGCGAAACCGCACAGCCTGCGTTCCCGGAGGCCCTGGCTGCGAATAGTCTGCCGCGAGGAATTTGTATGCGAGTAGTCTGGCTGTTAGTAATCTGGTGCGAGTAGTCCGTTGCGAGTAATCTAGTAGCAGAGATGCAACCTCAGGACACCCCCGATACACCAAAATCACCGCAGCTTCCGCCCGAAGCGGGTCAGTTCGTCACGCGCCCGGACATTTCCTCACGCAAAGCGAGCACGCTCGGCCTTTGGCTGCGTGATCTGCTTGTCTCCACGGCCGCATCGGTACTTATCATCACGTTCCTCTACCAGCCCGTCCGGGTTGAGGGAACCAGCATGTTGCCACGGCTGGAAGACAGCGACCGGCTGTTCATCAACAAGTTCGTCTACCATATTGCCTCCATCGACAGAGGCGACGTGGTTGTGTTCCGCTACCCGCGCGATCCGGAAAAGAGCTACATCAAGCGGGTGATCGCAGTGCCGGGTGACCGTCTGCGCATCGATCGCGGCACGGTGGTTCTAAACGACAAGCCCCTGGCCGAGCCCTACGTGCCCGCGCAGTACCGCGACCTGCGTTCCATGGATGAGATCGTCATTCCCAAGGACACCTACTTCATGATGGGTGACCATCGCTCCGTCTCTTCAGACAGCAGGGAATTCGGTCCCGTTGAGCGGCCGCTCATCTATGGCAAAGCGGTGTTCGTATACTGGCCGGCGCGCGATGCAGGTGTGGTGCGCTAAATTTCGCGTGTTGAATTTCGTCCGATGAATTTTCGCGCCATGAGTTTGAAGAAACGTCCATGAAATCCACCACCGACGCGCACCTTAGCAACCATCAAACCTGCTAGAATCTATTGAATCCACTCCTCTGGAGAGGCAATGCAGGCTATCCTCGCGCTCGAAGACGGGCGCATCTTTCGTGGCCATGCCTATGGGCACCCCGGCGAATGCCAGGGCGAGGTCGTTTTTAATACTTCTCTCACCGGATATCAGGAAATCGCCACCGATCCCTCCTACACCGGCCAAATCGTCGTTCTTACAAATCCTCAAATCGGCAACTACGGCACCAGCCAGGCCGACAATGAAGCCTCCCGGCCCTTCATCGAGGGCTTGATCGTGCGCGAGTTCTCGTCTATCAGCTCCAACTGGCGCTCCGAGCAGGTCACGGACGAGTACATGGAGCGGTATAAGGTGCCGGTGCTCGCCGAGATCGACACCCGCGCTCTGGTCCGCCATCTGCGGAACAATGGCGTCATGCGCGGCATCATCTCGACAAATGTTTCCGATGCCGACGCCCTCGTCGCCCGCGCGAAAAGAATCCGCAAGATGGACGGGACGGATCTGGCGCGGGTTGTTTCGACCAAAGAGTCCTACACCTTTGACTCCTCCGACGCTCGCAACCAGACGGATGACAAGTACCTGACCAGCCGCAACGAGGAAGGGGTAGAAGTTCGGAAAACCCTTCATGTAGTTGCTTATGATTTTGGCATCAAACAAAACATTCTGCGCATGTTAACGCGCGAAGCCTGTCGCGTGACTGTGGTTCCAGCAGAATCCACTGCCGACGATGTGCTCGCCCTCAAGCCCGATGGAGTCTTCCTCTCCAATGGCCCCGGCGACCCCGAGCCGGTCGACTACGCGGTCCGCTCGATCCGCAACATGATGGGCCGCGTGCCGATATTCGGCATCTGCCTGGGCCATCAACTCACCGGCCTCGCGCTCGGCGGCAAGACCTACAAGCTCAAGTTCGGCCACCACGGCGGCAACCACCCGGTCCGCAACAACGCGACGGGAAAGGTAGAGATCACCGCCCACAATCACAACTTCGCCGTCGATCCAGACTCGATCAACGCCAACGAAGTCGAACTGACCCACGTTGACCTGAACGACCAAACATTAGAAGGCCTGCGCCACAAGACCCTGCCGCTGTTCAGCGTCCAGTACCATCCCGAAGCCGCCCCCGGCCCGCACGACTCCCACTACCTCTTCCGCGACTTCCGCAACATGATGGAGGAGTGGAAAAGTTGAGGCCTAAGAAGCCCAAACGCGGATTTCCGGATCACAAAACACTGTTGAAGTTTCAAAAGCTTCAACTTAAGATTCAGGCTTTTAATGCCTACGGCGGCTGCAAATGTGCTTGTTGCAAAGAGACTGATCCGGAATTCTTGACCCTGGATCACATCAACCTAGATGGTGGAGCTCAGAGACGCAAAGAGAGTTCTACCGGAAGAAACTGGGGGTGGGGAGGCTTTCACTTATACCGAAAGCTACGGAAAGAAGGCTTCCCTCCTGGATTTCAAGTCCTTTGCTTGAACTGTAATTTCGGAAAAACGCGGAACAATGGGATATGCCCTCATAAATCACCGTCGAGACCCTTAGCAGAGAGACTTGCAGAACTCGAGGCTCTCAGGGCACAGGCGCGCTTGGTAATTTGTTTCCAAACGACGAATAGGGGCCATGTTTTGAAAGGGCACGGCTTTAGTCGTGCCAATACGGCGTAAAAGGACCGCGGCTTTAGCCGCTGAGGGATGGTTTTGAAGCCTGCACGCGAGCACGCCACAAACAACGCACAGACCTACTTCGTCACGTCCGACACGTGGGAACGTCGCGCGCTATTTAATACGGAATCCTGGGCGCGCCTCTTCTTCAAAACTCTCCTTTCGCATCGGGGGGACGGTTCTCTCCTGCATCAATTCGTTCTGATGCTCGATCATTTCCACCTTCTGATTACGCCGTCGGGCTCCCTTGAAAAAGCTGTTCAACTTATCAAGGGCGGATTCTCATTTCAAGCCAAGAAAGAATTAGGATCAAATCTGGAGATTTGGCGTCGGGGATTTGCAGACCACAGGATTCGAGACTACGAAGATTACGACAAGCACGTCCATTACATTCACCTGAATCCAGTCAAGAGACACCTTTGCGTCAGACCAGAAGAATACCGGTATTCATCAGCATTTCCAGGTTGGAAATTGGACCCCGTCCCTCAGTGGCTAAAGCCACATCCTAACGAGACTTCTGGTGGCACGACTAAAGTCGTGCCCTTTCAAAACAATCATGAGGCTAATGGCACGGTTGATGCGGTGCCCTATCAAAGCAAAAGCGCAAGACTTTAGGCAAGGAAACAACAGGAACATGCCACGCAGAAACGACATCCAGAAGATTCTAGTCATCGGCTCCGGCCCTATCGTCATTGGCCAGTCGGCGGAGTTCGACTACTCCGGCACGCAGGCCTGCAAGGCGCTTCGCCAGGAGGGCTACGAGGTGGTGCTGGTCAACTCCAACCCGGCCACCATCATGACCGACCCGGAACTCGCTGACCGCACTTACATCGAGCCGCTCACACGCGAGTACGTCGAAGAGATCATTCGCATCGAGACCGAGATGCTGGCGGCCAATCCGAAGTCGGGCAAATTTGCTCTGCTGCCGACGGTTGGCGGTCAAACCGCGCTCAATCTCGCCGTCGATCTCGCTGATGCCGGCATTCTCGATAAGTACGGTGTCGAGCTGATCGGCGCAAAGCTTGAGGCCATCAAGAAGGCCGAAGATCGGCTGCTCTTCAAAGACGCAATGATCCGCATCGGGCTTGACGTGCCGAAATCCGCGCTGGTGAACAATCTCCGCGACGGTCTCGACTTCTCCGCCAAGATCGGCTTTCCGATTCTGATTCGGCCCAGCTTCACTTTGGGCGGATCGGGCGGCGGCATCGCTTACAACCGTGAAGAGCTGATGGAGATTCTTGCCCGCGGCATCGACCTTTCGCCCGTCCACGAGTGCTTGCTTGAAGAGAGCGTGCTCGGTTGGAAGGAGTACGAGCTCGAGGTGATGCGCGACCTGGCGGACAACGTAATCATCGTCTGCTCCATTGAAAACTTCGACCCCATGGGCGTCCACACCGGAGACTCCATCACCGTGGCACCCGCGCAGACCCTCACCGACCGCGAATACCAGAAGATGCGCGATGCCGCGCTAGCCGTGATGCGCGAGATCGGTGTAGAAACCGGCGGGTCCAATGTGCAGTTCGCAGTCAATCCAGCCGACGGCCGCATGACGGTGATCGAGATGAACCCGCGCGTCTCGCGATCCTCGGCGCTGGCGTCGAAGGCTACGGGCTTCCCAATCGCCAAGATCGCAGCCAAGTTGGCTGTGGGCTACACGCTTGACGAGATCCCCAACGACATTACCCGCAAGACCCCGGCCTGCTTTGAGCCGACCATCGATTATGTAGTCGTTAAAATTCCCAAGTGGCAGTTTGAAAAGTTTCCCGGCGCGGATGACACGCTTGGCCCGCAGATGAAGTCCGTGGGCGAAGTGATGGCCATGGGGCGCACCTTTAAAGAGGCCCTGATGAAGGCCTGGCGCGCGCTTGAAACGGGCAAAAAGACCGGCGCGGAGGTGCTGGAGCCGCGCCGGCTGACGCAAATGCTCGTGACGCCACGTCCAGAAAGGCTAAGCTACATCCGTTTCGCCTTCGAGCGCGGCATGAGCGTGCGCGAGGTCGCCCGCCTCACGCGCATGGACCCCTGGTTCCTGCATCAGATTCGCGAGGTCACCGTGGCTCAACAGGCCATCACGCAAACCAGCCCCGACAAAATCACGGAAGAAGAACTGCGCCGCCTCAAGCGCCTCGGCCTAAGTGACGAGCGCATCGCCACGGAGTGGAGCTTGCCAGGCCACGCCGGCATCCAGCAAGTCCGCGAACTGCGCGAGGGCAAGGGAATTCGCCCGGTATTCAAACTCGTCGACACGTGCGCTGCGGAGTTCGAATCGACGACGCCTTACCTCTACTCGACATACGACGAAGAGGACGAGGCTGCGCCCACCAAGACCCGCAAGATCATCATCCTCGGCTCAGGGCCGAACCGCATCGGGCAGGGCATCGAGTTCGACTATTGCTGCTGCCACGCGGCATTTGCGTTGCGCGAAGACGGCTACGAGACCATCATGGTCAACTGCAATCCGGAGACCGTCTCTACCGACTACGACACGAGTGACAGATTGTACTTCGAGCCGTTGACTCTCGAAGACGTTCTGGCCGTCTACAACCACGAGGCGCAGTCCGGCGCTGAGATTGGAATGATTGTCCAGTTCGGCGGACAAACTCCGCTCAATCTCGCCGGGCGACTGCTGGCCGCTGGCGTTCCCATCGTCGGCACCTCGCCCGCTTCGATCGACCTGGCCGAGGACCGCAAGCAGTTCGGCAAGCTGCTCGAAGATCTCAAAATTCCCCAGCCGCCCGGCGGTACGGCTACCAGTATCGAGCAGGCTCTAGCCGTTGGCGACCGCATCGGCTACCCGGTCCTGGTCCGTCCCAGCTATGTTCTCGGCGGACGGGCCATGGTCATTGCTTACGATGCCGAATCCGTTACGCGATACATGAACGCGGCGGTTGAATACTCGCAGGAGCGGCCAGTGCTTATCGATCACTTTCTTGAGGACGCCGTTGAAGTCGACGTGGACGCGCTCTGCGACTCGAAGGACGTCATCATCGCCGGGATCATGCAGCACATCGAGGAGGCCGGCATCCACTCCGGCGACTCGTCCTGTGTGCTGCCCGCCGTGGGCATCAGCGAAGAAACGCTGAATACACTGCGCACCTACACGCGCAAGCTCGCGCTGGCTCTGAAGGTTGTCGGCCTGGTCAATCTGCAATTTGCGATTCAGAAAGACGCGCAGGGCAAGGATCATGTCTTTGTCATCGAGGTCAATCCCAGAGCCTCGCGGACGGTGCCTTATGTTTCGAAGGCCACCGGTGTCCCGCTGGCTAAGATCGCCGCGCGGCTTATGACCGGGCGCACCCTGAAGGAACTGCTCCCAGCTCAGCTAGGCTCCGGCAAAGATCTCGACGTGGGCAGCTACCACTACGTGAAGTCCCCCGTCTTCCCGTGGGCCAAGTTTTCCGGTGTTGACACGGTCCTGGGTCCGGAGATGAAGTCGACCGGCGAAGTGATGGGCGTGGCGGAGAGTTTTGGCGAGGCTTTTGCCAAGGCGCAGCTCTCCGCCGGCCAGGTGCTGCCAACAGGAGGCACAGTCTTCTTCAGCGTCAACGATCATGACAAGCCTGCCGCCGTTCAACTGGCGCGGCGTTTTGTCGACCTCGGCTTCAAGATTGTGGCCACGGAAGGCACGGCGAACGTGCTCGAGGGCGCAGGGATGATTGTGGAGCGGGTATTCAAGGTGATGGAAGGCCGTCCGAATGTTGTCGACCTGATCAAGGGTGACCGCATTCAGTTGGTTGTGAACACACCGCGCGGGCCCGACGCCATCTTCGACGAGAAGCCGATTCGTAGAGTGGCCGTGACGGCGCGTATTCCGACTATCACAACTATCGCCGCCGCGCAGGCGGCCGTGGAAGGGATCGCTTCCATGCAACGGCATCGGACGACGGTTTACGCGTTGCAAAATCTGCATAAGGAACGGGTCGGCGGCAAATAGTCAGTCCGCCGAACCACATAACGGGAACTAAAATAGTCCTATGTTGCTAGAAGGCATCTTCGCAGCGGTTACCACTCCGTTTTACTCCGATGAGCGCGTGTACTTTCGCAAGCTCGAAGCTAATATGGATCGCTATTCGCGCAGCTTGCTGGCCGGCATGGTGGTTTTGGGCTCCACAGGCGAGGCGCCGCTGCTCAATGACTCCGAGACTCGCGACGTTCTGCGGGTTGCCGCGGAGGCTACCGCGCCTGAAAAGGTTCTCATCGCCGGCATAGGCCGCGAGAGCATAAGCGCGACGGTCGAGTTGGCCGAGTTTGCCGCGCCGTTACATTATGACGTGGTTCTGGTTCGCACGCCGATGTATTATGCGGGGCAGATGTCCTCGGCGGCTGTGTTGAATTACTTCCGCAGCGTCGCCGATCGCTCCCCGCTGCCGGTGCTGCTCTACAACATCCCCAAATGCGTTCCCTACCAGATGCCCGCAGAGCTGGTGGCGGAGCTGGCGGGTCATCCGAACATCATCGGCATCAAGGACTCAAGCGGCAACGTCGAGGTAACCAGCGGCTACGTGGCGGCTACACGCACCGCTCTGCCGAGGACAGTAACAGTTACGCCCATCTTTGAGGCCGTCACGGCGCGCATGTTGGCTCAAAGGGCTCCTGATTCAGCCTCATTCGTCTCGGCTGCCAGTCTGTCCGGTGGCGCGGCTCTGGCCATTGCCCCTGCGATCAAGACGCGGAGCAGGGAAGTTGGCTTCCAGGTGCTCTCGGGCTCGGCCTCGGCAACCCTCAAATCCCTGGAGGCAGGCGCAACTGGCGCCATCCTGGCTTTGGCAGCCTGCGCACCGCAGGCCTGTTACGAGGTGTATCAGGCCTGGAAGGACCATGACCTGCAGCTGGCCGAAGAAAAGCAGGCTCGCATTGCCGCCGCCAACAAGCGCATTGTAGGTGAACTCGGAGTCAGCGGCGTAAAGTACGCCTGCGACTTCAACGGATACTACGGCGGGCGGCCACGCGCTCCGCTGCTTTCGGTTTCAGCCGATGAGAGGGCTGAGATCGAGAGTCTGCTTGCTGAGATGAGAAATTAGATCAGTCTCCGAGCAACAGCGCCGGCTCTAAAATCATGCAACAGGACTCTACTTGAAAAGCTGTTCAGCGGTTCGGCCTTGTAAAGGCGAGAATCAGAGATCCTGCTTTGCGCTTATAGGGAGAGCCGCCGCAATATGCGGCAAACGAATATCAATATAAGAAACAAAACGCCGGGGATGTTTATCCCCGGCGTTTTGCGTGTTGTCAGGCTTCGCTATCCTTGCAGAACTAGATACCGAAGAGCAGGTAGAAGAGCCAGTTGAGGCAGAAGGGAGCCTGTGCGCCGAGGAACCAGCCGGAGCAGTTCGAGAACAGGCCGCCGTTGCCGAAGACGTTGAAGTAGTGGTTGCCGGTGAGGACGATCTGGCCAGCAGTGTTGCCACTGATGGTTG
>Ga0182012_10000362_pt1 | contig 51456 bp, 45 predicted proteins | sample 612S2SmetaG_FD_120486 | JGI IMG/M metagenome (GOLD analysis project Ga0182012, IMG submission 120486) | Permafrost microbial communities from Stordalen Mire, Sweden - 612S2S metaG | ecosystem: Environmental > Terrestrial > Soil > Wetlands > Permafrost | place: Sweden: Stordalen | collected... | reverse complement strand
GACGAGCGCGAGCTGGCCGATGTGATTTACGAATTCGGTGAGGAAAGGAGGTCGCGGAGAATCGCCAGAGCCATTGTCCGGTCGCGGCCGATACGCACGACGACGCAACTTGTCGAGGTGGTAGCGGCCGCGGCCCGGTCAATGAAACATGAGCGCATTCATCCGGCGACTCGAACCTTTCAGGCTCTCCGAATCTTCGTAAACCGTGAACTGGACGATCTGAAAGCACTGCTGGAGGCGGCGCCTCGCGTGCTGAAGCCGGGAGGAAGGCTGGTGGTCATCAGCTTCCACTCGCTGGAAGACAGGATCGTGAAAGACGCGACGCGCGACGGCGCGAAGCAGGGCTGCTACCGGTTGCTGACCAAGAAGCCGGTGACGGCTGGTGAGGAAGAGATTGAGCGGAATCCGCGGTCGCGCAGCGCGAAGATGCGGGCGGCGGAGAGAGTTTAGAAGTTTGAGTTTGGCCCGGAGAAACTGCCGGGAACCCGGTGCGGTCGAGTTAAGACGTGCCGGGAGAAAAGTTTGGTTAGATTTTTGGCTGTGGTGGAGTTTTTTCGGAGCGGCTAAGAAGAAACAAAAACAAGGCCGAGTCCGAAGAAGAAAAGTTGGAACAGGAAATGAAATTTAGCGGCAGCCTGATTGAAGATTTGATGGCGACGGTCGAGCGCGCAGAGCAGAGAGCGCAATCGGACGAAGCGTTGTTGGGCAAATTACTGTTGGGTGAAGTATTGGCAGTTGAAACCATGGGGGATCCATGGTTCGCGTCTGCGCAAGCAAACGCAGACTACGACACGAAACTTTTAGGAGTGGCATAAATCATGAGTGCTGTCGCGTTACAAACCGCATCTGCTTCGGCGGACCGCCGTTCGTGCTGGCTGGGGACACCGGAGATTTATTTCCGCAAGAATATCGATAACTCGCGGCTGGTGAAGGTGGAAGATCCGCGGCGAGAGCGGGAGATGAAATTTTTTGGCGTCGCTCTGTTCTGCCTGTTCCTGCTGGTGATGGGATACGCGCTGCAGCATTTCCGGGCCATTGAATATGGATACAAAATCGAAGCGTTGCGCTCGCAGCGAGACGGCCTGACGGAGATGAACCGGGCGCTGCGGTTGGAAGAGGCGTCGCTGCGGGATCCGGAGCGGATCGATCTGACGGCGCGGAAACTGGGGCTGCAACCGCCGCAACCGGGACAGGTGATTCGCATGGATGCGGGGTCGGAGACGACGGCTCCGGTGATGGCGAGCATGACTCCGGTGGCGGTGATTTCGGCAAGATAAGGACGGCACGGGGCATGGCCCCGTCACCACACGGCTTTTTTACCACGGCGGCTCTTCGGGGCCGCCGAAAGTTTCTGAGGGTTGGAAGTGGCAGCGAGTAGTTCTTCGAACGGCGCACGATTCCGGCTGTATCTCTTAGCGGGACTACTCTGTCTTTGGCTGCTCGCGATCTGCGGGCGGCTCGTCTACCTGCAAATTTTTTGTTACGGCGATTTAGCGCGACGGGCGCAACATCAGCAGCAACGGAGCTTCGATCTTTCTCCGAAGCGCGGGGTGATCTACGATCGCGCGGGGCGCGAACTGGCGATGTCGATCCAGGTGGACTCGGCATTTGTGGTGCCGTCGGAGACTCCGGACCTGGCGAATACGTTGAGCCTGATCACACGCATAACTAAGGATGATCCGCGGATACTGCTGGCGGATTGCAGCGCGCATAAATTCTGCTGGGTTGCGCGCAAAGGCGACGCGGAGGTGATCGACCGGATTCGGGCGCTGAATCTGCAGGGAGTCCATTACCAGAAAGAGGCAAAGCGGTTTTATCCGAAGCGCGAACTGGCGGCGCAGGTGTTGGGATATGTGGGCACGGACGATCAGGGATTGAGCGGACTGGAGCGGCAGTTTAACCAGCGACTGAAGGGCAAGTCCGGAAAGCTGATGATTTCGGTGGACGCGCGCAAGCGGTGGTATGCAAGCGTGGAAAAAGAGCCGGAGTCGGGCGACAGCGTGGTGCTCACGATTGATCAGAATATTCAGTACATCGCGGAGCGCGAGCTACAGCGCGGGATGGAGGAGACGCACGCGATTGCGGGGACGGTGCTGGTGGAGAATCCGCATACCGGCGAGATTCTGGCGCTGACGAACCGGCCGACGTTTAATCCGAACCTGCGGAAAGAGATTACGAACGAAGCCCTGAACGACCGCGCGGTTAGCGACATTTACGAGCCGGGCTCGACGTTCAAGATGGTGACGCTGTCGGCGGGGCTGGAAGAAAAGGTGACGCGTCCGGACGAGATGTTCGACTGCCAGATGGGGTCGATCGTGATTAATGGAATGCGGATCCGCGATAGCAAGCCGCACGGCATGTTGTCGGTGGCCGATATTCTAGCGGAGTCGAGCGACGTGGGCGCGATCAAAGTTGCGCTGCGGCTGGGCGATGACCGAATGTACAAATACATCCGCGCGTATGGGTTTGGACAGCGGACGGGAGTTGAGCTTCCGAGCGAGACGGCGGGGCTGACGAAGCCGGTAAGCCGGTGGTCGAAAGTATCGATTGGCGCCATTTCGATGGGGCAGGAGATTGGGATTTCGGCGGTGCAACTCGGGGCGCTGATTTCGACGTTTGCGAACGATGGGGTGCGAGTGCCTCCGCGAATTGTGGCGGGAACGATGTCATCGCCAAGCGGGGCGCAGAATGTTCCGCAGACGATTGCGTTTCAGCCGGTGGAGGGGACGCGGGTGGTTTCGCCGCTGACGGCGGCGCAGATGCGGCAGATGCTGCAGGGCGTGGTGCTGCACGGGACGGGGCGCAAGGCGATTCTGGAGGGATACACGTCGGCGGGAAAAACGGGGACGGCGCAGAAGGTAGATCCGGCGACGGGGGCGTATTCGAAGACGAAATATGTGGCGTCGTTTGCGGGATTCGCGCCGATTAACGATCCGCAGATTGCGGTGGTGGTGATTCTGGATTCGGCGGTGGGGCTGCATCAGGGCGGGCAGGTTTCGGCTCCCATATTTCAGCGGGTCATGCAGCAGACGCTGGAGTATCTGCACGTGCCCCATGATGTGCCGTTGCCGCCGACCCGGCAGGTGCTGCTCGCAAAGAGGAATGTGCCGGAGGCTAGTCTGGAGGAGAGTTCTCCGGATCATCTGGGGGCGAGCCTGGATTTAGCGGATAGCAATGATGCGAGCGATATTCCGAACGGGCCGCCGGTGAATGGGACTTCGAACAGAGTTAACGGAAACGCGATTGCGGCGCAGGGGCTTCCGTCGGAACAGGTTGCGCGGGTGATGGAGCCGGCGTCTTCGGCTAGTTCGACGACGAAGTTGAGTTTGGGTTCGCAGGGCGCGCCGGTGGCCGCTGCCCCGATGGCAGAAAATGCCCTGCCGCAGAAGGGGATGAGCAGCGGGACGGTTGTGCTCGATGTGGAAGAAGGCGGGATTGAGGTGCCGTCGTTCGTGGGAAAGAATTTGCGGAATGCGCTGGAGACGGCGGAGGATGCGGGGCTCGATCTGAATGCGGTGGGAAGTGGAGTGGCGCGGGAACAGACTCCGGCGGCGGGGACGCGAGTGACGGCGGGAGCTCGGGTGGTGGTGCGGTTCGGGAGATAGGCAGAGGCTTTCACCCCAGAGGCTACGAAAGTCTACGAAGGAAAATCTTCAGTCTTTATAATCACTGCAATGACATTCCAACAACTGCTGCAGGGTGCCGAGGTTCTCTCGCAGAGCGGGGGTGCGGCGGTCAGCGGGGTGGAATACGATTCCCGGCGGGTGCGTCCGGGGACGGTTTTTGTCGCGATGAAGGGCGAGACGAGCGACGGGAATCGATTTATCGAGCAGGCGATCGCGGCGGGCGCATCGGCGGTGGTGACGGATTCCGCGGCTGAAACGCCGCGCGCTGGAGTCGCGTGGGCGCAGGTCGCGCATGGGCGGCGGGCGCTGGCGCGGCTGAGCGCGAATTTTTACAAGCGTCCGGCGGAGCGGATTGCGAACACTGGAATCACGGGGACGAACGGGAAGAGCACCACGGCGTTTCTGATCGAATCGATTCTGCAGGCGGCGGGACGCAAGACGGCACTGGTGGGAACGATTGAATATCACGTGGCGGGGAAGGTGCTGCCCGCGCCGCACACGACTCCTGAGGCGCTGGAGTTGAACCGGTTGTTGGCGGACGGGTTGGGGCTGGGAGTGACGGAGGCGGTGATGGAAGTGTCATCGCACGCGCTGGAGCAGCAGCGGGTTTTTGGGATTCCGTTTGATGTAGCCGTGTTCACCAACCTCACGCGCGATCACCTCGATTACCACCACACGATGGAAGAATATTTTCGCGCCAAACAGGTGCTCTTTGAAGGCTGCGGGACAGAGCCTCCGCGGGCGGCTGTTTTGAATATTGACGATGAGCATGGACGCGAGCTATTGCAGCTCTGCAAAAAGAAAAGCGCAGTCGTTCTGTCTTACGGGATGACGTCGGGCGACTTCCACGCGGAGTCGGTGGAAATTACGTTGCGGGGCACGCGCTTTCAGATGGTGACGCCGGCGGGGACGATCGCGATGTGGTCTCCCCTGATCGGGAAGGTGAATGTGTATAACGTGCTGGCCGCGTCGGCGGCGGGGTATGCGCGCGATTGTCCGGCGGAGGCGGTTGCGAAAGGGATTTTTGATCTTGCGCGAGTGCCAGGACGATTTGAGCGCGTCGATTGCGGGCAGCCGTTTACGGTAGTCGTGGACTATGCGCATACGGACGATGCGCTGCGAAATTTGACGGCGCTGGCGCGAGAATTTGTGACACATGCAGGACTGAATGGAAAAGTGATCACACTTTTCGGATGTGGCGGAGATCGGGATCGGGCGAAGCGTCCGTTGATGGGGGACGCGGCGGGCAGGGGAAGCGATTTTGTAGTGCTGACTTCGGATAATCCGCGGTCGGAGGATCCGCTGGCAATTATGAACGATGCGCTGGTGGGGCTGCAGAAATCGGGCGCGAAATATGGGATGGAGCCGGAGCGGCGCAAGGCGATTGGGATGGCGCTGCAACATGCGGCGGCGGGAGACATTGTATTGCTCGCAGGCAAGGGGCACGAGAAGGTGCAGATCACGAAGGATGGGACGATTCCATTCGACGATGTCGAGGTGGCGCGGGAGAGTCTTGCGGAGTTGGGGTATCCCTGCAAGAACGGTACGCCATTGGGAACGGCTGGGGCGACGGTATGAAACTGACGCTTGCGCGTGTCGCGGAATTTTTGCCGGCGGTTGGAGAGTTCGATGGCCGAGCACGGGCGGAAGGGTATTCGATCGACTCTCGAACAATACGGGCCGGTGAACTTTTCTTTGCCGTCAAGGGCGAGCGACTGGACGGGCATGATTTCGTGGAGCAGGCATTGGGCCGGGGCGCCGTGGGCGCGGTGATTGCGAGGGAACATGAGACGCGGTATCCCAGGCGGGCGGGACTGCTGATTGTGGAAGACACGCTGGCGGCGCTGCAAGCGCTGGCGGCGGCGGTCCGCAAAATCTGGGGCAAGACGGCGATCGGCATCACGGGTTCGATGGGCAAGACGACTACGAAAGAGGCGATGGCGCACTTGCTGAGCGTGAAGTACCGGGTGCATCGCACGAAGGGAAATTTCAACAATCATTTTGGCTTGCCGCTGGGATTGCTGACATTGGAGCCGGAACACGATATTGCCGTGGTGGAGATGGGGATGTCGCACGCGGGAGAGATTGCGGCGCTGGCTCACATCGCGCTGCCGAATCAGGCGGTGGTGACGAATGTGGCGCCGGTGCATTTGGAAAACTTTGATTCGCTGGCGGGAATTGCGCGGGCAAAGTATGAGCTGATCGAGGCGCTTCCGCATGGCGGGTTGGCGGTGCTAAATGGCGACGACGAATATGTGCGGCAGTTTGGCCGTGACTTCAAGGGCAAAGTGGTGACGTTTGGCGTGCAGCCTACGGGCGCAGGCGGGCCGGCGAAGATTGCGGCGGATGTGCGGGCGGAAAATATCGAGGCGCTGGGGGCGGAAGGAACGCGCTTCGATTTGATTGGGCACGAGGTGAGGCAAGCAGTGCAGAGTCCACTGCTCGGTACGCACAACGTGTACAACGTGCTGGCGGCGGCGGCGATCGCGCTGGAGCATGGGATTGCTCCGTCGGAGATTGCGGGAGCATTGCCGTCGTTCGAGCCGGCGGATAAGCGGGGACAGGTCGTCCAACTGGGTAACATCACGGTGCTCTACGATTGCTACAATTCAAGTCCGAAGGCGCTGATGGCGGCGGTGGATACGTTGGGTGGGATGCAGGCGCGGCGAAGGATTGCGGTGGCGGGTGAGATGCTGGAGTTGGGTTCGACTGGGGAAGAGTTGCATCGCGAGTGCGGGCGATATATGGCGGCGAAGAAGATTGATTTCCTGCTCGGCGTGCGAGGGCTGGCGAAGGGAATGGTGGAAGCCGCGCGGGAAGCAGGGATGGATGCGGAGTTTGTGGCGAGTCCCGAAGAAGCGGGGGAGTGGCTGGCGCGGGAGACGCGGGATGGGGATGTGGTTTTGTTGAAGGCCTCGCGCGGCGTGAAGTTGGAGAAGGCGCTGGAGACGTGGCGAGCAAGCGGTTGAGATGCTTTGGAGGTCGGAATGGGGAAAAAACCGCGCAAAACATCTGTCCGATTCAACCCGACCAAGCCGATGATGACGGTGTTGCGCTCACACTCTAAAGTGAAGCGTGTCGTATACATCCTTCAAGCGGACAAAGCGCAGCAATATAAAAAGGGCTATTCGCGGATTATCTATATAGGACAGTCTGGCAAGAAGGGTTTTGGGAGGCCCGCGACGTCCGCATATAGAAAAGCAGACCAGGCGTTTGGTGCAAGGAAGGCGAAGGACAAGCTACACGGTGTTACAAAGATAGATGTACACCTGTTGACATTCAGGGGCAAGCGCAGCGTCCGCCTTTGGGAGGAACTGGAGAAATATCTCCTCGCAGCTTTCGTCGTCAAATATGACAGCCTTCCCCGCTTCAATCATAAAGGCAGGGGCTCTAATCTAAAGGAGTCCAAATATTTTAGTCCCTCAAGACTCAAGGCTGTTGTCGACAGGTTAGCTTATTAGCGGGAACGCGGAGGATATTTGCTCTACTGGCTGCTCTACCTGAAGCTGTTTCATTACTTCCCGCCATTTCGTATTTTTCGTTACCTCACGTTTCGCACCGCGTTTGCGAGTCTAACGGCGTTGTTCACGGGGCTGATTGTGGGCCCGATCGTGATTCAGCGGCTGCGCGATTTTCAGATTGGACAATACATTCGGGAAGAAGGTCCGCAGGCGCATCAGAAAAAAGCGGGGACGCCGACGATGGGCGGGCTGCTGATTGCGATTGCCATCCTGGTGCCGACGTTGTTGTGGGCGGATTTGAGTAATCCGTTTGTGTGGATAGCGGTGTTTTCGACGCTGGCTTTCGGTGCGATTGGATTCGCGGACGATTATCTGAAGGTGGTGCATCGCAGGAATCTGGGGCTCACGGCGCGGGCGAAAATCGGCTACCAGATTATTGCGAGCACCCTGATTGCGGTCGCTTTAATCGTGTTGCAGCATCGCGGGCAGTATTCGACGCGGCTGGTGGTGCCGTTTTTCAAGCAGTTTCATCCGGATTTGGTGATTCAGCGCTGGGCGGTGCATCCAGAGCTGTGGCCTCTAGCCTTTCTGCCGTTTATTGTTTTCGTGGTGATCGTGATTGTGGGATCGAGCAATGCGGTGAATCTTACCGACGGTCTGGACGGGCTGGCGATCGGATGCACGGTAATTGCGGCGGGGGCGCTGGCGGTGCTGACGTACCTGAGCGGTCACGCAACGTTTGCGGCTTATCTGGAGTTGCAGCGCATGCCGCAGATTGGCGAGCTGACGATTTTTTGCGGCGCGATGGTGGGATCGTCGATTGGATTTTTATGGTACAACGCGCATCCGGCAGAAGTTTTTATGGGAGACGTGGGATCGCTGGCGCTGGGCGGCGCGATTGGAACCGTCGCGGTGATGATCAAGCAGGAGTTGCTGCTGCCATTTATCGGCGGAATTTTCGTCATCGAAGCGCTCTCGGTCATTTTGCAGGTTGGGTCTTACAAGTTGCGCAAGAAGCGGATATTCAAGATGGCACCGATCCATCATCACTTTGAACTGCTGGGATGGTCGGAGTCGAAGGTGATTGTGCGGTTCTGGATCGCGTCGCTGGTGTTTGCGCTGTTTGCGCTGACGACACTCAAGTTGAGATAGAAGAACCTACCACGGAGGCACCGAGACACGGAGAAAGCAAACAATTGTTGTCTTTCTCGGTGATTCCGTGACTCCGTGGTGAAATGCTTATATGGAACTGAACGACAAACGCGTGCTGGTGGTGGGACTGGGGAAGTCGGGCGTGGCTTCGGCGTTGTTCCTGAAGTCGCGCGGGGCGCGGGTTACGGTGTCGGACACGAAGCCGGAAGATCAGTTGCGAAATGAGATTTTGCTGCTGCTGGAGCACGGGATTGCGGTGGAGACAGGCGGGCACGGGGATCGCACGTTTCGAGGACAGGATTTGATCGTGGTGAGTCCGGGCGTTCCGTTCGATGCGGCGCAACTCGTGCAGGCTCGGAATCTGGCCGAGCCGGTGATCGGTGAAATCGAGCTGGCAGCGCAGTTTCTGGCGGGTTCGATTGTTGGGATTACCGGGTCGAACGGGAAAACGACAACGACTTCTTTGGCCGGAGAGATTGTGGCGTCCGGGAATTTTCCGACGCTGGTGGGCGGGAATATTGGGACTCCGGCGATCAGTTTTGTGGATCAGGCGGGGCCCGCGACTTGGACGGTTTTGGAGGTTTCGAGTTTTCAGTTGGAGACGGTGGACACGTTTCGTCCGCGGATTGCGGTGATTCTGAACATTACGCCCGACCATCTGGATCGGCACAAGACTTTCGACAATTATGTGAATGCGAAGGCGCGGATTTTTGCGAATCAGCGGGCGGACGATTTCACGGTGCTCAACGCGGACGACGCTACTACGGCAGGATTGAGCGGACGAACACGCGGGCAGTTGGTCTGGTTCAGCCGGAAGCGGGAAGTGGAGCGAGGCGCGTTTGTCCGGACTGGGCGGATTGTTTTTCGCGATGGGCAGGGCGAGCACGAGATTATGCCGGTCGGGGAGATTCCGCTGAAGGGCGCGCATAATCTCGAGAATGTGCTGGCAGGGATTGCGATTGGGGCGCTTGTCGGTTGTGAGGCGGAAGAAATTCGCGGGGCGGTGCGGAATTTCAGGGCTGTCGAGCACCGGTTGGAATTCGTAGCGAAGGTTGCGGGCGTCGATTATTACAACGATTCAAAGGCCACGAATGTCGATGCGACGATCAAGGCGCTGGAGTCTTTTCCAGCGAATATTCATTTGATTCTGGGCGGCAAAGATAAGGGGAGCGACTACTCCGTACTGAATGATTTGCTGCGCGAGCGCGTGAAGCGGGTTTATACGATTGGGGCGGCGGCGGCGAAGATCGAGTCGCAGATTCAGGGCGCGGCCGAGGTCGAACATGCGGAGACGCTGGAAAATGCGGTGCGGCGGGCGGGGGAGCTGGCGGTGGCGGGCGATGTGATTGTGCTGGCTCCGGCGTGCTCGAGTTTTGATCAGTTTCAGAGTTATGAGCATCGCGGGCGGGCGTTCAAAGAGATGGTGCATGCGCTGGGGGCGGTGAGGGCGGGATAGAGACCTGTCAGCTGGTTTCAGCCGTCAGCCGTCAGGTAAGACCGGGGTCGACCTTATTTTCGCCTGTTGGGGTGGGGAAGTCTGTATTGGGCGCACGCGGGATGGTGATGAAAAAGCGAAGCGGAGTCTCTCAGGGACAGGCCCACTGCATCGCAAAAGGCGCGATTGAGTGGGGCACCGGGGCGTCTGTAAGTGACAGAAAGATACGCTTTCTGTTCGGCGAACAGGATCGAGAAGCGGAACACTCCCAGCAAGCGATGACGTCGCACACTATCTGATTGGTGACAAAAACTCGCTCCGTCGAGTGGGGAAAGGTCGCTTCTCGAAGAGCGTGAGAAGGGGAGCACCCTCAGTTATTTCTCTGTCGAAGTAAGGGGAAAGGCGGTTAGGTTCGGGGGCGGAGAAGTTGGCCCACTCGCCAACGGTAAGTCCGACTTATACGTCGCTGGGAGCGGCGTTGGAAGCGATGATTTCGTCCCAGAGCGTGCAACCTGACACGGCGGGGCACGGACGTTTGTACTCTCGTCGAGGCCGGGTGGGGGACGAGTAGAATATTTGGACCGGACCATTCGTGACCGAGCGCCGGACCAATCATGACCAAGCGTCTTACGGCAGTTTTCGTCTTCGTTTTCGTCTTTTTCTTCGCGCTGTTCGGGTCTCTCGTCTTTTTGCGGGCGCAGCAATTTCCATGGTGGGAGCGGTTGTTGCAGCACTATGGCGGGAAGAACGATCAGACGCCGGTGCCCTCCATGAAAATGGGCGATCACATGCAAATGTCGCTCAAGGCAGGGTCGCACCCGGGTGACGAACAGCGCGCGAAGCAGATTGTTTTCGCGGCGGGGGAAGTGCTGGCGCGGTATGCGGATGTGAATCGGGCGGTGCGCGACGGGTATAAGCCGTTTTATCCCACGGGAAAAATGGGCGAGGAGGTTCACTACACGAACTACCGGTACGCCAGGCTCGAGCAAAAAGGCGTGAACTACGAGAGACCGGGATCCATCCTGTACAAACGGACGCCGGAAGGCATGAAGGCGGTGGGCGTGATGTACACAGCGCCACAGGATTCGACGGTTGAAGAACTGAATGCCGTGGCACCACTAAGCATCGCGACGTGGCATCGGCATGTGGATTTTTGCGGCGGTCCGCGAAACCTGCCGCTGGGCGAACAGTTTGGACCGCAGGCGCGGTTTGGACCGCAGGGTAGCATCCATGAGGAAGAGGCGTGTAAGCAGGCGCATGGATTGTGGATTCCGGTGGTGTTCGGCTGGATGACGCATGTTTATCCGGCGGCGAAATCGGCGGATGAGATGTGGGGTGGCATGGACATGCGGATGGAGGCGAATACGGAAGAGAATATGAGGTAGGGCTGGTCTCGTCGATTTGAGTTTCGGTTTGCCCGTTACTCGGCTTGGTTGGATAAACGGGCCGGGTGGTTGGGGTCGGTAAATTCCAGTAGTTCGATGGGCGCACCGTTCTCGACGATGAAGGCGACGACGACGCCGTCGGATGGGCTGTTCGGCGGAATGAGGATTTCGCGGCCAGCAAGTTCGGAAGAGAGGTCGGTCACTTCAAAGGCCACGTGCGGTACTCGCCGGACAAGATCGGGAACGGCCGCATCCTCTTCGAAGCGCATCCATTCGACTCCGAATTCGCTTTTCTGGTGACTGACGAGAAAGAGTTTCAGGTGTTTCAAGTGGGTCTCGCCAGGCTTGGACTCGGTGGTGGGAATCCCGATGTGATGATACCGGCGCATGGATTTCTCTCCCGGAGAACTGGCGCAAAATTCTACTCTGTTCGTGATTGCATTTGAAGGGCGCCGAGGCTTGGCGCGGAGGCTTCCGTTCCGGGGAACGATTTCACGGCGCGGCGAGCGTGATGCGGCCATGCGGGTAATCGAGGGTCACGACGTAGTCTTTGAGGAACGCGCTTCCGATGCGGAGATCCCAGTGTTCCTTATCCATTCCCATCCCCTGACCGAAGAACACAACAGGCGGCTCGTTCAGAGAAATCGTGCCGACGCGGACGTTGCGGACCGTGCCTTCACGATTTTTCAGATTACCGTTGAAGCCGGTTGAACTGCTGGGATGCGCCCGAGCGACGTCCGCGCTCAAACCCAGCCGATCGACGGCGGCTGGAGTGAGCTGGAAATTTGAGTTGGAGCCGGTATCGACGTTCGCGGTGACGGGCTTGCCGTTCAGAGTGACGCCTGACGCGAGGATGTCGTCCTTGTAGCGGAAGGGAAGTAGCGTGCAACCGCGCGATTTTGAGTGCGTGGCAGCGGGGCACGAGGGCGCGGTGGTCAGGAAACGCACTTTCTGGTGCGGATAGTCGATCTGCACGATGCGTTTTTTGAGCAGACTGTAACCGAGGACGGCGGTGATGGGGCGTCCCAGGCCGGAGCTGATTTTTGAGAGATCCATGGCCAGGGCGTCGACGTTGGTTGCGGCCAGGCCGCCAAGCTGTACGAGGGGCAACGAAGTTTCGTAGGCGAGGTTCTGGTCGGTGCCGCCGCCGGATCCCGTCGCGCCGCTGGAGCTAATTTTGAGGGCGAGACTTTTTGCGGTTGAGAGTTCGACGATGGAAGGGTCGGCTCCGGTATCGAGCATCATGGAAAAGGGGCCATTGCCGTTGAGGGACGCCTGCACAATGATCTCTCCGTGGATGAACTCGAACGGAATCTCGATGACTGCTTCTTTTGCGGCGGGAGTTTGCGCCATGAGCTGGGCGCGGCAAAGGAGGGCAAAGAGAAATAGGGCGGCGACGCATCCGAACGATCGCTTCATATCACGGGGTCCGTGACGGAGTGTAGCAGTCGTGGAGTTGTTTCATCCACACAATGGGCGGCGGGCGGTCTAAGAGTTTGGCGGTGTGCGGACTCACAGTGAGCGTTCGCCGCTTACGACCGCCGCTTACGACCATGATCCGGGGCCCGCGCAAAAAGATACAATCCCTGTGCAGCGAGGCAGCGAGCGGCGAGTCGCGAGGGCCGTGAAAATAATACTGCCGGAGCCTATAAGGAGTGGCAAGATGGCGCGTGGCCTCACACGATTGGTGAAGCGGTGGCGGGATCACTACTATTTGAGCCTGCTGCTGGCATCGACCGCGAAACCAGTGCGTTTTATTTCGGCTCGAACTGCGCGCTTTCTGGAGCATAAGATCCGCAAAAATGGAGTGATGATCCGCCTTCCGAACGGGAAGAATCTGTCGATTGGGAGAGACGCGGGTATTGGAATAGCGTCCGCACTGTTTTGGCACGGGCTGGATGGGTATGAGCCCGAGACCTCGCGGACTCTACGGTTCTTTTTTGAGCGTGCAGCGACCTTCATTGATGTGGGCGCGAATTGCGGACTGTACTCCGCGTTGGGCGCTTTGTGGAATCCGACCCTGCAAGTCGTGGCCTTCGAACCGGTGCCTGCGATATTCGAAGGTTTGAAGAAGAATGTTGTGCTCAACGGACTCGAGGGCCGTGTCCGCTGCGAAAACATTGCCCTTTCGAGTGAAGGTGGAAGGACTGCATTTTTTCTGCCGGAGGCTGAAGGCGGACTCGATGTAGAGAGCACAGGAACGTTGTCGAAAGAGAGTTGGCAGGTGAGGCAGGGCGCAGCGAGCATCGAGGTGGAAGCGATGCGGTTCGATGACTACATAACTCGGCACCCCATTCGCTTGGACCTGATCAAGATCGACGTGGAGGATTTTGAGGCAGACGTGCTTGAAGGGATGAGGGAGGCGATCACGAGAGACCGTCCTTTCATTGTCTGCGAGGTTCTGCCGCGATCGCATGGGAATCTGCGCACTCAAAAAATCGTTGAGGCGCTGAACTACCAGCCCTATTGGATTACGCCGTCGGGCTATGTCAAGGTGCCGAGGTTTGATTTCGAGCGTGGAAATCTCACGGATTTCCTGCTCTCGCCGGTGACGACTTCGGATGTAGTGCTTGAGAAACTCGACGCGCTGTGGGCTTTGAAGAAGGATGCAGGGAATTGACGATGGAGATTTGCGGCTGGACCTTGTGCTTGAAGTAATTTGATAAGTTGGGAGCTGACAGCGTCCCGTCGGAGTTAGGCCTCGCAACCGCGGAGTACGGTTGGTGAAAAGTCAACGGGCGCTTTTCCTGCGTTTCACTTCTTGCCGCGTGATGCTATGTAGCCTTGCCAGAGATATTCGAGGGCCTCGGGAAGGGTCTCTTGCTTTGTGGGGCGGTCGACGTGTCCGGCGTTGCGGGCGAAGACGAACTGATAGTGATATCCCTTGGCCCCGAGCACTTTCGCCATCTGCTCGTTGGCAAGGACCCAGTCGTGCATGTTATCGCGCATCACGTTCGGATTGAATAAATCGTGGTCGCCGACTTCCATCCAAAGGCGTAGGGGCTTCGCGGGGCTTTCGGGGATGAGATGCTCATGAAATTCCCACGCGCCATGCGGCGTCTGCGGATGGGAAGGCCACTGCTGGTTCACGAAGGTTCCTGAGTAAGTCAGCACGCGGTGATAGAGCTCAGGGTGATACCAGGCCATGATCAAGGCGCAAGAGCCTCCGGAGCTGCCGCCCATGGCCGCCCGGCCCTCAGGATCTTTCGTGAGCTTCACGTGCGCGTTGGCTTCGACCAGCGGCAAGACTTCTTTCTCGACAAATTCGGCGTACAAGCCCGACATCGTGTCGTACTCCAAACCGCGTTCGCTCCCCTGGGCGTCGCCGCCGCCGTTGCCGATCGAAACGGCGACCATTGCGGGAATCTTATGCTGGGCTATCAAAGTGTCGAGCACGGAGAAGAGTAAGCCGTCGGGACCGTCTGCACCGACGATAAACGGCGCAATATCGCCGGGCACATATTGCCTGGGCACATAGACGGTCACCTTACGCGTGTAGGGTGCGGGATGGCTGGCCGTCAAGACCAGCTTTGCGGGGTCGGCGGGATCGGGCGTTCCGAAAGTTCCGGGATCGCGCGCGATCCCTGGATAAATTTTGCTGGCGGAGGAGTTCATGGTGAACTCGATGAGAGCGCCTTTGGGGACATTTGTCTCTGCAGATGCCTCAGAAGCGGGTTCGTGGGTCGGGCCAAGAATAAAATTTCCATCGACGTTCGCTGGAGCATTTGCGCCATCGGGCAATTCCTTTGCGTCAACATAACCCGGTGAGTGAGGGTCGCGGGTCGGCGGCGTCGGCCACACCTTAGTCTGCGTTGGGATCGGCGCCGGCGGTGCAGTCTGGCCGAAGCTCGGAGCGATGAGAGAACCGAATCCGATGAGAAGGCAACTCAACCGACGCGGGGATGAAGTCATGCTGTCATTCTGCCGCATTTTGAAGTTTTGCGAGGGGAAAACTTAGACCTTTACAGCGGACTGGCTTTACGCGTTCGCCTGCTTGGCGCCCTCTTTGAACCCAGCATCGCTCGCAGTGATGGAAAGGGGGAAGCCAAACCCCGCCCAGTCGTGGAAAACGCGACAAGGCGGGGCATCCTGTTAAGAACCGCCGACTAGTTGACGGTAAAGGTCACGGATTTCGATGCCGTGTTGTCAAAGGTGTCGACGACGACGAACGAAGCGGTATGCGAGCCCTTGGCAAGAGCGGCGGTTATCTTGAGTTGATCTTCAAGATCCTCTCCGACTTTTGTGCCGTCGATCCAGAGTTCCATGCGCTTCGCGATGCCGTTAAAGGCGTTGCCGGCGCCCCGAAAGGTGATCGTCGTTCCTGTTTTGCTGTCTTGCAAGGGAGCACAGACGTTCACGCTCAAGGCGTTTGCGGGCGGAGGATCGCAGTTGGTTTTGGCGCTATCGTTGAGAAGAATCAGTGCGCCGGAGCCTTCGTCACCGTAAGCTCCATCCCAGGCAGTGCCGATATCATGCCGGGAATCGAGATTCAGGTCGCGGATGAACGGGAAACTTTCTCCCGTCCCATAGGCAGCCAGGCTCTGGTAGCGTTGAAAGGTTCCATTGCCATTGCCCAGCATGTAAGCGGTCAAAGGATAAGCGCGAATGTTGCCGCCTACTAGCGCGATGTCATCTTTAAAGTCTCCGTTGAGATCGCCTGCGGCGATGTAGCCGAAATACTGCTCGGTGGTCGCCGTCTGCGCCTTGCTCGGCACAAGAGCGCCATTCTGATATTGAACTGTCTGAACGTAGTAGGTGGTGGGACCGCCCGGACCCTGCGTGGCTTCCGTGAGCGTGGCTAGAGACTGTATATCGTTGTCAAAAAAGTTGCCCACGGCCAATGCTTCCGTTACTGTCGGGGCCGAGGTCGTGGCCAGGAGCGGACTTTGGAATGTTCCATTTCCGTTGCCGAGGTACACCACTACTCCGTTGGCTGCGGCTTCGCCGATATCTTGTTTACCGTCGGCATTGAAGTCTCCCGCAACAATCGCGCCACAACCGTACACAGATAGGGTGGCCGACTTCTTGAAAGTGCCGTCACCCTTCCCGAGAAAAACCTGAGTGTTGCACCCCTGCTTTTGTGTGGCGACGGAGGCCGCGATATCGGGGATGTGATCTCCGTTGAAGTCGGCCATCGTAATGTACTCCGCCGATCCATGGACGCTCACGCTAGTCCCTTGCGTGAAAGTGCCGTCCCCATTCCCCAGAAGAATTGTGATTACCGTGTTCTGAGCGGAGTTGGTGCCCCCGATGACGAGGTCCAGTTTTCCGTCGCCGTTCACATCCGCGGCGAAAACCTGACCGAGGCTTTCCGGAACTGTCTGGCTTGTGGGAGCGGCAAAAGCCCCCGATCCAGTGCCCGCGTAGAACGAAAGAGTGTTGGTGTTGATGGTGACCAGATCGAGAATGCCATCGTTGTTGAAATCTCCGTTCGCGGTCGAATACGTGTCGAGATTACCCGAGACGGAAGTGTAAGTGTCAGAAGTAAATTGGACTCCAGCCAGGGATGGAACGGTGAGGGCTAGGGTCGCAGCAATAAGTGGGAGTACTCGCAGACGAAACATATACATCCTCACGGCAAGATTTTGCACGTGCGGATGAGATGCAACGTACGAATCGGCTGTTGTCGGTGCGGGCGCCTACCCCTAGATCAAGGTACACATGAATGCCGGAGTCATTAGGGTCTTTACCCGAGTTTTGGCTACATCGCGCTGCGCTTCCCGATAGGACGGCACAGCCGCCATAAAAACCGGGCGGGCAGGAATGCCGTCCCACGCTTGCTTACTCCCACACATACGTTTAGAGGATGTAGCGGGACAAATCCTGGTCTTTGACGATTTCGCTTAGCATTTTTTGAACGTAGGCGGCGTCGACTTTGTACTCCTGGCCTTTTTTGTCGGAGGCTTCGAAGCTGATTTCGTCGAGGACGCGCTCCATGATGGTGTGGAGGCGGCGGGCTCCGATGTTTTCCGTGCCCTCATTCACTCGAAACGCAAAGCGGGCGACTTCTTCCAGAGCATCGGGAGTGAATTCGAGCTTCACTCCTTCCGTTTCGAGTAGCGCGATGTACTGGCGAGTCAGCGAAGACTTCGGCTCGGTCAGGATACGGACGAAGTCTTCCATCGTGAGGGACTGGAGTTCGACGCGGATCGGGAAACGGCCCTGGAGTTCGGGGATCAGGTCGCTGGGCTTGGAGACGTGGAAGGCTCCGGCGGCGATGAAGAGAATGTGGTCGGTGCGGACCATCCCGTAGCGTGTGTTGACGGTGGTGCCTTCGACGATGGGCAGAATGTCGCGCTGCACGCCCTCGCGGGAGACGTCAGGGCCGTGGCCACCTTCGCGCCCGGCGATCTTGTCGATTTCGTCGAGAAAGATGATGCCGGAGTTTTCGACGCGATCGATGGCGGTGCGGGTGACCTGCTCCATGTCGATGAGGCGCTGCTCTTCTTCCTGAATCAGGTATTCGAACGCCTCGTTGACCTTCATCTTCCGCTTCTTGGTACGCTGGCCGAAGATGTTGGGGAGCATGTCTTTGAGGTTGACATCCATCTCTTCGACGCCTTGGTTGGAGATGATTTCGAAGGAGGGGAAATTGCGTTCGCGGGTCTCGATTTCGACGGTGCGGTCGTCGAGCTTGCCTTCGCGAAGTTGCTGGCGGAGTTTCTCGCGAGTACGGCTGGAGGACTCGGTCAGAGTGGTGCTGGCATCGATGATTACGCCCCCGGCGGTGGAAGTGTTGGAGTCGGTGCGCGGGGTGACGGGCGGCAGAAGGATGTCGAGGAGGCGCTCTTCGGCGTTGAGCTCGGCTTTGTCGGAGACGTCTTCGAGTTTTTCTTCGCGCACCATTTCTATGGCGATCTCGACCAGGTCGCGGATCATGGATTCGACATCGCGTCCCACGTAGCCGACTTCGGTGAACTTGGAGGCTTCGACCTTCATGAACGGGGAGTTGGCGAGCTTGGCGAGACGGCGCGCGATTTCGGTTTTGCCGACGCCGGTTGGTCCGATCATGATGATGTTTTTGGGAATGACTTCTTCGGCCATTTCTGGAGCGAGCTTCTGGCGGCGCATGCGGTTGCGCAGGGCGATAGCGACGGCGCGCTTGGCGTCTTTTTGTCCGACAACGTATTTATCGAGCTCCGCGACGATTTCCCTCGGGGTGAGTTCGTCGAGAGTGACTTGTTCTTCTTCGGCGGTTCCGGGTAGATAAATGGCCATAAAATTCGTCGTTGGTCGGTCGTCGTTGGTCGTTAGGAAAAGCTGCAATCATTCGCGATTTGCGAGCGGCTAGCGACTGACGACCATCGACTTCTCCTACAGTTCTTCAATCGTAATCCTGTCATTGGTATAGATGCACATTCGGCCGGCAATCTTCATTGCTTCTTCGGCGATGATGCGGGGGGCGAGCTGTGTATGGTCGGCGAGGGCCTGGGCGGCGGCTTGGGCGAAAGGGCCTCCGGAGCCGATGGCCGCAATGCCAGTGTCGGGCTCGATCACGTCTCCCTGGCCGCTGAGGAGGAAAGTGGTTTCTTTGTCGGTAACGATAAGCAGGGCTTCGAGATGGCGGAGAAATTTGTCGGTACGCCAGTCTTTGGCGAGCTCGACGGCGGCGCGTCCCAGGTTGCCGTGGTATTGCTCGAGTTTGGCCTCAAAGCGGCTGAACAGGGTGAAGGCGTCGGCGGTAGAGCCGGCGAATCCGGCGAGAATTTTGTCTTGATAGAGGCGGCGGATTTTCTTGGCGCCATGCTTGATAACTGATTCGCCGAGAGTGACTTGGCCGTCTCCAGCCATGACGACCTTGTTGTCGCGACGGACGCAGAGGACGGTGGTGGAGCGGATCAGGCGGCGCGTTGCGGCTTGGGGATTGTCGGGGGATGCGGGTCCAGATGAATTCTTTGTCATGAGCGCAATTCTCGATTATAGCAGTGGTTGACCGACCGGTAGTGCGGCGAAAACGAGTTTGATCGTTTTTCGTTCATGTACAGATTATCTACAAGTATGTACATACAATGATATAATTCTCAAAGGAGGTTCATCATGCCTACGGCGAACAAACGCGTCCACAAGCACTTCCAGCTGGACTCCGTGAAAATCAAGCGCGCTCAGAAAGCTTTGCGCGCGAAGACGGAGACCGAGACTATCGAGCGCGCCTTGGACTTCACGATCACAGAGCATGAGAGGAATCGACTCGCATGGGCAGCGAACGAGCGTTTTATCAGGAGCGGCGGCGAGATCAAAGACGTTTTCGGCAAGATGGACGACTAGATGAGCGCGGTTTTGCTGGATTCATCCGTCTACATTTCGGGATTACGCCGAGGTGACGAGGCGCTCCTGGCACTCCGACGATGGTCGGTTGACGCTCCGGTTTGGCTCAGCGCCGTTGTGCTTGAGGAGCTATACGCAGGTGCATCCGGCCGTGTTCGACACTCTCTAGAGCGGATGGAACGCGAATTTGACCGGATGGAGCGGATTCTGGTCCCAAACCTGGGCGACTGGACTGAAACAGGACGACTGCTGGCACGTGTGGCGGCTAAGTACGGATACGAGAAGATTGGGCGCGGGCGTCTGGCCAATGATGCACTGGTTGCGATGAGTGCCGCGCGAACGGGCGCGACGGTAATTACGGCGAACGCGAGGGACTTCGCCAGGATTGCCGAATTCCGATCGTTTAAATGGGAAGTGAGCGTCTTTTAGTACACGAGTTTGTGAGTCGCGTTAGTGCGGCGAACTAATCGTCCGAGATCGGCGATGAAGATCAAAGAACCGTTTCTCTTATGCTTTTCGCTGTTGTTGGTTGCGGCAAGCTTTCTGCCCGGCGAACTTCGCCGAAGAAACGGCAAGCCCTATGAGAACCAGATGCGGACGCGTGTGGCGTGCTTTGCAATTGGTGTCGCACTAGTCGTCCTTTGGTACTCTCTGCCCCGGCGGTAGGTAGGCTCAACGGAAAAAGTTTCCACTTTGATTCCTGTAAAATTCATTCAGCGCATTCGGAGCTATTCTCTTTTGTCGTTTCTGGACGAACTTAATCCGCAACAACGCGAAGCGGTCGAAACTACCGAGGGGCCTGTGCTTATTTTGGCGGGGGCCGGCAGCGGGAAGACTCGCGTCATTACGTTTCGGATTGCTTATCTGATCGAGAAGCTGGGGGTGATGCCGGAGTCGATTCTGGCGGTCACTTTCACCAACAAAGCGGCTTCGGAGATGGCGGAACGGGTCGAGAAACTGGTCGGCGGCCTGAGCGTTGCCAAGCCGGTGATTTCTACGTTTCATTCTTTTTGCGTGCGGGTGCTGCGGCGAGATATTGAGGCGTTGCGGATCCCTTCGACGGTGCCGGGACAGCCTCCGATTGGATTGACGAAGAATTTCGTGATCTATGACGAGAGCGATCAGCAGCAAGTCGTGAAGGGGATCATGCGGCGGATGGGGCTGGATGACAAGCAGCTCACGCCGCGGAATGTGCTGTCGCGAATCTCATGGGCCAAGAATCACATGCTGGATCCGCAGGAGATTTATCTGCAGTCGGCGGATCCAAAGATGGAAAAGATTGCGCATATTTTTGAGGAGTACCGGAAAGAATTGCGCAAGGCAAACGCGATGGACTTCGATGACTTGCTCCTCGAAGCGATGCGCTTGCTGAAGTCGGTGGCGGCGGTGCGGGAATATTACAACCGGCGGTTTCAATATTTGCTGGTGGATGAATATCAGGACACGAACCGTCCGCAGTATGAGTTGATGCGGTTGCTGGCGGGGGCAGGGCATAACGTGTGCGCGGTGGGCGACGAAGATCAGTCGATCTACTCGTGGCGCGGAGCAGACATTCGCAACATTCTGGAGTTTGAGCGCGATTTCCCCGAAGCGAAGATTGTGCGGCTGGAGCAGAACTACCGGTCGACGCAGAACATTCTGGAAGCGGCGTCGGTGGTGGTCGCGAACAACGTCCGGCGCAAGGGAAAGAATCTTTGGACGTCGCGGCAGGGCGGGGCAAAGATCGGGTACTACGAGGCTCCGGATGGAGAGAATGAGGCCCTTTTTGCGGCCGACACGATCAATAAATACATACGGACGGCGGGGGAAAGTGGAGAAACTCCGCGGGCAGCGGTGCTGTACCGGACGAATTCGCAGTCGCGATTATTTGAAGAGGCGATGCGTCGGTATGGGCTGAAGTATCACGTCGTCGGCGGGTTTTCGTTTTATGAACGGGCGGAGATCAAGGATCTGATTTCGTATTTGAAGGTGATTCAGAATCCGGATGATTCGGTGTCGCTGCTGCGGGTGATTAATACTCCGGCGCGAGGGATTGGGAAGACGACGATTGAGACGATTGAGCAGCTCGGGTTGGAGACGGGGCTCTCGATGTGGGGAGCGTTGGGCGAGGCGATTCAGCGGCAGTTGCTGCCGGCGCGGGCGCTCGCGGCGCTGAAGAGTTTTCGGGATGTGATTGAAGATGGCCGGGCGATGCTGGCGGGGAAGTTTCGGGAACGGGTGGAGCAGACGGCAGGAGAGAAGTTGGATTCGGAGGAAGCGGCCGAGCTTCGCTCGGCTTTGGCGGGCAGGAATGCCCGTCCCACACAAGACGTTCCCGCACAAGCATCCGATGCGACCGCGGACGACGAGACGGATTTTGATCCTTCCAATTTTAGTTTTGATTTTGCGGCGCATGATTTGCCGGAGCAGGGAACGACTGGCGAGCACGCCCGTCTCTCCATCGAAAATATCGACAATGCTGTCGATGCATCGGAGGACGAGTTGGGCGACACGAGCTTCTCTCCTGACGCCGGCACGGCTACTGGACAAGAAGCGGCGGCTGATGCTGGAGAACCGGCGTCTGTAGCTCCGGTGGAGGGATTTCGGTCTCCTGGCGAAGCGGCGCATACGGGGGAGCTGCTGAAGTTTCTGATTGATCGGACGGGGTACATCAAAATATTGGAGGAGGAAGATACTCCTGAGGCGTATTCGCGGATTGAGAACTTGCGCGAGCTGGTGAATGCGGCGATGGATTCGAAGGATCGCGGGGAGACGCTGGATCAGTTTCTGGATCATGCGGCGCTGGTGAGCGATGCGGACCAGTATGACGAAGGCGCGCAGATTACGCTGATGACGCTGCATGCGGCGAAGGGATTGGAGTTTCCGCTGGTGGTGCTGGCCGGGATGGAAGAGGGATTGTTTCCGCATTCGCGGACGATGCTGGAGCCGGATTCGATTGAAGAAGAACGGCGGCTTTGCTACGTGGGGATGACGCGGGCAATGGATACGCTTGTTTTGTCGCGAGCAGTGTACCGGCGGCGGTATGGCACGGACATGCCGGAGGCGAGCGTTCCGTCGCGGTTTTTGGAAGAAGTGCCTCCGCAGTTGGTGGAGGAGATGGGAGGATCGCGGCGGCGGGCCGCTGCTTCGTCTTCTTATTCATCGTCTGCATATCCCACCGGGTCTTCCAATTTCTCCGGCCGTTCGCGGGCAGGAATGCCCGCGCCACACAAGCCACACTATTCGTACGAGGATGAGGATCAGAGTGCGACCTGGGATCCGGAGCGAGTGAAGGCGAAAGCGCCAACGCCGGTTAAGAATTACAACTCGATCGACAATATTGCGGAGTTTTTTGCGTCGCGGGGGAAGAAGTTCAGCGTTCCGAAGATGCTGCCGGACGAACCGGCGGGGAAGCGCGGATTTCGGCCGGGGCAGAAGGTGAAGCATCCGAAATATGGGGAGGGGACGGTCTATCAGCGCGAAGGGGATGGGGAAGATGCGAAGATTACGGTACAATTCCCTCGCTTCGGTTTGAAGAAATTGGTGGAGCGCTACGCGCAGTTGGAGAAGGCGTAGGCGCGACTGCAGATTCCTCGTTACGCTCGGGATGACGAATCGAGGGGATGAAGGATCAAAGCGAAAATCACAACACGAATTTAAGAGGAAATGAAACGCAATTATGGCAAACACTGAGAAGTTAACAAAAGAAGAACGGAAGAAGAGCAAGCGAGCGTCCCGCAAGAAGGCGAAAGCGGAGAAGCCGAAGAAGCCCCGTGACTACGCGCGCGGATCGAAGAAGCCGAAGGTGAAGAAGTTGGCGCGCGGCCAAGCCAAGCGGTAAGGCGCGTTAGCTTCGGGCTAGCAGCTTCTAGCAATGACGGAGGCACGGGCGGGTTCGCCTGTGCCTCCGAGCATATGTGAGGAGACAACGAACTCTTGTCACAACCGTCCACTGAGCCAGCCGACGCCGTCATTCGTACGTCGAACAGTCAGGCCTTCTGTTGTAAGTCGATCGACAAGCTCATCTCGGATTCAGAAGAACCGGAGCGAAAGCTCAAGAAGACCCTTGGCCCAGTTTCTTTGACCGCGCTTGGAATCGGGGCGGTGATCGGGTCGGGTATCTTCACGGTGATTGGTACCGCGATCGCTGGACAGAAGTTCGACACCACGTCCATCCTCAACGCTCCACTTCTGGATTACTTAGTTCGGCATACCGCCACCTTGGGACGTCCTGGTGCTGGGCCTGCGCTAGCACTGTCGTTGGTGTTGGTGGCCGTTGTGTGTGGATTCACTGCTCTTTGCTACGCCGAACTTGCGTCCATGATTCCGATCGCGGGCAGCGCGTACACATACACTTACGCCACGATGGGCGAGTTGATCGCTTGGATTATCGGCTGGGACTTAATTCTTGAATACGCGGTCAGCAATATGGCCGTCAGCGTCGGCTTCGCGGCACATCTGGTTGGTCTGTTCGATTGGTTCGGTTGGCATCCCGCGCTGCGTTGGATCTCACCAGCATATCTGCCATCGGGACTCACCGATTTGCAAGGCAATGTGCTGTATGGTTCGGGTCTACACTTCGGCTTCAACTTCCCCGCATTTCTGATTGTCATGCTCCTTACCGTGGTACTGGTACGCGGGATTCGCGAGTCCGCGGAAGCTAACAACACGATGGTGATTTTGAAAATTGCTGCGATTTTTGCCTTCATCATTGCGGGTGCACACTACGTGCATCCAGGGAACTGGCATCCTTTCGCACCGCAAGGCTGGTCGGGAATCCTGACTGGCGGCTCGATCATTTTTTTCACCTACATAGGGTTTGATTCGGTTTCAACCGCCGCCGAGGAGGCAAAAAACCCGCAGCGTGATCTCCCGATCGGGATTATCGCTACCTTGGTTGTCTGCACTTTGCTCTATGTCGGCGTGGCCGTAGTCTTAACCGGCATCGTACCGTGGCAATCTTTGCTCGACGATGCGGCTCCGGTGGTGAACAGCTTGAAGAAGCTGGCGATTGATTCTGGATCGCATACCTTGCAGTGGGTACGTTTGGGCGTTTTGTTCGGAGCGATGATGGGGATGATCTCGTCGCTGCTGGTCTTTCAACTAGGTCAGGCACGCGTTTGGTTTGCCATGTCCCGCGATGGACTGCTGCCCAAGCTCTTCGGTCGGGTGCATCCGCGATTCCGCACACCTTCGACGGCAACTTGGATCGCCGGGTTCGTGGTGGGTATACCCGCAGGAATTCTCGACATTGGTACGCTAGCGGATCTCTCTAATATCGGTACTCTCTTTGCCTTCGCATTGGTATCGATCGGCGTAATCATCCTGCGATACCGGGATCCTGGCCGCCACCGTGGTTTCCGAGCGCCCGGTGGAATCGCGGCCCCGGTGCTGAGCGTTCTATTCTGTGTGTTGTTGATGAGCGGATTGCCAATCCTGACATGGCTACGATTTTTTGGATGGCTGGCGATCGGTCTAGGAATTTATACCGCTTACAGTCGACATCATAGCGAGTTTGCGAAGGCAAAGTAATCTTGCGATCCAAGGTTCCTTTAGAATTGCGGTATGCCCGCGGAACCTTCTAGTTTCGTCCTCTCACTCCCTAAGGCTGAACTCCATTTACATCTTGAAGGGTCGATTGAGCCGGGCACGTTGCTCGAGTTGCGGCAGCGGCATGGGATGGCGGGGGCATCACTCGCCGAAGTGGAGGAGCTTTATCAGTACAAGGATTTTGCTGGATTTCTTTCGGCGTTTAAGGATGTGACGGGGCATTTGCGCAGTCCGGAAGATTATGAATTGATCACCTACCGGTTGATGGAACGGCTGAAGGCGCAGCATGTGCTGCATGCCGAGGTGATTGTTTCGGTTGGAGTCTGTCTGTGGCGGAAGCAGGATTTTGCGGCGATTTTCGAAGGGCTGGAACGAGGGCGGGCGCGCGGCGAGAAGGATTTTGGAGTTTCGCTGCTGTGGATCTTCGATGCGGTCCGGCAGTTTGGAGCGGAGAAGGCTCTGCCGGTGGTCGATCTGGCGATCCAGTTTCGTGATCGCAAAGTGATTGCGTTTGGCATTGGCGGAGATGAGAAGGCGGGGCCTCCGGAGTTGTTTAGTGCGGTGTATGCGCGGGCGGCCGAGCATGGGTTGCATCTCACGGCGCATGCGGGGGAGAGCGTTGGCCCGGAATCGATATGGGGCGCGCTGAATTTGAAGGCAGAGCGGCTGGGGCATGGGCTGACGGCGGGGCAGGATGCGGAGTTGATGGAAGTACTGGCGGAGCGGCAGGTTCCGGTTGAGATTTGCGTGACCAGCAATTTGCGGACGGGAGTGTGTCCGGAGTTGGCGCAACATCCGGTGCGGCGGTACTTCGATCAGGGGCTGATGCTGACGCTGAATAGTGATGATCCGGCGATGTTTCGGACCTCGCTGACGGGGGAGTATGCGCTGGTGCAGGAGGCATTCGGATTTACGGACGAGCATCTAAGAGAGCTGGCGCGGAATTCATTTGAGGCGTCGTTTCTGGCGGCAGAGAAGAAGGTGGAGTTCTTGAATTTGCTGGATGCGGTGACGCCGCGAGTTTAGTTGGCCTGTTTGGAATCAAATCAAAGCATCAGTTTTGCAAATACATATCGAACGAAAGCACCATAGGAAGGCTCGTCAAACCATCACCACAATAATCACCTGATGGTGATAAAATAGGTGCAGGAGAATTGTATGAGGGCTACGGTGGCGCTGGATGATGATTTGGTTCGCAGAGCGCAGGAGCTTTCCGGCGTGACGGAGAGGAGCGCGTTGCTCCGGGAGTCGCTGAAAGCGTTGATTCATCTCAAAGCTTCGAGCCGGCTGGCGGCGGTGGGCGGCACGGAACCCCATCTGACCAATATCAAGCGCGGGCGCGCCGATCGATTGTGATTCTCGCGGACACCTCCGTATGGGTGGACTATCTTCGCCGGAGGAATCAAGAGATGGAGCGCAGCCTCGAGCGTGGAGAGATCGTGACGCATCCGTTTGTTGTGGCCGAGATCGCTCTGGGTTCCCTGCACAACCGGCGGAAGAGACTCGACGAATTGGAGTCGCTGCTTGAGGTGAGAGTGGCGCAACTGAGCGAGGTGCGGCACATGATTGAGACGCGCGCACTGTACGCGAAGGGCATCGGCCTGGTAGATGCGCATTTGTTGGCCTCGTGTTTGATGACGCCGGGGACACACCTGTGGACGCTGGATGGAGCGTTGGCGAAAGTGGCTAAGAAGCTGGGAATCCTCTCTCAGTTGTCGTAAGTGTGCTCCTGATACGACCTGATTCCTCTCCTGGCGGGATCGGACCCTTCGACTCACTCAGGGCAGGCTCACTAGTCGCCCGTCCCCACACGAACACAACCAACCGTCCCACACGATCTTTGCCCGCCTATAATGTTCCCCTATGAAACTTGAAGAGAAGATTGCCGAGCTGAAGAAACGCGACCAGATGGCGCTGGAGGGTGGGGGCGCGAAGCGGCGCGAGCGGCAGCATAAAGAGGGCAAGATGTCGGCGCGCGAGCGAGTGGAATTTCTGCTCGACGAGGGAACGTTTGAAGAGACCGACAAGCTCGTCACGCATCGTTGCAACGATTTTGGGATGGCGGAGCAGAAGTATTACGGCGATGGATTTATCACGGGCTATGGGCGCGTCGAAGGGCGGCTGGTCTTCGTTTTCGCGCAGGATTTCACGGTGTTCGGCGGGTCGCTATCGGAGTCGAATGCCGCGAAGATCGTAAAGATTATGGATCTGGCGGCGAAGATGGGAGCTCCCGTGATTGGGTTGAACGATTCGGGCGGGGCGCGCATTCAGGAAGGCGTGATGTCGCTGGCGGGATATGCGGACATTTTCTTGCGCAACACGCTGTACAGCGGAGTGGTGCCGCAGATCTCGGCGATTATGGGACCGTGCGCCGGCGGCGCGGTGTACTCTCCGGCAATTACCGATTTTATTTTGATGGTCGATCAGACTTCGTACATGTTTATTACGGGTCCGGATGTGATCAAGACGGTGACGCATGAAGAGGTAACAAAAGATCAGTTGGGCGGCGCGCACACGCATAACGAAACTTCGGGCGTAGCGCACTTCATGTGCCGCGACGATGCGGAGTGTTTGTCGATGGTGCGGGAGTTGCTGAGTTTTATTCCGTCGAACAATGTAGATGATGCGCCGCGGAAGGCGTGCAACGATCCGATCGACCGGCTGGACGAGAAGCTCGATACGCTGATTCCGGATCAATCGAACATGCCGTATGACATGAAAGACGTGATTCATACGGTGGTCGATGACGGATATTTTTTCGAAGTTCACGAGCATTATGCGAAAAACATCATCGTGGGGTTTGCGCGGCTGAATGGGAAGCCGGTGGGGATTGTGGCCAATCAGCCAGCGATGCTGGCGGGGACGCTCGATATCAATGCTTCGGTGAAGGGCGCGCGCTTTGTGCGGTTCTGCGATTGCTTCAATATTCCTCTCGTGACCTTTGAAGATGTACCGGGATTTTTGCCGGGAACGCAGCAGGAGTATGGAGGGATTATCCGGCATGGAGCGAAGCTGCTGTTCGCGTTTGCGGAAGCGACAGTGCCGAAGGTGACGGTGATTACGCGGAAGGCCTACGGCGGCGCATATTGCGTGATGGCGTCAAAGCATATTCGGACGGACGTGAATTACGCGTGGCCGAGCGCAGAGATTGCGGTGATGGGTCCGGAGGGCGCGGTGGATATCGTTTACAAGCGCGAGCTGGATGGGGCGGAGAATCGCGAGACGGTGCGGGCGGAGAAGATTGAAGAGTTTCGGGAGCGGCTGGCGAATCCGTATGTGGCGGCGGAGCGCGGATTTGTGGATGCAGTGATCCAGCCGCGGGAAACGCGGAAGAAACTGATCCAGGCGCTGGAGATGCTGGAGAATAAGCGAGACAAAAATCCGCCGAAGAAGCATGGGAATATACCGCTGTAGGTTCGCAGCAATGAGAGCATCCGCGCAATTATTGAAAGACAGTGCCGCATGCAGAGAGTGCCTTTCTTCTTTAAGCAGTGAGGCGGGGTGCGGAAGGCAAAGAACGGCAGACTGCTCGACGGCCGAACTTACGACGAGTATCCGGATCGCGTGGTAGCACCGGTTCCAGACCGGGCAAACTGTTTGAGGTATGCCGACGAGTTCGTGCGGTCATTCAGAATCGGGCGGGAAGCGCCGGTACAACTCCCAGCCTAAAAATTGAAAGACCGGCCGTTTTTCTTGTCGCCCCTGGTCCCCCGAGGCCACTTTTGTCAAGATTGACTTTTCAATCGGGACGAAATGAGCTCCCACGGACGTCAGCGACCTAAGTCCTTATTCCACAATAATTCGATAAGCCGTGCCTCCTCCGAAAGTCCGGATGAGCCTCAAATCAGAAAAATATTTTCGGAGAGAACAAAAAGCGAAAATCTTGGGAGGGTGAGCAGAAGAAGATGAACAAAAATAGAGAGTCCCGAGGTGATGTTGATCTCATTCGTCTCGGCCAGTAGCTCGCGTTTAGACCCTTGCTGACCTTTTCCTATAACTCCCTTGCGGGTTCATTACAGAACGATCTTTGCTCGGGCTCCGGGCTCACCGCCAACCGGATAAATCAGTTCAACGCCTCGGGACTCTATCCTGCCTTTAACAGAGGCTCCTGTTCTCCTCGACCAGCGCTTAGCTATAGACCCTCACTTGCCCTCTCAAACTCACCTCGCGGTTGTTTGAGTGACTTCGCTTGAGCCCCGGACGCTGCACCAACCGGAAAAACTTCAGAACGTGTCAAAGAACGATTATGGTTTTAACACGTCTGTTTTTTACGTCAACGAAATTTATGTGTCTGTAACTTCTTATTCATCAATGGAGTGCAGGGCGTACACAGGCAGGTGACCGGAAATTGTGCAATGGGCATCGACCTACGGTGAAAGCTGTAGTGTTCGTGCGGTTCGGCGCGGATTTCGAGGGTGCCAGTTTCGGAGTCTCGAAAGCGAATTCGTTGTGCAAATCGAAGTTTCATATGCGTGAAATCTGTGTTTTCGAATGATAGAGGCGGAGGCGCAATTGACAAAAATCCTCTGCCACAAAAGGGACGAAAGAACACGAAGGAGAGTTCCGGCTTATAATCGGCTTCTCTAAAATCCAGGAAAAGCGATTTCTTGCCGCGGGAGGGCGTTTCTTGATGCGAAGCGTACGTTTCAGGGCGCTGGTTGGTTTGTGGACGGTACTTAGCCTCGTACCGATCGTCATGTTCCTGCTTGCGCCGGTTTGCCGCGCGCAGGGGTCGGAGGAGAAAGCCGCGAAGTATATGGAGTCGGTGCGGCATCAGCCGGGGCTGCTGCTGGCGTTTTTACAGCAGATGCCGAAGGGCGGGGATTTGCACGTCCACTTGTCGGGGGCGATTTACGCGGAGAGTTTTATCGACTGGGCGTCGGAGAATGCGCTGTGTGTGGATCGCAGCACGTCGAAGCTGATTCATGCGGCTTGTGATTCCTGCGAGTCATATAAGGTGAAGCCGTCGGTGCGGTGCGCGTATAAGGATCCAATTCTGTATGACCAGTTAATAGATGCCTGGTCGATGCGGAACTGGCATGAGGCGGAGGAATCGGGGCACGATCATTTTTTTGGGACGTTCGACAAGTTTGGTCCGGCGATGCAGAACCATGTGGGGGATGCGTTTGCGGAAGTGGCGTCGCGGGCGGCAGCGGATCATTTGCAGTATGTGGAGGTGATGCATACGGTGGATGGCGGGCAGGCAGCGATTCTGGGGACGAAGACGATTGGGCCGGACTTCCAGTGGGAAGCGAACACGGATTTCGGAAAACTGCGCGAGACTTTGCTGGCGGGCGGAATGGCGGATGTAGTGGCGTCGGTGCGGAGCACGCTGGATGCGGATGAGGCGCGTCAGAAGGAGGTGTTGCATTGCGGGACGGCGCAGGCGGCGCCGGGATGCGCGGTGACGCTGCGCTATTTGTATCAGGTGCTGAGGGGGTTGCCGCGGGAGCAGGTGTTTACGCAGATCCTGTTGGGGTTTGAGCTGACGAAGGCGGATCCGCGGTTTGTGGGATTCAATTTGGTGATGCCGGAAGATACTTATGTTCCGATGCACGATTTTGATTTGCATATGCGGATGATTGAGGCGCTGCACAAGTTTTATCCGGTGACACATGTGTCGCTGCATGCGGATGAACTTTGGATGGGGCTCGTGCCTCCGGAAGGGCTGCGGTTTCATATACGCGAGTCGATTGAGCGCGGGGGAGCCGAGCGGATCGGGCATGGGACGGCGGTGATGAGTGAGGATGATCCGATTGGATTGTTGAAGGAGATGGCGAAGAAGAATGTGCTGGTGGAGATTTGTTTGACGTCGAATGATTTGATTCTGGGGGTGAGTGGAGAGAGGCATCCGCTGACGACGTATATCAAATATGGAGTGCCGGTGGCGCTGGCGACGGATGATCTGGGCGTTTCGCGGAGCGATATGACGCATGAGTATTTGCGGGCGGTGGAGGATATCGGCTTGTCGTATGGGGAGTTGAAGCGCATGGCGCGCGAGAGTCTGGAGCATAGTTTTATTCCGGGGGAAAGTTTGTGGAGCGATGGGCGGGAGTTGCGGCGGACGGCGGTGTGCGCGGCGGATCGGTCTGCGCGGGATCGCGAGTCAGAAAAATGTGAGAAGTTTATACGGGAGAATGAGCGGGCGCGGCTGCAGTGGGAGTTGGAGAAGGCGTTTGGGGAGTTCGAGAGGATGTACTAGAGTGGAACGTTATCTTGAGCGAAGCCAAAGACCCTTATTTCCGGAATTCCCGGAATGCATTTTCTGGAAGTTTGTGACAATGTGTGTTTATGACTCAAGACTTATTTACTCGGGCTGAAGCGGCGGCGGGGTCTGTGCTATCGCGGACGGAGTTGCGTCCGCGGATCGGGCTGGTGCTCGGCTCGGGGCTGGGATCGTTTGCGGATGATCTTACGGAGGCGGTGCGCATTCCTTATGGAGACATTCCTACGTTTCCGCGATCGACGGCGGTAGGGCATGCGGGGCAGTTGTTGATCGGCAAGTCGGGAGAGGTTCCGGTTGCGGTGATGCAGGGGCGAGTGCATTTGTATGAAGGATATCCGGCGGCGGAGGTTGCGTTTCCGGCGCGAGTTTTGGGGCGGGCTGGCGTGCGGGCGTTGATTCTTACGAACGCTGCGGGGGGCATTGATGTTGAGTACGGGCAGGGCGCGCTGGTGATTCTGCGCGATCATATTAATTTGCAGGGACAGAATCCGCTGACGGGGGCGAATGATGAGCGGTTTGGGCCACGCTTTCCGGACATGAGTTATACGTATGCGAAGCGCTATCGCGAGATTGCGCTCGAGGAGGCGAAGAAGTTGGGGATTGCTCCGCGCGAGGGAGTGTATGCGGCGCTGGCAGGGCCGAGTTATGAGACTCCAGCGGAGATTCGGTATCTGCGGGCGATTGGAGCCGATCTCGTGGGAATGTCGACCGTTCCAGAGGCGATTGTAGCGCGGCATATGGGGATGAATGTTCTGGCGATTTCGTGCGTGACGAATATGGCGGCGGGGATTCTGGATAAGGCGCTCGTCCATGAAGAGGTGTTGGAGGTGGGGCGACGCGTGATGGGGCAATTTATTGCGTTGCTTCGAGCGGTGCTGCCGCGAATTGCGGGGGAGTTGGAAAATTGAGGCAGGCGGCCGAGCTTTGCTCGGCTGGGCGGGCAGGAATGCCCGCCCCCACACTCTTCGGGCCCCACACTCTTTCCCTCCACACTCTTCCGGCCCCACACTCTCTTCCGGCCCGCACTGCCCGTGACCACACTGAAAGTCAGTGGGGCTTACGGGGGATAAAGATGGGCTGGGGCGGGTCGATGCCGTAGACGGCTGCGAAGCTTCCCTGGTTGACGGCGAAGCTGGCTCGTCCTCGGGAGTCGATGAAGAGGAGTGGTTTTTTCAGCGGGACGTCGCTGAAGGTGTTGACGAAGGGCATCTCGATTTCGTGGCCAGCGATCTTTGCTTTTAGTTTGTCTCCGCGGCGATAGCCGAGCTTTTCGAAATTTTCGGCACTGATGTTGGTGACCAGGTTGCCGAAGGGGCCATCGAGGGCAATTACTTCTCCGGTGAGACCTTTGTCGTCAATGGTGGCGGGCTTGAGATCGAGACGGATTAATTTTGGGACGATAGGGCCGACCTGGGTCCAGTCGTCGCCGCGGGCGAGGTGGGCGCCTACTGGGGAAAAAATATCGCGGCCATGGAAGGTGGAGGAGATTTTCGCGCCGACCATCCAATCGGGGTTGGTGACTTCGCGGATGCTGTCGATGCCGTCGCGGTCTTCGACGAGGGTCATCAATCCGTTGTCGGGGAGGACGAAAAATTGGCCGCGCTTCGATTTGACGACGACGGCTTTGCGGGAACTGCCGACGCCGGGATCAATGACGACGACGAAGACGGTTCCGGCGGGGAAGTAGGGCGAGGCGCCGAAGAGATAGAGGGCTCCGTCGCGAATGGAAAATGGTGTGACCTGGTGGGTGAGGTCGACGATGCGGAGGTTGGGAGTGATGCCGTACATCACACCTTTGCAGAGCGCGACGGAATCGTCGATGATGCCGAAGTCGGTCATGAAGACGACGGTGGGCGGCTGGGCGGCTATCGGCGGGACGGCCGAGGGCTGGGTGAAAGCGAGATGGGCGAAGAGGAAAGTGGCCAACAATAAGGCTAGTCTGCGGGTGAGTTTGCCGGCTGTGGCGAGTTGCAGTCGCATGGGGATGGAAGCCTCCGAAAGACTGTTAGATTACTAGGGATTGGGAAAAAGGCAATGGGGGATTGGGCGCGATGTGCCGCGTGGGCAGAGGTCGGATTGCGGAAGAGTTTTCAAAAAGCGTCTACCACGGAGGGCACGAAGGAAAGCGGCTGTGGTTTGTCGAGGTGCCGAGGATTTCGAGGGAGTTGGAAAACTAAGCTAGAAATGCAGAGCTTTGCTCGGATGGACGGGCAGGAATGCCCGTCCCCACACGGCCTGTCCCTACACGGCCTGTCCCTACACGGCCTGTCCCTACACGGCCCGTTCCTACACGACGGCCCGTTCCTACACGGCCCGTTCCTGCGCGGCTTGTCCCTACGCTCCTCCTCTGGCATCTATAATTGGGGCGGCCATTTTTAGTTAGGAGATGATGCGAAATGTCTACCGTGATTCCTGAAAAATACGTCGATCTTTTCCACAAAAAAGCATTTGCGAGCCTGGGTACGTTGATGCCCGATGGAAAGCCGCAGGTCACTCCGGTGTGGGTGGATTTTGACGGTAAGCACGTGATTTTCAATTCGGCGCGAGGGCGGCAGAAGGACCGGAATGTGCGGCGCGATCCGCACGTGGCGCTGGCGATTATCGATCCCGACAATCCTTATCGCTATCTCGAGATTCGCGGGACGGTGGTGGAGATTTCGGAAGAGGGCGCAGCGGAGCACATCGACAAGATGGCGAAGAAATATATGGGCGTCGATAAGTATCCGTATTCACAGCCGGGTGAGGTGCGGGTGCTATACAAGGTGCGGCCGGAACATACAACGGTGATGGGGTAGGATCGGGCGCGATATCGCGCCCTGCGTCGTTGGTCGCTCGTCGGTGGTCGTTCGCAAATATCGCGCGACCCGGTCGTGTGACCGACTTTCTACTCTCGGCCGGTGGCGGGCGGGTCGCTCGCGGCCAGACATCCAAGGCCACTCTCCGCGGCCGCATGGGCTTTCTTTTCTCCGGTGACCTTTCCACGGCGGATGAGTCCAACTCATGACGGAACTTAATCCAGGTGTTTCCCGTATTAAACGGGAGAGCGCTGAAGTTGCGTCATGGTTGTTTCCGAGGGAATGATATGGATTTTCAGAAGAACAACGGCGATGGCTTGCTCACGATTGATGCGCAGGCGAATAGCGTTTCGGCGCAGCAGGTGGTGAAGGCGGCGCATGAGGAACTGCTGCAACTGATGCGGCAGCGGGCCGAGATTATGAAACGCATCGGCACGGTGAAGCAGACCATTGCGGGACTGGCGAATCTTTTTGGGGACAGCGTTCTCGACGACGACTTGCTGGAACTGATCGATCGCAAACCGAACGGACGGCAACCCGGGTTTACAAAAGCTTGCCGTCGGGTGCTGATGGATGTGCGGCGTCCGCTGGGGGCGCGCGAAGTTTGCGTGGAGTTGGAGAGGTATGCGCCGGCGATTTTGGCGCGGCATAAGGATCCGCTGGCGTCGGTGACGACGGTGTTGAACCGGCTGGTGGATTACGGCGAGGCGCGAAGTTTGAGCAACGATCGTGGGCGGCGGGTGTGGGAGTGGGTGAGCGAGGTTGAGGCGGCGGAGAATGTGATGACGGTGCGGCGAACGGCGTAGAGTGGGTTCGCGAGAGCCCTCAGCGGCTGAAGCCGTCGGGGAATGAAGGTGATTACCGCAGCGGTAAACCGCTGCGCCACCCAAAAGCCATCAAGATCAAAGGCAGATGCCTAGCTGAGGCAGCGTTCCTTCGATACAGATGGCTAGCTGAGGCAGCGTTCCTTCGATACAAGATCGAGAATAGCAGTTTGGGTTACGGCAATAACTGCAGATCCCTCGCTTCGCGAGGGATGACAAAACTTAAAAACTTTATGCTGGCAGCAGGCGTCCTTTCTCCAGGTGACGGGTCACGTGGGCGTAGCTGGCGGCGTGAGGGTCGTGGGTGACCATCACGATCGTCTTGCTGAAGCTTTCATTCAGGCGCTTCAAAATCTCCAAAATTTCAGTAGCGGAATTGCTGTCGAGGTCACCGGTCGGCTCGTCGGCGAGGATCAGCGTGGGATCGCTGACGATGGCGCGAGCGATGGCGACGCGTTGCTCCTGTCCTCCGGAGAGCTGCTTGGGCAGGTGATGGACGCGCTCTTCTAATCCAACCAGTTTTAATGCGGTCATCACGTGCTCGAGGCGTTGCTGCTTGGTCATCTTGGTGAGCAGCAGCGGCAGTTCGACATTTTCAAAGGCCGTGAGAACCGGGATCAAATTGAAAGTCTGAAAAACGTAACCGACATGCGTGTTGCGCCAGTGCGCGGACTGCGCGTCGTTCAGTTGGAAGATGTTTTCGTTCATGACCAGCAGTTCGCCGGAGGTGGGGCGGTCGATGGCGGCGATCATGTTGAGCAGAGTTGTCTTGCCCGATCCGGAGGGACCCATCAGGGCAAGAAATTCTCCGGCAGCGATGTCGATGGAGACATTGTCGAGGGCGGTGACCTGGAAGGCGTCGCGCTTGAAAATCTTGCTGACGCCGCGAGCCTGCACGACTCTGCTGCCCGCAGCGGGTTGGGTGGATGGCGATGTCGTCGAGGTCGATGGCATGGCGTTCATAGTTAGGATTGCCCCTTGGTTACTTTGATCTTTGCTAACTTTGATCTTTGTTAACTTTGCCCGTTGCTAACTCTGGCCCTTGATGCGAATTTTTTGACCGTCCTGCAAATCGGCGGGGCCTGCGGTGATTACGCTCTCGCCGCCGACGAGTGAATCCACGAGATAGCCGCCGGAACGCTGGCCTTCGACGTGAACGTTGCGGCGAAGTGCCTTTCCGTTGAAGGCGAGCAGAAGGAATTTTGCGCCGTCTTTATCGCGGAGGGCGGCGGTGGGAACGAAGACGAAATTCTGCTTAGTGGCGGAGTTGGCGTTGTCCGTGGGCTTGGCCTTGAACTGGACGGTGGCGTTCATTTCGGGGCGGAGGTAGGAATCCGGCTGCAGAATCTGAACTTTCACCTGGACGGTGGCTTTCTGCCGGTTCGCCTCCGGAGACATCTCGGCGATTTCGCCTTTGTAGGAGCGGTCTTTGAAGGCGTCGAGGGTGACGGTGCCTTCCTGTTTCGGAGAGAGTTTGGCGAAGTCGTCCTGAGCGATGTCGAGTTCGACCTGGATGTCGTTCAAGTCGGCGAGCGAAACGACGGAGCCGCGCGGACCGCCTTCGGCACCGCTGGCGAATTGGGCGGTGACGAGTTCACCTTTTTCGGCGGTGCGATCGAGAATCGTACCGCTGACGGGGGCGCGGATGACGGTGGCATCGAGCTGCGATTTGGCGTACTGCATGGCGCCTTCGGCCTGGAGGAGATCGCCTTTAGCCCGTTCTACTTCTTCGGAGCGGGGGCCGAGTTGCATGAGGCGGAAGGCGCGCTCGAGCGAATTCATGCGCTGTTGCGAGGCGTCGTACTTGGCGGTGGCGTCGTCCAGATTTTGCTTGGACATGACGCCCTGATTGAAAAGATCGCGGGTGCGAGCGAGAGTGATTTTGTCGTTCTCGGCGGTAGCGCGGGCTTCGGAGAGATTGTGGTCGGCCTGCTGAATTTCTTCGGGACGGGATCCGTTCTGCTGTTCGAGAAGGCGGGCTTTGGCGCTCTCGTAGGCTCCGCGAGCCTGTTCGTACTGGGCGCGGTATTCGTCGTCTTCGAGGCGGACGAGTACTTGACCTTCTTTTACTTTGTCGCCTTTTTCGACGCCGATCCAAGCGACGCGGCCGGTGACTTTGGAGTTCACGCTGATTTTGTGGTGGGCGACGATGTATCCGCTGGCGGAGAGGACGGTGCTGCCGGCGGCGTCGCTGCCTTCGGCGATGGCGCGGGTGACTTCGACTTCGGGAGTTTCGGAGGCGAGGGTGCGGTAGGCGAGGGCGGCGATTCCGAGCAGGACGACGACGGCGATTCCGCCGAGGATGATGCGGCGCGACCAGGCGGGCGGTTCTCCGCCACCGTCGCGCAGCGAGTGGTCGATGCGCAGGCTGCGGAGGTCGTCGTGCTTGGAATCGCTTTGTTCGATGTTTAAGGGCATTGCTTTAAGGTACGCTCGCGATCGGATGTTGGTTCAAGATCGATTTTATAAGAAGTTCGGCGGACATCAGGGGCTAAAGCCCCATTGTTTTTGATTCTAATCGGCACGGCTTAAGCCGTACCCTTTCAAAACAAGCTAAAGCCCATTGTTGCCGATGCTACGGCGCAGCTGAAGCTGCGCCCTTTCAAAACAGAAAACCAGGGCTAAGGCTTTGCGCCCTTTCAAAACAAGCTAAAACCGTGCCCTTTCAAAAACAAGAGCAGGATCAGGCGCGAAGCGACGTTAAGATGTCCTGGCGGGCGGCTTGCCAGGCGGGGGCGAAGCCTCCTACCAGGCCCATGACGAGGGCGAAAGCGACGGCGACGAGGACGACTTCCAGCGTCAGGTGCAGGCTGAAGACGGTTTCGCTGAAGGTCAGGGAATTGCCGATGCCGGTGCTCATGCCGTTGAAGGGCAAGATGAGGACGATGCCGACGACGGCTCCGAGGAGCGAGAGCAGCAGGGCTTCAATTACGAAACTGGTGAGAATGCTAGGGCGCGAAAAGCCGATGATGCGGAGGGTCGCGATTTCGCGCGAGCGGTAGGCAACGGCGGCGTACATGGTGTTCATGGCGGCGAAACTGGATCCGATGGCCATGATGATGGCGACGAAAGTGCCGATGAATTGGATCGCGCCGCCGGAGCTGGTTTGCTTTGCGTAGTATTCGGTTTCGAGAGTGCCTTCGAGTTTGAGGCGCTGGTCATCGCTGACGCGGTTCTTGAGGGCGTCGGCGGCGACGGGATCGGTGGCGCGCAGGTAGGCGGAGGCGAAGCCCCCCTGGCGGTCGAAGTCGGCAGCGATCTGGTTGACGTCACCCCAGATTTCGGAGTCATAGGCGGTGCCGCCGGAGTCGAAGATGCCGACGACCTTCCATTTGCCTTTGGCGAAATCCATGGTGTCGCCGACGTTGGCTCCGGAAAAACGGTTGTGGATGGAGTTGCCGACGACGACTTCGCGCTGTCCGGGAGTGAACCAGCGGCCTTCGACCAGTTTAGCGTTGGGGCGGAGAGTTAATCCGGCAGGCATGAGGCCACGGACGGAAACGTTGACTTCGCCGGTGCCGTCTTTGCGCGGGAGAACGACGACGACGACCCATTCACCGGAGGCGATGGGCTCTCCCTGAGGATCTTTGGCGATGCCGGGCAGAGTTTTTAAGGTGGGGAAGAGATTGGCGTCGAAGCCTCCGGAAAGTTCGGCGGTGGATCCCTTGCGCATGACGAGGACATTCAGGGAATCGCCGCTGGAGCGGAAGGCTTTGTGAAGACCGGCGAGCAGAGCCATGAGAAACACAGCCGTGGTGACGGTGAGGGCGATGCCGAGGGCCGTCATGATGGTGAGGCCTTTGCGAAGTTTGAGGTTGCGAATGTTGTAGCTGATCGGAATGGCCATGATGGTTCGTCGTTCGGTGTTTGTCGTTCTTTTTTCGTCGCTCGGTTTCGCTAAAGCGAAGGCTTGAAGCGAATTTTTTAACCTATGTAGCGGAGGCCCTCCACGATATCTAATTTTGCGGCGTGATAGGCGGGCAGGATGGCGCTGAGTAGGCCCACCATGGCTGCCACGACGATCGCGAGCGCGAAAGTTGGAAGGGTAACGGACATGCCGGAAAGAAACAATCCCATGCCGGGCGCGTGCGAGAGAGCGGAGACGAGACCGACGGCCAAGAGGCATCCGAGGATGCCGCCGGAGAGGGCCACGAGCACGGATTCCCCCATGTAGAGACGGAGGATGGATTGACGCGTGAAGCCGAGAGTTTTGAGCACGGCGACCTCGCGGGTCCGTTCGCGGATCGACATAGCCATGGTGGTGGCGGAGACGAGGAGCGTGGCAAAGACGACGGCGAAGCAGATGCTGAGGATGAATGCCTTGACGTTTCCGATGCTGTTGATGAAGCTGAGCTGAAAGGCTTTCTCACTCTCGGTCTTGGTCGGTTCGGGAGAGTTGCGGAACATATCGTCGACGGCGGTGGCAACTTTCGAAACGTCGGCCGGGGAATCGGCGAGGATGTCGAAGGTGCCGGCGGTTCCTTTGGCAAAGGCGACCGCCTCTTCGACATATTTTTCGTTGAAGTAGACGGAGTTGGTGGGTTGCGAGGCGGTGTAGACGCCGCGGATGGTGAGTTCGAGGTCGACGGGATAGATCGTGCCCTTGAGCACGATGCGGTCGCCGAGCTTCCAGCCGAATTTCCTGGCGAGCTGGCTGTCGACGATGACTCCGGCGCGATCGCGCTGCCAGGCCTGGAGCTGATCGGCGGGGAGAACAAAGTCGGTGAAGATCTTGAGGATTTCGTCGGGATCGGTGCCGAACTGGGCGAAGAAATTTTCGGGCTTCTGATCCTTGTAGATTCCTCCGAACCAGTTGACGGGAGCGACGGAGACGACTCCGGGGATGGCGCGAATTTTCTCCCGGTAAAAGGCGGGCATGGATTGCGTCAGCGAGACGCGATGGCGGGTGACGAGGCGCTGCGCGGATTCGCTGCTGCCTTTATCGATGTAAAAGGCGTGCCAGATGGTCATCATGAGAGTCAGCAGCAGCAGCGAGAAGGCAATGCTCAGCACGGTAAGAATGCTGCGCCGCTTGTTGCGAAACGCGCTCTTGGAAACAAAGCGAGTTAGTGTCATGCGGACTCCGACAGACTTCTGGCTGAAAAAGCAGCGGACGAATACGGTTGAGCCAGGCCCCAAGTTGGTTAGTTTTGAGGATAAAGCAGGCGTGGCGTACGGACAACCATTTAGGAGACTCTTTCGCAAATTTTTCGCTGGAGTAACAAGCGGCATGGTCGATTTGACGGCGGTGAAACAAGACAAAGGGCGAGTGTTGGGAGAATTCGTCATTGTGGTATGGGCAAACGCGAGCTTCCAGGAAGGTGTGCAGGCTGTACTTGAATACTAAAGTCAAGTGGGGCAACGGTATTTGGTCGACGGTCATTTTCCGGTCTCGGTGGGGAGCGATCTGCCATAATCTCCGGATGTGTGGACGCTACCGATTGTCACGGAGAAAGCAGGTTATCGAAGAGCATTTCGACGCCATGTCGGGCGGGGAAGAGTGGAATCCGCGATATAACATTGCGCCCACGCAGCCGGTGGTGGTCATCCGGCAACATCCGAAAAAATCGATGCGGGAGTTGTCGCTGATGCGCTGGGGACTGGTTCCGAGCTGGGCGAAAGATTTGTCGGGGGCGGCGAGGATGATCAACGCGAGAGCCGAGACGGTGACGGAGAAGCCGGCATTTCGTGAAGCGCTGAAATCGCGGCGGTGCCTGCTTCCGGCGGATGGATTTTACGAGTGGATGAGAAAGGGCGGGGCGAAGCAGCCGTATTGTTTCGAGGTCAATGAGGGAGAGCTGTTCGCGTTTGCGGGATTGTGGGAACGTTGGCGGGATGCGCGTGGAAAGGTGCTGGAGACCTGCTCGATTCTGACCACGAAGCCGAATCGTGTGGCCGCGGTTGTCCACGACCGAATGCCGGTGATTCTGGAACCGGAGAGCTACGAGATTTGGCTGGATCCGGGAATGGGGGATGTGGGGACGGTGTGGGACATGTTGAAGCCGTACGATGCGCGGCGGATGCGGTGCTTTCCAGTAAGTTCGCGGATCAATTCGGTGGTGAACGACGATGCGGCGTGTTCGGAAAGAGTGGAAGAGATGCAGAATTCCCTGTTTTCGTAGGGCGCATCGAATCATAGGGCAATGCAATGGCGAACTCACGGATCATCGAGTTTTACAGCGGCGCCCAACCGGATTATCGAGGCCGCTATCTGCGCGAGATTCAGGGCTGGGCGGATGAGTCACTGGAAGCGGTTCATGACTCCATTCAATGGCTTTTTCCTTTGCCGGAGCGGAGTGGGTTCAATGTAGCGGCTCCGATTCTGACTGCTGAGACGATTGAGGAATTCAGGACGCGTCCGGAGTTGCTGGAGAATTTACGAAGGTCGTTTGTGCGCATGCTGAACTTCTATGGGTTTGAAGTTCGTTTGGTCGAGCACGTTAGGGTGACTCGCGCGGCGAATTTTGCGCTGGGGGCGGCGGGTTGGCTTTCCAGGTCGAACCACAACCATCTACGGATCACGAGAATTTTAAGGTGCATGGAGGTTCTGGGCCTGGAGGCGGAAGCGGCCGCATTCTTGGATTGTCTGCGCGAGATTTATGGAGAGGAACAGAACAAGGCGGAGCCGGCGATCAGCGAAGAGACAATGGGCTACTGGCAAAAGGCCGTGCGCGGTGCTGGCCGAAAATTGGAGGCGGAGGAGAGCGGGGCGTTCTAGCCGGTACCGGGCGAACGACATATTTGGGCCTAACAGATTTGGGCCAATCAAAAGTGTGATCCAGTGCTCACAATTGCGCATCTTCTCTTCGCTTGTTATTGCAGGACGGAGGCACGCGTTTATTGGCCTGGAGTGCGATGTGCGGCGCGGGCGGTTAAGCACGCGGGAAGGTATTTCGACTTATGAGAAGAATCTATCCAGAATGTCAGTTCTGTGCTCTTGAGGATTTTTTAACCGCTGGCACGCTTCTTCGGCAGGAAGGGGAAGACGAAGAAGACGAGGAAGAAGACGAGCGCAAGAAGGAAGAAGAGGAGGATGACGACGAGACGGAGGACGGCTACTCCGAGTGAAGCGGAGTGAGGCGTCGGTCGGATTCCGAGAGGTTACTCGCGCAGTGATTTCTCAGGACTTCCTTGGCTGGAAGATGAGACGAAAGTGGTGAACCGAGAGTACCTTCGTAACTCTCATTTGTGCAGTTGAAGGCGGTATTCTAAGGTCGCTTCTCCCCCAAAAGTGAGCACAATTTCAGATTCAAGGGTGAAGTGCGGGATACCTGCGCGAGGCGACAGTAATGGCAACGATGTTTGGCCGTTTTGATATACAGAGTGAACTTTCGAAGTCCGATACCGCCATGATTTACAAGGCGCTGGACACGGAGACGAACCAGGTGGTTGCGCTCAAGACGCAGAGTCTGGAGCCCCTGGGCGAGCGCGCGGACGCGTTCGTGGAGACGCTGGTTGCCGAGGGAGAGAGCACGCGCGAACTGGCGCTGCAAAACATTGTCCTGCTGTACGGCGCGGGCGAAATCGACGGGCAATTCTGCGCGGCGATGGAGTACATACAAGGGAACAGCATCGCGACGATGCTGGCGCGCAAAGAAGGTTTTTCGATCTGGGATTTGCTCGACATTACACGGCAGGTTTGCGCCGGGTTGGAGCACGCGGCTTCGAAGGGTGTGGCGCACAGTTCGCTGGAGCCGGCGAAGATCATGGTGCAGTGGGATGGCATGGTGAAGATTCTGGGCTATGGCATCTCGAACATGAGCCTGATTGAAGCGGAAGCAGGAAAAGGACTGGGACGGCTGATGCCGTATTGCTCTCCGGAACAGATTCGCGGCGAAGCAATCGATTTGCGGTCGAATCTGTATACGCTGGGCACGATTCTGTACGAAATGGTGGCGGGACGACAGGCGTTTGACGCGGCCGATCCGGTGACGCTGCTCAGCCGGATTGAAAACGATGTGCCGGCAACGCCGGTGTCCTTGAATCCGAAGATTAATCCAGCGGTGAGTGCGCTGATCATGAAGGCGCTGGCGAAGGATCCGGCGGAACGGTATCAGAACGCGCGTGAGCTGTTGGATGACCTGGAGCAGTGCAAGGAGACGAAGAAGGCTGCCACGGAGACCCGGAAGTCGGGAGCGGCGCCGACGGTGGTGGTGAATGCCGCGGCACGGGCGGCTGCTGCCAGCAAGTTTGTGTCGGGCGCTGCGGCGGAGAAGGCTGCGCCGCCCGCTCCGCAAGTGGCGCCGAGAGTGGCGGCGCCTGTGGCTGCGGCTCCGGCTGCTTCCGCAAAGACTGGCACGCCCGTAGGTTCGCGGTTGAATGTGCCGGGGAATGGACCTGGGAACGGCGTGAAAGCCGCTGCAGCTGGTGCGAGCGCGGGCGCTGGAATGGGCGAAGCTCCGGTTTTTGAAGTTGCGCCGCCGGCGGAGTTGGACGCGAAGGCGAACTTCAATTCGAACTTCACTTCGAACTCTGGGCCAGATGCAGACGCTGGTGCGCGGGCCGGCAGCGAATACGCGGGGAAGACTCCGAAATTTCAGTCCGCGTGGAATTCGAGTCCGGTGATGTCGGCTGCTGTCGAGGAGCCGGAGACGAAGGAACAGTCGCCGAGTGTCAGCGGAGATCCGATGATGGCGGCGCCGGCGCCGAGTTCGGCAGGAACGAGTTTTTCGGACCTAGCCGAAATGCCTCCGTTGAAGGAACCGGTGTATGTGCCACCGATGCCGGAGCCGTCGCAGTCGGCGAGCACGATCATGAAGCTCAGTCCGCGACAGGAGGAGAAGCCGAAGATCCAGCCGCGCGAAGTGGCGCAAAAAGCGATGCGGGAGATCTCGACGATTCCGCCGCGGCTGATGCTGTTTTCGATTCTTGGAGCGGTCGCTCTCATTTTAGTCATTGCGATCGTGGTGTATTTTCACGTGCGTTCGGAGGATGACGGTTCGACGGCAGCTCCGAGGCCGACGAAGAGCTTGACGGTAAGCCAGCCAGCGGCACCAGCGGCGGCGGCTCGAGCTGCTGTGTCGCAAGCCCAGGAAACAGTAGCGCCGATCAACGATGCGCAGCCGAATTTGACGGTGCGCCAGGTGGAACGGCACAACGCGGCCAGCAATCGCCGTGCTCCGGCGCCTGCGCCAGTGCCAGTTGTGGTTCCAGGGCAGGCGCTGATCGACTCGACTCCGCAGGGCGCGCAATTTCAGATCGATGGGAAAAGCGATCCGTCCTGGATCACGCCTTTTACCGTCGCGAGCTTAACGCCGGGCAAGCATATTATTTCGGTCAACAAGACCGGGTATACGTCGGAGATACGTACGGTGGAAGTGACTGCGGGTAGCAAAGCTTCGCTCGTGCTGCGGCTGGCGGCAATGAACGCGCTGGTGGTGGCGGGCAGCACGCCGCCGGGAGCCGACATTATCATCGATGGCAAGCCGACGGGGCGGGTGACACCTTCGCAGTTCGCTGTGGAAAAGGGAAGTCACACGATTCTTTTGCGCAAACAAGGATATCTGGAAGAAACGACCACCGCCGATCTTGGGCCGGCACAGAATTTCCAGTATTCGCCGACGCTGCGCGCATTGGGGAACGCGGAGGAGATGCGCACGGTTGGAAAGTTCAATAAGCTGTTTGGGCACGGCGGAGACAACACGGCGGGGATGGGCGCGATCAGCATTCATACGCAGCCGAAAGGCGCGCAGGTGGCGATCAACCAGCGGGTGCTGGACAAGCTTTCTCCGGTAGACGTCATGCTGGGGCCGGGGAATTATATTGTGGACATCACGTTGACGGGGTTCAAGCCGGTCCATAAAGTGATCAACGTCGACAAGGGCGGGAAGGCCGCGATCGACGAGGTTCTGGAACGGCAGTAGAGGTTGAGTGGCCGATCCGAGGAAGATTCGGTCGATTTTGTTGTCGTCTTCTTTATGTTACTTCTTTGTCTGTGTCGTCTGGCGGTTGCTTTTCACGTCAGTTGATTGTGCTGGTCTCGCCTTTCGGGCTCGCCAAATATAAACCCCAATCGCACTGAAAGTATCTCGTCTGCAAAGCCGTTGCGCGCGGAAGAGCGCCGCAAAAAAGGTCACTTACAGTCGTGATTGCCATCACAGCTTAGGTGCCGGTGGGGATGCAGGATAGCGACAGCGAAAAGGATTTTCTTTTGTTCATGCAACCTCCCTCCAACAAATTGAGTGCGGAGCTTCTGCAGGCGCTACGGGAGAATAAGGCGAGTCAGAGATTTGCGGTGGGAGCCTTATTGTTTCAGGAAGGATCTCCGGCGACGGGCATTTTCCTGGTGGAAACTGGCGCGGTCCGGATCTTCTTGCCCACCGATCAACAACAGCGACAGTTGCTGGAGGTTGCGGGTCCTGGAACTCTGCTGGGATTGAGCGAGGCGATGGACGGCGAACCGCACCGGATTACTGCGGTTGCCGGCGAGGAAACGACGGCGATCTATACTCCGCGCGAGGAATTTCTGGCGCTGCTGCAAGGGCGGGGGGATTTCAGCCTGGAGATTGCGCGGTTGTTAAGCGAAGATTTGCATGCGCTCTACCACAAATTCAGGAGCATTAGTGCGCATCCGGGACGTCCGCGGCAGCGCGCGCTGAATGAACAGCTAAACTAGGGGTCGGCCGTCAGCTATCAGCCGTCAGTAAAAACCAATCTGAAGCGAGGTTTCTGCCCCCCTCGGCCATCCAAGCCAGCAGCAGAGGCTTGAACTGATGGCTGATAGCTGACGGCTGGCTTTCCGGCTAGTTGGTTTTGAAATTGACTGTGATCTGGGTTTGAATTTCGACCGGCTGTCCATCGAGGTAGTAGGGTTTGTATCGCCACTGACGGACGGCATCAAGCGCGGCGCGAGCGAGGACGGCGTCTCCACTTAACACTTTGAGATTGGTCACGTTGCCCTCTTTGGTGACGGTGGCTTCGATCTGCACTGCCCCTTGAGCGTGGACTGCGAGAGCGGCCTGGGGATAGGCGGGCTGAACGCGTTTGATTACGAGTCCCTGGGAAACGCCTTGGGAAATTCTGATCGTCGCCAGCGAAGGCTTCTGAACAGTGGAGGTCGAAGCCAGCAGGCTGGTCAAGTTGCTGTTGCTGGCGGAAGCCGTGGGGTCGATCGCAGGCGGAGCAGCGGAATCGTCGGATGACGTGGGTCGATTGCTGGTTGGGGCAGCGACGGGCTTGACGAGCATGGGTGCGGAAGAGGGCTTCTTCGTCTCGGGCTCCGGGTTCGGGTTCGCGGCGATTCGGAGGATTCCGGAACTACCGGAGGCGGCTGCGGATTTTTCTCCGGAAACCGCTAAAGTTGCCGTGGGATTCGGGGCAGGCGTAACCGGACTTGCCAGCTGCCCTGAGTTCAAAGAAGGCAAGGTGGCCGATGGCGGAGGCGCGGGAATGGCTGCGGGCTGGGCGATGGTCTGCGAAGCGGCAAAGTGGGCTGCGGGGCCTTGGATCTTTCCGGAACCAAAATAAACGTAGGCGAAGTAGCCGAGGAGCGCGACGACAAGAATCGCGGCTGCGATCAAGAATTTTTTTCTGTCGCTCGATCCATCGGAAGGAGATTCGTTGAGAATGCCAAAGGACAGGGTGCTTTTGCTTTCCGAAGCGGATGGGGAAGCGGGTCCGCTGTCGGATTCATGCGCAATTGTCGGAGGGTGGGGCTCAGCGGCGGTTGAATGTTTTTCGGGTGCCAAAGTTTCTTTGGCGGGCGCGGGTGCAGCGGCCGATCCAGATGCGACGTGTGCGGAAGAAGCGGCGGCGGGAACGGCGAGCATGGGCGCAACAACATCGGGCGCCTGGGTCGTAGCTACCGGGGATATCTCGGCTGGCTCGTGAGTCGCTTCTTTTTGGCCAGGCGATGCGCTCTTGTCGGGAGTCGATGAGAGGACTTCTTGTGCGTCCACAGGCGATTCATGAGCAAGCGGTGAATCGGAGTGAGCGGACGGGTCAGAAAAAGGAGCCAGTATATCTTCGTCATCCGCTGAAGCGGAGATAGCCGGAAGAACGCCCGCGGGCTGCGTAACGAATGCCAGGGGCGGAAGTTTAGAACTCTGCAGCGGGACGGACTGGATCGGAGCGCCTGGCGAGAGTTGACTTAGTGGCTGAGAAGAAGCGACGGAGGTTGGTTGGGGGGCTACTGGACGCTCGCTTAAGGGAGTAACGGCCGTAGGAGCGCCGGCTGCATCGGAATTTTTCCGGAGCAACCCGCGAGCGACTCGCAGGGTGCCCTTGGCCTGCTCGACGTTAATGGGCTTGGTAAGGACCAGGTTGGCGCCGATGCGATAGGCCTTGGCGACGCCCGCCTGCCCCTCGACCAAAGCGATGGCGAGCGAACTCTGATTGGAAGCGGAATTTCTGGCGCTTTTGAAGAGCAGAGAGGCGTTCTGCTCATTCTCACAATCGACGACGATGGCGTCATAGCGCTGCGCCATGAGCTTTTTAACAGCCGCGAATGGTTCGTTGACGGGATCGACGGAGAAGTCCAAATCACCGAAGACCTGAGCGACAACGCGAGCCAATTTTTCGTCGGGGCAGAAGAGGAGAGCTTGGTAACCCATAATGAGCTCATCCTAGGTAATACAGTGGGTACCAGCAAGTTACGGGGGTAATTGAGGTGTGGCGGATGGTCTTAGTCGCCAGGGGACATTCGTCCTTGGAACGACTTACGGCATCGTGAAGGTGGTTGCGGAAGCAGGTTCTTGTTTCCTGGAGGAAACAGAGATTTTCAAATCTTGCCACTGGATTGCTGATGCATGCAGGCGGGCAGGAATGCCCGCCCCACACGCGATTTCTGCCGAGCAAACTCGTTTATGGCTTCTGGAAATCCAGAATAACTACGGTCTGAAAGGGTTCGATTTTGCCATCGCGAACGTAGGGACGATAGCGCCACTGCTTCACGGCCTGCATGGCAGCGGCGGCGAGAGTGGGGTCGCCTTCGACGAGGCGCACGCCGGCAACTTTACCGGATTCATCGACTACTTCTTTAAGAACGACGGTCCCTTCGGCACCAGCGCGGGCATCCGCCGGGTACTTGGGCGCAATGCTGTGAGCCAGGCGCTTCTCGGCACCTTTGGAAGAGAGAATTACTGCGGTGTTTTCGCCGGGCAGAGGCGCCTGTGAGGGTGCGGCAGCGAAATTGGCCGGGGTGGAAGCTTTGGCCGGTTCCGGCTTGCTGACCGCCGGTGCTACTGGGTTTGCGGCGGCGGTTGGAACGGCAACGCCCGGAGTCGAAACCGGCTTGGCCGGTGTAGTTGCGGCGGGCGAGACAGCTGTGGCGGGAGTTATGCTCGCCGGATTTGTTACGGGCGCGGCGGCCGCCGTTGTGGTTGGCGTTGAATCTGAGGCCACTGGTGTATCGGGTGCTGGCGCAGGAGCAGGGCGCGGAACAACGGGCGCGGGCGGCTTCGAGGAACTGGATGAGGAAGCGGGTTGCATTCCAACTAACGCCAGGACGCGATCAATCTGCGGCTGAGCGACTGATTGAACAATCGTCCGAAAGCCCGGCTCGTAAGTCCAAGCAGTGTAAAAACCGGCGCTGGCGACGGCGAGCACGAGTAACGCAACTAAGGCGCCGCGGGGCTTCTGACGTCCTTGCGAATAAGAAGAGAAAACGGGCGCGATGGATGGGGCGGCGTTTTCTTTAGGAGATGAGCTGCCCGGAGCCTTTGCGAGTTGTGGCGCGGGTTGGGAAAGCGTGACTGTAGTGGATTCTCCGAGTTCCGCCATTTCAAGTTCGGCGAGAACCGGATCTTCGGAGAGCGGCGTATGCGCGCCAGGTTTCGGAGGTGCTACCGCAGCGGGTGCGGCAGCGGAGGCCAAGAGACCGGACAAAGGAACGCGAGCGGGACTCGGATTCGAATCCTCGGGAGCGATTACGGCTGAGCGCGCGGCACCGGCGGCGGATGACGCAACGGCAGCCGATGCTGTTCTTGGCGCGTTCGCGGAAGACGCTTTAGCGAGAGATTCGGCGAAACTTGCGAGTGGTGAAGAGGCGGCACTGGCCGCGGCAGCGGACGCAGTGTTCGCAGGCGCAGCATGACTTGGGGTGGGAGCGCTGACGACGGCCGGCGGCGAGACTGGTTCGCTTACGGCAACTTCTTTCCGAATACGGCCAACTGCAGTGCGGATGGTGCTGCGAGCCTGGTCTTTTGCGACGGGCTTGGTGAGAATCAATTCGGCGCCGAGGCGAAAAGCGGTAGGCAGGCCGGCGCGGCCATCGACGATAGCGATCGGAATGGGATTGTGACCGTTTTTTCCGCGGCGGCAAACATCAAAAATGAGCTTGGCGGCGGGCAGATTCTCGCAATCGACGAGAACCAGATCGTAGTTGTGCGAACTGAGTTTTTGGGCGGCGGAAATCCCATCCAGCGGACGTTCGCAACTTACTGACATTTCTTCCAGGACACCAGTAATTGCATTGACAGCCTGGTCATCCGGGGACAAGAGCAGAGCATCGGGCATGGCTTCTCTATGCTAGGGAAGCTGCGGCGCAACCCGCAAGTTACGTGGGTAAGGGCGGACGCGCCCGATAGTTTAGTAGCCCGTGAGCTATTTTGTCCCAGTTGCGGATTCTGGCGGAGGATAGACGATTGATCCGCGAAAGGAGGACTTGTCGGCGGGCGTGAAGTCGGGGAAGGGCAGGTTGTGCTGGTCGCGCCATTGCTGGACCTGCTGTTCCGAGGCGGCGGTTTTTTCTTTGTCGAGACCAGAATCGCGGGAGAAGTAGAGCGTCTGGGAAGGGAAGGCGAAGCTTGTACCGGATTTGGCGACGATATCCATGATGCGCAGCAAAAGGTCTTCGCGGACGGCGTTGAATTCGTTCGAGTCGCGAGTGAGGACGTAGGCGGCGATCTCGAGACGGAGGGAGCTGCTGTCGAAATTAGCGAAGCGGATGCTGGCGCTTTCACTCTCAACCTTGGGGTGGGCCAACAGCAGGCGGCGAATTTCGGCCAGCAGATAGCGCAGTTGATCGGGAGTCGTTTCGTAGCGGATGGCGAGGACGGGACTGAACTGGATTTTGTCGCGGCGCGTAAAGTTTTCGATATTCATGGTGGCGAGGGCGCCGTTGGGGATGGAAAGCTCGGTGCGGGCGTCAGTGCGGACGCGAGTGGAGCGGAGGCTGATGTCTTCGACGGTGCCGGTGCGGTCGCCAAAGCGGCAATAGTCGCCGACACGAATGACTTCATCGGCGAGAACGGAAATTCCGCCGAAAAGATTTTCGAGGGTCTTCTGAGCGGCGAAGGCGATGGCGATACCGCCGATACCGACGCCGGCAAGGACCGTGGTGAGATTGATGCCAACGATTCCGAGGATGGCGAGAGCGGCGATGATGACGACCAGGGCCGTGAGCAGGCGCTCACCGAGGACCATGAGAGTGCCGGTGCCAATGCGTCCGGCGCTGATGGCGTGGACGCGGAGGCGCTGCATGGTGACGGTGGTGAGGCGGAGAAGGAACCAGAAAAACCCGATGCTGATGAGGATGCTGATGGTGCGGTAGTAATACACTCGCGGCAGCAGGGGCAGTCCGAGGTAGGAGGCCATGATGCGATGCGCGAGGGCACTGAAGGTTAGCGAGAGCGGCCGGGCCATGAAGTTGTAGGTATGCAGGTTGGGTCGATGGCGAAATTTCAGCCAGAGGCGGCGCGGAATGGCAAGGAGGAGAATTACGACCCAGCCGACGGCGATGGCCGCAGGGATCAGGATCAGGAGCGCCAGCCATTGCCAAAGGGGCATTCCGAAAAACACATTTCGTACAAGACTCTGCGGCAATTTGTGTTCGACCTGGTGGGCTTCGGCAAGATCATAGAGTTCGGGAACTTTGCTGAGCGTGTCGGCGGAGAAGAGCCAGATTTTTCCAGCGTTCGGATCGGTGACGCGGACGAGGATGACGGGGATTTCCTGATCGGCGCTGGAAAGCATGCCTACGGTTTGCACGTCGGAGGTTCCGTTTTCGAGGTTGCCTTCGGGACGGGTGCTGATGCGCCGAATACTGCCCTCGAAGGCGCGATCCATCAGGAACTTTAATTTGCCGGCAATGTCGGGACCTTGCGAGAGGCGGCGGGCCGCACTCAACTGGAGATAATCGGCGGCGGTCTTTTCGTTTCCGTCTTGCGTGGCTTGCAGGAATCCGAGGACGGTGCCGGAGGGTGTGTCGCGGCCCAAGGGATCGGTGGCTGATGGGGAGGCGGGCGTTGAACTTCCGGGCTTGAGAAGGCTCGAGACCTGCGCTGGGAGAGCGGGGACGAAAAGGGAGACTGCGAGGATCAACAGGACTAATTTTTTCATCGAGATTCCGTTAAGGTGAGCCGGGCGTTCCGCCCGGTTGGACGGGCAGGAATGCCCGTCCCCACACTTGCCCTGACACACTGGCCATGACACACTGGCCATCCCCACAAACTAAGATTTTTTCTATCTTTTTGGACGATAGATGTCGGTTGCCTGGCCGTAGAAAACTTCGGCCCCTTCCATCATCGTCTCGGACAGCGTTGGATGCGGGTGAATGGTCATTCCGATGTCTGCGGCCAGCGCGCACATTTCGATGGCAAGAACTCCTTCGGCGATGAGCTCTCCGGCACCGGCTCCGACAATGCCGACGCCGAGGACGCGCTCGGTTTTGGGATCGATGAGGAGTTTGGTGAGGCCTTCAGGACGGTCGATGGTGATGGCGCGTCCGGATGCGGCCCAGGGGAATTTCGCGACAGTAACTTCCCGCCCTTGTTCTTTGGCTTGAGTCTCGGTGAGTCCGGCCCAGGCAATTTCGGGGTC
>Ga0182012_10000359_pt1 | contig 51690 bp, 57 predicted proteins | sample 612S2SmetaG_FD_120486 | JGI IMG/M metagenome (GOLD analysis project Ga0182012, IMG submission 120486) | Permafrost microbial communities from Stordalen Mire, Sweden - 612S2S metaG | ecosystem: Environmental > Terrestrial > Soil > Wetlands > Permafrost | place: Sweden: Stordalen | collected... | reverse complement strand
TTGAAGGCGGCGGTGCCGCGCCGGCATTTCATGACGTATCGCGGCGTCTTCGACATCGACGGCAACGCCAATGCCTGGAGCGGCCTGTTCTGCTCCCTGCTGGGCGCCTCCTGCATCCTCAAGGTCGAATCGGCCAATCATCAGCGCCAGTGGTATTACGACCGCCTGGTCGCCTGGAAGAATTACGTTCCGGTCAAAGCGGACTTGAGCGATCTGCGCGAGCGGGTATCCTGGTTTGCGACCCACGACGCCGACGCTCGGCGCCTGGCGGAAAACGCACGGGCGCTCGCGGTCTCGATCGACACCGCCTCGGCCTTGACGCAGTCCGCCCGGAATTTGATCGACTGGCTTAGCCGGCGGCCAACATCGCCGTCCGTCGCGGTCAGTCGCCCTTGACCCACTGCACCACGGGCTCGGCCATGCGCGTCCAGTCGTACAGCCCAGCCCGGGCGCTGGCCTTGGGGGAGAGCTCGGCGAGCTTGTCCTCGTGGGCGATCTCCCCGAAGGCCGCCGCGAACTCCGTCACCGATAAGGGATCGAAGTACACGCCGGCATCGCCGATGACCTCCGGAAGGCTCGAGGTCCGGGCGGCGAGCACCGGCTTGCCCAGGCTCATGGCTTCCAGGGCGGGAATGCCGAATCCCTCGTAGATCGAGGGATACACCAGAAACTGCGCGTGGCGCAGCAGCCGGTATTTCATGAATTCCGTGACGAAGCCCGTGAACAACAGCCGCTCACGATCGCCGGGCGTCAGAATCGACGCGAAATCCTCGGTGTTCCAGCCCTGCCGGCCCATGACCACGAAACGCAGGCCGGAATCTTTGATCTCCGGCCGCTGCATCGCGCGCATCAACAGCGAGAGATTCTTGCGCGGCTCCAGCGTGCCGATCACCGCCGCGTAGCGGCCGAGCACCGGGACCGGCAAATTTCTATCCATGACCTCGAAATGCTCGGGCCAATCCACGTATTGGTGCAGGATGCGCGTCTTCTCCGCCACCGACGGGTAGGCCAGCGTGAGCGCCGCGCGCGTCGCATCCGACACGCAGAACACCTGATCGTCGGTGGCGAGCTGTCGCGCCAGATCGCGCATGTGGTGATCGACGTTCTCGCGGTCGTGATTCTCCGGCATCATGAGCGTGCTCACGTCATGGATGGTGCTCGCCTCGCGGTGCGACACCTGAAAGAACTCCTTGACCGAGGGAAACAGGAGCGGGGCGGCAGCGTCCACCAAGGGATAGGCGCTGCCGGCATTGCGCTCGAACTCCGCCCGCAGCAAGGTGCCGCTGCCCACCCGAATCGCCGCGTGCACCGCCGCCGCGGGAATCTGCGTCAGCCGGAAGGTGAACTGCAGATCGAGGCCGCCGTGGCGCAGCAGCGCCTGCACCAGGCGACGCGTGAACACGGGAATTCCCGTCCAGTGGTCCTCGACCAGCGGGCTGATGTCGACGCTGAGTCTCGGCAGCTTCGAGGCGGATCGCGAGTCGCTCATGTCATTCGGGCGTCCACTCGATCTCCGGTGCCCGCACCGGCAACAGGAAGCGCGGCGCCTGGCCGAAGGCTTCGCGCAGCAATTTCTTGGCGGCATCCGAGGGCCGCTTCCAGTCGGCATCGAGGATCACCACGATCTTGGCGGCCGACCCGTACACCGCGCGCGTGTAGCGCCAGTAGTCGAAGGTCTGATGCAGCATCAGCGACAGCCGCGAGCCCAAGGTCTTGAGCGTTTCCTCGGGCAGGTCGTCGCCGACCAGGAAGATATTGCTCGAACGCGCCTGCGGCAGACGCAATCCCGCCGAACGCAGGCCCTCGATCGTGAGTCGCATGCGCTCCCGCAGGTCCTCGCCCGGCGGCAAGCGCAGCAGCAGGCAGTTCTTAGGTTCGAAAAAGGTGCTTGCGATCATTTCGGTCACCACTCGTTGGAAGCTTGCGTCTTTCATGACGCACTCCGTGAGCGGGATATAGGTGATCTCGCGATAATCCGCGAGCGGCGGCGCCTGCAGGGTGCCCCAATCGAGCATGCGCTCGGCGCTGTCCTCCGCCGAGTGGGGATTGAGATAAAAATCGTAGAACCACGCCGCCTCGCCACGCCGCGGCGCGCTCGGCATCACCAGATGCGGTGTGGGCTCCACGGCGAGGCCGTCGGCGGCGATGCGATGAAAGCTGTTGACCTGGGAATCGTATTGCCCCAGAAGTTCGGGCGCGCGCCGCATGAGCTTCTTGAATTCGAGCTGGTGGCGCTGCGCGTGCAGGCCGTACGTAAACAAGTGGTTGCGCAGGTGCGGAATGAGCTTGACCGAGGTGCCGTCGCTGAGACAAATGTGATCCGTGGCCTTCCCGAGCTGGTTCTTCAGCCAGGCCAAGGAGGCGCCGTGGGTGAAAATTTCCGGCCGCACCACGCAGCGAATCGGCGCATCCACCCCATGATAGGCGCCCGCGATCAGATCCACCGCCAGCCGCAGATCCGGTGATAGGCCGATGACATCGAGCTCGGCGACGTCGAACACCGAACCGGGAATGGCGGGATCGGACAACTCGCGCGCCGGCATGGAAATCACGATGGGTTCCGGACCGAACATGGCGTCAGGCAAACGGGAAGCTGGGCGAATTGGGGGCCGCCAGCAGCCGGCTGCTCGCGCGAAACTCCTCGCTGTTGGCCAGCGCCTCGAGAATCCCGACCGGACCCAAGGTCGCATGGCGGATGTGGCGGGTGTAGAGCGCAATGCCGTTCGCATCGGCTGGCCGGCCGAGCACATAGGCATAGGCCGTGCTTAGGAAGGATTCGACGCCCTGCCGGCGGATGAATTGCATGAGCAGGGGTTCGCAGCGCTTGAGCTGCCAAATCCCTTGGATGATCGTGGGGTCGGCGAGGGTGAGTTCCTCGAGCGTCTCCAAGGGGGTCTCGCCGTCCTCCTTGAGCGCAATGGCCTCGCTGCGGTGGATCTCCCGGCCGGAACGGCGCTCGAGCAATCGCAAGACCGCACCCTGCACCAGATCCCGGGCCGCATCCAGTCGCAGCCGAAAGGCGCACCAGCCGAGGCCGCAGCCGGCGAGCATCAAATCCTCGCGAAAGCGATGCGCCAGTCCCCAGGCCACCTCGGCGTCGCCCGACTGCACCGAGACCTCCACCGCCTGGGTCAAATGTTCGCTGTCGTAAGCCCATCCTTCGATGAAACCCAGCGAGATGACCGCGTCGAGGTGGCCGTGCAGCATGCATCCGGATGATCCATCAGGAACCCGGCCGCCCGCAAGCAGTTGACGGGTGCCGGCACCGAGGGTCCTGGATTAGAATGACACCTCGGACGGTGGGTGCAGCCGGACAGCGCCAAGCCGTCAAAAACATGCGAGGGAACTGCACATGAAGAACCATAAGCGGGGGGCTCACGTGATCGGTGCCGCCGCGGCCCTGCTGCTGGCGTGGCCGCTCGCAGCCAACGCGCAATTGACCGTGGTCACCCAGAACGGTGGTCGCATGATCACGGATGGGGCATTGAACGTAACCTGGGCGGACGTGGCGTCGCCGGCCGATTTGACGTTCGGGTACGGCAATAGCACGGCCGCCTGGCTCGCGAGCCTTAACACCCAGGTCAATGCCAACGGCACCCTCGGCTACGGCGGCTACACGGATTGGGTGCTGCCCACCGGAGACGGCTATTACACCCAACCCCAGGGCGATTGCGCCACGTCGCTTCCGGGGACCGGAGCAGGTTGCGGCGCCTCGACCAGCCGGATTCAAAACCAGCTGGGGTATCTGTTCATTAACGAACTCGGCAATACGGCCGGGGCCGCCGTGACCAACACCAGTCCCTTCACCACGCTCAGTACGAGCAGCGAGTGCTATCTGGTCTCGACGACTTACGTGGCCTTCCCCGGCGGTGACTGGTGCTTTTTGAATATCGGCGGGTTCGAGATTCCCTCCGGCAAGCTGGAAATCGCCAGCGGCGCCATCGCCATGCGCTATGGGCAAGTGGCCACGCTTGCCCAAACGGCGCCGCTACTCTGGAACGAGGGCGGCGGCCGGACAGCGCTCTGGTTCTTCAACGCCGGCGCCTTGGCCTCGACCGTCAATTTGCGCGAGGTTCCGGCCAGCTGGACTCCCTTGGCCGAGGCCGACTTCACCGGTGTCGGCAAACCCGACATTCTGTGGCGGGATTCCAGCGGCGGCGATGTCGTCCTCTGGTGGATGGATGGCGGGAACATCGCCTCCACACTTGATCTCGGCGTCGCGCCGTCCAGCTGGACCTTCGCCGGCGCCGTCGGCTCAGCCCGCCCCTACGTCAATTACGAAGGCGCCGTCGGCGACATTCTCTGGCGCCATTCGAACGGCGAATTGGTGATGTGGACCATCACGCACGGTGCGCTCGCCGGCAGCACCTACCTCGGTGTCTTGCCGGCCAGTTGGACGGTCGCCGGCACCGGGGACTTCAATGACGACGGCAACCCGGACATTCTGTGGCGAAACTCCAACGGCGAGGTCGTCATCTGGTTCTTGAACGGCAGCAATGCCGTCGCCTCGAGGGCCAGTCTCGGCGTGGTCCCGTTATCCTCGACCATCCAGGCGGTCGGCGACTTCAGCGGCGCCGGCTACTCCGACATCCTGTGGCGGGACGCTAACGGCGATGTGCAGATCTGGTTCATGAACGGCAGCACCGTCACCGCCAAATCCGATCTCGGCGCCGTACCGACGACGTGGATTCCGCAGGTGACCCGGGATTTCAACGGCGACGGCAAGACCGACATCTTGTGGCGCGATACCCGCAATGGCGAGGCCGTGATCTGGTTCATGAACGGCGCCACCTACACGACCTCGCGCACCTTCGACAATCTGGGGGGATGGACCGCGATTCAGTAAAATGCGCTTGCAGCCCCCTCAATTGGGCGAGGCGATGATCAGACGGAAGCACTCGCATGGCGGCGGCTGCGGCGGGCGCTGGACGAATTCGCGATGGCGAGCACGATGCTCCCGTTTGTCGCCGAGACGTTCGGACCCGAAGCGCTTCACGCGGCCTGGGCGGAATTCTCAGGGGAAGACGATCCGTTTGATCCTGAGACCCCGCACATCCAGGTGTTCATGCCGTGGTTCTTCCATCGCTGGTCGCCCGATCCCCACGACACCGGCGTGGCGGACACGGCGCTGCACGAGCGCTGTCCGACGGCGCTGTTTCTCGAGCGCCGGGGTACGCGGCTCGACCCGGTAATACGACGCTACCTGGGGTCGTGTCTTCTGGCCCCCTTCAGCTTCCACGAGGTTCTGCGCTGCGATCCCGGTCACGGGTTTCACGCCCGTGATCTGTTCACCGGTGAGGAATACTCGGTGCGGGAGCGAAGTGCAACCCAGGGCATGCAACCCGGCGATATCCTATTCGGCCAGCTGATCACGGCAGAGGGCATCACCCTGCTCGAAGCCTCCTCGCTGTGCTTTATTCCGCCAATATACAAGATCGAGCTCATCGATTTTCGCAAGGAATTGCTGCGCGGCAGGCCCCGTTGCACCGCTGCGGCCCTGCGTGAATTCGACCTCGAGCTCATCGAGCGTTACTTAGGTGTCATGGACAAGGTGCTGCATCCGCAGCTCCCGAAGCTTCATAACACCGACGGCGAGCCGCTCGAGATGCACCGCCTGGTGTTCGACATCGACTCGCCGCGAAAAGTATTCGATGCGCTCAAATCGCTCGATTCCGACCGCTCCGAGGAGGCGCTTATCGACGCCGAGAGCGTGCACCTTAACTGGACGAAGCCGGGCAATCCATTGCACGAGAGCTGGTCCAACACCATCGCCGGTCACCTCGAGATCACGGGGCGGCAACTGGTGGCCGAAGTCAATTCCGCTCGCCGGGCGGAGGAATTCAAGCGCCTGGTCGAGGAGCGCCTGGCAGGTGAGGCGCGGTTTCGCGCTGACCGCATCCAGTCGATCGAAAAGATGTTAGCCGAGCACAACCGCGCCGCTCCCGGGAATGCTGTCCGGAATGCGGAATCCTCCGCGATCGCGGAATTGCCGGAGGTGCAGGCTCACCTGCAGCAGGTGATGGCTGAGCACTACGAGCGTTGGGTGTCCGACAAGATTCCGGCGCTCGACGGGCTGACGCCGCTCGAGGCCGTGCGCGATCCGGACGGCCGCGAGAAGGTGATGGCGCTCCTCATGGAGGCGGAGCGCAGCGCGCGCCGCATGCAGCCGCCCGTGGATCTATCCACCCTGCGCCGGGTCAGAGAGCGACTGGGGCTCACACGGGCTTGATAGGCCGCCGGCGGATTTCGTTCGCTGACACAATCGCGCGTACGATCTTAAAAGTCGGGCGTCAGGAATTGGCAGGCAACTCCAGGTGACTTCGAAAGCGGCTCATCGAGCGTTGCGAGCGGGAGGTTCACCGCCTCGGCAATGGCGACGTACCACGCGTCATAACTTGTCACGTTGTGCCGCAATTCCCAGATGCGGCTGGCGAAGGGCTCGAAAGGAAACAACTGGATATCGAGTTGCATGAGATCATCTTGCGCCGCATTCGCTTCCGGCGTCGTGATCAGCTTGGCCCTCTCCAGGCGACGAAATATGTTTGTGGCTTCGGCATGCACCAGCTCCGGCGCCTGCAGCAAACCACTTGCAAGAATTTCCTCCGCCCATTCGCCGTGGGGGCCGCTGTCAAGGAGAGCGGCTACCACGACCGACGAATCGATGACGACACTCAACGCCGGTCAGCGTTTCTGTTTTCAAGTATCTGTTTGGAAGAGATGCGAGTCTGCGTCGCGCGCTTTCTCTTGCGCACCTGCTGAAGCCAGGCGTCTATCGACGGGCGCGCGGCCAATCGCTCCAGCTCGGCGCGCAGGAACTCCTGCATCGACTTGCCCTGCAAAGCCGCACGGGCGGCCAGTTCGTCGCGCACTTTCTCAGGAACATCACGGATGGTGATCTGAATTGCCATGCTTGCATAATGCCAGCAATGAGAACATCTTGCAATCGTGCGCCTTACATTGCAGTCTGGGACATGCCTGGCATTCGCATGTCGGAAATCACGACAGGGACGGCCTGCAGGCGCATCAGCATGTCCAGGCCCTCTGCGCCGCTCGTCGCCGTGTGCACCTCGTAATCGCGCGATAGCAGCAGCTGCAAACTCAACAACACATTGGGTTCATCGTCCACGCAAAGAACTCTGCAATGCGCGCTCACAGAGGATTCCACGACCGGCCGGTGTGCAAGATTGGTTGACATGCGGATAGCAATCCCTTGTGTGACGTAATCGCCGCAGTGCGAAATTCATTAGCGGAGAATCCTCCTTAGGGTTATGTGACCCAGTTAAGCCCGAGCAGTCGGTGAGAATCTTTAGCGCGATGATTGCGCGCTTCCGCAGCGCAGCATAGGAGAAAAGTGCGGCGCAGCATTGTCATCGCCGCGAGCCCGCACGTGTCCGGTCGAGCCTAGGGAACCCGCGATCCCCGTCGACGGTGGGATTTCAGTTGCTTGCGCGTTAGCAATCGCGCATCGAACGCAAAGCGCTCGGGTCCCGCCTGAATCCAACCCAAAGAGAACTGCGGATGAAGGGGATTCAGCAGCACGTTCCATTCGCCGGGCGCCAGAATCGTCGGTACGCGCAGGGCTGGTGCCGCCTTCGCCGCGAGCCAGGCATCGCCGAATGCTCGACTCACATCAATACGGCTTTTCCAGCGCGTTGGGTAAGGCTCCGGTTTTAGGATGAAATTGTCCGGTATATCTGCGGTGTAGGACAAAAACGGCTCCACGTCACGAGTTTGTTTTAGGTGGACTAGAATCTCCAGCGCGGCGAGCGACAGTGACTGCGCGGCGTAGACGATCGGATGACCTGCGGTATGCCAGCGGCCGGAGGAAACCACGCCCCCTTTGCCGCTGAAAGCCTCCTTGCGCGTACGGAGGAAGCGCGCCAATCCAAGGCGGAAGACCCGCATCAGGCTTCAGGCGAACTGACCGTAAGCGAGTGAATGCAAGAGGTTTTCGACCTCACGGGCGCCGAGGTCCGTGTCGAGCAAGTCGATGGGCGCCATGTTCCCGAGGGCCGTGTCGGTCTTCGACATCCACTGCGATACCGCGACGTCGGTCGAAAACAGCAGGCGGCCGAGGTTACGAATGCGCGCCACCCGCAGCAGTTTCTCCGAGGTTTCACTCGACAGCGGCGCACCACTGCCGCGTTTGCGGGTCACCGTGCGACGCGCGATACCGAGCTTAGCGGCCAGCGCAGTACTCGAAAAACCCAGCGTCGCCGCGACTTGTTCAAACATGGCAGCCGGCAACCCGTGCCGCACCAGCGGCAGCACTTCGAGCAGAGGTTTCTCGGCGATAGCGAACGCGCTCAGCATCGGATCTCCATGAGCCAAATGGCTCAGGCTGATGGGCCATTCTACCCACTTAATCGGGTGCTGCAGGGAACAATTGCTGATCTCCACGACGCGACCTTGTGCTGGATATCCAACCAGCTTCCTGCCCCAACGGCGGGGCCACCAGGGCCGGCCGCAAACGCCTATTTCTGCCGAAGCGCCTTTCGCCCCGCCGCGTGGCCGGACCCATTGATCTTCACGGATACCCCATTGATCGCCAGGGATGCCCCATTGGCCGTTAGGGATGTTCCGTTGGCCGTTAGGGATGTTCCGTTGGTCGTCTTGCCCCGAGCGGCCATGCGGTCGATGACCTCTTCACGATGCACGGACACGGATTGCGGTGCTTCGATTCCGACGCGCACCTGATTGCCGCGGATGTTCAGAACCGTCACCGAGATCTCATCGGCTATGCGAAGAGACTCCCCAATTCGGCGGGTCAGTATCAGCATTCGCGCATGCTAAAAACGCGTGATGGCGGCCGTCTGTGCGGTACCGTACATAGCGGCAAAAACCACGCCATACCAACCCTGTCTGCAGTTTCCCAGCGTCAAGGACGAGCGCTAGCGCATGTTCCGATTCTTCGATGCCGCCCCGTGGCGCCCCGATCGATCGCCCTTCCACAGGGCCCATGCCCGGATGCACAGCGTTTCCCAACAGGCGATCGACAGGCTGCCGGTGATGTCATCGACCGGCGGGATGTGGTCCAGGTAGCCGAACAGCAGATCCGGCGCCGCGCGCTCCACGGTTCCGGCCGGGTGGGACTGATCGCACAGACGCACCACCAGCAAGGTGAGCGGACCCACCTGCCGGCAGGCCACGCACAGGGCCTGCGCCTGCTCCAGGGTCATCGTCGGACTTTTATAGACGAACAACCGCTCGCCGCGTGTCATCTCCTGCAACAACTTCTTCTTGAGGATCCGCATGCGCCGCATCTGGTGGTCGAGAAAGGTCTCGCGGGGAAAGGCGGCCTCGTAGATGAAGGTGTGCGAGACCATGCCGTATCGATCGTCGCTGATCTTGTACTCTCCGTCCGGCCACAGCTCGATGGTCACATGCTCGCGCTCCCCGACGCCGGCGAACTGGCTGCGTACCGCGGCGATGATGGGCGCGGGTTCGGTTCCGGCCCAGCGCAACAGACCGAGCGGCTCGTGACCGAAATGGCGCTGTAGAAAACCGAATTCGCAGTTGTCGCCCAGGCTCTCGAAATCCACGATGATGTCGCGGACGTCCGCGCGCAGCCGCGCGGGTCTCGGCGGATGGCAGTCGGCCGGCCACGCGTCGGGGGCATCCGCCGCGGCGAGGGCGGTGAGCTGGCGTTGCGCCTCGGCGTGGCGAAGTTCCAGGCGCACACTGGGATTTTGGGGATATTGCCGCAACACCTGCCGGTAGAGTTCTATCGCCCGCGGCCAGTCGCCCTGCCGGCCCGCAAGATCGGCGCTCTGGCGCAGCAGACTCTCATCGCCGGGATGCTCCCGCAGTGCCGCCTCGATCTGGGTGCGCGCCTCGGCATACCGGCCGTCGGCAATGAGGCAATAGTTGAGCCCGACCAGGGCCGCGCGATGTCCCGGAAAGTGCTTAAGGACATTGCGCCAGCGCGCGACCGCCTCCGCGAAGCGTCCGGCCTGCTCCGGGATGCGCGCATACACCACGGCCAGATCCGCATCCTCGGGCAGGCTCGGCAAGTGCCGGACGGCCAGCCGCTCGGCGGCCTCGAGGTCCCCGGCCCGCATCAGCTCGCGGATCGTCCCCAATCGCTCATTCATGCAGCGCGCTCATTTTTATCCTGACGCCGAACAATATCACGCCTGTATCCGCAGGCATCGTACGTACTGCTTGAGGAGATTTCATGTGACAATCGCCGCATGAAACACCTTCCGCTGTCGATTCTGCTGCCTCGGTTCATGCTCCTGCCGCTGTTGCTGCTCGCTGCTGCGGCCTTCCCGGGCGGCGCCCGCGCCGACGAGGCGCCGCTGCCGCCGCTGCGCCCCGACCAGGTGACTTTCCTCGCCCTCTACAAAGAGTTGGTGGAGACCAATACCTCGCTCTCCGTGGGCAGCTGCACGCTCGCGGCCGAGCGCATGGCGGCGCACTTGAAGGCGGCGGGCTTTGCCGATGCCGATATCACCCTGTTCTCGGTGCCCGAGCATCCCCGGGAAGGCGGCCTGGTGGCGGTGCTGCACGGCACCTCGGCGAAAGCCAAGCCCATGCTCTTGCTCGGCCATCTGGACGTGGTCGAGGCCAAGCGGTCGGACTGGACGCGCGATCCGTTCACCTTCATCGAGGAGAACGGCAATTTCTACGGACGCGGTGTCGCCGACATGAAGGCCATGGATGCCATCTGGGTGGATATGCTGTCGCGCTTCAAGGCGCGCGGCTATCACCCCAAGCGCAGCATCAAGCTCGCGCTCACCTGCGGCGAGGAAACCACGCATGCCTTCAATGGGGCGGAGTGGCTGGCGAAGAACCATCCGGACTGGGTGGCCGCGGCATTCGCCCTCAATGAGGGCGGCGGCGGGCGCACCGACGGCCACGGCAAGCTGCTCGTGGAGAACATGCAGGTGGGCGAGAAGGCGGTGCAGAACTATTCGTTCGAGACCGTCAATGCCGGCGGCCACAGTTCCATTCCCATCCGCGAGAATGCCATCTATGAGCTCGCCGATGCGCTCGGCAAGCTGCGCGATCACGAATTCCCGGTGAAATTCACCGACACCACCCGCGCCTTCTTCGCCATAGCCGGCGCGGCGCGCGGCGATGCCTTGGGTGCGGCCATGGTGGCGCTTGCCAAGAACCCGGACGATGCCGCCGCCGAGGCCATCGTCTCGAAGGATCGCAGCTACCACAGCATGCTGCGCACCACCTGCGTCGCCACTTTGCTGGAAGGCGGCCATGCCAATAACGCCCTGCCCCAGCACGCCGCGGCCAACGTCAATTGCCGCATATTTCCCGGCGAGACGGTGCAAGGTACCCGCGCCACGCTGGAAGCCGTGATCGGCGATCCCGGCGTGAAGGTCACGCTCATTCCGCCCATCCGCCCGCTCGCCATGCCGCCGCCGCTCGATCCGAAAGTCATGGGGCCCGCCGAGAAGTTGGTGGCCAAATACTTTCCCGGCGTGCCGCTCGTGCCCTCCATGTCGACCGGCGCCACCGACGGCATCTACCTCGAGGCCATCGGCATTCCGGTGTACGGCGTGCCCGGCGAATGGGCGGACCCCGACGGCAACGGCGTGCACGGCCTGAATGAGCGCCTCGCGGTGCGCGCGGTCTATACCGCACGGGATTTTCTGACCGAGCTCGTGAAGCAGTACGCGGACGGCGGTTGACGTCGAGCGCGAATGGCGCGGATGGGATGAGCCGCAAGAGGGACAGTGGAGCGATCTATGCAACTACCTTCGATCGAGGGGCTTATCGTGCTGCCGACCCATCATACCGCAGCAGCAATCGTGGCAAAGACCGTGGCCATCGCCCAAGCGCGGGGAATCACCGTCTTCGCAAACATTGATTTCAGCGGTGATGCCGCCCGATCGCAACTCACGTTAAGGCCAACCGCGCTCGTTATTCTTGGAAACCCCGCCGCCGGCACTCCGGTGATGGCTGCCGCGCAGACCACGGCAATCGACCTGCCGCTCAAGATTCTGGCATTCGAGGATGCTCAAGGGCGTACCTGGGTTGCCTTTAACGATCCAGCGTTTCTTCAGCGACGCCATGGCTTTTCGGATGCGCTCATGAAGAATCTGGCGCCGATCGGAAAATTGGCTGAGGCGGTGGCGTCAGCCGACTGAAATAGGTCTGCCCATGAACCTCCCGGGGGCACGAGGATCGCGCCGACGGAGGTGGTGGCACCGGTGGGTGTGCCCGCGCTATCTCCGCCCTTGCCGGAGGCAGTGGCGCTGTGGAACACTGAGCAGGCCGCACTGTGAGATGCTCATTCCAATCGCTCGATCGGCCCGCTTACCGCATAGTTGAGGGACACTGGCATGCGCGATGATCCGAATCCGAACCATCTCATGAGTCGATCGGCTGCCATTTTTCTGTTGTTCGTCGCTTCCACCACCCTGGCGGGACAACAGGATGATCGGGTAATCAATTCCGGGAGCGAACTTCGAGACTGGTGTCGGGAGGCTTCTGAGGCAACGCTGGTCGGTCGAGGCATGACTCCGTTCAATTGGACGGCTTCCTACTGGGACCAAGCCAACACACTGATGGTCAAAGGCCAGTGGCGCATTGAAGGCTCCAATTTGACGGTTGATTGCAGCATTACCAAGGGTGCACAAGCGCGGTTCGCGAGCGTGTCGATTCAAGGGGCTCCTTAGCGTCAAGGTGCGCAAGCCCGACACCGGGAGTCAGAACGCCTCGCGGATCGTAGGTTGCCTTTGCCGCCATGAGACGATTCCAGGCGGACTGACCAAATTGACGAAGTCTCTGACTCGAATCCAGCAGGGGCGAGAACGGAAGATAGACGGTACCCTCACTAGCAAAGATTCGCGGCAAACACTCCTTTTGGTTCAGCTCGAGCATTCGAAGATGGTCGGGCGAACCCTCCTGTGCGGCTACTCGGTATATGCGCATATGGTAGGACAGCGATCCTACGGGCATGCGTTGCAGCGTTTGCTTGAAGTTGGCATTGATCATCGGGAATACGGCTATCTCGTCCGCTCCGAGCGTCGCACCGGGTGTGTTCATCAGATAATCCACCATCGCGGGAGTTTGCCCGGCGGGAAGGAAGAAGTGCATGTACACGTGCGGCAGAAACCTGGCTCCGCTTGCAAGAGTCGCCATGTACTCTTCGGTGTTCCGATTGAGGTACTCGACGAAACTTTGCGTGATCGCCGCCTGCGTCTGCTTGCCCGTGATCTGGCTAAGCCATGCGGGTTCACGGCTGCGAAAACTGGTGATCGTGATGACCGGAGTCCACGTTTTCCCGTCGCTTTCAAGATTAAAATCGCCCGCGATGGCACCCTCCGATTCGGCAGACGCCAGCATGGCGAGGTCAGAGAGAAAGTCGCCCGACTTCTCGTAGGTAAATCGGCGGACGACAACCTGGTCGGGAGACGGCACGAGCCGCAAGCGAGCACGCACGATCAGCCCGCATTGCCCCATTCCGGCCAACACCATTTGAATCAAGTCGGCATGGCGCGAGGGTGAACAGGTCAAAAGGTCCCCGGTGCCGGTGACCACGTCAAGTTCCACCACGTGATCGACTTGTGCGCCGCACCGATAACTGGTCTCTCCGAGACCGCCCGCATTGAGAGTCCCGCCCACGCTGATATAGAGACTGTCCGGAACAACCGGCGGCGTCATCTGGCGAGTCGTCGTAAATTCAACAATTTCCTTCCAGAGTGCCCCGGGCCCTGCGTCTATCGAGTCCGCACCCACCCACGCGATATGGCTCAATGTGCTTGAATCAATGACGATGCCGGCTTTCACTTGCGATTGTCCGTAGGCGGCTCCGCCGGTCCCGCGCATGCTGAGCTTCAGGTCGTGGGAGTTGGCGAAACGAACCGCTTTCTGTACATCCATGACTGACTTCGGCAATAGCGCACCTAGCGGCAGGTGATGAATATGGTGGCCGTAGTCGGTCGCCATGGCGCGACAAACAGACTGGTCAAACACAAAAACTCCGTCAAATGCCGGCAAGTCCGCTGCGAGACGCCCGGCCAAGGATTCGCGAATCCGCATTTGCTGCGCGCCCGGCACCTCCTGCGAAAATGCCAATTGTCCGTTGGCAGTGAAAGCCACTGATGCCGCGACGGATCCGAGAAACGTCCTGCGGCTGATCGGCTCCATGGATTCGCTCCTGTGCGCTTAAGGCGCCTATGGCGTTTTGCGTTGCCGATGATAATAATTGCGGGAGTGTCAATTGTGTACCATGCGGCGGGGATTTTTACGCGGCCAACGTCCGCTACCCCGGGTGACGCCACCCGCCTGGAAGCCACCGCGATGCCGCAACACATTGGAATAGTTGCCTGTTCTGCAGAGGGTGCAGCGCTTTGCTACCGAACGATCTGCAGCGAGGGCGCGAAGCTGCTTGGCCCGCACGCCCACCCGGAAATATCCATGCACACGCACTCGTTCGATGAGTACGTGCAGTGCCTCGATCGCGACGACTGGGAAGGTGTCGGCGAGTTGATGCTCGGCTCTGCGACCAAGCTTGCCAAGAGCGGGGCCGAATTCCTGATTTGCCCCGACAACACCATTCACCGCGCGTTGCCCCACGTGCAGTCGCGATCGCCGTTGCCGTGGTTGCACATCGCCGAGGTTGTTGCGGAGCGGGCCGTGGAGCGCGGGTTTCGATGCCTCGGTCTCACCGGGACCCGTTGGCTCATCGACAGCGAGGTCTATCCGGAACCCATTACGCGGCGCGGCCTCACCTATATGCGGCCTGGCCGGGCGGAACGAGACGAGATCAATCGCATCATCATGGAGGAACTGGTGTACGGGGAGTTCAAGCCCGATGCCACCGCGTACTTTCAACGTACGATCGGAAAAATGAAGGAGGCGGGCTGCGATGCCGTCGTGCTCGGCTGCACGGAGATCCCGCTCCTGATGAACGACTCGAACTCGCCGCTGCCGACGCTGGATTCCACACGTGAACTCGCGCGCGCGGCGCTGCGGAAGGCCCTGGGTATGGCCGTGCCGCGCTGAAGGTGGGGTCATGGACTATTTCAGTTGCGCACCCGTCAGCTCGGCAACTGCGCCCAGCGTTGTCTGCGCGGCATTCAGGCCAAGGCGAAAATCCTTGTCGGAGTACGTGGCGTAAAGATCGCTGGCCTGATGGTAGTTCGGGTTCCAGCCGGCGCCGAGTTGCATGCCTCTTTCATTTTCACGAAGGCTGATTGCCGGCACCAGGTCCATGAACGGGTCCGAATCCGTATTCGTCATGTGATTGCCGACCGCGGCGGGATAATCGCTGGCGTATTTCTCGTTCGCGACGCGGAATAGAAACGCCAATCTCATCGACTGGTCCGCGAACTTTGACGTACCGCGAAACTCGATGTTGACATCCGCTTCCGGCCGCTGCTCCGGGTTGACCGTGCCATCCGGGCGCGGCATGCCGTGATCCCATAGCATCATGTCGTGCTGGATCATGCCGAGCCATTTGGGTTCCGGATATTTCCCCGACCCCGCAGGCGACTCCTTGCCCTGCAGCGACGCGCGTTGCTCGACATAGGCATTGGAGCCGTTGAGGCCGGTCTCTTCATTGTTCCAGAGAACGAAGCGTATCGAGCGCTCGGTCTTCACGTCGGGGCTGCTGAAGATCCGGGCCAGTTCCATAACGAGTGCCGCGCCGGAGCCGTCGTCATCCGCGGCCTCGCCAAATCCAATGCCGTCCATGTGGCCGCCGACGATATACATTTCGTCCGGATGCGTGGTGCCAATCTTGGTGCAATACACCTCCTCGCGTGACCCATTGGCGGGATCCTGCGCATTCAGCTTGCGCAGAGCGGGGTCCGTCTGCTTCTCAGGATCTACATTGACGCTCACGGGTCCCGTAACACCCCGCATCCGCGAACCGCCAACGTTCATGCGGACTTCGCCGCTGGCGATCACCGGAGAACCGGTATCGGGCGCCCGGTATTGCCGCGGCGGCTGATCGTAGACATACCTCAGGCGTTCCGTCGGACATCCGTAGCTCTGTAGTTGCGCCTCGATCCAATTGACCGCCGCCCGGTTGCGGTCCGTACCCTGCTTGCGGTCGCCGAACTGCGTCAAACCTTTGATGGTAGCCTTGTACCTCGCCAGATCGAGGCGGCCGACCAGGGTTTTGATGGAGTCGGTTTGGGCAAACGCGGGGATGGAGCAGGCAATATTCAAGCAGCTGACAACAACGGCGAATCCAATTGCGCGCATATTTTTCCCCGGCTGCATCAGATTGAGAAATGGCCGAAAATTCCGCGTCACCGCCTGCTCACGCAGTCAAGCTGCAGTCGGGCGCCCGGCAAGCACATAAGCCACAACAAGACTTCCAAACAGTACGGCGGAGAACAACGCCGGCAAAGGCAATATGTACACGTAGGCAATGATCGCGCATGAGCCCGTGGCAACAATGATTGCGGCGATCATCGGGCGTGATTTGCCGGGATTGGCGGAGTCGCGCGCGGCGATTTGCCAGAGCAGAATGGCGAGCATGACCTGAAATACCGAGATTGAGTATCCGAACCCTCTATAGAAGTCGAGGTAACTGCGGCTCATTCCGTTAAGGTCGAAGTGAACGGTCCTCATCGCCTGCAGGACCTGCGTATCCCCCATGGGGGACCAATATTTCAGTCCGCCGAGCGTGTGGCCCAGCGCGAAGATCAATGTCAGAACAGAGGAGATGCGTAGCCATCGTGTTGCGGTCATATGGGTGATTCCCTTGGCCTGTCGAACGGGACTCTGTAGCGTTGATTTCTCAGGTGCCTGCTGCCACTTCCGCGACATACAAATTGAGCAGTCCGGGCCAACCGTTGTCCACGCCGTTGCGCATGGCTTCGCCCTCAGCGCTGCCCATGCGTTCGAAGTGCCGGTGTTCGAGGTCGACTCGGGTCCCGCCTGCGGCATCCGGCGCAAAGCGCACATCGATTTCTGAGGCAAACGCGACTCGTGCATCGGGCTTCCAAGCCGCATTGACCTCCCAGGTTACCACCAGCTGAACTCCGGGCTGCCAGACACGCACATGCCCGACCACCACGTCCGATCCGTCCTCGCAGCGCGTATACCAGCGCCCACCGACGAAAGGCTCGATGATTGATTCTTTGATCGGCGCCGCCCCGATGCCGTGCGTTTTGGGCCACCATCGGTCAATTCTTGCCGTAAACACGTCAAAGGCGCGCTCGGGTGTCGCCTGGACCACCACTGATTTGCGTACCGGCGCAATGCTGATGGTTCGATTCATGTTTTATTCCTCACTGGTCGCTCTTCTGTTTTTTCAACTTCATTCTTGAATGTTTCCAATGCATCATCCCAAAAGCCATCCAACCAACGCCGCAACTCCCCAAGGCCGTCCGGATCGATGTAGTACACGCGGCGGGTGCCTTCAGGTCGATCTTTCACGAGTCCCGCGTCCTTCAGTGCTTTGAGATGCTGCGACACGGCTGGGCGGCTCACCGGCAGACCCGCGGCGAGGACACCGACTGATTTCGGCCCTCCCCGCAGCCGTTCGAACACTCGACGGCGCGTCGCGTCACTCAAACATTGCAGTGCTTTCCCGTAAGACATGACTAACGGTAAGTTATCGATTACCGATTGTCAAGAGCCCTACAGCGGTCTCACCATTTTAGGTGCGTTAGGTGCGAGAGATGGGGGCGGCGATAGCAGGCGCCCATCGCAAGGTCCGGCCCGCCGTATGTGTTGCTGGCGCCACACCCGGCTCGTCGTTAGGATGTCTCCTCCCGCACTCAAACAGACTCGCACTCAACAGTGACGACGACATGACGAGGCCGCCATGACATCACCCATCTCGAGTGCCGAGACGGGTCATGACCATGATCATGATCACGATGCTGGCCACTCGCGTCAGAAGCTGCCTTCTGACCCGGCACTGCGCGTTCAATCGCTCGAATCGCTCCTGGTGGAGAAGGGCTTGGTTGATGCGGCAGCACTCGACGCCGTGGTCGAAGCCTATGAACACCGAATCGGTCCGCGCAACGGCGCGCGCGTCATTGCCAGGGCCTGGGTTGACCCGGCGTACAGGCAACGACTATTCGCCGACGCGACGGCTGCGATCGCAGAGCTGGGCTTCTCGGGCTCGCAGGGAGAGCACATGGTCGCCGTCGAAAATACCTCTCGGGTGCACAACCTGGTGGTGTGTACCCTCTGCTCCTGTTATCCGCTTCCGCTGCTCGGCCTCCCGCCGGTCTGGTACAAGTCGCCGGCCTACCGTGCCCGTGCGGTCATAGACCCGCGCGGAGTGCTGCGCGAATTGGGTTTGGAGATTCCCGATGAGGTCGAGATTCGCGTCTGGGACAGCACCGCAGAGATTCGCTATCTGGTGGTGCCGGAGCGGCCTGCGCGCACCGATCACTTGAGCGAGGACGACCTGGCAGCGCTTGTGACTCGCGACTCCATGATCGGAGTCGCCAAAGTCGCATCATGAACGGCATTCACGATCTCGGCGGCATGCAGGACCTGGGGCACATCCCCTACGCAAGAACCGAACCGGTGTTTCACGAGCGCTGGGAGGGCCGCATCTTTGCGCTGAATCGCTGCGCCGGCGCCTGGCGCAAATGGAACCTGGATGCGTCCAGGTTTCAGCGCGAACTCATCCCGCCGGCTGAATACCTGCGAATGAGCTATTACGAGCGTTGGGTTGAGGGCCTCGTGGCGTTGCTCTTAAAAACGGGACTCCTAGCCCGAGAAGAGCTCGCGTCCGGTAGACCCTCTCCCGGAACCTCCAAGGTCGAACCTCTCCTCACACCTGACAAGGTCTGGCCCTTTATTGCCCGTGGCACTCCGGCAAATCGGGACGTGCAGGCGCAACCTCGATTCCAAGTGGGTCAACCCGTCCGGACCGTGAACATCCATCCCGAAGGCCACACCCGCCTGCCGCGCTATGCGCGTGATAAGGCCGGAATCATCGTGCGCGATCATGGAGTGTTCGTCTATCCGGACACCAATGCGCTCTTTCAGGGCGAGCAACCACGACACCTGTACTGCGTGCGCTTTGGCGCGCAGGAGCTTTGGGGGCCCCAGGCAAATGCGCAGGATTCGGTGTATCTGGATTTGTGGGAGACTTATCTTGAGGCCCCCTGAGCACGCGATCGACTCGGACCGCACCGGCTCCTTGCCGCGATTGCCTCGCGAACGCGGCGAGCCCGTGTTTGCAGAGCCTTGGCAGGCTCAGGCGTTCGCGATCGTCATTGAACTCTCCAGACGCGGCTGCTTCACCTGGCCTGAATGGACGCACGCACTTGTGCAAGAACTGAGTACGGCGGCAGGAAATGGCGAGAGCGATGATGGGTCAAGATACTACGAGTATTGGCTCGCTGCCCTGGAACGGCTGGTTTTCGCGAAAGGCCTGACCGACAGCAATGCGCTGGTGAAACGGAAAAGCGCCTGGATTGACGCCTATCGACACACGCCGCATGGGAGACCGGTGGTTTTATCGAACTCCGCCTTGACTTCATCGGGTACGCTGAAATTGACGGTCGCCTGCGCTACCCGACGTATTGCCGGAGACCATTGACGAGGGCATCGAATGCGATCCGGCAGCGCGGACTATTGCGCAGGTCTTCGTGCATCGTGACCCAGGTCTCAAGCGGCAAGGAGAACTGTAGCGGGAATAGCCGCACCAGCGCGTCATCGCGGCGGGCAATCGCGGACTGGCAGACACCGATCCCGGCGCCCGCACGGATCAGTGCGAGTTGGGCAAGGTTATTGTCGGTGCGCATCGCAAAGGCCTCGCGGCGCCATCCGCTCAACGACTTGCCGGCACCACGGACGAACAGGGTCGGCTGATCAAATCCGATCAACGCATGGTGGGCGACGTCGGCCATGGAATTCGGCGTGCCACGACGTGACAAGTAGCGTTGATGGGCGAACATGCCGAGTTCAATCTGGCCGATGCGACGCGCGACCAGCAACTCCTGTCGGGGCCGCGTCATGCGCACCGCAATGTCGGCCTCGCGGCGTAACAGATCTTGTATGCGGTCCGTGAGCACCAGTTCCACCACGAGTTCGGGGTGCTCATCACGAAGCCCGGCAATGATGGGCGGCAGCACCTCGACGCCAATGACGTCGCTCGCCGTGATCCGCACCGTACCGCGCACGCCCGAGCCCTGGCTTGCGGCGGCCCGCTCCAGAGCCGCCGCCGTGTTGCTCATGGATTCCGCGTAAGTTCGCAGCGCCAGCGCCGCCTCCGTCGGCATCAGGCCGGTCTGGGAGCGGGTAAAAAGCGCCAACTTCAGCGATTTCTCCAATGAGGCGATGTGACGACCCACCGTCGGTTGCGCCACGCCGAGGGTGCGCGCCGCGCCCGACAGCGATCCCTCATCCAGCACCGCCAGCAAGGAGCGGTACATTTCCCAACCAATGTCGGATACCATGCATTATTGTATAGCTGCACATCAATGTTGAGCAATTCCATAGGAACTTGGCAAGGCCCACAATCTCCCCCGTCAACAACTTGCGGAGAGAGAAATGACCAGCATGAACACGGCATTGATTTTGGGAGCAACCGGGGGCATCGGCGGCGAGGTGGCCCGTCAACTGCGCGATGGCGGTTGGACTGTTCGCGCGCTGCAGCGCGGTGCAGCGCAACCCGTCGAACAACGCGACGGGATGACGTGGATTCGCGGCGACGCCATGATTGCCGCCGACGTGCGCGCCGCCGCCGCGGGCTGTTCGGTCATCGTGCACGCGGTCAATCCGCCGGGTTACCGGCACTGGTCTGAAGTCGTACTGCCCATGCTCGACAATACGATCGCCGCGGCGCGCGCCGTCGGCGCAACCATCGTTCTGCCGGGGACCATCTACAACTTCGGTCCCGATGCGCTGCCACTGCTGACCGAGGAGTCTCCCCAGCATCCCGTTACCCGCAAGGGAGCCATTCGGGTGGAGATGGAGCGGCGGCTCTACCAGGCGAGCAAGACCGGCATTCGCGTCCTGATCGTGCGCGCCGGAGACTTCTTTGGTCCCACGGCCAAAAGCAGTTGGTTCTCGCAGGGCCTGGTGAAACCCGGCAAGCCCGTAGGCGCGGTCAGCATTCCAAATGCCCGCGGTGTCGGGCATAACTGGTCGTACCTGCCTGACGTCGCCCGCACGATGATCGAGTTGCTCGCGCGTCGCGAGTCGCTTGCGCCATTCAGCACCTTTCACATGGCTGGTTACTGGGACGCGGACGGCACCCAGATGTCAGCGGCGATCCAGCGAGTCGTCACGCGTAGAACCGGCCGTGAGCCGCGGATTGCCGCCTTTCCCTGGTGGCTGGTGTCGCTGGCGTCGCCCTTTGTGACGACTTTTCGCGAGATGCTCGAGATGCGCTACGTCTGGAGAGAGCCCGTGCGCCTGGACAACGCACGATTGATCGCCGAACTGGGTCAAGAGCCTCACACACCACTCGACGAGGCGGTCGAAGCCAGCCTCCGTGGCCTCGGTTGCGTGACGTCATGAAAATCTCGCCAGTTGCTCAACCATCGCGGTGGCGTTCGCAGGTCAACGTAAATGGCTCGCGTACGATATGCTCTTAGACGCGTGAACAGGCTGTGCGCCAAGTGATATGAAAACAATAGGCATACTCGGCGGAATGGCTGCTGCGTCGACGCAGACCTATTACCGGGAGCTTTGCAGATTGACGCGCGCGCGGCTGGGGGGCCTTCACTCGCCTGAGCTGCTCATTCGCTCCCTCGATTTCGCCAAAATCGAGGCGCTGCAGACGAAAGGCGACTGGACCGCCGCCGGGGCCATTCTCAACGATGAGGCAAAGGCCCTACAGCGTGGCGGCGCGCACCTGATCATCCTCGCAACCAATACGATGCATAAATTGGCGCGCCAAATGATGCTCGGAGTCGAGGTGCCATTCATTCACATCGCGGATGCGACCGCCAAGGCGATCAACGAAAAAAGGCTGCGCCGGCCGGGGCTGATGGCAACCGCCTTCACCATGGAGCAATCGTTCTATACCGACAGATTGATTGCCGCCGGCTTGGACCCCGTTCTTCCGGGTGTTGCCGACCGTGCAGAAACACATCGCATCATCTATGAGGAACTCTGCAAGGACATAACGACCCCCGAAAGCACCGCAACCTATGTTGCAATTGCGAATCGTGTTGTCGCATCAGGCGCGGATGGCTTGATCTTGGGATGCACCGAGGTCGGCATGCTTCTCAATCAAGGTAATGTCTCGGTACCTGTGTTTGATACAACGCTGATTCACTGCGCCGCCGCACTGGACTGGGCGTTGCAATGACCGAACCGCAGTGGCATCACGCTATCGCGAAGGTTAGGTCTTTTCCGCAATGATTTCCATCACCAGGGGCGTCACCATGACGGCATCCGGGTTCGACGCCAGCGCAGCGAACTCGCCTCGCAGGGCGTTCGCCCATTCCTCGGTGACGCGGCCGAGATCCACCAGGCGCTGGGAGTTGCCGTTGACGAAGGAGGCCGGCCACTGCCAACCGAATTCCGCGGCTCGGACGGCGAAGATCAGGGGTCGCACCTCGATCAGCCTGAAGCCGATGCCGGTCAGCAAGGGCAGCAGCGTGGCGACGATGTCCGGCTCGCCGCCGGTCGCACGCCAGCTGGCCATGACTTCGGCGACGAAGCGTTCCAGGTGCGCGCTGCGGGGGATCACCTGCCAGGTAGCGTAGTTCTGGTATTCGTGAAATACCGCCCGGCCTCCCGCGCGCAGCGAGGTGTGAATTTTTTTGACCAGAATCTCCGGAGCCGGGACGAAGGACGTTACCCAGCGGCACCAGGCAACATCGAATCCCGGGTACTCGTTCGGGTCGCGCATCAGATCGCTGTCGACGACGCGCGCGTGATTCAGGTCGCCCCCGCACCGACGTCGATGACCCGCGACCCTCGGGTCATGCCCGCGCGCCGCCAGGCATCGAGCATGGCGGATCGCCACACCTGGTGTTGCAGGGCGAGGCGGGCTATCTCGGCCTGCTGGGTTCCGAGAATGTAATCGGTGGCGTCGGTCATGGGGCATCTCACGCGCTGGGATGCCGTATGTTGGCCCAAACCGCGCTGCCGATCTCGCCGCAATCGGACCTGGAAGTCCGCGGCGGCTGACTCTGCGCCAGGACGGCGCCCGGGTCTATTCCCCGACGGTCACAGCGGCATCGTCAGGGCCAGCGCCCTGACGGCGTGCCACACCTGCGCGTCGTCGTGGCCGGCGCGCGCGCGCAGGGCAATAATCGCCGCCTCTTCGAGCGTGCACGCCGCATCGCAGACGTTGGGGTGCTCGTACAGCGCGGCCGCGCCCGCGACCCGGCGTGCCAGCACCTGCAGCTCATCGTACACCGGGGTGGCATCCGCCTTGGCGCGTTCCAGCTTGGCGCTCAGGCGCCGCAGGTGCAGCCGCTCGCGGCGCAGCCGCCATTGAAACTCGTGGCGCAGCACCTCCATCCGCTCATCGCGCGGCAGCTGCGGATGTCCGGGACGCGGCCAATATTCGAAGGATCCCATGTTGCCACCTTAGTCCCCCGGGCGGCCACGGCGCTGTAGGGGGATTTAGACAAACGCGGCCGCGCCGCGACACAGCGCCGCCGTGCCGCGACGCAGCGCCGCTGCTAGGTGCCGGTTTTGCTGCGGATGCCGATGTCCTCGAGCGCGGACAGCACCTGCGTGGTATTGGTGCGCTTCTGCAGCACCGCCGACTCCGGATCGTCCCGGTCCTGAACCATCGGCAGATCGCGGCGCAGCTCCTCGATGAGGTCGATGATCTTGGTGACCTTCTGCTCGGTCAGCAGATTGACCTGCAGGTCCAGATGCGCACGTTGGCTCTCCAGGCGCGCCTGGCGCTGCTGGGTGATGAGCACGATGGTCGAGGTGGCGAGCGCCGCCACCGTCAGCAGCACCTGCAGGCACTCGAAGGGCGGCGGATCGAAGGCCCGGATGCCGAGATCAGCGGCGAAAGAGTTCACGAGAATCCACAGCGTAACGCCCGCGCCCAAGATGATCAGATACACCGGATGTCCGATGAACGCGGCCAGCCGTTCGAGTCCCCGTGCGAACGGGCTGAGCTTGTCATCCTGGCGCTGATGGAACGTGGCGATGCTGTCGATGTTCGCGTTGACGTTCTGCGACAGGGAATCCGGCTTTCCCGGCAGGGGTTCGCTCATCGGCGCCACCCTAGCGGCCCCGCCGCCCGCCGTCGGTGCGCTCCCGCGCTTACGTACCGGCGCGCCGGCGCGGTGCTGGCTGCGGGGGTTCTGGTATCCTTAGCCCTGTTGAGTGCCGACCGTTCCCACTTCCGGCTGATCGCGCTGATCGTGGCGTGCGCCATGTTCATGGCGCAGCTCGACGGCGCCGTGGTGGCCCTCGCGCTGCCCGCCATCGCCCGCTCCTTCGGACTCGCACCCGTGCAGCTCACGATCGGCATCACGGTGTACCTGATGGTGCAGGTGATTCTCCTGCCCACCGGCGGCTGGATTGCCGACCGCTTCGGCGCCAAACGCGTCTTTGCGGCCGCCGTCGCCGCGTTCACACTGGCCTCGGTGCTGTGCGCACTCAGTCGCTCGCTGACTGCCTTCGTCCTCGCGCGCGTGCTGCAGGGTGGCGCCGCTGCCCTGATGGTGCCCGTGGGACGCATCGTCATGCTGCAAGCGACCGCCAAGGCCGATCTGATCAGCGCCATGACCATCAGCACGGTGCCCATGCTGATCGCGCCCTCGCTCGGGCCTGCACTCGGCGGTTTCATCACCACGTACTGGTCCTGGCAGTGGATTTTCCTCATCAACGTGCCGTTCGGCATCGCCGGCGTGGCGCTGGCGCTGCGCCTGATCCCGCACGCCCCGCCGGCGCTGCACAAGCCCTTCGACATCGCCGGCTTCGTGCTGTTCGGCGGCAGCACCGCCCTCACCCTGTATGCGCTGCAGCGCCTGAGCGACGACTACCCCGCCTGGCAGCTGCCGGCGGTCCTGACGACGGCCGGGTTGATCCTGGCCGGATTCGCCGTGCGGCATGCGCGCCGTCACCGCCACCCCCTCGTGTCGCTGGCGGCGCTCGCCATCCCGAGCTATTCGATCGCGGCCATCGGCGGCGGCACGCTGGTGCGCCTGCCGGTGCGCTCGCTGCCCTACCTGCTGCCGATGATGTTCCAGCTCACCTTCGGGCTCAATGCGCTGAACGCCGGCATCTTGCTGCTGGCACTCAACGGCGGCGACCTCGTGCTGAAGGTCATAACCACCCGCACGCTGCGCCGCTTCGGGTTTCGCAGCGTCCTGCTGATCACCACCGCGCTGTCCTCGATGTGGATGGCGGTGTGCGCGCTGTTCTCCCCGACCACGCCTTTCGGCGTGATGTTCGCGATCCTGCTGGTGAGCGGCATGTGCCGCTCGCTGCTGTTCACCGGATTGAGCACGTTGGTGTTTGCCGATGTCCCACATGAGGAGCTCGGCAGCGCCACCTCCCTGTGGTACATCGTTCAGCAGGGCACCAATGTGCTCGGCGTGTCTCTCTCGGCCATTCTGCTGACGGTGAGCGCGCAACTCGCCGGCGAGCCGCGCACTCATCTGTCGGTGCATGATTTTCGGTTCGCACTGCTGGTGATGGCCGTGATCGGCCTGTTGGCGCTCTTTTCACTGCGGCGCCTGGCGGCGGATGCCGGGGCCTCGGTGAGCGGGCATCGCCCCGCGCCGGCGGTATGACGGTCTGCGTTCCGGTGCACATCACGGTCGACCCGGTCACCGCCGTGTCCGGGCTGCTGCAACGCGCGGACGGCGAACGCGCCTGTCTGGTACTCGCCCACGGCGCCGGCGCCGGCATGCAGCATCCGTTCATGAGTGCGATGGCCGAAGAACTCGCCGCCATCGGCATCGCCAGCCTGCGTTATCAGTTTCCCTACATGGAAAAGCGCGGCCGGCGGCCGGATTCGCCCGCGCTCTGCCACGCCACCGTGCGCGCCGCGGTCGCGGCCGCGCGTGCGCTCACGCCCGAGCTCCCGCTGCTCGCCGGCGGCAAATCCTTTGGTGGACGCATGACCTCCCAGGCACAGGCCGGGCAGCCGCTCACCGAGGTGCGCGGCCTGCTGTTCTTCGGCTTTCCACTGCATCCCCCCGATCGGCCCTCCACCGACCGCGCCGAGCACCTGTTCCAGGTGAACATTCCGCTGCTGTTTCTGCAGGGCACGAAGGATGCTTTTGCCGAGCGCACGCTGCTCGAACCCCTGGTTGAGCGACTGGGCCAACGCGCGACCCTGGCGCTCTTTCAGGATGCCGACCATTCATTTCATGTGCCGGCGCGCAGCGGGCGTACCGACGCGCAGGTGTGCGCCGACATGATGGCGGCGATCGCCCACTGGATTGACGCCCTGTTGGGCTAGCGGCGCAGCGACCCGGAGTGGTGTCCCCGCCGGCACGCGCTCATGCCGCGCAGAGCCAGCCGCAATTCCAGATGCGGTTTGGTTGCCATACGCAACCATACCTGGAATACGCATTGTAGGCCGATTGCATCGCGCCGGCATTGTGGGCATGCTGATCCGCTCGCATGGCCAACGGCTCCATATTGCTCACCGGCGGTGCCGGCTACATCGGCAGCCACGTGCTGCGCCAGTTGGCGGAATCCGGCGAGCAGGTCGTCGTGCTCGACAATCTCGGGCGCGGCTTTCGCCAGGCGGTGACCGCCGGCACCTTGGTGGTGGGCGATGTGGGCGACTACGCGCTGGTGTCGCGGCTCCTCAAAGAGCATGCGGTGGACACCGTCATGCACTTCGCCGCGCACACCATCGTGCCGGAGTCCGTGGCCGATCCCCTGAAGTACTACGGCAACAACACCTGCGCCACCCGCTCCTTGCTTCAAGCCTGCCTCGAGCAGTCGGTGCGCCGCTTCGTGTTCTCCTCCACCGCCTCGGTGTACGGCATTCCGGAGGGCGGCTACGCCGACGAGGACTCACCGACGGCGCCCATCAATGCCTACGGCAGCTCCAAGCTCATGAGCGAATGGATGCTGCGCGACGCGGCGGCGGCGAGCGGCCTGCGCTATGTGGCGCTGCGCTATTTCAACGTCGCCGGCTCCGACCCGCAGGGGCGCATCGGCCAAGCCACCCGCGGGGCCACCTTGCTGGTGAAGGTGGCCTGCGAGGCCATGGTGGGCAAGCGTCCGTACGTCTCCGTGTACGGCAGCGACTATCCCACCCCGGACGGCACCGGCGTGCGCGACTACATCCACGTCGCCGACATCGCCGGCGCGCATGTGAAGGCGCTCGAGTATCTGCGGGCGGGCGGGCGCTCCGTCACCTTGAATTGCGGGTATGGCCATGGGTACACCGTGCGCGAGGTGCTGCAGATGGTCGAGACCGTGGGCGGCAAGGCGCTCAGCATCCGCGAATCGCCGCGCCGCGCGGGCGATCCACCCTACCTGGTGGCGTGCGCCAGCCGCATCCGCGCCGAGCTCGGCTGGACGCCACGGTACGATGACCTCGAGGTCATCGTCGCGAGCGCGCTGGCCTTCGAGAAGAAGCTGTTGCGGGAACCGTGGGATTAGCGAGCGCGGCGAGCTGCGCCTTGCCCGCGTAGTGCCGGTAGCTCTCGAGCGCAAGCGCGCGCAGCTCCGCGATCCGAAAGTCCGTCGCGACGTCGAGGTTGATCCAGCCCTGATGGCCGGTGTACGCCGGAATGCTGAAGCGCGGATCGTTGGTCATCAGGCTCTGCGCATGCACGCCCACCCAGAAGGAGGCGTGCCAGCCGGTATATCGGTGCAGGCGTGCAAAGGTCTTCTTGCCGACGCGCCAGATGGGCTGGCCGAAGGCCGTATCCTCGGCGGTCCCGGGCCATTCGAGGCATAGGGTGCGCATCGCCTCGAGCAGCCGCTTGCCCCGGGGCGTGCGCCACGGATCGATGTCCGCGACCGTGATGCGCCGCGTGGGTGCCGGGACCTGCGGGGTCTCGTGCAGCCGCTCGCGCAGCCGCGGCGGCGCCACGCACTCGTAGGCCGTGCGCACCGCCTCGGCGACGCGCCGCCAGGCGAGCCCCGTATCGAGCCGCACGCCGAGCCAGCCGCTCGGACCCACATAGGCGGGCACGAAGTAGTGCTTGGGCTCGGTGCGCACCAAGGCGTCCTGCATCCCCGCCGGCGCACACAGCCATAGCGCGATGCGGCCGTCGCCGTGATGATTGAGCGCATAGGTCGCAAAGGTCTTGCCGCCGCGCACGCGAAAATTCGGCGCGCCATGCGAGGTGATCTCCTCGACCTCGGGGAACGCCAGGTTCAGTTGCCGGAGCGCCGCGTACAGCTCGGCGTCCGCCCGATCCTCTGCCATGCGACACCCCCTTTGGAATGCAGGCGCCTATTGTAGCGGGGCGCACTATATGTACGCTAACGCACAGACAAATCCGCCTGATGGCCGGTACTTTTCGACCGCGTCGATGCGGTGCATCGTCAGGCGGAGCCTTAGTGGCCGATTTTCGGAGCGAATCCTCGGACTTCCCCAGCGCATTCGCAGATCCCCCCGTTGACCTCGCGCTTGGCGAGGCGCGCCTGAAACTGGCGGCCTTGCGCATCAAGGATCAGCGCCGCAACGATTTCATCGACCTGGTCGCGCATCAGTTGCGCGGGCCGCTCGACGCCATCAGCAATGCCATCCACCTCCTCGACATCCCGGGACCGGTTTCCCGGACGCGGGCAGCCGCCCAAGAACTGATCGCCCGGCAGGCCTCGCGATTGACGGTGCTGCTGGATGAACTATTGGACGCCACGCAGGTTACCGCCGCGCCGCTGCAGCTCAACCTTGCGCACATCGATGTGTGCGCGGTGATGCAGTGTGTGCTCGCCTCCCTGGACGCGGAACTGCAATGCCGGCGCTTGGCACTGCAGCTGGAATTGCCCGCGGCCGGTGTCTGGATCTGGGCGGACGCCGTGCGCCTCGAGCAGGCCTTCGGCAACTTGCTCGAGAACGCCGTCCGCGACAGCGGCGCGGACGGTCGCATCGCCGTGATCGTGGAGGCGCGCCCGGGCGGCGTCGAGGTGCAGGTCAGGGACTCCGGCGTCGGCATCGCGTGTGAAGGCCTGTCGGAGATCCGCGAGATCTTCCGGCACTCGGATCCGGCGGTGGCGCTCGCCCATACCACCCTCGGCACGGAAATGGCCTGGGTCAAGAAGATTGTCGCCTGCCATGGCGGCGTGGTGACGGCCGCGAGCGCCGGCATCGGCCGGGGCAGCGAGTTCCGGGTGTGCCTGCCTAAGGATTCCCGGCCGGCATCCGCCGCGCCTTAGGGGCTTACGCCCACCTCCCCGTACGTGAATCCCTCAAGAAAGGCACAGGGCTGCCGTTAAGAGCCCCTGTTGCATTGCAGCTACATGCAGGGGGACCCGTATGCTGGACAGTCTGAAGCGCAAACTGCAGGTAGCCGCCAATTTCGCCAGTCCCCCAGCCATCGCCATGCAAATCATCGCGCTGGCGGGCGAGCCCGACATCGACCTGGTCAAAGTGGCCGCCGCCGTCAGCCAGGATCCGGGCCTCACCGCGAAGATTCTGCGGGTGGCGAACTCCTCGCTCTACTCCAAGCGGCGCCGCAGCGAAAACCTGCGCCAGGCGCTGGTCAATCTCGGACTGAATGTCACCACCACCCTGGCCCTGAGCTTCTCCCTGGTGAGCGCCTACAAGAACGGCCAGGGCGCCGGGATCGACTACCCCCGCTTTTGGCGCCGCGCGATCCTGAGCGCCTCCGCGGCGCGCACCTTGGGCACCCTGCACAGCGGTCCGGCGCTCGAGGACTTGTTTCTCGCCGGTCTGTTGCAGGACATCGCGGTGCTCGCCATCGATCGGGCGCAGCCGGCGTTTTATGCCGGGCTACCCGCCCAGTACTCGCATGCGGACCTGTGCGCCCTTGAGCGGCAGCAGATCGGCAGCGACCATGCCGCCGTGGGCGGCTGGCTGATGCGTCAATGGAAGCTGCCGGAATCGCTTTGCGCCGTGGTCGAGGCGAGCCACGACCCCGAGCGCATCGACCGCGGGCAATCGCTCGGGCTGGCCACGCGCGTGATCGCATTGGCGAGCGGCTGCGTCGAGGTGCTGCTCGCACCACACGCGCCGCGCGACCTGCAGGACCTTGCCGGCCAGGCGCAGGCCTGGCTCGGCATGGAGGCCGGGCAGCTCGCCGAGGTGATGGCGAGCATGGTCGCCGAGATCCCCGAGATCGAGCGGCTGTTCGAGGCCGAACTGCTGGATGCGGGCATCGCCGGCCTGATGCTCGAACAGGCGCGCGAGCTGCTTACCTTCCGCAGCATGCAGGCGCTCGACCAGGTCTCCAAGCTGCACGATGATTGCGCCCACCTGGAGGCGCGCACCGCCGAACTCGAGCTCAGGCACCGCCGCGATGCGCTCACCGGGGTGTACAATCGCGGGCATCTGGATGAGATACTCGAGAAAGAATTCCGCAGCGCCGTGGTCGGCGGCTGGCCGTTGAGCGTGGTGTTCGCCGATCTCGACCGCTTCAAGCTGGTGAACGACACCTATGGTCATCCCACCGGCGACAGCGTGCTCAAGGCCACCGCGCAGCTGCTGGTCGGGGAGCTCCGCGATGAGGACGTGGTCGCGCGCTACGGCGGCGAGGAGTTCGTCATTGTCCTGCCGGGCATCGGTACCGAATCGGCCCGCAACATCTGCGACCGGCTGCTCGCGCGGCTGCGCGCCCTGCAGCACGAGGTGGCCGCCGGCACCACCATCCGCACCACCGCCTCGCTGGGGCTTGCCACGCACTGCGCCCAGTCGCCCTTCGACGGCGTCGGCGATCTGATCAAGGCGGCGGATCGCTGTGTGTACGCGGCCAAAGAGGCCGGCCGCGACCGGGTGGTGTGTTTCAAACCGGAGCTTGCGAGGACGGCTTAGAGCGATGCGAGTGACGTGAAATCCGCCCGGGCGCTGGTCATCGCCTCGGTGATGACCACCATGGCCATGACGGCCATCGAAGCCACCATCGTCGCCACGGCCATGCCGCAGATCATCGCCGAGCTGGGCGGCCTGCGGCTCTACAGCTGGGTGTTCTCCGTGTTCCTGCTGGCGCAGACCGCGACCACCGTGGTGTGCGGCAACCTTGCCGATGTGTACGGCCGCAAGCCGGTGATTCTCGCCTCCATCGGGATTTTTCTCTTGGGCTCGGTGCTGGCCGGATTCGCCTGGTCGATGCCGGCCATGATCTGCTTCCGGCTCATCCAGGGCGTGGGCGCAGGCGGCATGCAGCCGGTGGCGATGACCATCGTCGCGGATCTGTATCCGGCGCGCGAGCGCGGCAAGATCCAGGGCTATCTCGCGAGCGTCTGGGCGGTGTCCGCCGTCATCGGGCCGGTGGTGGGCGGCCTGATCATCCGCAGCGTCTCCTGGGCCTGGATCTTCTGGATCAACATCCCGGTGGGCATCGCCGCCGCGGCCGGATTCATGCTGCATCTGCAGGAGAACCCGCACCGCGAACGCCGCTCCATCGACATCGGCGGCGCCGCCTCCTTCACCATCGCCATCAGCTCTTTGCTGATCGCGCTCACCGAACTCGGCGGCTCGCGCACCACGGAAATCGCGTCGGCCGGCGCGGTGTTTTGCATCGCCACCGTGGCCTTCGTGCTGTTCGAGCGGCGCGCAGCGCATCCCATGGTCTCCTTCGCGCTGTGGAGCCATCGGCCCATCGCCGCGACCAACGGCGTCGGCGTGCTCGCCAGCATGGCGCTCATGGGCCTCACCACCTTCCTGCCCATCTATGTGCAGATCGTCATGCAGCACTCGCCCGTGGTCGCCGGACTCGCCCTGACCACCGTGCTCATCGGCTGGCCCACGGGTGCGACCCTGGCGGCGCGCCTGTTTCACCGCTATGCGCTGCGTCGGCTGCTGCTCGCCGGTGCGCTGTTGCAGCCGGTGGGTGCGTCAATTTTCGTGCTGCTGACGCCGCAGAGCTCGCCGGTGTGGGCGGCGGCGGGCTCGTTGATCATGGGCTTCGGCATGGGCCTGATCAGTGTGCCCTCGCTCGTGCTCATCCAGGAAATCGTCGATTGGAGCCAGCGCGGCAGCGTCACCGCCTCGAACATCTTCTCCCGCAATCTCGGCAGCACCCTCGGCGCCACCGCGCTCGGTGCGGTGCTCAATCATGGCTTGAGCCGTTCCGGCAGCGTGGGTCCGGTCACCTCGGATCAACTGCGCCAGCTCCTCAACGCGAAGCTGCTCACGGCCGGCGATGCCGCGATCCGCCTGGCGCTGCAAAACGCGCTCAATCTCACGTTCTGGGCCATGTGGCTGCTGGCGCTCGGCACCGTGCTCGCCGCCCTGCTGGTGCCGCACACGTCAGCAGCGCCGGCGGATCGTGCGCCGGCGCCCGTGCCGACGCCCGCGCCTGCGCCGACGCCGCAGGCCGACTGACGGCTCAGCGCACGAGGCTCACCGGCAGCTTGACCAGGTTGCGCTTGTAGGGCGGCAGTGCCTGATCCAGCTCCACGTAGTACAGGTACAGCGAGGGATGCGCGGAGATCGTGGAGAAGTCGCGCGCGGTGCTTGCCTCATCGATCAAGGAATAATAACCGTACTGATCGTCGGCCCCGGCATCGTGCGCCGCGAACTCGCTCTCCCGGATCAGCAGTGCGGGCGCCGACCAGCGAATCAGATCCGTCGAAGCCGCGACGTACACGCCGGGCGGCGTCGCGGCATTGCCGCTGCCGTGCGGCACCGAGGTCACGGCGATGAACCGCTGTGTGCCCGGCTCGTAGGTCACGGACCCCACATCGAACAGGCTCCCCGTGCCCACCGGGGCGCACACATGCGCGGCCGCCGGGGCGCTGCTCGTATAGGGATTCTCGAAACGGTGGCCATAGCCGCTGCCGTCCCAGGCGCGCCACGAGCCGGCATCGTCGAGGTCATCGGTGCGCGCGAGGCAGGTGCCGCCCTGCTGGGCCATGAAGGCCTCCGCATGGAACATCACGGCGTAATGGCCGCCCTCGCGCACGATGTTGCTCGGCTGAAAGTAGCCGATGGGCCGGCCGATGTCCCCCTGATACGGGTACGGCAGGGAGGCGATGAGCTGGTGGGGCGGCGGCGGCGCCTGAAAACTCTCGCCGCCGTCGTTCGAGACGGCGAGCGTGATGGCATTCTCCCAACAGGCGAAGTACACCCCGCTCGGGCACAGCCGCCGGCGCAGGTTGCCCTGAAACTCATCGTGCACCAGTGCATGGATCCGCCGGCCGTCGTCGGTGGCGAAGGCGGCGAGCCACTGCCGGTCGCTGAAATCCTGCGGCGCACCCGAATGCCGGCCGCGATACACCACCGTGCAGGGGTGCTTCAAATGCTCGAAATCCGGGCCGGTGAGCGCGCGATTGTCCTGATGGGTGGCGAACAGATGCACCCGGCCGCGCGCATCGCGAAACGCCCGCGGCGGGGCATCCGGCGTGTCCGACTCCACGCAACGATCGGTGCTCCAGCGAAAAACGGTGACCTTCTGCCAGCCGATGGCGAGCGCCGGGGTGGGCGGCGGTGCCGCCAGCGCGGGCGCGGCCAGGAGCCAGATCGCGATCAGTGAAAACCGCAAATCTGCTACCCTGACGGCCCGTGGCATGGGCGAGGAATGAAAGCCGATGGATGAGGTGGTGGCGGCATTGCGTGCGAGTCCCCTGGGTGCGGAATTGACACCCTCGGAGGGCGAGGTGCTCGGCAAGATCTTGAGCCTGAAGTCACTGCGGGATGGCGAGGTGCTGCTGCCCGCCGGGGCGCAGGATTCGCTGCTGCACGTGGTGGTGCGCGGCCGGGTCTGCGTGGTCAAGGACGGCAAACACGGACCCGAGGTCATGCACAATCTCGAACCCGGCGACTTCGTCGGCGAGCTGTCCTTCATGGACGATGCACCGCGATTTGCGGCGCTGACGGCCTCGGGAGACACCCAGGTGCTGTGCCTGCGGCGCGCGGATTTCGAAACGCTGGTCGAGAAGGAACCGCGCGTCGTGTACAAGACCATGCGCGCCATCATGCGCGCTGCGCACCGGGTGCAGCGCCGGCTGAGCCTGCAGGCGCAGGATCTCGAGGACTACGTGTACCGTACCGGCGCCCGCTACTGACTTGGGCGCCCTTGCCGCGCCCTTAAGTACCCGACATCGAAGAGATCGCGCCCGGCGAGACCCGCCCGGAGAGCCGCGGGATCGATCCGGTGGAGATCCGCCCGGAGAGCCGCGAGATGGCGCCGGAGGATGCCGGTCCGGACAGTTTGGCGATCGCACCCGCGGACACCCGGCCCGACAAGCGCGCGATCGCACCCGCCGACACCGATTTCGACAAGCTCGCAATGGCGCCGGGCGAAACCCGACCCGAGAGCCGCGCGATCGACCCGGGCGGCACCGGTGCGGACAGCCGCGCGATCGCCGACTGATCCGTTGGCCCGGAGGTATTGGCAATGGCGCCGGGCGAAACCCGCCCCGAGAGCTGCGAGATGGCGCCCGGCGATTTGGGCGCCGACAGCCGTGAGATGGCGCCCGGCGATTTGGGCGCCGACAGGCGTGAGATGGCACCCGGTGATTTGGGCTGCGATGACCGCGCAATGGAACCCGCCGACACCGGCCCGGAGAGCCGTGAGATCGCGCCGGCGGACACCCGTCCCGACCACCGCGAAATCGCCGACCCGGAGGTTGCCCCGGACAGCGTCGCGATGTTGCCCGGCGACACCGGTGCAGACAGCCGCGAGATGGCGGCCGACCATTTGCGCCCGGACAGGCTCGAAATCACGCCCGGCGACGTCCGGCCCGACAGCCGTGAAATGGCCGCCGACGATTTGCGAGCCGACAAGGTCGCCACCGCACCCGGCGACACCCGCTTCGACAATCCGGCGATCGGCCCGACGGATCCGGTTGCGGACAGCCGCGAGATCGCACCCGGCGACACCCGCCCGGACAGCCGCGAAATGGCCTCGAGGTCCGGTTCCCGCGAGTTAGGGCGAACCGCAATGATCGGGCCGAACTCATCCAGCGTGTCCTCGGCCATGCTGCCCATGCCGAATGGGGCTCGAACGCTCACCGACCACTGATTTCTGGAATTGGCGCTCGAGGTGATCTGGTCGTCTCTGAAACCCTGGACCCCGAGTTGCTGGATCGCGGCCTTGGCGTTCTCCGCGCTCCCATAAATCCGTGTGATGGTGTCGCTCATGCTGACGCTCTCCTGTGTGGTGCGTCGATTATGCACAAAATAAAATGTAAATGGGATGCCCGCAGGTCGCTACGATTGCGGGGGGTCTTTTCTGGCCGCGGCGCGATGCCGCGCTCCGCTCCCACGACCGTCGCTGATGTGACCTCGGTGTTCATGCTCGGCTCCCCCCGACCGGCTGACCATACACGCTAGCCGTGCAAGATCATCGTGGCGCAGGACGATCATGCCGGTCAAGGTGGCAAGATCGCGGGCTGCGGGCGTGAATTCGGCGTTGCTGACGATGGCGACCTGGTGCGCGCCCGCGCGGGTTTTCGCGTCGTCGAGTTCCTGGATGACGCCAGCCCGGATGGGCGACACGAAGCCCGGGCACTGGATCATGACGCGCTGGTCGCGCAGTTGCGCGATCACGTCGAAGTGGCGGTCCTCGCCCGGACCGGTGAGCCGGGTCCGCCAGCCGAGCGCCCGCAGTCCGTCGGCGACCGCTTGTTCGTAGGCCATGGGGGTCCCATCGGCCATGGGGGTCCCATCGGCCATGGGGGTCCCATCGGCCAGGGGGGTCCCATCAGCCTTAGTGCCATCGCGCGCGGGCGTGGCTGTGCCGCGCCGGGCGGTCACCAAGTCCATCCTCTCGCGCACGGCCCGCAACAGCGGCGGCGAGTTCCTGATCTGACAACCCGATGCCTCGATGATCTCGTCGATGAAGGCCTCGACCGCTTGCAGCCATTGGGAGTCATCGAGTCGCTCACGCGCAATGCGCAGTGCGGCGGCATGTGTCTCGATGAGGGACTCGGCACGGGCGCGCAACGTCGTGTTGCGTGCAGCCAGGGCGAGCGCGGCATCGCGATGGGTGCGGGCGCGCACCGCCATGGCGTTTTGCTTCGCCGCGGTCGCGTGGTTGCGCATGACCTTGAGGGTGATGGCAACACCCCTCACGACCGCGATGCCGATGCAGGTGGCGATCAGCGAAATCCCGATCTCGTAGGGGCGTTCCACGACGCATTATTTAATCACGGCCGGCCGGGCCAAAAAGATGACCCGGTTCGCAGAAGTCCGTCCGCAAGCAGGTCGGCACCATCAATGCCAGGACTCTGTCCAGCGTTCTGACCACTCTGCGGGAAGTATTCGCGCAGTAGCGCCGACCTCAGAACCCCTCAAGGCGCCGTGTAATCGCGCGGCAGGAGTCCGGCGGCCTTCAGGTCCGACAGAATCCGGCGGCGCCGCGTCTCAGCATCGCTCGCCACATCGGTGCGCAGGCGCGTCACTTCCGCCGTGGTGTAGGGCGCAAAGTCGGCGGGCAGCCGGTCTGCCGAGAAGCGCCGCAGGATGTAGTTGAGGATGCGCGCCGCGGTGGCATCATCGAGCGAGGACTGCGCGAGCCCGGGGACCGACACCAGATAGGAGCGCCCGGCCGGCAGGACCACGTAGCTGCCGGCATCGTGCAGATCCGGCACGCCGGAGGCGGGCACCCCATGCCCGGCCTCGCCGTGACAACCCGAGCAATGCAAGGTGTACAGCGTGGGCAGCGTCATCTCCCCCGCCCACAGCGGGGCGGCGCCAAACAGGCCCACAGCCAGCACCGAAACAAGGGCCGGCGCCAGCAGCGGCGCGCGGTGCGGCGCGCGCATCACTCCACGACGCCGACGATCAGCGTCACGGTGCAGTTGTAGGCCGTCTCGGCGTTGGCGACGCACCAGTTGATGTCGTTGTGCCGCCCCATGACATAGCCCGGCCGTTCGCCCACGTTGGAATTGCACATGCATTCCCCGCACGAGGAGCGGCCGCAGCAGTCCGTGTAGCTCACCAGATAGCTCTTGTTCTCCCGGCCGTTGCGGCAGGTACCGACCCAGCTGACGCTCGAGATCTGCGTGCCCGGCGGGCATTCGTGGCCCGAACCGCCGCAGCAGCTGCACAGCATGCCGTCGAGCGCGCAATGCTTCCAATAGGAACACTTGCCCGGATCCATCTCGTTTTCATCGGGGACGGTCGAGGCCAGCGCCCGGAAGCTGCGGTCCATGGGCAATAGCGGGGCGATCACCGCCGCGCCCAGCAACAGCTTGCCGATGCGCGCGATCACGCTGCGCCGCGAGGTGAGCATCGCCAGGCGGCGCGCCGCCGTCTCGAAATTTCGATCGAATGACGCCATGCTCAGCCCTCCTGCCGCTCGGTCCGGGACATGTAATCCTGCAGCGAGCCCACGCCCATCTCGGAGGCCTGCAGCAGGCTTTCGATCTGCTCGCGAGTGTTCACCAGGCCCTTGGCGCTGATGCGCCCCTCCGGGCCGATCATCACGGCATACGGCAGCTTGCTGATGCGGTAGGTCATGCCCAGGTCGGTGGACAGCACATAGGGAAACGGCGCGAGCTTCTCGCGATGATAGAACGAGCGATGCTGTTCCATATCGCCGTCGCTGGCGAGCGTCACATCGAGGGTGGCGCGCTCGGCGCTGCGCAGCGAGCGCAGGATGGGCAGCAGCTTCTTGCACACCGGACAACCCGGAGCCAGAAAGAACAGCAGCTGACGGCGGCCGGTGGCGCGGCCGACGGTGAGCGAGCCGCCCGTGAGATTGTCGAGCGTGAACTGCGGCGCCGGCTCGCCCACCTTGGGTCCATGATCCATGGTGAGCGCACCCACCGGTGTGATGCGCTCGTACAGGATGCCCACCTGGCGCGCCAGCGCCAGCACGGTGAGGATGAGGCCGATGACGATGACCCACAGCACGATGTTCGAGACGATCAAGCTGGCCATGATTCAGGTCTCCAGGCCCGTGAGCAGGCGGCGATTCGCGAGCAATTGGCTGGCGGCGAAATAGATCGCCACCAGGCCGCAGCCGCCGCCCAGGATGCCGGTGACGGCACCCCAGTCGATGCGGCCGCGCGCCGGCGCCGCGAGCGCCGCCGCGAGCAGCGCCATCAACAGCAGATTGCGCACCACCAGCCCCGCGGACAAGCTTTGGCCGCCGGCGCCGCCGCAGCCGCAGTCGATGTGCTCGCGGCCGCGTGCCAGATTGATGCCGATGGCCGTGGTGAAGGCGGCCAGCAGCGCCTCGCCCAGCAGGGCGCCCGCACCCACCGTGGCCGGCAGCAGCAGCAGCAGCGCCGCCGCCAGGCTCAAGGCCGGCAGGCCGCGCGCCGCGGCCGGCACGGCCCAGGGTGGCAGCAGCCGGTATTGCTCGACGATGGCGGCATGCGCCGGCCCATCGCGCAGCGCCGCCGCCGCCGAGAGGCTGAAAATAGCCGCGAGCGCGAGCCTGGCGACGCCACCGACCATGAACGCGGCCTGCAGCTCATCGGGCGGCATCAATGCACCAGAATCCAGGGATTGCCCGAGAACTGCCAGTGCGGCGGCGTCACATCGAGCTTCTTCAGCGTGTCGCCGTCGTACTTGGCGATCACCGGAACGTCATCCCCTTCGCTCGCATACAGCAGCGGATGCGCCTCCTGCGTCACCACCAGAAAGATTGCCCCGGCGCTCGGCATGCGCGCGAGCAACGTGTGCTTGGCCGCATCCAGCTTCCAGATTTCAGCGGCCGCCGCCTTGTGGCTGCCCTCCTCGCCATTCGGGTGCATGGCCACGTACAACATGCCGTTCACGGCATCGTAGGCGGCCACCTGATAGCCGCCGGGGCGCCAGCCGCCCGCTGCCGCCACGCCCTCGGTGAGCGACCAGGGATGCTCCGCCTGCGCCACCTCGCCCGAAAAATCGATGCGATGGATGTTGCCGAGGAAGGACACGAACAAGGTCTTCGCGCCGTCCGAAACACCGTTGGTGTACAGCGCGTCGGCCTCCGCATCGAACAGCTTGGCGCTGCGCTTGCGGCCGCTCTCGCGCCCCGCCGCATCGACGTTGATGGTCACGGCGCTGCCGTCGCCGCACAAGGTCGAGAAGCGCCCGGCGATCTGGGTCGAGGCATAGATGCCGAAACAGCCGGCGGTGGGTATTTCACTCAGAACCTTCTTCGCCGCCAGGTCCACCACCGTCACCGAGGTGGCGGGCGTCGCATTCTGCACGAACAGGAATTTCGCGCCGGCCGACTCGACCAGCATGGACGGATAGCCGAGCACCGGTGCGCGCTTGGAGGGCAGGATCATTTCCGCCGTCGGCCGCAGGCTCGCCATATCGTAGAACTCCAGCACGTCCACGTGCGCCCCATGGTCGCCGCGCGCATAGAAGCGCGAGGCCACGTACAAGGTCTTGCCGTCGCCGGAGAAATTGAAAAAGCCGAACTCGCCATTGCTCAGGTTGCCGAGCAGCTTGAGCGAGTCGCCGTCGATGATGTGCACCTTGGCATCGACCCCGTGGTCCAGGGGGAAGTCCTCGGCGTACAGCCGGTGGCCATTGGACGGGGCCAGGGTCTTGATGACGGGCGTCTCGATCTCATCGGCCCGCGGGCCCGGCGCGAGGACTGCCGTCAGAATCCCGAGCGCGAGCAGACTGATAGCGCGCGGCAGGTATCCGCGGTGATTGGAACGGCGCCCCATCCAACCATCCTTCTACAACTGCCGGGCTTTGTCCATAATTTGACAATAAGCACGTTGCCGCGGAAACGCCCGACTCAGCCGAACTGGAAGCCGGAAATCTTCTTGCCCGAAATGACCCCGTTGTAGGTACGCACCCCGCGATCGCCGTCGGCCGCCCCGGCCGCCACCATCAGCGGCAACAGATGCTCCTCGTGCGGATGCGAGGCCGCGCCCCCGGGGGCGGCATGCCAGGCGATGAGCTTCTGATCGCGGCTCGCCGGCTCGGCCACCGCCTCGCCCAGCCAGGCATCGAAGGCTTCGGATTCGGCGTTGCCGCGGCCCGAGAACATGGCGGCGAGGTTGTGATAGCTCATGCCGCTGCCGACGATCAGCACCTCCTCGCGGCGCAGCGGCGCGAGCGCCCGCCCGATGGCCAGGTGCAGCGCCGGATCCAGGCTGCCCTGCAGCGACATCTGCAGCAGCGGCACATCGGCATTGGGGTAGATCAACAGGAAGGGCACGAACACCCCGTGGTCCAGGCCGCGCTTGCCGTCCACCGCCGATTTGAAACCGGCCGCCGCCAGCATCTCCTCAATCCTGGCGGCCAACCTGGGTGCGCCATGCACCGGATATTTCAGCTGGTAGGTGTGTTCCGGGAAGCCGTAATAGTCATAGAGCAGCCCCGGCCGCTCGGCCACGTTGAAGGTCACCTGGGGCGCCTCCCAATGGCCCGAGATCACCAGCACCGCCTTCGGCCGCCGGCCGATGGCCGCGTCGATGCCTTTCAAATAGGCCGCCATCCCGTCCCACAGATTGGCGGGCTGCGGCGGCAGCGGCTCCATGAAGAAGCAGGGTCCGCCGCCATGCGGAATAAACAAAGTGGGCAGGCGCTCGTTCGGCACCTGCCGATTTTAGCGGCCCCCGTTGCAAACCGATGACGTCGAGTTCACAACTTCGGGATCAGTTCGATCGCCTGCAGGATGCTGCTGAACAAACCCTGACCCGTACCCACCGGAATCTGGCCGATGTTGGGGTTGTCTATCAGCACGTCGGGGCGCGCTTTGGACGATTTGCCACTGTGCTGGGTGTAGTTGACGTCGGGCAGCGCGCCGCTGCTGGCGGCCGCGACGGGACTGGCAATGGTTGACATGGCTTCTCCTTCCGAATGATGGGCGGCAAGTCCCGGCCGGCGGCGGCCCCCCCGGTGGCAGGATCTTGCCGCTGGCGGGTCAGGCGGCCCGCGTTTTCCTTCAGGGGAAATCAAAGCATGTTTCGTGCCACAATCCGCACTCATAACGTAAATGGGGGAGGGTTTCATGGCCAACGAGCCGCTTTACAACGGCAGCTGCTTCTGCGGCGAGGTGAGAATCGAGGTCTCCGGCGCGCCGGTGGCGATGGGCTATTGCCACTGCGAATCCTGCCGCCACTGGTCCGCCGGCCCGGTCAACGCGTTCACGCTCTGGAAGCCCCAGGCGCTGAAGGTGACGCACGGCGCCGCCGGCATCGGCACCTACAACAAGACGCCCGTCAGCTTTCGCAAGTGGTGCACGCGCTGCGGCGGACACGTGTACTCCGATCATCCCACCCTGGGTCTGGTGGATGTTCCTGCAGCGCTGATTCCGTCGCTGAAATTCGTGCCCGGCGTGCACGTGAATTATCAGGAGACGGTGCTGCACATCCATGACGGCAAGCCGAAGCTCAAGGATTTCCCCAAGGAAATGGGCGGCTCCGGGGCGACCTTGCCGGAGTGAGGCTGACGGGGCGGCCGCCTCGCCGCGCCGCCTCGCCGCGCCGCGCCGCGCCGTCAGCCGCCGCGCCGCCGCCGCCAGGCCGCCACCGCCAGCAGCCCCAGTGCGCCGCACACCACGGGGTAATTGCCCACGCGCGCATAGGGCGTGAGGCCCGTCATCGGGCGCACCTCGGCGCGCAGCACCCCCGGACGGAACTGCGGCAGCCGGTTCACGATCCGGCCGCGCGGCGAGATCACCGCGGTGATGCCGTCATTGGCGGCACGGATCAGATAGCGGCCGGCTTCCAGCGCGCGCATGCGCGAGATCTGCAGATGCTGATGCGGCGCGGCCGAGTCCCCGTACCAGGCATTGTTGGTCACGTTGATGAGCAGCGTCGCCTGGCGCAGCACCGCGAGCTGCGCGCTGCCATAGGCGTCTTCATAGCAGATGGTCAGCCCGAGCTTCTGCCCGGCGGCGCTCAACACCGGCTGCTGCTCGCTGCCCGCGGTCAGGTCATCGTACGGCAGGCTCATCAGGCGCATCCACGAGCGCACGAACGGCGGCACCGGAAAATACTCGCCGAAGGGCACCAGGTGGCGCTTGTAGTACCAGCCGCCGCCGCTGCCGAGCACCCGGAGACCGTTGAAATACTGCCGGCTCTCCGGCACGTAGTTCACCAGGCCGATGGCCAGGTCCGCATCGTGCAGGCGCGCCGCGGCCTCGAGATCCTTGAGCGTGTCGCCGAGGTCGTTCGCGAGCACCGGGATGGCAGCCTCCGGCCACACGATCAGCCGCGCGCCCCAGGCCTGCGCGGTCAGATCGGTGTAGCGCCGGAGCGTGGCCTCGCGATTGGCGGCGAGCCATTTCTGATCCTGCGGCACGGCCCCCTGCAGCGCCGCCACGGCAATCGCCGGCCCCGCGGGGTGGGTGAATTCGTGCTGGCGCAGCAGCGCCGGCACCGCGAACAGGCCGATGAGGGCGCCCGCCGCGACCGCCCGGCGCGCTGTCGCCATGCGCGGCGCGCACAGCACCGACAGCGCCACGGCGGCGCAGGCCGCCGCCCAGGACACCCCGTACACGCCGCAGAGCGGCGCCCAGCCGGCGAGCGGTGAGTCGATGAAGGCATAGCCTAAGGACAGCCACGGGAAGCCGCTCAACACCCAGCCGCGCAGCCATTCGGTGAGCACCCACAGGGCCGGCAACACCAGCCAATCACGGCTCTCGCCGCCCTTCAGCCAGAAGCGATTGGCGAGAAAGCACAGCACCCAGAAATACGCCGTCATGATGGCCACCAGCGCCGCCTGCAGGATGAGGGTGAGCCAGACGGGCACACCGCCGAAACCATGCAGGCAGGTGTACAGCCAATAGGTGCCGCAGGCGAACAACCCCACGCCGAAGGCCGCGCCGGTGACGCCCGCGCGCCGCGGCGGCAGGCCGCGGATCAGCGCGAACAGCAGCGCCGGCGCCAGCACCCCCACCGGCCACAGGCCAAAAGGGGCAAACGCGAGGTTGAGCGCCGCGCCGGCCGCGAGCGCGGCCAGGGCCCGCACCAGCAGCGTCAAGCCGCGAACTCGTCGGCCGGAGGTTCGATGTCCTTGGGCGTGATCACCTTCAACAGGTCGATACGCCGCCGGTCGGCACGCACCACCCGAAATTCCAGATCATCCACGCGGATGACCTCGCCGCGGCGCGGCAGCCGGCCGAATTTCTGCATGAGCAGGCCGCTCACCGTGTCGACTTCCGCGTCGGAGAAGCGGGTGCCGAAGAACCGGTTGAAATCCCCCACCGGCGTGAGCGCGCGCACCGTGAACTCGCGCGGACCCTCCTTGCGGATGTTCTGATCGTCCTCCACGTCGTGCTCATCGCCGATCTCGCCCACGATCTGCTCGATCACATCCTCGATCGTGACCAGTCCGCACACACCGCCGTATTCGTCCACCACCATGGCGATGTGGTTGTGATTGCGGCGGAATTCCTTGAGCAGCACGTTGAGGCGCTTGCTCTCCGGCACGAACACCACCGGGCGCATGTATTCGCGGATCGCGAATTCCTCGGCGTTCTCCGCCTGCAGCCGCAACAGGTCCTTGGCGAGCAGAATGCCTAAGATCTGATCGCGATCCTCGCCGATGACGGGGAAGCGCGAATGTCCGGACTCCACCACCAGGGCCACCAGCTTGTCCGCCGGCTCGTCGCGCTGCACGAACACCATCTGCGAGCGCGGCACCATGATGTCGCGCACCTGCATGTCGGCCACCGCCAGCACCCCCTCGAGCATGGTGAGCGCGTCGTTGTCGAACAAGCCGCGCTCGCTCGCCTCGCGCAGGCCCTCGATGAGCTGCGCCAGGTCGCGCGGCTCGCCCGACATCGACTGCGTGATGCGCCTCAACCAGCGGCCGGTACCGCCATGGGTCTGCTCGGACATGGGACGCTCAGGATACTCGATCAGGCGTAGGGGTTTGAAAACCCAAGCCGATCAAGGATTTGAATCTCGAGGGCTTCCATTTTCCGGGCCGCCGCCGGGCGTTGGTGGTCGAATCCGGCCAGGTGCAGCAGGCCATGCACCGTGATGTGCGCCCAATGGGAGGGGCGGGTTTTACCCTGCAAACGCGCCTCGCGCGCCAGCACCGGCGCACAAATCACGAGTTCGCCCAGATGCCGCCGTCCATCCGGGCCCACCCCGGCGCCGGCGAAGGACAGCACATTGGTGGCATGGGCCCGGCGGCGCCACTGCGTGTTCAAGCGGCGGCTCATCGCCTCACCCACGACGCGGATGTCGAGCAGCGGGCCGCCGCCGCCCGGCGCGCGCGCACCGAGTTCCGCCCAGGCCGCCCGTGCCCAGCGCGCAAACTCCGCCGGCCGCGGCACCCACGGCCGGCGCGCCGCGTAGCTTACGTTAAGCGCGGGGCCGGCCACGCACTCACGGGGACGGATCGGGCGAATGCGCTTCGTAGGCTTGGACGATGCGCTGCACCAGGGGGTGGCGCACCACGTCGCGCGAGCTGAACAGCGTGAAGGCGATGCCGCGCACGCCCTTCAGGATGCTGATCACGGTGCGCAGGCCCGAAGGCTTGGTGTTCGGCAGATCCACCTGGGTGATGTCGCCGGTCACCACGGCCTTCGAGCCGAAGCCGATGCGCGTCAGGAACATCTTCATCTGTTCGTTGGTGGTGTTCTGCGCCTCATCGAGGATCACGAACGAATCGTTGAGCGAGCGGCCGCGCATGAAGGCGAGCGGCGCCACCTCGATCACGTTGCGTTCCATGAGCTTCGCCACGCGCTCGAAGCCCAGCATTTCGTAGAGCGCGTCGTACATCGGCCGCAGATACGGATCCACCTTCTGCGACAGATCCCCGGGCAGGAATCCCAGCCGCTCGCCCGCCTCCACCGCCGGACGCACCAGGATGATGCGGCGTACTTTTTCGGTCTGCAGCGCCTCCACCGCGCAGGCCACCGCCAGATAGGTCTTGCCGGTGCCGGCCGGCCCGATGCCGAAGGTCAGATCATGGGTGCGCACATTGGTGAGGTACTCGGTCTGATTGGAGCCGCGGGCGCGGATCGCGCCGCGGGCGGTGCGCACCTTGAGTTCATCCGGGGCATCGAGGCCCGTGACCACCGCCGTGGCCGGCGCCGGCTCCTCGCCCAGGTTCAATTCCTGCAGCGCCAGATGCACCCGCTCGGAGTCCACCGGTTCGCGCTGCGCACGGGTATACAGGCCCTGCAACACCGCCTCGGCGCGCGCCACCGCGTGCGGGTGCCCCACGATCTGAAAGCGATTGCCGCGGCGCTTCAATTCCACGCCGAGCCGCGACTCGATCAGCCGCAGATGCTCATCGAGGGGCCCGCACAGCTCGATCAGGCGGATGTTGTCCGCTGGATCGAGCAGCACGTCGCGGGTGGCCGGGACGGAATTCACGCCGGAAGGTCTGCCACGAAGCGTCCGCGCAAGGAATTGGGCATGGCTTCGGTAATGATCACATCGGCGAAGCGATTGAGCAACCCGTCCGGCGCGTCGAAATTCACCCAGCGATTGTTGTCCGTGCGCCCCGCCCACTGCGCCGGGTTGCGCCTGGCCGGCCGCTCCACCAGCACCCGCTGGCGCGAGCCCACCATGGAGGCGGAAATCGCCCGCGCCTGGGCGTTGAGGCGCGCCTGCAGCAGCTCGAGCCGCTGCTGCTTGACGGCGTGGGGCAGCGCATCCTCGAGTGCCGCGGCCGGGGTGCCGGGGCGCCGGCTGTACAAAAAGCTGAAGGATTGGTCGAAACCCACCTCGGCCACCAAGTTCAGGGTCGCCAGGAAGTCCGCATCGGTCTCGCCCGGAAAGCCCACGATCAGGTCGGTGGAGATGCAGATGTCCGGGCGCACCGCCTTGAGCTTGCGGATCTTCTGCTTGTACTCGAGCACCGTGTGGCCGCGCTTCATCGCCGCCAGAATGCGATCCGAACCGCTTTGCACCGGCAAGTGCAGGAAATTGTTGAGTTTGGGCACATGCGCATAGGCCTCGATGAGGCTGTCGTTGAAATCCAGCGGATGGCTGGTGACGAAGCGGATGCGCTCCACCCCCGGCACCGCCGCGACATAATGAATCAGGGTGGCCAGATCCGCCTCCATGCCGTCTTCCATGATTCCGGCATAGGCGTTGACGTTCTGCCCGAGCAGGGTGATTTCCTTCACGCCCTGCCCCGCCAGCTGGCCGATCTCCGCCAGGACCTGCGCGAACGGCCGGCTCACCTCCTCGCCGCGGGTGTAGGGCACCACGCAGAAGGAACAGTACTTGCTGCAGCCCTCCATGATGGACACGAAGGCGGTGGCCCCGGCGGCGCGCGCCGCCGGCAGCCGGTCGAATTTCTCGATCTCCGGGAAGCTCACGTCGATCTGCGGCCGGCCGGTCTTTTTCAGGCCCTCGATCAGCGCCGGCAGCCGGTGCAGGGTCTGCGGCCCGAACACCAGATCGACGAAGGGCGCGCGGGCCGTGATGCCCTCGCCCTCCTGGCTCGCCACGCAGCCGCCCACCCCGATCAGCACTTGCGGGCGCTGCTGCTTCAACAGCCGCCATTCGCCGAGCAGCGAGAACACTTTCTCCTGCGCCTTCTCGCGCACCGAACAGGTGTTCACCAGCAGCACGTCCGCCGCGGCCGGATCTTCGGTGCGGGTCATGCCATGGGCGCTCTCGAGCACGTCCCGCATCTTGTCGGAGTCGTACTCGTTCATTTGGCAACCGAAGGTCTTGATGTATAGAAGGCCGGGCATGGTCTCCGATAACATACCTGTAACCATGGCAATACGCGAAGTTCTCAGAATGGGCGATCCGCGGCTGCTGGCCGTGTCACCACCCGTGCCGGCAACCGCCTTTGGCAGCGCGCAACTCGAAGGACTGCTGCTCGATATGCGCGACACCATGCGCCATCTCAATGGCGCCGGCCTCGCCGCGCCCCAGATCGGGGTGTCCCTGCGGGTGGTGATCTTCGGCATGGACGAGAATCCACGCTATCCCGATTCCCCGCCCATTCCCTTCACCGTGCTCATCAATCCCGAGCTCACCGCCTTGGGCGAGGTCATCGAAGAGGGCTGGGAAGGCTGCCTGTCCGTGCCCGGCATGCGCGGGCTCGTGCCCCGCTACCGCGACCTGCGCTACACCGGCGTCGATGCCGCCGGCCGCCCCATCGACCGCACGGTGAGCGAATTTCACGCCCGGGTGGTGCAGCACGAGGTCGACCACCTGGACGGCATCCTGTATCCGCGGCGCATCCGCGACCTCACCCAGTTCGGCTTCAGCGAAGCGCTGTTTCCGGGCGAGGAACTCGGCGATGACTGAGTGAGGTTCGCGGCGACCCGCCCGCCGCCGCGAACCCGCCCGCCGCCGCGAACCTGCCCGCCGCCGCGAACCTGCCCGCCGCCGCCGATCAGGGTGGCGCGGCCTGCCAGTACCGCGCGCGCGCCTCCAGCTCGCCGTTTCGATCCATCGGTTCGCCGGCCATCCGGGCTTCGACCGCGGCCACGATGGCCTCCGGCAGCGCGGAGCCCGCCGTCCGGTATCCGGAATCCGCCGCCGCCGGCGCGGGCGCCAGCGCGAGGATCTCCCAGCGCGTCGCGTGCCGGCAGGCGAGCCCCGATGCGGCATTCACCAGCACGAAGGTGCGACAATAGTCGCCGGATTTGGCCCTGAAGCTCAGGCCGATCCGCACCGGCGAGCCCGGCACAGACTCGCCGGATAGCAGAGTCGACAAGCCGCGGTCGAGCGCGCCGCCGGCCACCCGTGCGCCACCGGCGGTCTGAATCATGGGGGCTTCCACGTGGCGCCAGGCGAAAAACGCCACCCCGATCCCGATGAGCAGCGCGGCCGCCATCGAGGCGAATCCCCAGCGCGGCAGGCGCGTAGGGCGGTCCACGCCGGATGCCGGGGCAGCGCGCGCCGCTGCCAGCAATCGGTCGGGCACCGGCAGGGCGAGCTCCGCCGCGTAGGCCTGCTGCAGGGTCGCACGCAGGGCTCGATGCCTTGCGATGCGCTGCGCGATCTTGGGATCATCGCGCATTGCCGTCTCCACCTCGGCAGCCGCCTCGGGGTTAAGCTCACCGTCCGCATAGGCCATGAGGGTCTCCTCCGACAGGCTCATGGCACAGCTCCCGGCGCCAGCAGCGATTGCAGCGCTTCGCGCCCCCGCGCCAGTCGGCTCGTCAGCGTGCCGATGGGAATGTCGAGCACCTCCGCAGCCTCCTTGTAGGGTAGCCCTTCGACCAGCACCAGGCTGACCGCCAGACGCTGCTCCTGCGGCAGTCGCGCCATGGCGGATTGCACCGACATGAGCTGCGATTCGCGTTCGAGCGACGCCTCGCCGACCTGCTCGCCCGCCTCGGCGGCGAGAAAGATCTGCGCCCGCCGACCGCGGGCGCGCAATTCGTCGATCCAGGCATTTCTCACGATCTTGAACATCCAGCTATCCAATCGCGTGTCGCTGCGCCATTGTTCCCATTTGAGCAGCGCGCGTTCGACGGCGATCTGCACCACATCATCCGCGTCGTGCGGATTGCGCGCCAGATTGCGCGCAAAGCGCCGCAAGCGCGGCAATAAGGCCACCAGTTGATCGTGGAAGCTTTGCCGCGTCCTGGACGTATTCATGGATATAGACGAAGCAGACGTGACGTTTATTCCAGGTCATTCTAGCAGCGGTTCATTAAGATCGACCGCACGAGGTTGCGAATGAGAATCCGGCCCATCCTGTTGGCGCTGATGCTGCCCGTTGTGGCGTTGCTGCCGCCGTCGGCGAGCGTGCAGGCACAGATCCGACTGCCGGCCCTGCCGGCGCTGCCGCTGCAGGGCCTGCCGCAAGGCCTCGATCGCACCACGGCCACGGCGCTCGATCCCTTGACCGATGCCCGTCAGCTCGAGATCAGCCGGCTGATCCGCGCCAACCGGCGTACCGTCGACACGGATCCGAATGGCGAGCCGGTGGTGCGCGAGGAAATTCTGGCGCTGTCCCCGGACGCGGCCGCATTGGCGTTGGCGCGCTCGCTCGGCTTCAGCATCGCGCGGCAACAATCGCTGGCTGCGGGCAACATCCAGTTGATCGTGTTGCGGGCGCCCGCCGGGAAATCGACGACCCGGGCGCTGCGCGCCTTGCGAGCCGCGGATCCGCGCGGCGTGTATGACTACAATCACTTGTATACGGGCAGCGGCACGCCAGCCACGGGAATGCCGACGGAGGCGCCGGCCGCCACGCCGCCCGAACCCACCGCACCGCGCAAGTCCGCAACGCCGCCCATTCGCATCGGGCTGCTTGACACCGGAGTGGACGGCTCCCACCCGGTGTTCCACGACTCCCGGGTGCGGGGCTTTGGCTGCGGCGGCGCACCCGTGGCCGGCGCGCACGGCACCGCAGTGGCCTCGCTGCTGGTCGCGCAGGCGGGTGCCGACCTGTACGCGGCGGATGTGTACTGCGGCGCCGCGGCCGGCGCTGCGGTGGACGCGATCGCAGCAGCCCTGGAATGGCTCGATCAGGAACAGGTGCCGGTCATCAACGTCAGTCTGGTCGGACCTCGAAATGCGCTGCTCGAACGCATCGTCGGTGCGCTCACGGCGCGCGGCCATCTGATCGTAGCCGCGGTCGGCAATGATGGACCGGCCGCACCGCCCTTGTACCCCGCGGCCTACGCCGGCGTGGTCGGCGTGACCGCGGTCGATGCGAAACGGCGCGTGCTGCTCGAGGCCGAGCGCGGTCCACAGGTGATGTTCGCCGCCCGCGGTGCCGACCTGATGGCGGCGAATCTCGATCACGGCTATTCGGCGGTGCGCGGCACGTCGTTTGCCGCACCCACGGTTGCCGCGTTGCTGGCCCGTTCCCTCGCGGACCTCGACCCGCACGCCGCGGGGACGGCGCTCCAGGCGCTCGCGCAATCGGCCATCGATCTGGGGCCCCGGGGAAGGGATTTGACTTATGGCTTCGGCCTGGTGGGCGCGGACACTCGCTGACGCGTCCCACGGAAGAAAACGCCCTGCTGAGTCGTATCCCCCTTGAAGGTCGCGGAATGTCCGCGATCCAACAGGAGAACGACGATGCAGACGCGAATGATGATTTCGGGATGGTCCCTGGCCGGCCTCTTGGTGCTCGGCACTCCGGTCTACGCCGGCCACCTGGGCGGCGGCCTGGGCGCGATGGGCGGCTTGGGCGGCTCCTTGGGCGGGATGGGCGGCGGCTTGGGATCCGGCGGCGGACTCGCATCGCAGGGCGGCATCAATGACTCGCTCGATGCCAGTGATGCCCATGCCACGCGGCACGCGAACGCTGCACCGGCCGCGGGCAGCACGTCGCCGGCGGCAGCAACCGGCACCACGTCCGGCAAGGCCGCCACGGGCACCCCGTCAACCCCTGCGCCCGCCATCGCCAAGCCATCTGCGGCGAGCGCTTCCTCGCCGCCAAGCGCGTCCCCGGCGTCGAGCGCGCCGGCCAACGCGGCCGCAACCACCACGATGACGGGCGCCAGCGATGCGGCCAGTGCCCCGAATCGTGCGGTTTCCGGCAGCAGCACAGGAACGGTGGCGGCCGACCACACGCCGGGCTCGACTGGCATCGCCGCCTCAGGGAGCACTTCTGTCGCGGTGCAATGACTCGTGCAGATGAGCGGGGCGTACTGTCCGGGAAATTCCCGGAAGTACGCCCCTTCGCGCCCCGGGCGCTCAGTACCTTGCATTCGTGATTAGCGAGGACGCGATTGCAGTCGTCACGCCATGGATGAACCACTTTTACTGTTGAGTTTTCCCTACATTTTAAGCGGCAAACGGCCGCAGGCGAAGCTCAAGTAGAACCTGCGCCAGCCGATACGCCCTCCATTGAGTTCTTTTTCAGCTGCGCCTTTTATTTGCCGCGCAGAAATTCAGTCGGTAACGCCAGGATCGCCTATGCTGTTTACAAGGGCGCCACACGTGCTCGTTGCATTGGGCACGGCACTCTTTCTCGCCACCTCAATGGCCGCCTCGGCAGATGGGGTGATCACGACCTTGAGCGGATACGGCACTGTCGGCGGCAGTTTCACCAGCGACAGTAATTATGCCTACCACCATGACACCACTGAATACGCCGGTGCCTCGAACGATTTTGATCTCGGACTCGAATCGCGAATCGGCCTGCAAGCCGTCTTCGACTTCGGCGCAAAATTTTCGGTGACCATCCAGGAAGTCGCGCGCGAGCGCGGCGACAAGACCTTCGACCCGGGCACCGAGTGGTTATACGCGCAGTATACGCCGAACTCGGATTGGACCTTGCGTCTTGGACGTGTGGCGCTCGGGACATTTCTGCTGTCGGATTCGCGCCTGGTGGGCTACGCCGATCCTTGGTTCCATGCGCCGAACGAAGTGTATGCCTACGAGCCATTCGAATACGTGGACGGCGGCCAGATTCTCTGGCACAAGCGAATCGGTGAGTTCGGGGTAACGCTGCAATCGAGCTACGGCAACACCGCGGCCGATGAACAAGCCCTGGGCACGACGCTCGAAGCCACCGCGCACGATGTGTTCAACGCTTCTGCGACGGTCGAATTTGGCAATTTTCTCCTGCGAGTCGCGCAGACCCAGCTCGTCTACCCGGTTGTCGAACCGATCACCCCCGACTTTTCGCTGCACTTCAACGAGCACGACAAATTCATGTCGCTCGGTTTTCAGTATGACAACGGCAGTGCTCTCGTGCTGAGCGAATGGACCAAGCGTGACGAAAGCGTCGTACCGATCGTGAATTTGTCGATATTGACGGGTCAGGCGTGGTATGTGGCAGGCGGCTGGCGGTTCGGCAAGTTGACCCCGCTGCTCATGGTGGCGAACTCGAAACCGGATCTATCGCTCGCGACGCCCGCAGGCAGTTTCACCAGTGAATCCGTCACCCTGCGTTACGACGTGGCGCACAACGTGGCGCTCAAAGCGCAGGTCACCCGGGCCGCGGCCGGCAATTTT
>Ga0182012_10000356_pt1 | contig 51813 bp, 48 predicted proteins | sample 612S2SmetaG_FD_120486 | JGI IMG/M metagenome (GOLD analysis project Ga0182012, IMG submission 120486) | Permafrost microbial communities from Stordalen Mire, Sweden - 612S2S metaG | ecosystem: Environmental > Terrestrial > Soil > Wetlands > Permafrost | place: Sweden: Stordalen | collected... | reverse complement strand
AGGGTTTGATGCCCAGGTATCAAATAGGCAGTCTACGCAAGATAATGCGCGCGGAGGGTCTGACGTGGGTGCTTCGCTATTACGCCACTCGCTCGGACGGGAAACGAGTCGAACGCACGACCGCCATAGGTCTTGTCAAAGATATCGGTTCCAGCCCGGCGGATGCGTCGAGAGAAGTCGATCGTCAGAAGCTGCGCGAAACCATCAACCAACTGCAGCCCTTCCAGGGAACGCCGAGGACGTTTGGTCAGCTTTGTCAGGACTATATCGAAAACGAGCTGAGGATCGACCAATCGGAATCAGCGCGTCCAAAAGCATTTCCCACAGTCGAAACCTACGAGCGACACCTTATCAAACGCATCATTCCACGATGGGGGAGATTAGCACCCTTAGCTGTGGAATCGAGGGATGTCGAGGCGTGGTTTCGGGAACTACGCAAGGGGAACGCTCAGAAGAAGGTGAAACCGTTAGCCGATCCTACCATCGACAAAATCCGCCGCATCATGAGCCTGGTCTTCAAGCACGGGCAGCGATGCAATTTCCTCCCTCGCCAGCAGGAAGGCAATCCCATGAACTGGGTGAGCCAACGAACCACGAGCGACTATCGGGCTGTAGTCATGACGCCGAAGCAGGCGTTCGAGGTTCTTCTCAATACTCCAGAGCCAAGGCGCACGTTGACTCTAAGCGACGCGGCCACTGCTCTGCGCGTATCAGAACTGTTGGGCTTGATGTGGATGGATCTCGATTTCGAGGGGTTGGTGATTTACGTGAGACGAGCTTATGTGTGGGGAAGATTCAAAGAGCCGAAGTCGAAAGCGTCAAAGGCTCCCGTTCCCATGCATCCGCTTTTGGCTGGCTTCCTGCTCGCATGGCGCGAGAGAACGAAGTATGCCAAGGAAAGCGACTATGTGTTTCCCAGCGTAAAGCTGAGAGGCAAGAAGCCGCTGTCCGCGTCCATCATGGTGCAGAAATACTTGCGACCCGCAGCCATCAGCGCCGGCGTGATTCCTGCGAACTGGAAGGGGCGCTTCGGTTTTCACAACTTTCGCCATTCACTGGCGACGGCACTGGTGAAGCTGAAAGTGGACCCCAAAACCGTGCAGGGTGTTCTGCGGCACGAGGACTTTGGCACAACGATGGAACTCTATGCACAGTCCGACATGGAGTCCATGCGGGATGCGCAAGGCAAGTTCCTGGAACAGCTCATGGGGGACAGAATTCACCTGCTCACAGAGCGAGTTCAGTGAGAATCATGGGTTGGATCGTGGGTTGGGAATTTCCGCTCTTCGCCACTAAGTGCTTTGAAATGTGGTGGCCAGGGACGGAGTTGAACCGCCGACGCCAGCCTTTTCAGGGCTGCGCTCTACCACCTGAGCTACCTGGCCACTTCTTGCGCACGTCGGTTGGCGCTACGACCTGCTCTCGGTCGTGCACTTGCGCTCTCACTGGGCGGGATGCCGCGAAGCAAAACAGCCGATGCGCTGGGACGTGCGGAACTTCCGAATTATAACAACGCCATGGCGTTCGCTCAAAGCGGATGCTGAAGATTTTCGTCGCTCTTCGGAATCGCGCACGAAATCTCCTTTTTTCAAGACCGTACTCAACCAGAAAAAACTCGCTTCGGCGAGACGCAACGATCCCCGCTAGCGGCGTTTATGTAGCCAGCGACCCGTTCGCCACGCCATTCGCGACGGTTAGCACACAGCGATTCACGCCAAACCAATATGGAATCTCGCGATAGTCGCCGACATCGAAGACGGCTAGATCGGCATCTTTCCCAGGCTCCGCGGAACCCTTGCTGGCCGCCAATCGCAACGCATGCGCTCCATTGATTGTCGCGGCGGCGATCGCTTCGGAGGGCGACATCTTCATGTGTGTGCATGCCAGCGACATTGCCATCGGCATACTGAGCGTTGGTGAAGATCCGGGATTGTAATCCGTTGCGAGCGCAACCGCGACATGCGATTCAATCAACCGGCGCGCATCGGGATAGCGTGACAGCCCAAGAAAATAATTTGCTCCTGGCACGAGAGTCGCCACCGTCGGGCTCTCCGCAAGCGCCGGCAGGTCGGCGTCATTCACATAATCCATGTGGTCGAGCGACGCTGGATGATACTTGAGCAGCGCCGCAAGGCGCGTCTCGCTGAGTTGCCCAACGTGAGCTCTCACGGCGAGACCCTGTGCTTCGGCTGCCGCGAAAATTTGGCTGGCTTCTTCGGAGGTAAATGCTCCGCGCTCGCAGAATACGTCGACAAACTGCGCAAGTTTTCGTTTTGCTACAGTCGGAATCATCTCGTTACAGATCAGATCGACATAAGCTTGGGAGCGCCCGCGATATTCCGGCGCTACCGTGTGCGCTCCCAGGAAAGTGGAGACGGCGGTTCCGGGCCAGCGCTGAGCCGCGGCGCGAATCGCCTCCAGAGACTTCAATTCGGAGTCGAGACTCAGACCGTATCCTGACTTGGCTTCGACCGTGGTCGTGCCGTGCAGGCTCATCTCCGCGAAAGCCGAGAAAACTTTCTGCGTCAGCGCGGCTTTGCTGGCTTTGCGCACTCCGTCGATGCTCGAGCGAATTCCTCCGCCTGCTTCTGCGATCTGTTCGTAGCTCGCGCCGGAAATTCGTTTCTCAAAATCCACCAGCCGCGGATTCGTGAAGACCGGGTGAGTATGCGAGTCGACAAATCCCGGAAGCGCGACGCGCCCGCCGCAATCGATCTCCGTGACTTTCTTGCGATTCTTCTTCAGCCACGGATCGCGCAGCGCTTCTTTCGTCGTTCCAACGGAAACAATCTTGCCGCCGACGCAAAGCACGGCGGCATCATGAATGATGCCAAGCTCGGAAAGGGAAGCGCCGCGTCGCGGGCGTGTTGCCGCCGAGCGCAGCGTGAGAAGTTGGCCAATGTTAACCAGCAGCAGCGGCGAGACTTTCAATGAATCCCCTCTGAGTTCTTGTCATCCCGTGCAAGCGACGGATCTGCATTTCCTGATGGCTGATGGCTCACGGCTAATAGTTACTCTGCCATCGGCACTTTCACTCCCGCCTTCTCCGCGAATTCCTTTGCCTCGTCATACCCCGCGTCCACATGCCGAATTACACCCATGCCCGGATCCGTCGTTAGGACGCGCTCAATTCGCGAGGCCATCATGTCCGTTCCATCGGCAACCGTCACTTGGCCCGCATGCAGCGAGTAGCCAATACCAACGCCGCCTCCGTTATGAATCGATACCCACGACGCGCCCGCGGCTGTGTTCACTAAGGCATTCAGCAGGGGCCAGTCGGCGACTGCATCGCTTCCATCTTTCATGCTCTCCGTCTCGCGAAACGGAGAAGCGACTGACCCGCAATCGAGATGGTCGCGTCCGATCACGATCGGCGCTTTGATGGTGCCTTTCTTTACCAGGTCGTTGATCGCCAGGCCTAATCTTGCCCGTTCGCCGTATCCGAGCCAGCAGATGCGCGCGGGCAGTCCCTGGAACTTGATGCGCTTGCGGGCCAGTTCAATCCAGCGGCGCAGGCTGCGATTCTCGGGGAACAGCTCCAAAACCAGATCGTCTGTGACAGCGATGTCTGAAGGCTCGCCCGAAAGCGCGGCCCAACGGAACGGTCCTCGCCCTTCGCAGAACAACGGACGAATATAGGCGGGAACGAATCCCGGAAAAGCGTAGGCGTTCTTCACGCCGCGCTGGTAGGCGAAGGTGCGTATGTTGTTGCCGTAGTCAAAGGTGACGGAACCCATCTCTTGCAAGCGCAGCATGCCTTCAACGTGCTTGGCCATCGCGTCGAGCGAGCGTTCCTGATACGCGTTTGGATCGCTCTTTCGCAACGCCAGCGCGGCTTCGAACGTCATGCCATTCGGCACGTATCCATTTAGAGGATCGTGCGCCGAAGTCTGGTCGGTGAGGATGTCGGGAACGACACCGCGCTCAGCGAGTTCAGGAATGATGTCGGCGCAATTGCCAACGAGTCCGACCGAAATGTTTTCTTTCTTGCGGACAGCATTTTTCAGAATGCGCAGCGCCTCGTCGAGCGTTGAAACCATGAAGTCGCAGTAGCCAGTCTTCAGCCGTTTCTTGATGCGCTCGGGATCGACATCAATTCCCAGAAACGCCGCTCCGGTCATGGTCGCGGCCAGTGGCTGCGCGCCTCCCATGCCGCCCATGCCGCCGGAGACGATCAGCTTGCCGCTCAAGTCTCCGCCAAAATGTTTGTCGCCGGCTGCGTTGAAGGTTTCGTAGGTGCCTTGCACGATTCCTTGCGAGCCGATGTAGATCCACGATCCGGCGGTCATCTGGCCGTACATCATCAGTCCGGCGCGTTCGAGTTCGTTGAACTTTTCCCAGTTGGAAAAATGCCCAACGAGATTCGAGTTCGCGATCAGCACGCGCGGCGCGTACTCGTGCGTCTTGAACACTCCGACTGGCTTGCCGGATTGCACCAGCAGAGTTTCGTCATTCTCAAGCGCCTTTAATGAGCGGACGATGGCGTGATAGCAATCCCAATTGCGCGCCGCTTTTCCAGTTCCTCCGTAGACGACCAGATCTTGCGGACGTTCGGCCACGTCCTCATCAAGATTGTTCATCAGCATGCGCATCGCCGCTTCCTGCTGCCATCCTTTGCAGGAAAGCGTGTTGCCGCGCGGAGCGCGAATGCGAGTGTAAGTGGGAGTCGAAACTTCAGTGTCAACGGGCATGTCGGTATGGTAGTTGGTCGAGTACGGAATCATCAATGAGGAGTCGTTCGGCCGGAGAAGAACGAGACTGCGGTTTGGTTGGAAAATGATCTTGCGAAGATGAACGGGATTCGCGTTTTGAGGATGTTTACTAGTGAGTTACGCCCCCCCTATTTTGGCCTAAAGTATTCAATTCAAACGAGTTAGATGTAAAGTATTCTGGAATAAGGAGTTAGGGAAATAGTTTTCAAGTCGTCAGTTGTCGGTTTATTCATAAAATATTGTGGAATAAGTACTTAGTAGCGGCGGTCAGTGTTCAGTGTTCGGTGGTCGGTGGTCAGTGAAAACCGAAACCATGGTGCTCTCTTTTATGGTTGGGCGGATTGGGGCTTAAGTCAAATGGTTTTGTTTCGAGTCGAGAATCGTCGATGGCTGTTCGTCGTTCGCTATTTCCTTCTCGCCGTTCCGGCTCGAGAGCGGGGTGCAGTTGATTTAAGAACCGTCGTGCGATCGGAGTGCGGGCCTTTCGAAAAGCCGGGAGAAGGAGCGCACCCGGCAGTCCGTGGGGCACGTCTATTTGTGCGGTACACACAAATGTGAGAACATTACACATCGGGAGAGTTTGAATATGCGCACCAATATTGAGATTGACGACAACTTGATGCGGCAGGCTATGCGAGTGAGCGGCGCTGTTACGAAAAAGGCGACGGTTGAAGCGGGCCTTCGTTTGCTGGTGCAGACGCACGCACAGGCGGGAATGCGGCGGTTTCGAGGCACGGTGAAGTGGGAAGGAAATCTCGAGGAATCCCGGCTGGGGCGTAATCGTGAGTGATTGGAATGGTGATTGTAGACACCACCGTTTGGATTGATTATCTCGGGGGAACGGTCAATGCGGAAACGGATTGGCTCGACCGGCAGTTGCCGTTTAAGCGAATCGGTCTCACCGACATGATCCTCTGCGAAGTGCTGCAGGGCATTCGGGACGCGGGTGAATTTCGAAGGATCCGGGATCAGCTTCTTACGTTCGCCGTATTTCCGACTGGAGGCGCTGAAAACGCGACCGCGGTCGCGACGAACTACCGGACACTACGCCAGCGGGGTTACACTGTCCGCAAAACGATCGACTGCTGGATCGCTACATTCTGCCTGCTTACTGGAAATCAGCTGCTGCACCGGGATCGCGATTTTGATCCATTTGAGAAGGCGTTGGGGCTGCGGGTGGTGCACGCGTGAAGCTATGCGGTATGCGACCGTGGAATCCCACTCATCGCAAAGAGCGCGATGAGTGGGGCACCCGGCGATGCCGGGCACCGCCCGATCTTCGCCCGACGCCCATCCCTTTCATGACATCCGACTGTGTCCACAATCACTGACACCATTCCGACGCCATGCGAAACTTAATCCAGATTCGGGATAGCGAAGCGTGTGCCCGCCTCCAGAGGCGGTAAAGTGCTCTTTGAAATTTTTGGATTCTCCCGACCGGGGCTCGACAAACGGATCGCGGCGAAACGACGGGGTCCTTCTGGCCTGGGACTTGTCAAGCTTGACTTTTGTATCGGGACGAAACGGCCTCCAACGGCAAGAAAAACGCCAAAAACCCGTAAGTCCTTATTTCGGAATATTTTGCTCTAACTCCTTTGTTTTCAAAGACCAACCCCGAGAATTCCTCGCAACCCTCTGATTCTCAAAGATCAGGGGGGAGGGGGGTGGGGTACTAAACCAGTAAACATCGCGGCATTTCCCGAGCGGCTTCGATCGATCAACAGAAATTTATTTTCGAGTAAAAAATTACTCCCACTCAATCGTCCCCGGAGGCTTCGAAGTGATGTCGTAAACGACGCGGTTCACGCCTCGCACCTCGTTCACGATGCGGTTCGAAATTGTTTTCAGGACTTCGTAGGGGAGGGGGACCCAGTCGGCGGTCATTCCGTCTTCGGAGTGGACGGCGCGGACGGCGCAGGTGTAGCCGTAGGTGCGCTGGTCGCCCATGACTCCTACGGACATGACGGGCAGGAGGACGGCGAACGACTGCCAGATTTTCTGGTAGAGTCCTGCCTTCTTGATCTCGGAGACAACGATCTCATCGCAGTCGCGCAACAGGTCGGCGCGCTCTTTTGTGACTTCTCCCAGGATGCGGACGGCGAGGCCGGGACCGGGGAAGGGCTGGCGCTGGAGAATGTCTTCGGGCATGCCGAGGTCGCGTCCGATTCTGCGAACCTCATCTTTGAAGAGGTCTTTCAGCGGCTCGATGAGTTTGAGCTTCATCTTTTCGGGGAGTCCGCCGACGTTGTGATGGCTCTTGATGACCTGCGAAGGGCCGCGGACGGAGCGGGATTCGATGACGTCGGGATAGAGCGTGCCCTGGACGAGCCAGAAATCTTCTAAGGCTTGGCCCTCAGCGGCTAAAGCCGCGTCATTGGCCGGGGCTGACGGCACGACTGAAGTCGTGCCCTTCCCGGTCGTGGCCTTTCCTGTCGTGCTCTTCGCTGTCGTTGTCGTACCGGGAGACGGGGCAAGCCCCTTCTCTACGGTGGAGGTCGATATGATTTTGTGGGCCTCATCCTCGAAAACTTCGATGAATTCGTTGCCAATGATCTTGCGTTTTGTTTCGGGATCGGTGACTCCGGCGAGTTTTTTCATGAAGCGATCGGTGGCATCGACGGCGACGAGGTGGAGTCCGAGATTGTCACGAAGGTTTTGTTGTACTTTTTCGAATTCGTTTTTGCGCAGGACTCCGTTGTTGACGAAGACGCAGGTGAGGCGCGATTGACCGCTCGAGTCTCGCATGGCGCGGTCGACGAGCACGGCGGCGACGGAGGAATCGACGCCTCCGGAAAGGGCGCAGATGGCGCGTCCCTTGCCGACTTGCTGCCTTACTTGGGCAACGGTTGCGTCGATGAAGTGCTGCGGCGTCCAGGTGGGCGCGGCTCCGCAGATGTTGACGGCAAAGTTGCGCAGGATGTCGGTGCCGAGTGGCGTGTGATGGACCTCGGGATGGAACTGGACGGCCCACATCTTTCTTTCAGCATTTTCGATGGCTGCAACGGCGTTCGGAGTCTTGGCGGTCAGGCGGAATCCGGCGGGAAGTTCTTCGGCTTCGTCGCCGTGGGACATCCAGACGGCGAGAAGGTGAGGAAGTCCGAGGAAGAGTTGGGAGTCGGATTCCTGGATCTCGACTTTGGCGTGTCCGTACTCGCGCTTGGATGCGGAACGAACTTTGCCGCCGAGGGCGTGAACCATGTACTGCAATCCGTAACAGATGCCGAGCACGGGAACGCCGAGATCGAAGACGCGCTTGTCGGCATGCGGAGCGTCGTGGTCGTAGACGGAGCTAGGGCCTCCGGAGAGAATGATTCCGAGGGGCGAGTAGCTGCGAATCTCGTCAAGGGTCGCGTTGAAGGGAAGAACGACCGAGAAGATTTTGAGTTCCCGGATGCGGCGCGCGATGAGCTGGGAGTACTGCGCTCCGAAGTCGAGGACGACGATTGCCGGGTCTTGGTGAGCCTGATTGAGCGGAGATTGGTTCGGCGAAGATTGGGTTTCCACGGATGAGTGTCTCAAATTCGGGGAAGAAGTGTAAAGGGCAACGCGAAATCTGTACTCGCGGGGGTCAATATTCGCGAGGCCAGGACTCGATCCGGTAGGTGTTCGCGGTGGTCAGCGGATTTCGAAGTTTTTGGCGTCGACAGGAATGTTGTTGTGGACGCCGGTTACTCTCACTTCCCAATCGATCGTATTTGTAATGTTATTTTGCAACTGTTCCTGGTAGCGAAGGTCGTAATGAAAAGGCAGAGTCAAGCCATCGAGCGTCGTAAAATTGCCAAATCGTTCTTCGATCATCCAGGTGGTCGGGCGAAGTCGAGCCGTGCGGACGTCCGGGCCGCTCAGGCTGTTCGCGGTTTGTGCCATGCCGTTGGCGATGCCGGACGCGCCTTTTCCCTGAGCTGGAGTCAGGTTCGGATCGATCGCGCCTCTTGCCAAGCCGGCATCTTCCTGCTCCACGTAAGTGGTAAGTACGTGGCGGAAAGTCTGCGGCTCAAAGAAAAGCGTAATCTTGAGTCCCGTCTTGCGCTTTGGTTTATATCCGACCACATGTAACTCCACACCATCGACTTTCTTCAATCCCTCATACTGGAACGTTTCCTTCGGGAAGTTAGCGGCGATCAAAGGCCACGCCGTGGTGAGAACGCCGCCCAGCAAGCCATCCTGAAGCGGGACATTCTCGCGTTGCAAAAAATCTCCAAAGTGCGAGCGAGTGAAATTTGCATAAGTGGTTGCTACGCTGGTTTTTCCATCGCCATCGCTGATAAAACGTTCACCGTGATATCCCTGAGCGTCGGTTTTCAGGAGTGTGTGGAATTTATTGTCGCTCGAGGCCATGACGGCCTTCCCTGGGAATTCGCCAGTCCCATTCGTCAGGATGCGGTAGAAAGCGGTTCCCTCGACCACGCGACTCTTCGCGTTCGCCAAGGTGGCAGACGAGCCGACGGAGTCGGTATGGCGCTGGAGTACTTGCTCAGCTGTCAGTTTCTGCTGCGCTTGAGCACAGTAGAATGAAATACAGACTAATGAGCAAACGAGCCATGCTCGTTTCATGTCACTCTCCCGATTACGCACTACTTTTTCTGAGGCTTGAGCTGAGGCTCAAAGCATTGTATGTGGACAAACCGGGAAGATCATAACTCAGCGGACGACGATGTTCACGAGTTTCTTCGGGACGACGATTACTTTTACGACTTGCTTGCCGGCGATTGCGGCTTTTACTTTTTCGTCGGCGAGAGCGGTCTGCTCGATTTGTTCGTTCGTCGCGGCGGCCGGGACAACGACCAATCCTCGGAGCTTGCCGTTGACCTGGACGGGGATTTCGATTTCGTCTTCGGCGGCAAGGGCTGGATCGTATTTGGGCCAGGGAGCTTTCAACAAGTTTGTCGTTTGTCCTGCCATCTCCCACAACTCGTGCGCGAGGTAGGGGGACATCGGGGCCAAGAGCAACGCGATGTTGCGCTGGACTTCGGCGATCAGCGACGGGGGGATTTCTCCGGCGGCGCGGGCGTCTTCGGCGCTGTAGACGTCGTTGAGGAGTTCCATGATGGCGGCGATACAGGTGTTGAAATGCCAGCGTCCCTGGAAGTCGGTGCTGACGCGCTTGATGGTCTGATGCAACTTGCGCTGGATGGCGCGGGCCGCGGGCGAGAGCGAAGAATTGTCGGAGTTCGATTGGCGGACAGGAATGTCCGCCCCACACGTGCGGACATAGAAGCGGTAGACGCGACTTAGAAAACGCTGGATGCCTTCGATGCCGGATTCCTGCCAATCCAAATCGCGATCGGGAGGGGCGGCGAAGAGGCTGTACATGCGGGTGGCGTCGGCGCCGTAGCGGGCGACCATTTCGTCGGGAGAGACAACGTTGCCGAGGCTCTTCGACATCTTGGCGCCGTCTTTGATGACCATGCCTTGGGTGAAGAGACGACTTACGGGTTCGTCGTTCTTGACCAGTCCCATGTCGCGCATGAATTTTGTCCAGAAGCGCGAATAGATGAGGTGCAAAATGGCGTGCTCAACTCCTCCGATGTACTGGTCGATGGGAAACCAGTAGGCGATTTTTGCGGGATCGAAGGGAGCGGAGCTGTTTTGCGCGTCGGTGTAGCGGTAGAAATACCAGGAGGAATCGACAAAGGTGTCCATGGTGTCGGTCTCGCGGCGGGCGGGGCCTCCACACTTCGGACAAGTTGTATTGAGAAACTCAGGGACGCTGGCGAGCGGCGAACCTCCGGCTAAAGTAATCGGAACGTTATCCGGCAAGATCACGGGCAAATCTTTTTCGGCTACCGGGACGATGCCGTCTTTGTCGCAATAGACCATGGGGATCGGCGTTCCCCAATAGCGCTGGCGCGAGACGCCCCAATCTTTTATGCGGAAGGTGACGGTGGGCTTGCCGAAACCTTTTTCGGCGGCGCGCGCGGACATTTTCGCAATCGCCTCGGCGCAGGTCAGGCCGCTGAATTCGCCGGAGTTCACGAGGATGCCGTCCTCTGTTGTAAACGGGAGCGGCGGCGCGGTCATGGTTTCCTCGGGATCGGTGCTGGCGGGCAAGATCACGAGACGGATCGGCAACTTATATTTTTCGGCAAACTCGTAGTCGCGCTCGTCGTGCGCGGGCACGCTCATAATGGCGCCGGTGCCGTAGTCCATCAAAATGTAGTTGGCGACCCAGACGGGCACGGCTTCGCCGTTGAAGGGATTCTTGGCGTAGCGTCCGGTGAAGACGCCGTGTTTCTCGATGTTGCCGATATCGCCGGCTTCTTTGGCGCGGCGCTGCTCGGCAATGAGTTCTTCGACTTTGGCGCGAAGATCGGCATCACGCGTAATCATGTCGCAGACGATCGGGTGCTGGGGCGCGAGCTGGACCGAGGTTGCTCCGTAAATGGTGTCGACGCGCGTGGTGAAGACGGTGATGGTTGATCCAGCCGGACCGACGGTGCCACCGAGATCGAAATCGACGAGAGTGCCTTCGCTGCGGCCGATCCAGTTCTGCTGCATGATGCGAACTTTTTCTGGCCAGCCTTGCAGCTTGTCGAGATCACGCAGTAATTCGTCGGCGTACTTCGTGATGCGCAAGAACCATTGCTCGAGTTCGCGCTGCTCGACGAGTTGATCTTCGTGACGCCAGCACATGCCTCCGACAACCTGTTCGTTGGCGAGAACGGTGGCGCATTGCGGGCACCAGTTGACGCGGCTTTTCTTGCGATAGGCGAGTCCTGATTCGTAGAGCTTGAGAAAGAACCACTGATTCCAGCGGTAATAATCGGGCAGACAGGTGGTGACTTCGCGCGACCAATCGTAGGCGAAGCCGAGGCGCTTCATCTGGACTTTCATGGCCGCGATATTGGAGAGTGTCCACTCGCGGGGCGGCGTGTTGTTCTTGATGGCGGCATTTTCGGCGGGCAGGCCGAAGGAATCCCAGCCCATGGGATGGAGGACGTTGTAGCCGTTCATCCACATGTAGCGGGCGAGGGCATCGCCGATCGAGTAATTGCGGACGTGCCCCATGTGCAGGGCGCCGGAGGGGTAGGGAAGCATCTCCAAGACGTAAAACTTCGGCTTGGTGGGATGAGCCTCGGCGGCATAGAGGGAGGGATCGCTTTGCCAACGCTCGATCCACTTCTGCTCGATGCGTTGGGCGTCGTAGCGCTCGTCGTTATGATCGAAAGTGCGATCAAGCGTCCGATCGGTGTGGGTAGAGGAAATCGATTTGTCTTCTTGTGACATAGAGAGAGGTATAGCTGAATCCTGTAGCTACCGGAAAAACGAGTAAACGAATAACCTCGTATTCTAACGCGGTTGAACGCCGAGCATCCCGAGCGCGTGCATGAGGGGAATCAGGACGACGAGGGACAGGAGCAGGAACCACAGGCCGGTCCTGTTCCAGTTGCGGACGCTTCGGCGACCGGAGATGGCGTAGGCGATCGAGAGCGGGATGAGAACGGCAATGGCGGCGTATCCGAATGAGGCGGAAGTGATCTGGTGATGCGTCCAGTGCATGGATGCCATCCAGGCGTGCGCAATTCCCAAAAGAAACGCGATTACGCCGAGAGCGCCAACGGGTTTGGCGGGGCCGAAGGAGAATTGGGATGTCGAACTCACAAGATCGGACCTCAATCAATTAAGTTAGAAATGATAGCATTTTGAGCGGGGAAAACTGCCGGCCGTGGGGTTTCGAGGCGATGCGTAGCCAGGCGGCGCGAGTGGCGGGGGAATTGTATCCGTGCCAAACTTGGGGATGGCGAAGCGGACGATTCGGATCACCAAGCATATCGGCACCACGCCCTGCGTAGCAGTTTGCGCCTATTGCAACAGCGAATTCAGAGCTCCAACCACGGCGTTGCGCAGCGTCAGAAGTGCGACGGAGAGCTTGCAACTTCAGTTTGACGCGCACCGTTGCAAGGAGCATGGCGGGGGCACTGTCGATGCGTCTTCTGAGCGGTGACGCGTTTGAGAATTCGGTAAATTATTTTTCTGGGTTTTTTCGTTCTTTCCTTTCACCAGCGCTTTTAGTGTGGCGACATTGCGGAGATCGTCTCCCGGTTCGTCGATGGGAGTCTCGGCGATGAAGGCGGCATGTTTGAGACGTCGGTCGTTGAGCAGTGCACGAAACGTTTCGAGTCCTAATTTCCCGCGGCCAATGTGTTCGTGACGATCCAGGCGCGAGCCACGTTCGGCCTTCGTGTCGTTGCTATGCCAGACGTGAATGTTTTGCAATCCCACAGTCTGATCGAGATGCTGCAGTGTCAAAGAGCGACCTTCTTTGGTGACGATGTCGTATCCGGCGACGTGGGTGTGGCAGGTGTCGATGCAAGCGCCAACGGGAACGTTTTGCCGAAGCAGTTGGAGCAACTCGGCGACCTGTTCGAAGGTTCCGCCGAGGGAGTACTCGGCGCCGGCGGTATTTTCGATGAGGACGGTCAGGCCACCTTTGACCAGATCGAGTCGCTCGCTGGCTTGGGCGATGGAGACGGCGGCCCGATGTAGGCCATCTTCGCGGCTCGACCCGCGAAAGGATCCGGGATGCAGCACCAGGTAATTCGCGCACAAGGCCAGGGCACGCTCCAGTTCGCCGCGAAATGCGGCGATGGATTTCTTGAGAAAAGAAGGGTTGATTCCCGCCAGATTGATCAGGTAATTGGAGTGGATTACGAGAGGGTTGAGGTCATACTTCTGGCGTAGTTGGCTCATCGTATCGCACTGCGATTTTGCGAGAGAGTAAGGCTGCCATTGTCGCGGGCTCGTAGAAAAGATCTGAAATGTGTTACAGCCGAGACGATAGGCGCGCGCGGCAGCGTTCTCGACGCCACCGGCGATCGAAGTGTGAATGCCGATGCGGCGCGAAGTGGTAAGAGGTGGCGCTGACGGCTCGGGCCACTTCAGCGGATCTTTTTCTGCGGGAAAAAATTCTGACATATCCAAAATCGAGTTGGCCGACACGAGTGGTGAGGGCGAATTGGCGTCACTCATTCTCTCAGTCGCTTATTCTCTCTGTACACGACAATTTCTCCAGTTTACAATTTGCCCAACGGGAGGGTCCCATGTCTATCCCTCGTTTTCTGCTGGGCTTTCTGCTGCTCACTGCGGTGGTTCTTCTGTGCCGTTCGTCGCTGGTTGCGCAAACCTCGCTCTACAAATATCCCACGGCCGCTTCAGCTCAATCGCAATTGGATGGTTTGGTCGCACCGTTGGAGTTTGGAGCGCACGTTGTTCCGCTTTCTCCAGATGAGATGGCGAAGACGGGTGGTATTCGGACGCAGCGTCGCAGCGAGTTTCCAATGGCGTCGAACAATAAGGATTGCTTCGTTCTGCGGAGTTATCAGGTGAAGCGCGACAATCCCAATTCTGATGCAACGACGCCAGTAGGGTATACGGACTGCCAGCCCGCGGCTCGGTATCAGATGAAAGTCGCCGTGGAATCGCGGTAGTTCATCTCGGGTTGTCGACCCTTTCGTCTCAGGTTCGCGATAGAGAATTCTTCGTCTCCGGGAGGCCGTCTGCGCGGCCCATTTGCCGGGTTCCCCACTAGCCGCTAGACTTAGTGGTCCGGAGTATTCCTATGCTAGTGGTCATGCAGGCGCAGGCGAGCGAAGAACAGATTCGCGCGGTCTGCCAAAAAGTTGAAGCGCTCGGATATCGAGCGCATTCCATGCCGGGCGCGCAACGCACCGCTATCGGCATCACCGGTAATCAGGGCGAGGTCGAAGCGGGCTCGCTGGAAGAAATGCCGGGAGTGCAGGAAGTTATCCGCGTAACCAAGCCCTATAAATTGGTGAGTCGCGACACGAAGCCCGACAACACGGTGATCAAGTTTAGCGGTTCGACCGCTACGATTGGGGGCAAGGATCTCGCGATTATCGCCGGTCCGTGTGGGATTGAGACGCGGGACCAGGCTTTCACCATCGCCGAGCGAGTCGCGCGCGCCGGGGCGCAGTTCTTCCGCGGAGGGGCCTACAAGCCGCGTACTTCTCCTTATTCTTTTCAGGGGTTGGGGGAAGAAGGGCTGAAGATTATGGCGGAGATCCGCGAACGCTTCGGGCTGTTGATTGTTACCGAAGCTGTGGACTATGAATCGTTGGCATTGGTTGACCAGTATGCAGACGTGATTCAGATCGGCGCTCGGAACATGCAGAATTTTTCGCTGCTCAAGCGCGCGGGGCGAGCGCGCAAGCCGGTTCTGCTGAAGCGCGGTCTCTCGGCGACGTTAGAAGAATTTCTGATGGCGGCCGAGTACATCATGAGCGAAGGGAACTACAACGTGGTGCTCTGCGAACGGGGAGTGCGTACCTTTGCCGATCACACGCGCAACACGCTGGATCTCAGCGTAGTTCCGGCTGTCCAGCGGTTGAGCCATTTGCCGATTGTCGTCGATCCCAGTCATGGGACGGGCAAACGGAATAAAGTGACGCCGCTTTCGCGGGCGGCGGTGGCGGTGGGAGCTGACGGGCTGATCGTGGAAGTGCATCATGATCCGGACCGCGCGTTGTCGGATGGGATGCAGTCGCTGTATCCGGATCAATTCGACACGCTGATGGAGCAGGTGCGACAGATTGGGGCGGTGCTGGGACGCACTGTTCCTAAGTCGGCCAAGGTCCTGGCTGAGGCCACCAGTTCCGCGGACTAAGATTTGCGCAAATTACTCTTCATTGCTGTGCTCGTCCCGCTGGTACTGGCCGCTGGCTGGTACTACTTTCACGAGCGCACGCTTCCGGGATACGGTCCGCTCTACCGCGAGTACGCTTACATTTCAAACGGGAAGAGCAACACGGTTACGGTGGTCGACCTGCGGAGTTTTCGTCCGGTGCGGACGTTGCAGGTTGGATCCGATCCTACCGGCGTTAGCGCAAATCCGAAGCGCAACGAGGTGTATGTGGTGAATACGGGCTCGTCGAACGTCAGCGTGATCGATGCCGAGTTGAATAAGGTTGTGGCTACGATTGGCGTGTACGGGCGACCGTATTTTATCGATGTTTCGCCGGATGGGCATCGGGCTTACGTTGCGAATTCGGGGTCGGACAATGTTTCGGTTCTCGATCTCGACCGCCGGGCGGTGGCTGCGACGTTGCGGGTGGGAGCGAATCCGGGTTTAGCGCGGGTTGCGCCCGACGGATCGACGGTGGTGGTTACGAATCGGGCCGACAATTCGGTTTCTATTATCGATACGGCGCGGCTGGCCGTGCGCTCGGCCATCAATATTTGTATTCATCCCGAAGACATTGTGATTCTTCCCGATTCGTCGAAGGCTTTTGTCTCTTGTTCGGGCTCGGGGCAGGTGGCGAGTATTGCGCTTAAGAACGAGAAATCGAGTGAGGCCGACAAGGGCGATCAGAACGACAAATTGCTGGCGCTGCTCGATGTTGGGCAATCTCCAGTGAGCCTGGCGCTGAAGCCGGACGGTGGGGAACTGGCGGCCTTCAACTTCGAAGCCGGGACGATCTCTGTCATTGAAACCACAGGCAACGAAGTCGCGGGGAGTTATCTGATTGGCGACAAGCCCACGCGGGGAGTGATTTCACTCGATAACTCACGCTTATACGTGTCGAATTTCGGATCGAATAATATTGCCGTCTACGATATCGACTTAGGCAAGGTGATTGCTTATCTTCCGGTGGGCACCCATCCGGATGGTCTGGCGCTCTCGCAAAATCAGAATTATTTATTGGTGCTCGACTCGGGTTCGGGGGATCTTGCTGTAATCCAAAAACGGCAGCCGAAAAAGAAATTCGAGCCCTCGGAGTATTCTCTGCTGACGATCATTCCGGTCGGCATGCAGCCAAACCAGATTGTGGTTAAGTCGTTCCGGGCAACAAAGCTGGCGGACGCGCGATAGGCGAGTGATGCCGCCGAGGCCAGGAGTTTTGAATGTTGGCCTTCGTTCGTTCCGAAGACGCCGTGTACGCAACAGTGAAGACTTGAGGAGCGAATTCTAGCCGAATAATCGGAGGCTGGCATCCAACGTAGATCGAGGTACGTTTCTGTCGCGATAAAGAAAGAAGACAACAAGATGATCGATGAAAAGATCGTAAAGCAAATACTCGAAGAGGTTTTTTGTTCTGTGGAGGACGTTGAGGCACAAAGCGCGGCCATCCTGCAATTTTTGAAGGAAAAAGGAATGGCTAACGACAAAGAATTGGCTCCTTATTTGGAACAAGCCAAGACGTCGAGCGGAGTGCGATGGGTGGCGATTCGGGCGAGGGTCGATTATTTACTCTCTTCAATCATCAATAATGAAGAGAAAGAGGCCGCCGCAAAAACGCCGAACGCAGCCTCGAGCAAGAGCGCTGCGGCAGAAGGAGCACAAGAAACATCCTCCCCGGAGGAGGATGGCGGCAAAACGGAAGTTCACACGAAACAAGGTGACGCGCAGAAGACTGATGCACAGCAGACTGACGCGCAGAACAAAGAACTGGCCGTCGACCGCGGGCCGGAGCCCCCAGCCCGGGATACGGCCGCCTAACATTGCTGATCTTCGGCAGTTGTACCAGCGTCCGGTAGCGCTCGTCGCAACGTACCCCGGATGTAGCCTCCGGGCGGGGGCGCTTATTGAGAGTTCGCGGGCATCTGACCCTGAGCCGCAGGCCCCGACAGATTTCCAATGACGTCACCGGAGACAATCATTTCCACGCGGCGATTTAGTTGGCGACCTGCTGCGGTGCTGTTGTCGGCCACGGGGTCGGCTTTGCCCATGCCGCGTGCCGCCACGCTGTTCATCCCCACGCCAGAGCTCACCAGATAATCACGGACGGATTCGGCGCGTTTGTCGGAGAGCGTCTGATTGTATTCGTCGCTGCCGACGGAATCGGTGTAGCCGTCGATTTCCAGCTTAAGATCGGGGTAAGCCAAAACGATTCCCGAGATTCGAGCGAGGCGCTCGCGCGCTTCGGGCTTGAGCGTGTACTTGTTGAAATCGAACAGAACGTCGGGCATGCTGACGATCAGTCCCTTCGCAGTGTCGCGCGTTTGGAGGACTTGATTGAGTTGCGCCAACAGCCGGGCGCGCATTTCTTCTTTCTGTCGGATGGCTTCCTGCCGCTGTTGGTCAGCCTGACTGGCGGCTTGCAGTGCAGCTTGCGTAGCGGCTTGTGCCTGCTGCTGCTGAGCTAAAGCTTCGGCTTGTTGGCGCCGAGCTTCCGCTTCGGCCTGTTCTGCTTGGGCGCGACGGCGAGCGTCTTCGTCGGCCTGGGCCTGGGCCTGGGCCGCTTGCTGCTGAGCCTGCGCGGCTTGCTGCTGAGCCTGCGCCGCGTCAGCCTCCGCTTTGGCCTGAGCTTCTTCGTGGGCGCGGCGGTCGGCGTCGATTTTGGCTTGTTGTTTGCGGCGCAGCGTCAACACGCGGGCATCCTCGGCCATTTGGGTAGCGCCGCGGGCCGCGGTACCGATCGGAGTTCGACCTTGCTTGCGCTGATAGTAGTCTTCGGCGCGCTGCAGCATGTCTTCGGCTTTCGTCAGGCTGTCGGGGGCGTACTGCTGTGCTCCTGCGGCTTTGGCGATTACGACGGCGTTGCGAGCTTCCAGGAGATCGAGGGGGACTTTGATACTCGCCTGACTGGAGGGCAATTGATCTCCGGGGATGTCGATGGTGTACTGTCCGCCTTCGAGAACGTCGAACTTCGCATCGATAGGCTCTTCGAATCCTTTTGTGCCAGAGCGAACGATATTCTCGGCGACGACTTTGTTGCTGGGGTAGGTCACAGCGTAGTAGGGCTCGGCGGTGATGATCATTCCGAAAGCCTGCAGGTCGGTCGTGACATTGATCTTGTCTTTGCCGTTTTCCCCGGGGAGGATTTCGCCCAGATTGACGGCGCGACCCTCGGGAGTAATCGCCCATAAAACGTAGGTGAGGAATTGTCCACCGAACCGATTCGCCGGTAACAGGTGGTTGAGTTCAAGCTCGATTGCGAGCCGGCCACCTTTTCCTTCAACCTTGGCGTGGCCGCCGATGTCGGGCATCAGGTCGGTGCCTCTGAAACTGACCTCGGTTGAGCCGCCGCGGTTGCGGTAATTAACCGCCTTCGTTGTCCGTTCACTCACCGTGACGCGGAAGACGGGCATGTCGTTTTGCTGGGTGTTCTGGTTCATCTCCTGAGGAGCGTTGTCCTGGCTCGCATTCGGAACCTGCGCCGGATGCTCGTTCGTTGGATACATCGGCGGAGACTGCGAAAACGATGCTCCAGACAGTCCCAATTCCAAGATGATCAAGAAAAGAGCGCTAGTTCCAAGGGTCTTCATGAGGGCAACCTCCAGCAAGAATGTTCGTGGTGCCGAGAGTCAACCGGCGTAATTTAGCGCGCAACGATTGAGCGCTGTTTTTGGCTAAGCATTCATTTTTCACGTTAGCAGTGCGCTTGCCGGCTATCAATACAGCGCATCGGGTAGAGATGCGGTGAGAATGGGCAGATCGCTTAGGGGATAGGGATGGTTAATTAACAGAAAACTTTGAGTCTAAACGTTGGCGCGAATGAAGACGGCTAGCGCATCACAAGATCGGAATATTCCGGATGACTGAGCAAATAGGCAGCGACAAAGGGGCAAACAACATCGACACGCATGTGACGCTCACGAGCCCAGTCTAGTGCAGTCTTCGCCAGAGTCGATGCGACGCCAGTTCCACGCAGCGATTGCGGTATCTCGCTGTGAAGAAGTTCAAGAATATCGCGGGCGATGGTGTACTCCAGATAAGCGACTTGGCCGTCGCGCTCGAGTTCAAAACGGCCGTTGGTGACTATTTCTGGAGCGCGGTTGTTGCTTCCGAAAAATCGCATGGCGACTGATTGGATATCCCGAGATTGAGACGAGATTCTATCCGACGCAGAAATTGCGGGCAAACTTGCGATTTTCCTGGCCATGGCGCGACCAATCTGGGCACGACCGAGAGTCGTGCCCTTTGCTGAACCCTCGACTTATTTGCCGGCGCTCACGAAGGCTCCGGTGGTCGCATTGATCACACCGATACCTTTGCGGTCATGTTCGCTGGTGCCGTAAATGACATACCAGACAGGCACGTTCCGTGTGCGGTCTTTGAGCAGAACGTAGGTGACAGGTTGCTGGGCGTCTTTCTTGATGATGCCTTCGCCGCCGTGTTGTTGCGCAATCTCGAAGGCTTTGTCGGTGTCGGTCTTCACTAACAGCGGCAAGAAGACGAGACTCGCGGCATCGGCGTTGTAGGGGCCATCACTTCCCTCGGTCGAAGTGCCGAACGGCGGAGCGTCGGAGCGTCGACTGCCGGAGCAAACGATGGTTTTCACGGCGCGACGACTGGGCGAAGCGAAGTAGCCTCTCCAGATGGTGGCTTTTCCGTTTTGGCCGGTGGCTTCGGGAGTCAACACGGCTTCTAAACGGGCAGGCTGCGCATCGGGCGCCCACTTCATGGCGAGACCGATCATGTGATTGAAGGCCTCGACACCGGTGTAAAGCACGGGTTGCTTGACCTCGGGCTGAGCGGCTGGTTGGTTGGGACTCTCTGCAGGCTTATTATCGGATGAACTACATCCCTCCATCAGGATGGTGAAACTGACAACGCTGATGAGCGCGAAGCGACATAGCTTCATAATGTGTTCCTCTGCTGTTCTTTCGAGGCGTCGTGGCCTCGAAAATCTCGGGTACTTTCTCCGTCCGCAACTAAGTGACTTAGTGCCAGCAAAACTGACGGCAACATAGTGTTCGAAGTGCCCGTTCCCGGTCAAGATGAAATCAAGGCTATGGGCCTATGTTTCCTGGACATGTCGGAGTACGGTCCTGGAGTGTATCGCAAAACGCCAGCTCGGTCTGTGATGGATGAACATGAGAGTGTTCACCGCAACGTAGCGTCTAAAGGTGAAGACAACTGGGGGAAGAGTGAAACGCCCCTCGTTATCGGCTAACCGCGCGGAAATGGTCGAGGATCGATTGGGCCTGTGTTTTCGTTACGACAGCCGACAAGGCGGCGACATCGGCTTGCTTGACGGCCTGCAGGCTGCCGAAGTGTTCTAAGAGGCGGCGCGTGGTCGATTCGCCGATTCCTGGAATCTCTCGTAACTCGGTGGCACGATCGCGGATTTGGCGGCGCTTGCGGTGAAAAGTTACGGCGAAACGATGGGCTTCGTCCCGTATCTGCTGAACGAGATGTAACACGGGAGAATGATGATCGAGAACGACGGGATCGTCTTCTTGTCCGTAGACGTAAATAATCTCTTCCCGCTTGGCGATCGCGGCGAGCGGTTGATTGATGATCTCGAGTGCTTCGAGCGCTTGGGCTGCGGCATGAAGTTGGCCGAGACCTCCGTCGATGAGGACGAGGCTGGGCATGGGCTTTTTTTCTTCGCAAAGGCGCTTGTAGCGACGCGTGACCACCTCTCTCATGGAAGCGAAATCGTCGACTCCAGTGACGGTCTTGATGATGAACTTGCGATAGTCCGACTTTTTGATCTTGCCGTCTTCCCAGACCACCATGGAGGCGACGGTCTCCGCTCCTTGAATGTGGCTGATGTCGAAGCATTCGATTCGCTTGGGACGTTCGGGAAGGCCGAGAGCGTCCTGTAGAGCTTCTTGAATGGCGCGGGCATTTGGCTTCAGGATGCGGAAACGCTGGTCATAGGATTGCTTCGCGTTGTTGCCGGCGAGATCGATGAGTTCGCGTTTGTCTCCGCGTTGCGGGACGGTGATGTGAACGCGAGAGAGCCGGCCGCCCTCGCCGGCCAGTTGCTCGCTGAGGGCTTCTTCCAGTTCTTCCCGATCTTCGAAGTCGACCGGGACGTAGATGTTGCGTGGGACGTAGGGTTGGCCGAGGTATAGCTGTTTGAGGAGGGAGGAGAAAAATTCAGCGGGCTGGAAAGATTCGGTGGACGTGCCGACGATTTGGCCCGCTATAACTTCTGTGTCGCGAGATACAGCGGCGTCGAATTGCTCGTGTTGACTGGCGGGGATACTGCTCGAACCACTCGCCGGGTCTTCTTCAGCCTGCTCGCTTGGTTCGCTGGGACGGACGAATGCGTCCGTCCCTACGTCAGGCGTGCCGAAGTCTGGCAAATCTTCCCAGAAGAATTCGCGGCGATCTAAGACTTTGCCTGCTCGCATGTGGAAGAGGTTCACGGCAAGCATCTGGCTTTCGAAGTGATATCCGAAGACGTCGGCGTCGTCGCCTTCGACGGTGGCGATGCGCTGTTTTTCCTGGAGTTGCTCTACGGTCGAGATGAGATCGCGGTAGCGGGCGGCACGCTCGAACTCCTGCGACTCTGCGGTTTCGGCCATGCGCTCGCGCAGAGACTTGATGAGGTCTGTGGGACGGCCTTCGAGGAAGAGCTTTACATCGCGCACGGCTTCTGCGTAGATCTCCGGCGTGGTTAATCCGGCGACGCAAGGGCCGAGGCAGCGCTTGATATAGAACTGGAGGCACGGGCGCGGGTGGTTCCGCGTCAGATCGACCTTGCAGGAGGGAATCATGAAGTGGCGGTGGATCAGGTCGACGATGCGATAGGCGAGATTGGCAGGGAAGTAGGGTCCGTAATAGGCGCTGCCATCTTTTCTTAGACGACGGGTTACATAGACGCGTGGGAATCGTTCGGCCAACGTCAGCTTCACGTAGGGATAAGTTTTGTCGTCGCGGAGAAGGATGTTGAAGCGCGGCTTCTTCTGCTTGATCAGGTGATTTTCGAGCGCGAGGGCTTCTTTGTTGTTGGCTACGACGATGTAGTCGACATCGACGGCCTCGCGGACTAGTGTGCCGGTCTTGGCGTCTTCCCATCGGCCTTCGTGAAAGTAAGACGAGACGCGGGAACGCAGATTTTTGGCTTTGCCGACGTAGATGACCTCGCCTTCGGCGTTCTTGTAGAGGTAGACGCCAGGGGACGTGGGGATGGAGCGGATTTTCTGGGCGAGATCCATTCAGGCGATTCGTTATTCGGCGCAACAAAGTGCAGGTCCCTCGCAACGCGAGAGATGACAATTGCTAGTTTATTTCAAATGGGATGGTCCACTTCTTAAGATAAAGGTCGAGGGCTAAAGGATTCAGGACGCGGCGAAAAGGGAGCGGTAGCCGAGCTTTAGGCGGAAGGACGGGGCGGAGCCCCGTCACCACAGAAGCCACAACGACACCAACATCTACCACGAGTGGCTACAGACTTTGTTCTAGGCGCTCCAGCCTTTTACGAATTCCACCAAACTGCGCAGGGCAATTCCGGTGGGGCCTTTGGCGATCCAGGGTTTGTTGTCTTCCATCCAGGCGGTGCCGGCGATATCGAGGTGAATCCACGGTGTGTCTTCGGAGAACTCTTTGAGGAACATGGCGGCGAAGATGGCGCCTCCGTAGCGGGCACCAGCATTGGTCATGTCGGCGATGTTTGACTTGAGCAGTTCTTTGTATTCGTCGTCGAGGGGCAGACGCCACATTTTTTCGCCAGCGAGTTTGTTGGCTTTCTCAAAGCGCTCGAACATGTCGTCGGTGCTGGCGAAGATTCCGGCGTTGACGTAACCGAGAGCGACGACGACCGCGCCGGTGAGAGTGGCGGCATCGACGAGATGCGTGCATCCGAGTTGACGGGCGTAGGCCAAACCGTCGGCTAGGATGAGGCGGCCTTCGGCGTCGGTGTTGATGATTTCGATCGACTTGCCGGACATGGCGATCTGGACGTCTCCCGGCTTTTGCGCCTTGCCGGAAGGCATGTTTTCGGTGGCCAGGATAATCGCGGTCACTTTCACTTTGGGCTTGAGCAGGGCGATGGCGCGCATTACGCCGATCATGGTGGCCGCTCCGGCCATGTCGTACTTCATCTTCTCCATGCCGTCGGCGGGCTTGATGGAGATGCCTCCAGTGTCGAAGGTCACGCCTTTGCCAACGAGACCCAGGTGCACATCTTTGGGTGCGCCTTGCGGTTCGTAGCGGAGAACGATCAGGGCGGGTGGCTCGTCCGAGCCTTGGGAGACGCCCCAGAACGCTCCCATCTTGAGCTGGCGAATCTTGTCACCGTCCATGACTTCGCATTTCAGGCCGACATCGGCGGCCATCTTCTTGGCGCGTTCGGCGAGGATCGTCGGGGTCATGCGGTTCGAGGGTTCGTTGATTAGGTCGCGGGCAAAATTTTGGGATTCGGCGACGATGCGTCCGGCTTGCAGAGCGCCTTCGAGGGCCTTGGGATCGCCGGACTTTTCGGGAATCACGATGGTGAGGGTTTCGATCTTTTCTTTGTCTTTCTCTTTCCGGTCGCTCTTGTAGTAACCGGGATCGAACTCTCCCACGAAGGCGCCTTCGATGATGGCGCGAACGGCGTCGGATGCGGCGATTCCATGCACGGGAAGAACGAGCGCAAAGTTATGGATGTTCTTGCCCTGCAGCGTGCGGACGGCGGCGCCCGCCAGTTTGCGCAATTCGGCGGCAGAGAAGGTCTTGGCTTTGCCTCCGCCTAAGAGAAGGAGACGCTTGGCTTTCAATCCGGGAGGATTGTGAAGGAGCGTGGATTCGAAGAGCTTGGCGGTGACTTCGCCGCTCGAGATGACATCCGCGGAGGCTTCGCGCACGGCTGCATCGGAGGACTCGACGACGGCGGTTGGCTGGTCTTTTTTGCCGTGATCCTTCTTGCTTTGATCTTTGTCGGCTCGATCTTTCTCGCCGTGATCGAGAGTGACTACGACGAGGCAGTCTGTTTCAAGTTCGTGGGGGGCTGAGGAGGAAAAGTTTGTCTTCATGGTTGCGTTTCATCAGTATCCACGCTGGGAGGGGAAACGTGCAACTGTGGGTAGGAAGCGAGTCGCGTCAAAACCTCTACCACAGAGGGCGCTAAGTTTCACGAAAGCAGAACCTTTTTAGTTCAGTGTTCCGGTGCCGGTTAGGGGGGCTGCTGCGGCGCCACCTCCTCCGTTATTTGTGATGTTTAGTTTTCCGTTGCGCGCGCCTGTCTTGATGGGATCGAAGGAGATGTCGAGCGAGCAACTGGCCTGGGCGGGGAGCGGGCTTCCGCAGGTGTTGTTCGAGATGGAGTAGTCCGCGGGCGTGGTGGTGAAAGCGGTCAGGTTCACGGCGGCCGCGCTGACATTGACGAGGGTGATGGTCTGTGGCGCGGTGGGTTGTCCGATGGGTTCGGAGCCGAAGGCTAGCGAGGTTGGCGAAAGCGCGAGGGAGGTTCCGGTACCGGTCAAGGCAACTTTTTGGGGATTATCGGGAGCGTTGTCGGTGAGTTGTAGAGTGCCGGTTTGGCTGTTCTTTACGGTCGGAGTGAAAGCCAGCGTCAGGGAGCAGTTGTTGCCGGCGGGGAGCTGGGTTCCGCAGGAGTTGGTTTGTACGGCGAAGTTGCCGAGGACGGTGATCTGGTCGATGTTCAGGGTTGCGGTTCCGGTGTTGGTGAGAGTTACCGATGCGGTGGAAGTCTGGCCAATCGGCGTTTTCGGGAAAGTCAGTTTGGCGGGGGATAGAACGGCGGTTGCGCCTGATCCACTACCGCAATTGGGAAAAATGAGGTTGGCGATGCGAGTGTTCCAGTTAAAGCTGCCGTTGGATTCGATGTACTCCTGGGTGTACCAGAAGGTGCAGTCGTCGACGGGATCGACGGTCATGGAGCTGTAGTCTCCCCAGCGGTTTTGGCCCTCGGTTTGGGACCCGCTTCCGCTAACGATTAATTGCTCGCCTTCCATCGCTCCCGCAGGGTCGGAGGCGACGCGCCCTGTGAAGTAGATCGATGGAAACACCGAAGTGCTGGACTCGCTATAGCCGAGGGCGATGTCGCTCGATTGGTCCATGGCGATGCTGCCCATCCAACGGGTGTTTGAATCCTGGTTGAAGGTTCCTTGCTGAAAGATCCCGGGCGTTCCGTTGGGATCGTGGATCTCATACCAGCGCACGCCAGTGCTAATCGAATGGTTGAAGGTTAGGGCCTCAACTCCATTCGGAAACTGGCGATAGGCGAGGCGATACATGGGACGGTCGCCGAGGGCGTCGAGTTTCTGGGTGGTTCCGGGTTGGACGACACAGGAACGGAAGCAGCGGGCGGTGAAGTTGGCGACCGGAAGGGTCGTGGGTCCGGTGAAGGTGGAGTTGGTGGGATTGGTGAAGTCGACATGGAACTTCCACAATTGGACGACGTTCTTGCCGAAGGTGGCGAAGAATGCGGGTTCTCCGGCGGCGGGCTGGATGGAGCCGTCCAAATCGGAGGGGAGCATCGTGGCGTAGGTGCTGGGCTGCTGAAAGCAGATGATGGACGCGGGATTGCCGAGGAGCATGGAGTTGCGGTCGAGGGCGCAGGCGTCGGGTCCGGCGAAGGAGCCGTCGTCGAAGGTGTTGAACGACATGTAGTAGGCGTCGGGCCAGACTCCGAGCTTGGGGTAATCGCCGTAATCGGTGTTGCCGAAGGAGTAGGAGTAGCGGTTGTAGGTTCCGGTGGCGTCGCTGGTGGTGGAGACGGCAACGCATTGCAGATAAGGAAGAGTGCTGATGGAGAATTGAGTGAGGATCCAGCGATTGGCGATTTTGTCGTACTGGACGATGGGGTCGCCATCGTTGTTGGTTTCGCAGCCTCCGCCGAAGCCTTGCCAGAGAGCGTTACCTTCGGTGGGTCCGGCGAGAAGAGCGCCGGTGGCTTTATCGAAGACGGCGAATTCGGCGTTGACCCATTGCACGTATTGTGTCGCGCCGACCGCTCCGTTGGTGTCGGGAGGCGAGTATTCGAGGAGAAAGCCGTATTGTCCCTGGCCGAGGCCGTTGATGTTGAGGCCGAGTTGGGCGGCTACGGGTGCGAGGGCTTTTTGCTGCAGGGCCAAATCGGGCTCCTCGTATTCGGGCGCGTTGTCAGGAGGCGCGGTGGGCAGAATCTTAAGAATACGCGGCGTAAAGCGGTGCGGGGAAGCGGGTGTCAGCGCGTCCAATTCGGCGAGCGGGGCGGAGACGTCGTGCTTGACTTCGGGGATGATTCGAAAGGAGTTGCTGTTCTGGCCGAGAGCTGGAGCCGCGAGGAGCAGCGGAGCGGCGATGGCGAGCATCGCGGCGATGCGTTTTGTGCGATTGCGTGTCATGTTCCGAATCAAGGATCGCGTCGCGGGGAGGGGGACGAATTTTGGTAGTATACCTGTTTCTTTGGTGGATTTCGCGAGCATTTGCGTGAGACAAAAGCGCGACCGAAGGGAGCATCGAGGGAGCCCGTAAGTGACAGCAAAATTCGCTTTTTGTTCGGCGAGCAAAAGGAGCAGGCGTGGTGAATTTTATCAGGGGTGGTCTGTAAGTAATAGAAAATAATGGTGGAACGGTGTGGTTTTCTGGACACAACCGTATATTTATTACCGTGTGAATTTTACATCTTCGACATGAACGGGTATTTCGAGTCGGAAAATTCACTGGCAGACGTGGAATCCCACCTAACGCCGCAAAAGGCGCGACGTTAGGATGGGGCAGCCGGAGATATGGGGGCGCTGCCCGTCAAACTATCCCTATTTTTTGGTGTCTCCCAGGGGAACGTCAGCGCCCTTCGCGGTTACGGTTAGGAAAAGTGCAAAGCGACCGAAGACCCTCTTCTGCCGCAGGTATTTGTAGGAGCAGCAGTTAAAGAAAAATAGGATGAAACAGAATGTGCTCCATCTCCATCCATGATCGGAATCTAGTTGCGGAACAAGCTGGCCAACCAACGGAAGAACGGTGAAGAATAGGACCACCAAGCAGAGTGATTGGGCACTCAGAGATTCAGCATCCCACCGCGATGTCATCAGGCCGAGGTTGGGATCAACCCTCATTGTGTAATACGAGCAAAGGAAGCTAGATTTGTTGAGCGATTTGCTCACTGTGCTCACTTTTTTTTGGGTTGTTCCTGAGATAGTCCCGGCAGTTCACTTCCGAAATGCACGCGGAACCTGCGGTTAAGGTCGTTAATGTCCTCAAGCCCCAGAAAGTTTCTTAGTTTCTCCGCTGATAAAGGGTCAATCCACTCGGCAGGCTTTTGGATGAGTTGGTAGGAAATTGGCTTCAGAAGAATACCTATGATGTTCGCGATACCGAAAAAAAGGAGGGAAATGAGCGCGGCACCTCCCGCGCTTGCATCTTTGGGAAATAGGCCTTGAATCGAAAGAGACCAATTGCAGGTATTAATTATCTTAAGGTACCAAGCCAACGCTAGGACCAGAGTGGCGCCAGGAAAGATATGGCCTATTACGTCGTAGAAGAAAAGCGGGATGGCGCCGCCAATCTTTTCTGTCGATGGTGTTTCATCACTCACAATCGATTCCTCGCGCACCGAATTGTATCTTAGACAGGGTTATTCGGGGACCTGTCTCCAAGTTCTCAGGAAGGGGCAGCCGCGGGATTATTCCAGGGGGGAATTGGGGTGTCCGCGGCGGGCGCCCGGTTTCGGGGCGGGATGGCGAATCTGATTGCGGATGACAACACAAGGTCCCTCCACTCCACAGATCATCGCCTTCGCGATGATCTGTTCCGGTCGGGATGACAGGGTGGGGAGAGGCCAACTTCGGTTGCGATGGAGAAGTGAAAGCCGGTCCTTCGCTTCGCTCCGCGGGACGGGCGAATGCGTCCGGCCCTACGCTAGCGCATCAGGCTTGTTTTCGGGCGCGGGAGACGGCGTCACGGGCTTCTTTGTCGGCGGTGCGGCGGCGCTCGGTTTCGCGTTTGTCCCAGAGCTGTTTGCCTTTGGCCAAAGCGAGTTCGACTTTGATTTTTCCGTTTTTGAAGTACATACGGGTGGGGATTAGGGTGAGGCCTTTTTGTTGAGTTTTGCCGATGAGCTTGCGGATTTCTTCTTTGTGAATCAGCAATTTTCTGGTGCGCAGGGCGGCGTGGTTGGCGGAGTTGCCGTGGTCGTAGGGTCCGATGTGGCAGTTGAGGAGCCAGAGCTCTCCGTCTTTGATGAGGCCGTAGGCGTCTTTGAGGTTGGTGGATCCGGCACGGACGGATTTGACCTCGGTTCCGGCGAGAACGACTCCTGCTTCGAATTTTTCTAGCAAGAAGTAGTTGTGGCTTGCGTTCCTGTTTACAGCGGCGTCTTTTTCTCCCGAGGCGGTGGGCTGTCTGCGCGGATTCTTCTCGCGGTTGGGCTGGGTCTGGTGAGTGGTCTGCTTGGCCATGGCTCGAGGAACCTAGGATGAAAGTAACACAAGGTCTCAGGAGCAGGTCTTAGTTGTCATCTCTCCGGTCTCAGGAATCGCGAGGGCAACGAAACGGGATGGGTCACAAGTTTTTGGTAAGACCTTCGTGCGGAGAGTAGAGACTTGGATTCGTGTTCTTTGGGTCAGGTACTAATGAGTGTAAACACCGATGTACCAAGCACATGGGGAGGCTACCGATGCGATGCTATAATCCGAGTTTCCGGTACTTTTTTGCGCGTAGCCGCCGCTCGGATGCCAGTTTCGAAGGGTTCTGTGGCGGTTCGGTTGGTGGTGGTGGTGTGAATTTTGTGAGGACTGCTTTGAGGACTGCTTTGATGAGAAGCCTGATCCGTCCGGCTCTGTTCGGATTGCTGATGTTACTTGGCCTGCAAGTTCCAGTTATTGCCAAGAAAGTGGACTCCGCGAAAGTACTTTATGACAAGGGCGCGGATGCCGAGGCGCGGCAGAACTACGAACTGGCCTTCGACTGCTTTAAACAGGCCTTCAACCTGAAGCCGAAAGACTTGCGCTACCGTACGGCCTACGAGCGAACGCGGTTCTATGCGGCGGCGGCGGAAGTGCATCGCGGGCAGTTACTGCGCGATGCGGGGAAACTGGATGAGGCGCTGGCGCAATTCCAGAAGGCGCTGGAGACGGACCCTTCGTCGTTCATTGCGCAGCAGGAGTTAAAGCGCACGGAGCAGATGATCAAGGAAGCTTCGGGTGCGCAGCCGCAGGCGGCAGTGCCCCAGACCAATTCCTTGCGGAAACGGCTGGAATCGGCGCAGGGGCCGGTGGAACTGGCTCCGATTTCGAATGTGCCGATCACGCTGAAGGTGACGGAAAAATCCAATGTAATTTACGAGACGGTGGGAAAGCTGGCGGGGATTAACGTGCTGTTCGATCCGGATTACACGCCGCGGCAGGTGCGGATCGAATTGAATGGCGTGACGCTGGAAGACGCGCTGGAGATTATTTCGGTTGAGACGAAGACTTTCTGGCGTCCGGTGACGCCGAACACGATTTTTATCGCGCAGGACAATCCCGCGAAACGGAAAGAGCTGGAACAAAACGTCATCAAAACTTTTTATCTTTCGAATCTTTCCCAGCCGACCGAGTTGCAGGACGTGGTGAACGCGATGCGAACGATTCTGGAAGTGAGCCGTATTCAGCAGTTGCCTTCGCAGGGAGCGATTGTGGTGCGCGGCACTCCCGACCAGGTGGCGCTGGCGCAGAAGCTGGTGGATGATCTGGATAAGGCGAAACCGGAGGTGCTGATCGAAGTGGCGGTGATGCAGGTGAGCCACGACAAGATGCACACTCTGGGCATCAGTCCGCCGACGAATCTTTCAGTGCAACTGCAAAACAATCTGAACACGACGTCGTCCTCTTCGAGCAGTTCGACTACGACGTCGACCTCGAGTTCCTCGACCGGACTGAGCCTGAACCAGATAGCGAATTTGAATGCGACGGACTTTCAGGTGACGATTCCGTCGGCATCGGCGTCGGCGTTGTTGAGCGATACGGATACGAAGATCATTCAAAATCCGCAGATACGGGCGTTGGACGGGCAGAAGGCGACGTTGAAGATTGGCGATCGCGTGCCGGTGGCGACGGGATCGTTCCAGCCGGGTATCGGCGGAGTGGGTATTAATCCTCTGGTGAACACGCAGTTTCAATATCTGGATGTGGGCGTGAACATCGACATTACGCCGCGGGTGCATTCGGGGCGCGAAGTGTCGTTGAAGATGTCGCTGGATGTTTCGGCGGTGACTTCGTACGTCAGCATCGGCGGCATCAGCCAGCCAGTGATCGGGCAGCGGAAGATTGAGCATGAAATTCGGCTGAAAGATGGGGAAGTGAATCTGTTGGGCGGAATCATGGAAGACCAGGCGACGAAGTCGTTGACGGGCATTCCGGGGCTGGCGCAGATTCCGATTCTGAAGTATCTGTTTGGGCAGACGAACACGGACCATTCCACGAATGAAATCGTGTTTGTCATCATTCCGCATATTCTGCGCGGGCCTGAGGGCTCGCATGGCAGCGCGGATATGATCGATGTGGGCACGGCCAATGCGCTACAGCTGAGATTAATCAACAGCAAGCCTCTGGTGCCAGCGACGGTTTCTTCACCGGCGACGCAAGGTGTGCCGGCGGCGCCGCAGATGCCGGGGCCGCAGAGTTCGGTGCAAAATCCGGGACAGCCGGGCATGATTCAGCAAGGTGCGCCGGCACAAATGGCGCAGGCTGTGCCGGGCGGCACGGCTGGCACTTTCCTGTTTGATCCTCCGACATTGACTCCGGCGAAGGGGTCGACTTTTACGGTGAACGTGATGCTGTCGGGCGGGCAGAATGTGTATTCGGTCCCTCTCGAGCTGAATTACGATCCGAATCAATTGCAGGTGGTCAATGTTTCGAATGGGGGCTTCCTGTCGCAGGATGGGCAGGCGGTCGCGTTGGTGCATCGCGACGACACGACGGCTGGGAAGTTGCAGGTAACGGCGACGCGGCCTCCGGGAGCGGGTGGCGTTTCGGGACAGGGTGCGGTGGTGACGCTGACGTTTATGGCGAAAGGGCCGGGGCAATCGGCGTTGACGATTACGCGGGGCGGAGCGAGGGATCCGGCGATGCAGCCGATTGCGATGAATGGGGCGCAGGCGGCGATTACGATTCAGTGAGGTAGCTTTCAGCCGTCAGCCGTCAGCCATCAGCCATCAGGTAAAACTCTTGGGGGCGAGGATTTGGCGGAAACTGACAACTTAGTGAGAAGTGTCATCTAAAGAAGTAAGTGTCATCAGAAAGTGAGTATCGTCTAAGAAACTGAAACTATGAGGGGTTTGTTTTCAAGGCGGGGAGTGGCTACGGGGCGGAGTGGCTTGCAGCGTGGGTTTACGCTGATTGAGTTGATTGTGGCTACGGCGATATTGGCGATTCTGGTGGGGGCGGCGATTCCGCTGGAAAAGAATGCCATCAAGCGCGAGCGGGAGCACGAGTTGCGGTATGACTTGTGGATGCTGCGGGACGCGATTGATCGATATAAGGATGCGGCGGATCGGGGCGCGTTTCAGTTAAAGGTGGATAGCCAGGGGTATCCGCCGGATCTGGATACGCTGGTGACGGGGGTGGATGTGGCGGGGAAGAAGCTGAAATTTCTGCGGAAGATTCCGACGGATCCGATGACGAAGCAGGATTGGGGAATGCGTTCGATGCAGGATGATAAGGACGCGGATTCGTGGGGCGGGCAGAATGTTTTCGATGTTTATACGAAATCGGATGGGGTTGCTTTGGACGGGACAAAGTACAAGGACTGGTAGATGAGAGTCAAGTGGAAAGGGCCGGGTTCGAAGTTGCGCAGTGGAGGAGTGAGGAGACGCAGAAAGCGCAGTCAGGGATTCACGCTGATCGAGATGGTGGTGGTGATCAGCATGATTTTGATCCTGCTGGCGATAGCGCTGCCGATGTACTCCTCGGCGATTCAGCGCAGCCGGGAAGCGCGGCTGCATCAGGACTTGACGACGCTGAATAAGGCCATCCAGGAATATTCTCTCGACAAGAAAAAGGCGCCGCAGTCACTGGCAGATCTGGTGCCGGGGTATGTGAAGTTTATTCCGGATGACATTACGGGAAGTGCTGAGAGCTGGGTGACGGAGCAGGAAGATTCCGAGGATGCGTGGGATCCGAATGAGTTGGGGATCAAGAGTGTACACAGCGGTTCGGACGCAACCTCAATCGATGGCGGAGTTCCTTATTCCAGTTGGACGCACTAGGGCAGGATGACGAACAGATTGACAGGTCGAAATTCTCTGCGCGGCAAGGTTCCGGGCAATCATCATCTGGACGACAATCTTCTAGAAGGCATGCGGAAGCGGAAAAAGAGCCGCGGCTTCACGCTGGTCGAGATGATGGTGGCAATTACCGTGATCTTGATTTTGACGGGAATGGCGTTGCCCATCTACAGCCATACCATGGCGCGCAAGAAGGAAGAGAACCTGCGACGGAATCTGGAAACGCTCAACCAGATGATTTATCAGTACACGCAAGACCGGCAGAAACCTCCGCAGGCTCTGGGCGATCTGGTGACGGCGAAATATCTGACGGAGATTCCCGAGGACATCACAGGCAGCGTGGATACGTGGGTTCCGGAGGAGAGCGACGGGACGATCATGACGCTCGATCAGAAAGATACGGGCGGGATGATTGGGGTGCATAGCGGGTCGGACAAAGTGGGCAGCGACGGGAAGGCTTACTCGACGTGGTAGAAGGGCAGTTGTCAGTTCTCAGTTGTCAGCTCTCAGTAAAAGCTTAAGGTTCCGGGGGGCGGGTGGATTCTCTTGATCGGTTGCAGCCATTGGCGCTGCTGGTGATGCGGGTTGTGCTGGGCGCGATCATGATCGCGCATGGGTATCACAAGGTATTTGGCGGGTTTCATCACCATATGGAGATGGTGGGATCGCTGGGGATTCCGCGATGGCTGGCCTATTTGTCGGCAGGAACGGAATTTTTTGGAGGGATCGGGATCGTGCTGGGATTGTTTACGCGATTGTTTTCGCTCGCCTTTTTTATCGAGATGGGGATTGCGATCTGGAAGGTCCATTTCAAGAATGGGCTGATGGGGAACGGGGGATATGAGTTTCCGCTGGCGTTGGCGGCGATGGCGTTTGGACTGATGTGCTTTGGCGGGGGACCGTGGGGCTTTAATTTTGGCGTGGGCGGGCGAGGGTCGAGCAAGCCGCGGCGCGGGTAACCCCAACGTCAAAGGCTTTGCCACAAAGGACACTAAAGGACACTAAGGAAGCGACGATCGCCAAGTTGCCTCAATTCTAGCGGCAAGAATTTTTCTGTTTCTTTCGACGCGGTTGACGAAGAATGGTTGAGGGAGGGGAGCAGGCGTCGGAACTCCCGTGTCCCAACGCCTGCTGATGGTGCAGAAATCAGAGGCACATCAGAAGGATTCCAGAGTAGAGCAAGAGGTCGCTCGGGCGAATACCCTGCGAATTGTATTTCTCGCGACAAAAATACCCTACATCTCAAGCGGTGACTGGCGGTCTTGCTTAGGGCGAGCGCCGTATGGAAGCGCGGATCGTCTTCGGATAAATCTGGGTTGAATCAATCTGGAAGTGAAGGGGATTCGAGGTGGGTATGAACCGACACATCGTGTTGTGGGTCGCGCTGGGGTTGTTTGGGATGCCTGTGGTGGGAGCGGCGCAGGATCTGGCTGGGCGGAGTCTTCCGGCGTCTTCGGAGATTTTGGGTTCGGACCTGATCGCGTGGTCGGAGCAACAGAGACCGCAGCCGTTGCCTCCGGCGACTGCGCTCGATTCACAGAGAGAGAATCCTTCGGCAGTGGCGAACGCGCAAAGCTTTCGGGGCAGGATTATTCGTGACCAAAGTCGAGCGGTCGTCCTGCAGATTTCTGAGCATCGCGTTTATCGACTGGATAATCAGGGTGCGGCTGGATTGTCGGAAGGGAAGAGAGTCGTGGTGATGGGTAAGGTGGTGGGCGGTGATGGATTGCATGTCGTGTCGATCCAGTAAAGTTTGCTGCGGCACAAGAAATCGCTTGAAATGCGAAACAACACCTCAGCGCCTAAAGGCGCGGTCAAGACGCAGCAGTCTATTCGCAGCGCTTGAAGCGCTGCGCCACCCAAAAGCGAGTTTCCCTCAAAAAACAAGTTGCCTCAAACAAGTGGCCTCTCAAAACACCAAGTTGCCTCTCAAAACACCATGTTGCCTCTCAAAACACCATGTTGCCTGTAAAAACACCAAGTTGCCTCTCAAAACACCATGTTGCTTCTCAAAACACCATGTTGCCTGTAAAAACACGTTCCTCTAAAACACGTTGAAGAGTGCGCTACAAAAACAAGTCGAAGCGTCTGCGGGGCGAAAAGCAGCCAGGAGAAGCGCATCCGTACGGAGGTCATTTCGTCGATGTGACGAAATTTCTTGTTGCTGAAATTTGCGCTGAAGGCCATGACCGAAACCGGGTCGGCTTGAAAGAGGTAGCGGGCGGCGTTGATGCAGTAGGTTGCCGAGGCAAGCGCGGTGCGGTTAGCTTCGATGCGGGTTGGCATCGGAATGGCGAGAGAGCATGCGAAATTGTTCGCGCAGGCGACGCCATAGAGTTTCGCGCAGGCTCCAGATGGAGAGCGCGGTTACGAAATAAGCAAGAGTGGCGAGCGGCAAGACGACGGCGAGGGAGAGATGGGGAAGGCCTTTCCATACGATGAGGGCGAAGACGGCGAGGCCGATGGTGCCCATGGAGGCGCCGGCGGCATCGACGCCCGCGGCTTCTCGTCCTCGCAGGACGCCTCCGCCTTTTTGCGCGCTGTTGCGGTCTTGCCCTTGTTTTTTTTCTTGTTGGTTCCTGGCGAGGAGGGTAGCGGTGGCGGGGAGGATGGCGGGGAAGGCTAGGAAAAGGCCGCCGATGCTGGGGCCGTAGCGCTTGGCGATGACTCCAGCGAGGGCGGTGACGATGCCGCCAAACAGAAAGCGGATGAGGTATTCATACCAGTGCGATTGTCCCAATCCGGAGGGATCGATTTTAATCTTGGTGGCGAGGCTCATAGGACGGTGCCGAGAAGCGCGTAGCAAAGGGCAAAAGCAGAAGCGAACCATAACAGGAGTGAGACGCTGGTTACGGGCAGGACGGGCCACTTCCAACGAATGAGGATGCGGCTGACGGCAAACGCATAAGCGAAGAATGAGAGAGCGCCCAAAACCATGGATCGAGCTTCGAGGCTGACGTAAGTCTTGCCATGGGCCGCGGCGGTGAGAGGAATGGTGGCGAGGGCTACGGATGGGGCGGCGGAGATGAGGCCAGCGAAGCTTTTCGGCTTCAACACCTCGCCGAGCAAGCAAAAGGCGGAGACGACGGTGCCACCCACTAGTATTCGAATCACAAGGTCTGTCGTGATTGGCTCCTTTATCCAGCGGACGATTTTACGTGCGATGGCGGATTGACGGAAGGGTTAGTTGCGCGGGAGTGAGGCAGGGATGGACTGGCTGGCACAAATTGAAGTGGGCGAACTTTTTGGGGGATGGGTTGGGGTCCCGGGGAAGTCAACAGAGGGGCTGGCGCGGGGGATGGAGAATGATGTTTACTAGACGATAAATCCGGTAAATACCTGATGGCGGGGGCGAGGGGCTTTATGCAGTATAAGGAGTCACGCAAACATTCAAAGCCTGGTGGAACTATGCTTACCAGTTCTGTGCCTACCGACTGCAGCAGGGTTAGTTGGAAAGATCTCTACACTGCAGCGTTGTTTGAGACGGACAAGTCGAAGGTGGCGGGCAAGATTGTGGAAGCGCAGTCGGCTATCGTAACGCGAAGGCGAGAGTTGATGAAGGGCGGCGGGGACCTACGGGAACGGCAGGGTCTGGATACGGCGCTGCTTTCGCTGCAAGCACTGGCGAATTGCCTGGAGTTGAGGCCAAGGTTTATGCCGGCGGTTCGGACCGCGAGTCTCGATGCGGAGAAAGCGCAGGCTAAGGGGATGCGAGCGGGAGTGCGGGCGGCGTAGGTTTTGCGGCAGTGGTTTGTGCAGGTCTTGAAGTTCTCTCCTGATTAAAACAATAAGAGGAAGTGCAATTTTCGGGCAGAGTCCTGCTGCTTGTGCCGACGCAGGCGGGCGGGAATGCCCGCCCCAAACTATTTTGTTCCTCACAATTTTATTGCTACGCTTGCGGCTTTTTCTCTTCGGTAAGTTTGATCGAGAAGCTTCTTGTGAATGGGAGGGTGGCGGAGCGGAGACTATTGCAGATTGAGATTCAAGTCGCCGTGCTTATCGAAAGTTACTTGAAGCAGGGTGTCTTGCTTGCTGGAGAATTCGCCGGCGACGGTGGCGGACTGATCGTATCCGACGGTGTCGGAGGTGACTTGGACGCGCAGGTGATGATTTCCCGCGGATAGTTGGATGGCGTGCAGTTCATGGCCCTGGACGTGGTGGAAGACGACAAGATGCTTCTTGTCGGTGCCTTCGAGTTGATGCGTGTAAGCCAGGTGGTCATCAACCCAAACGGAGATTTTCGCTTCGGAGAATTTATGATCGACCTCAATTTCAAGCATTGCCGGAGAAGATGCCAAGGACACCGCGGCGGGAACGGGGGAACGATTGAGGCTGACGGCGGCCTCGAGGGGAGCGATCTTTCCAGGAGGGATGACGGGCTTGGAAGTTTTTTTGGGGGTGGGGGGCTTGGGCAGTGCGTGAGTTTGAGCGGTTTCAGGCGTCGCGGAATCCCCGGCGGGGGCTGGCGTGATAGAGGTGGCGACGATGGAATCGATGACTTGAGCGGCGGTCGGTCGAACGTGTGCGGGGATCGCTTGCGGCGGGGGTAGAGGCGTGCTGGCCCGCTGCCGTGTAGCGCCGGGCCCGAAGGAAACGACCCAAAGTCCATAGGCGAAGACGGCAATCAGCAAAAATACGCCGACAGTAACGGTCTTGCGGGTCAACTCGCGCATTTGACGGAAACGTTCGGTTACGCTGGATAGCGTGCGAGCTGACTCCGGACTCAGTGGTTTCGCGGCGGAGGGACGCGGGCCGGCGGATCTGGTGCGGGCGGATTTTTCTTTGGCAGCTTGACCGGCGACGGCGCCGATGGGCGGGCCGGGCGCTTTGGCCTTACTCCAGGGTTCCAGTCCGTCGCGCAAGGCCTGAATGTCGAAGACGATTTCCATGCCGCGCTTGTAGCGTTGCGCGGGGTCTTTAGCCATGGCGCGGGTGATGATGTAGTCGAGACCTTGCGGAAGTGCGGCTTCGAGAACGGTGGCTGGTACGGGATCGCGGTTCACTACTTTGTAGGAGATAGTGATGGCGCTGTTGCCCTGAAAGGGGCGATGTCCGGTCAAAATCGTATACAGGATGACACCGAGCGAGAACAAGTCGGACCGGCCGTCGACGGGATCGCCATTGACTTGTTCGGGTGACATGTAGGCGGGAGTGCCCAGGGCGCGTCCAGCGAGAGTGGTGTTGCCGAAGTTGAGTTTGGCTACGCCGAAGTCGGCAATTTTTGCCTTGCCCTCGGGAGTGAGGAGAACGTTGGCGGGTTTGAGGTCGCGATGGACGACACCTTGGCCGTGGGCGCAATCCAAAGCTTCGGCCAATTCGAGAGCCAGTTGGAGGGCGGTGTCGACGGGTAGTTTGTGATCGGTGCGCGCCTGGAGAAGTTTGTCGAGCGAATGGCCGCCGACGTACTCCATCACGATGTAGGGGGCGCGAGTTTCGGGTTCCTCGCCGACGTCGAAAATGGTAACGATGCCGGGATGGGAGAGGCGTCCGGCGGCTTCTGCTTCGCGAAAGAAACGTTCGCGAAATTCAAGTTCTTCTTCAGGGGACTGGCCAGCGAGCGAGACGGTTTTGACCGCGACGACGCGATTGATCTTGGGATCGCGCGCTTTGTAGACGATACCCATGGCTCCTCTCCCAAGCTCGGAGAGGATCTCGTACCGCCCAAAACGGTCGCTCCTGCGATCATTCATAGAGGCAAGTGAAATCTGGTGTTACGGCGCGGGGTTTGCTGCGTTTCCGTACTATTGTGACGCCAACTCGGGAGAGCACCAAGTTACCTCCGTGTGTCGCGGTTTTGGCGAGTTGCGGCTCCTTGCGAGGGGTAGTTTGGCGAGGGCGGAAACTTAATGGACCAGGATCCTGGAACGCGTGCTCCTTCCAAAGCGCAGGTGTCAGAGTTTTTTCGCGTCCTCCTAGGGCAATCCACTGATGGGATTGATTCTTTCGAAAGGGCACACTCGGCGGAGTGATGGATTCCGTGAGCGAGCGGTGGAGCGCCGTGAAGGGGATCGGAAACTGAGTGGAGGAGGCATCTATGAGAACAGCCAGGATAAGAGCAGCCAGGATTAGTTTTTTATCAATTTTCCTACTATGCGGAAGTTGGGTTTTGGCGCAGAGTGGAGGCGCTGGCGGAGCGGGGACGGGCACGGGTGCGGGTGCTGGTACGGGTCAAACGCCGGGAATGTCGAATCCATCGGGAAGCCAATCGACGCCGGGAACTTCACCTTCGACGAACCCGACGCCGTCTACGGTGCCGGGCTCGAATTCGCCAAATCAGCCGACACCGGGAAATACAACGAAGCCGTCTACGATGGAGCCGAAGACGACGCCGGGGACTTCGCCGAGTGGGTCGCCTTGCGGATCGATGCCGGGTACGCCGGGCGCGCCAAGCGGATCAGCGACGAATCCGGGCACGCCGGAAACGGGATCGTCAGCGAGTGACGGAAGGTCGAGCGGGTCGTCAACGGGTTCTTCGGGGCCGGGGACTGCTAATTCGAATACCGGTGCTGGAGCGGGCACGCCTTGCCCGCCGACGAGCAGCGGATCACCGAAATAAATTTCTGGGGGTTGTGGGTTTCCCCAGTTCAAGCGGACCCGATTCTCTCCCGGGTCCGCTTTTTTGCGAGCTGGATTCGCGATCGGTTATTGGTAAGTGAAGGTGAGTTGGTCGAGGTATATGGAGTAGGGTGATTGCACGCTGTTTCCATCCATCTGGTAATTGGCGGTGATACCGTACCACCCGGGGTAGGAAGCGGGGTTGTGATAGATGTTGAGGTTGTTGGTGACCCCGTTTAGCGTAATCGACTTATAGAGCAGTTGATTGTTGGAGGTGCGCTGGACTTGCAGGGTCAAGTGGTTCCACGCTTTGTTGTTGGGAAAGCAGGCAACGCCGGTCGGAATCCAGTGGGCGCTGACGGGATCCCAAATGTCCCATTCGTTGCCGCCGGCGATGCGGCATTCATGGCCCCAAACGAAGCCCATGCCATCGAAAAACTGGTTGAGGTCGAACTCCAGCGCCTGCGATGCGCCGAGATTGCTTCCGTAGAAAAATACGTCGTAGCTGAAGTTGTGGACGGATGGGACGAGGGAGTGATCCTGGTCGAGCAGGCCTTGGGAAGATCCGTCGCCGATGAGATGATTGTTGAAAAGGACGTCCCAGTAGGGACCGGTTCCGCCGATGTTGAATTGGGTGGCCGAGCCTGACAAGGAGGGATTTTGGATGCCTTGTTGCATGCTAAAGGTGATTTGCGGACCGCAGGGATTACAGTCGATGAAATCGGGCGGTCCCTGGCCGGCCATTCCCCAACCGTTATCGGCCTGGAGGTTCGAGAAGGCGTTACCGACGATGATCGTGACCGGGGAGGTAGTGGCTCCGCCGCAGTTGTCCCACTCCTGCACAACGGCGTTATAGGTTCCGGGAGACAACTTCAGGTTGGTGTTCAAGCTCGAACCGCCGGTCGTGTACGCCAGTTGGTAGGGGGCGGTATAAATACCCATGGAATTGATGCCCTTGGAGCAGGAGGTGGTGGCGGTTGCGACAAAGTTGACGGGCGAAGCTAGAGTGCTGTTCGTGGGAGGCCAAGCGACATGAACTCCGGATTGATTGCTCACGGTAATGGTCACGGCTCCTGTCGCGGATCCGCCGCAATTATCCCAGGCCACGACGACAGTGTTGTAAGTTCCGGGATTGAGGTTCAAAGCGGTACTAAGTTGGCTTCCGTTGGACACGTAGGCGAGGACGCCCGGGGCGGTGTAGATTCCCATGGAGCCGACGCCCTTCGAACAGGAGGTGCTGCCAGACGCCTGGAAATTAACGGGGCCCTGAAGGGTTCCGCCGGTAGGGCTCGATATGGTGACGCCAGCAAAGGCGGCTGGCACAGAGATCGCGAAGAGGCTCGCTAGAATGAGGGCAAATTTCGACATACTAAGACTTCTCCCAAGAACTATTTCGATTTGCGGTGCGGAACCGATTGCAGGCTGGCTGATGACTGCCTAATCAAGTTTCCTGAAGAAGTGGCGTCGTACCCGAGCACTTTTCTCGGATTGATTCGTTCCCTAAGCCCGGTGAATCCGGATTCGGGAAGGCCGTTGGGAATCAATCCGAATTTTGCCGAGCATACCAGAAACACTGTATTCCAACAAAACGAAAATCGTGTGTTTTCATAGTCGGAAGTACATGAACGAGGTAAAGCCAGCGGGGTGAAAGCTACAGGGGGCACTGTAGTTAAACTTAGGTAATTCGTTCCTCGTCGAAGCTGTTTTTTGAGGGGTCTCGACGGGGGAGACGGCGCTGGAACGACAGGGTGGATACCGACTTGGCCGGGGCGCGGTGACGGGGCAGAGATGGCGAGAATCGTGGTCTGGTTTGGTGGGACGGAAATCGCGGGAGTTGGGAGTTTTTCTGCGAGGCGGGGATGCGCGTCCCGGGTGCTTCTCAGGAAAAGAGATTCTGCTGCATGTATTTCTTGCTATCGAATTTCTTGCCGGTGCTGGCTCCCGACATATAGCGGATCAGGCCGAAGATGGGACGCTCAAACCAGGGGCGGTCGTACTTTCCGACGATGGACCAGGCGATTCCGGCGTATCCATTGGGATCGCGGCCGTCGAGTTCATATTTGTCGTTGAGCCAGACGGCGATGTCATAGGCCTGCGCGGGCGATGGACTCCATTCGAGAATTTTCTTGGCCCAGTACATGCGGAGATAGTTGTGCATCCAGCCAGTGGTGACCATTTGCAGTTGCGCGGCGTTCCAGAGGGGGTCATGAGTCTCAGCATGCTCCAGTTGGGACGCGCTGTATAAGACGGGACGATCGTCTTTGGCGTGCGCGGATAAGGTGCGGTGGGCCCAGGGTTCACCGCATTCGAAGTTGTCGTAATTGGGGTTGAAGCGGACAAGATTGACGGCGAGTTCGCGCCAGGTGATGAGCTGATCGAGAAATCGTTCCTTGTCGGCCTTGGGAGCCTCGGTTTTTTGCACGGCCAAGGCAATCGTGAGAGGACTGATGTGCCCGAAATGTAAATAGGGAGAGAGATGGCTGGTGGAGTTCTGTTCGGGCTTGTTGCGCAGCGTGCCATAGTCGGGCAGGCCGCGTTTAAGGAATTCTTTGAGCAGACGGAGGGCTTCGTTGGTTCCACCGCGGAAGGCGGAAACGGGACCGACTGAGGTATCGATGGGCCAAGCTTGGGTGATATCGAAATCCGAAGCGAGCGAGAGCAGACCGGCGGGCTTCGTCCAGGGAAGCTTGGCTTTGGTGTTTTTGGAACGGACCAGGAAGCGAGGCAGTTGAGCTTGCAGGCGGGGACGAATAATGTGCGCGGCGTATTGCTCTTTTTCCAACAACACAGAGGGGACGATCACGTCGGCGTCGACGGTCCAGAGCGGGACATTGAGCTTCTGGGAAGCGGCGCGGCGCCAGGCCTCGGGTTCGCGCATGGGATTCTCATCGCCGACGACGAGCGCGGCTTTCACTTCGGCGCAGAACTTGATGAGGCTGTGCTCGGGGAAGCGGCGCAACACAAAAGCGATGTTGCGTCCGGCGAGCGAGGCGGCGATGTCGGGAATGCCATCGGCGAGAAAACGATAATGGCGGAGGTTGGCGTGAGGGTAAAAGGGAACGGGCGCCAAGAAGACGACTACCGGTTTTTGCAAGGCGTTCGCGGCTTCGACAGCGACGTCGAGGGCGGGATTGTCGAGTCCCCGTTGCGCGCGCTGCATCCAGTAGACAACGCAATTGCCTTCGGGGTTGGGTACGCCGGGACGCCGGACAGTGACGCGGGGATCGTCGATCAGTGGTTGCAGAGAGTCCATGATTTAGCTCAGAGTGATCTTACAACCCTTGATGGAGCAGGAGTTCGGATAGGTTGCTGCCGCTGGCAGAAAGTGTTGGGATCATGCAATATGGATGAACAAAAGTTGACTGGGAAGGAAACCTTTTCTCGGCGTCTTGCCGCACTGAGTTGTTTGTTTTTTGCGGTTCCACAACAGGTTGGAAAACAGCAGGCCCATGCGGGCTGGGAGAATATTTCATGAAGATTTTCAAGACGATTACGATTTGCGCGATTTTCCTGTCGTTCACGATGGCCGCTTTCGCCGGCTCGGCGCCCGCGGTGGGGAGCGCGGCTCCGGAGTTTACGCTGAAGTCGCAAGAGGGCACGCCGGTCAGCCTGAAGGACTTCCACGGCAAGTGGGTGGTGTTGTATTTCTATCCCAAAGATTTCACCAGCGGCTGCACGATCGAGGCGCACAATTTTCAGCGCGACCAACCGATGTACCTGCAGAAAAATGCGGTGGTGCTGGGAGTGAGCGTGGATAGCACCGATTCGCACAAGCAGTTCTGCGCCAAGGAAGGGCTGAACTTCAAGCTGCTGGCCGACACGGATTACAAAGTGTCGACCGAATATGACTCTTTGATGACGTACAACGGGGCGAAGATGGCGGCGCGGCACACTTTCATCATTAATCCTGAGGGAAAGATTGTGAAGGCGTTCACGGAGGTGAATCCGAATCAGCACAGTGCGGAAGTGTTGGCGGCGCTGGGAGAAATGCAGAAGTAGGAGCTGATGCGGGGGCGTCTGGTCGACGCCCCGCGGGCGGCTGAACAGATTGCTGGAAAACTAGTCGAACTCTGGCGTCGCGCCTCAGCGGCTAAAGCCGGCACTCAAACAAGGCATTTATCGCAGCGGTAAACCGCTGCGCCACCCAAAAGCGAGACCTAAAGCGAGAACCAAAAGCGAGACCTAAAGCGAGAACCAAAAGCGAGACTAAAAGCGAGTACTAAAAGCGAGAACCAAAAGCGAGACCGAAATCGCGACTAAAAGCGAGTACTAAAAGCGAGACCAAAAGCGATTTTTCCGGCAATCTTTAGAGCCGCTTTTGATTTGGTTACAGTTACGGGCGCAGCTGAAGCTGCGCCCTTTCAAGTCGGCTCCCCTTGGGTATAATTTTTTCAAAACAGTGCGCTTGAGTCAGCGCGCTTTCGAAAACACGTCCCTAGGAAAGAAATCAAAATCAGACTAGCGGTCGGCTGGGGTTAGTGGGGAGAGCGTGTGGGTGGGAGAAATTCTTTCTCCGTGGGCTACGCCCTTCGCGTCGATGCGAACCCGCACATGAACTGTCCGTCCCGGACTGAGAACGATGTGGCGATGGTTTGCGAAGGCGGTCGCGATGTCGAGGGATATACTGCGTCCGCTGCGCAGTGCGAGGTGCAGTTGATCGCCATCGAGGCGACAGACGGTGCCGCTGAATTGGTGCGAGGGATTTCCCGAACTGGATGTTGAGAGGGGAATCGCGGCTGCGACAGCTTCTTCCGGAGGGCAGGAGATCGCGTCTGGGTTAGAAGGTTGCAGGCCGTGCGCCACAACCTGCTGGTGAGGGCGCGCGGCGGCGGGAAATAAACCGAAAATCTGCAACTGCATATTGCTGGCGACGTAGACTTTGCCGTTGGCTACGGTGGGTACGAGGTCGGCGTTGCTGTTCACGGCGTGCGTCCAAGTGCCCGCAGGCAGCGAGATGAGCTGATTACCTAGATTTGACGCATCGAAGGCTTGCAGGGTGACGGGCGTTCCGGGATTCGAATCGGAAGAGGACGATGGTCTTTGGACGAGCCATGCGATGGCGGTGCCTGCCGTGGTGCCATTGGAGGAGACGACGGGAATGGCGCCGCCGTAGTCGGGGAGTCCGTCAGTGACGTACCAAGGGGCCGAGGTTTGTTGGACCAATTGTGCAGCGGGCGAAGTCAGCTTCCAACTGGTGAGTCCGTTGCCTCCGCCGGTAAGAATGTAGGGGTTTCCATCGGAGCCAACGAAATAGGCTGGGCCACACCAGCATCCACCCTGGTTGACGGCTTGGAGGACGTTGTCGGGACCGTTCTGGGTATAGCCGCCGAGGTTGTCGCGGTTCAGCAGAAACGAACGGCCATCTTTGCCGCCAGCGACGACGAGATGAGGAGTCGAGCCCGGTTGATCGGGGAGAAGCATGGCGCCGCCGGATCCGAGATCGGTGTCGCCCTGATCGAGTTGGAAATAATCGCTCGGCGTGAAGCTGTCGACCAGGGCGGTCAAGTCTCCGGTGAGATGGACGACGCTATCGGGCCGGTTGAAGGAAGTGGAATAACTCGGCGTGTAGGGGTCGCTGTTTCCAGTAGAAAAATAAATGTCGCCATTGGAGTCGGAGGCGATTCCATAGCCGGACTGCCAGATTGAAGAGAGGTAGTAGGGATTGGTATTCCAGCGCAACGTGTTCGTGACGTCGCTGCCGAGAAAGGCGAGGCTGGTGGCATCGAAGCGGAGGATGCTGCCGCGGGACTGATCGGGCTGCGTGTCTCCGTTGCTGCCGAAGGCGACGTAGATGCTGCCGTTGGCTTCGAGGAGTCCTGGACGCTGGAGGTGGTATTTGGGATTGAAGGTCCAGGTTGAACCGTCGGCCAAGGTTGCGCTGAATTTGATCGCGGTGGGAGTGACGAGGTCTTTCAGAGTGCTGATGGAGATGGCGTGCAGGCGAAATGTGTCGATTTTTCCGTTGTAGGTGTCGCTGACGAGATAGATGATTCCGGCGGCGCGGTCGATGACGGGGGTGCCTAGAATGCCCATGACGGGAAAAACGTTGTCGTCGTAATTTTTGTATTGATAGGGAACGGCGTGTCCCAGATTGCGATGGCCAACGATTGTGCCTTTGTCGGCATCGATGCGGTAGAGGCTGTTATTTTCGGTGACGATGAAAACGAAGTTGCGGGGCTTCTTGCCGTTGAGCGAGAGTTGCGAGACATAAAGAGGCTCGGCATCGACGCGTCCATCGAGAAGAACGGTGTGCAGTAGGCCGAACGTAGTTGCGTTCACGGTGCTGGTGGTGAGCTGGGTTTCGGAGGAGAACCAACCGGTGCGGAGAGCGTCGCCGTGGTAGGTGAGGACATCCTGCGCGAAAGCGCTGGTCGCGGACAAGAGCCCGATGAGGATCAGAAGCAGGAAACGGGCAGACGAGACGCGGCGATGGCAACGCATGGTGGCAGCTCCATGAAAAAAGTTTTGCGAGCCGGGATTAGCGGATCGCTTAGATTTCTTGAATAACAACGGCAGACCGTCGTGGGGGTAAGACGGTTTTCTTGCGGCCGGAACCGCGACCAGAGGCCGATTCCGAGTGCAGCGATTCTGCTATCCGACGGCAAAAAGATCAAGATGAAAAAGTTTGCGCAGGGGGGGTAGTGCGCGGACGGGGTTGTGGCGACCGGGGCGGGCTGGGAGCGGGGTTTGGAGTTTGGGAAAAATTCTGGTTGTGTCGAGCTAGTGCCCGTCAGGCGCTGGAAGCGCCACGCACTTCGACGGATTTACGGCCCGAGTGGAACTCGGGCCCTTCCCAAGAGCACTTGAATTCAGAGTCTTTCCGCAGCTTCTAGAGCGATGCACTGATACAAATGTCAATTTTCAGAAGACGATTCGGCCTTGGATTCCATGACCTAAGTTTCGGAGGCGTCTGGAGAAGCGATGTTTGGCGTTGCAAGGGGCAGGCATCTCCCGCAAACTTGAGAGGAGATATCGGTATTCATGCCCGTTGCAGCGACTCAGGCCGCGATCGCGTTGGAGAAAGCGCAGGGAATCTTTCGTTCCACGGGGCAACAGAAGTTGGTGCTCGGACTGTTGCTGGTGGTGGCGACACTGGCCCTTTACAATCCTGCCGCGCGTAACAATTTTCTCGGGTATGACGATGACCGGTACGTAACCGACAATGCGCAAGTGCGCGCGGGGATCCACTGGAGCACGGTGAAATGGGCGTTCACGTCGCTGGAACAGGCGAATTGGCATCCGGTGACATGGTTGTCGCACGCGCTGGATTGCCAACTTTTCCAGTTGAATCCCGTGGGACATCACTACACGAGTGTGCTGCTGCACGCGGCGAATGCGCTGCTGCTGTTCCTGATTCTGCAGTGGTTCACGGGATACACGGCGCGCAGCCTGATGGTGGCCGCGCTTTTTGCGGTGCATCCTCTGAATGTGGAGTCGGTAGCGTGGGTGGCGGAGCGGAAGAACGTGCTCTGCATGTTTTTCCTGCTGCTTTCAGTTGCGGCGTATGGATGGTATGTGCGCGGGCCGGGAGTGCGGCGTTACTTGCTGGTCGCGCTGCTTTTTGCCCTCGCGCTGATGGCGAAGCCGATGGCGATCACGCTGCCGTTCGGGCTCTTGCTGCTGGATTACTGGCCGCTGAAGAGATTCGCTACGGCGAGTGGGGCGCACGAATCTGGGTGGGCAGGGGCGACGCCGGGTTGGTGGAAGTTAGGCCTTGAGAAACTGCCGTTGCTGTCGCTTTCGGCGGGCAGCGCGGTCATCACGATGATCGCGCAGCGGGCTGGAGGCGCGGTGCTTACGAGCGCGGCGCAGAATCCGCGGCTGCGCTTCGAGAATGTGGTTGTCTCGTATGTGCGGTACATCGAAAAAGCGATCTGGCCGTCACGTTTGGCGGTGCTGTATCCGTATCCTCATCGCTTGCCGCTGTGGCAGGCGGTCGTTTCAGCGGTGATCCTGGCCGGTATCACCGGCTTGGTGCTGCGATATCGTGAGCGGGGTTATCTCGTATTCGGCTGGTTCTGGTATTTGGGGACGATGGTTCCGATGATTGGGCTGATTCAGGTTGGGAATCAGGCGATGGCGGACCGGTATGCGTATCTGCCGCTGATGGGCTTGTTTGTGATTCTGGTGTGGGGGGCGGCGGACTGGGGAGGGTCGAGTGGGCTGTTCGCTTCGCGGGCGGGAGGGAAAGTTCTTGCTAGTGGGACTGCAGTTGCGGTGCTGCTGGGGTTGTCGATCGTCACGCATATGCAATTGAAATATTGGCACGACGATTATGCTTTGTGGTCGCATGCGCTGGAGGTGACGCAAAGTAACTTTGTGGCGGAGAATAACTTCGCGAATGCGCTGATCGGGCTGGGACGTCCTGATGAGGCGATCGTTCACTTTCGCGCGGCGGCGGCGATTGAACCTCTGGATCCGGCGAGCGAATTGAATCTCGGCATTTACGCGCAGGAGCATGGCGACATGAAGCAAGCGGTTACGCGCTACGAGTACGCGTTAGCGCTGGCGACGGACACGCAGATCCGAGGGTCGGCTTACGCGAATCTGGGGACGGCGTATTTCGCAATGCAAGATTTCGAACGCTCGGAGAAGAGTTTCGAGGCGGCGGAGAAACTCAATCGCGTGTATCCATCGGCACTGCTGGATATGGGGCTAATGGCGCAGTGGGCAGCAGAGGGCGAGAGTGGGAACGGGAAGCAGTTGGAGGGTGCCGGCAGTCAACGGGATTGGAATCGCGCCGCGGACTACTTTGCGCGGTTCGTGAGAGTCGCTCCGAGCGACGTGGGATATCTGCTTTTGGCCAACGCTTTGGAGCATGGGGGACGCGGAACCGAGGCGAAATCGGCCTACCAGCAGGCGGTTCTGGTGACGAAGGATCTTGGGGAGGCGCGACGCATGGTGGCCAAGATCACGACAAAATAGGGCATCCCGTTTGCTTGTTACAACCGGTCGCAACGACAGGGCGTTACGCAGCGCGTCACGACGGAGCGTCGCCAGCAGGTCCTGATCTTCCGTGATCTCGGAAGGCTGGTCTTGGGTTGCTAAGCTCAGAGTGGCTTTTAGAGGAGGCACTTTGCCCGCGACCGGTCAGAAATCTGCTACGCAGTCCACAATTAAGGTTCTCTATGGGGAGTCGGATCAAGACACACTCTCCGCGCAAGCCGCCGAAATGACGAAGGCTGGCCACCACGTGACTACCGCGCTCAACCGTCAAGGCGTGCTCGAGGCGTTGCGGCGGGATGCTTTCGATCTGGTGATTTTGGGATCGACGTTATCCAAGGACGATCGGCATCACTTGCCCTATATGGTGAAGAAATCGCACGAAGGGACGAAGGTGCTGGTGATGCATGCGGGAACGCATCATCACGAAGTGGATGCTGCGATTGATCCGAGTTTGAGCATGCAGCGGATTCTCGAAAAGATCGCCGCGCTGCTGCAACCGGCAAGCGTATAGCGAAGGCGGCTGCGAATTTCCTTTAGGATAAAAAGTTGGCCGGAGGAGGGTTCTCTCCGGCCAAACTTGTCTGATCACTTCCAGGCGATCCAGACATTCCGGGTTGTGCAACCTTTGATTTTGCGCTCCGGAACTAGCAGCATTCTCGGCTTTCGAGTCCCGCCCGTTGTCATCGTTCTGTCAATTGATGGCTAAAATATCTGCGCGTCATTCTCGACGCAGCAGCTTGTTTTGCCGCGGAGTCTGCGTGAACTTCAGGCGGCGGAGCTTGATCGATTTTTGTGGAGGATTTTTTGGGAAATTAAAATGGGCCGCGAGCCAAGAAGCGGTGACTCTTCCTTGGCTATCGGCCCATTCGATCCGGACTGGGATCGGAGGTGATAACTATATGGTAGACCCCGCAGATCGAAAGTCAAGGAACAACTTTCACTATTGGATGAAAGCTGATTTTTGCGGCGAGGCCGTGTCGATTTGGTAAAGTTTTGCCGGGCAAATGATTACAAAGATTGACATTCGTCCTTACAGAATGTTAGTTTTACAGGTTCGACACGGCTTCGTCTTCCAGCAGCGTCAGCCAGCACGATCAGCAAGGACTCGTTCAGCGATTCAATAGTCAGTTCGACCAACAGAAAATGGAAGAGACACTCCGACAACTAGGCGAATTACTGCTTGGAAGCGTGCCCACGATCATTCTTCTGGCGGTGCTCTTTGTCTTCTATACGTATCTCGTGCACCGTCCGCTGACGGCAGTGCTGGCGGAACGGCGCAGCCTTACGCAGGGTGCGATGGAGAAGGCGCGAGCCGATATCGCGGCGGCCGAGGCGCGCACTGCGGATTACGAGCAGAAACTGCGCGAAGCGCGGCAGAAAATTTTCAAGAAGCAGGAAGCGCAACGCCAGCAGGCGAACCAGACGCGAGCGCACGCCGTCCATCAGGCCAGGACACGGGCGCAAGAGCAAGTGAAACATGCGCGCGCGGGGATCGAAGAAGACAAGACACAAGCTATGGCGAAGTTGCAATCCGAAGCGGGACGGCTGGCGACGGAGATTGTGCGTACGGTGATGCGGCCGATGAGATCCCCCAGTCAGGTGGGTGGACAGTGAGAATGGGTGGGGGGCTGGGAGTGCGGAAGTCTGCGGCCGAAGTTGCTTGCCGGGAGTGGGTGCTACCTCAGCGCCTAAAGGCGCGGTTCGAGCAAAGCTCTTATCGCAGCGCTGAAGCGCTGCGCCACCCCAAAGATAAACAAATTCCGACCAGAGATAAGCAAATTCCGATGGCTACGGAGATTGTGCGAACGGTGATGCGGCCGATGACAGCATCCCCCAGTCAGGTGGGTGGACAGTGAGGATGGGTAGGGGGCTGGGAGTGCGGAAGTCTGCGTCCGAAGTCGCTTGCCGGGAGAGGGTGCTACCTCAGCGCCTAAAGGCGCGGTTCGAGCAAAGCTCTTATCGCAGCGCTGAAGCGCTGCGCCACCCCAAAGATAAACAAATTCCGACCAGAGATAAGCAAATTCCGGCCGCAAATAAACAAATTCCGACCAGAGATAAACAAATTCCGACCACAAATAAACAAATTCCGACTACAGATAAACAAATTCCGACTACAGATAAACAAATTCCGACTACAGATAAACAAATTCCGAGAAGGGGTGTTGCGGGTTTCCTGTTGCGGGTGCTTCTGCTGGTGGGGATGGTGTCGATATTCTCGGCGCAATCGGCTCGCGCGGAGCAGATAGCACCCGCTCAGGCGACTACACAGGCTTCACAGGCGACACCCGAACAGAAACCGGACGCTGCGCCGTCGGAAGCGAAGAAAAATAAAAATGATGAGGCGGCGCATAATCCCAATAGTTTTGGCGGGGAACTGGCGAAAGAGACGCGTGAGTCCACAGGGGAAGAAGAGGAGCACGCTGATCTGAAGCACGCTGCGTCGGTGCAGTGGCTGGGACGCAAATTAGGTCTAAACGTCCACGAGGCGCACATGGCGGCGCTCAGTTTCAATTTTGCGGTGGTGGCCGGGGTAATCCTGTGGGCGGGATTCAAGTTTTTGCCGGGAGTGTTTCGCAAGCGCTCGGCCGGCATCCAGCAAGCTCTGGAAGAGGCGCGAGCCGCGAGCCAGGATGCGAATCGGCGATTGGCCGACATCGAGAAGCGTCTGGAGCAGTTGGGTGTGGAAGTGGGCCAGATGGCGGCGAACGCCGAGAAGGAAGCTGCGGCGGAGGAATTGCGGATTCAGAAAGTGGCGGAAGAAGATGTGCGCAAGGTGGTGCTGGCTGCGGAGCAGGAAATTGCGACGGCGGCGAAGCAGGCGCGGCGCGAATTGAGCGCCCATACGGCGAGTCTTGCGATCGCGCTCGCCACGCAACAAATCAAAGTGGATTCCAATACAGACCAGGTGCTGGTTCGCAGCTTTGCCTCGACGCTTGCGTCCGGCCTCTCGTCCGACAATGACAAGAACGGCGGAAAGGGCGGGAAATAGTCATGGCTTCCGTGGTCGGAACCTACGCCCGGGCGTTCGCGGATGTGGTGATGGCTCCGAAGAACCAGCTTGATCCGGCGCGCGCATTGCAGGAGTTGCGGGGTGTCGAGGCGCTGTTGCAAGAGAGCGCACAGTTGCGCCGGGTGCTGGAAAACCCGTCGATTCCGGGAGAGCGGAAGCGTGCGGTGATCAAGGCGCTGAGCGCTCGTATGGGGACGACGACGCAGGTTAGAAATTTTGTGTCGGTGTTGATCGATCATCGACGGCTTCCGTTGTTGAGTGACATTCTGAAAGAGCTGGAAGAGGAATTGGACGCGCGTCAAGGTTTTACCGAGGCGCAGGTAAGCAGCGCACGGCAGTTAAGCGATGACGAGAAGAAGATGCTGGAGACCGAGATCGTAAAATTAACGGGCAAAAAGGTGAGAGCCCGCTACGCGCAAGACGCTTCCTTATTAGGGGGAGCGGTGGTGCAGGTAGGCAGCACGATCTACGACGGCTCGGTCAAAGGGCAGTTGGAGAAAATTCGAGAGCAGTTGGTGGGTTAGGCATCAGCCATCAGCCATCAGGAAAATCGGCGAAGATTGTTGCCGTGCTGGTGCAAGAAAAAGGCTGAGGTGGTTTCACTGACGGCTGATAGCTGAAGGCTGAAGGGTTCTTATGGCGCAAATTAAAGCAGACGAAATAACGCAATTAATCCGCGAGCAGATCGAGAACTACGAAACGAAGATCGCGGTCGACGAAGTCGGCACGGTGATCACGCTCGGCGACGGTATCGCGCGCGTCT
>Ga0182012_10000355_pt1 | contig 52152 bp, 40 predicted proteins | sample 612S2SmetaG_FD_120486 | JGI IMG/M metagenome (GOLD analysis project Ga0182012, IMG submission 120486) | Permafrost microbial communities from Stordalen Mire, Sweden - 612S2S metaG | ecosystem: Environmental > Terrestrial > Soil > Wetlands > Permafrost | place: Sweden: Stordalen | collected... | reverse complement strand
GGTGCTCCCGCACAAACTGAGAATTATTCTCCGCCGCTACAAGGAGGCCAACAACGCCTCGCAATCCAACAATTGCGGCGCGGAGATCGCCGCATGAGACAGAGAGAACTTAGCACTGACCAGCATTTATTAAAGTGAGGTAAAAAGCGATGATGTCCAGGTTAATTACTGTTGTACTTTTTAGTGCTGGGGTGGTTGCCGCGTCGACGTTCGGCGTTGCCCAGTCTCCAGCGTATGCGAGTTATCCAAGTTATCAAGGGCCGGCTGTTAACTCTCCGGCATATGACGCATCGCAAGGGAATCCAGGCACTGCCAATCCGGGCGCTGTGAACTATGTGGAAGGATCGGCCTTTCTCGATGGAACAACGCTGAACCGGCGAGACGTTGGCCGCGCCTACCTGGAAGCCGGTGAGGTGCTTTCAACAACCACAGGCAAGGCCGAGGTTCTGTTGACGCCGGGCGTGTTTCTGCGGCTCGACGACAATAGCGCCGTCAAAATGATTTCGCCCGACCTGACGCGCACGCAGGTAGAAGTTGAAAAGGGCCGCGCGGCGGTAGAAGTGGACCAAATATTTCCGCAGAACGACTTGGAAATGACAGATGCGGGCGTATCCACCAGGCTGCTGAAGCCCGGGCTTTACGAATTCAACGCAAACCAACCGGCGGCCATGGTCTTCCAAGGAAAGGCAGTCGTGAATGAAGGCGACGGGAGATCGAAGGAGATCAAGGACCATCACGAGACGGCACTGGTGGCAAATGCAAGCCTGAAATCCGTCAGTTTCGACACCCACGATGCCCAGGACCAGTTCTACAACTGGAGCAGCCTGCGCTCGCAATATCTGTCTGAGGCCAACGGTCAGATTGCCGATCAGTATGCCGGGGTCGCGGGATTCAATTCCGGATGGTACTGGGATCCGTACATGTGGGATTACACCTTCGTCGGCATAGGCCCGTATTGGAGCCCATTCGGCTTCGGGTTCTTTCCTCCGTGGGGTTGGTATGGCGGCTATTGGAGAGGCGGGTTCTACGGTGGCCGGTTCTATGGCGGCGGCTATCGTGCAGGGGTGCGGGGTGGTGGCTTCGCCGCTAGTAGGGGATTCGCAGGAGCCCATGCCGGCGGAAGCTTCGGCGGCGGGGGCTTTGCCGGCGGGGGCGGCTTCCACGGTGGTGGTGGCGGAGGTCGCCGCTGATTCCTGAATTTCAGCGATCGAGAAGGCTGCTTTGATAGAGGGACCCGCTTGGCCAGGGGTCCTTCTTTCTTGCTTGCCTGTTTCGCCGTGAATCACAAAGAAGCGCTCACACTGCTGCCTTGCTCGGTTTGAGGCTCGTGCGTACCGGGCTGAGTCTGGACTTCGTCAAGGTCTGCCTCCTGGGGCTTCGCCAAGGCTTCAAATTGGTCAATCTCGACTTCGCCTTCCGGGAAGATGGCTTTCATCTGCAGCTGGCCGCCCATGGCTTGTATGAAGTTCCGCAGGGTGGAGACGTACATGTCGGTGCGCTTCTCCATTCTGGAAACCGCTCCCTGGTTAATGTTGAGAACTTTGGCGAGATTGACCTGGGTCAGATTGCGCGCCTCGCGGAGCTGGTAAAGGGCCATGACGCGAGGAGCGTCCTTGACGCGGCGCGCGATCTCCGCCTCAACTTCAGGCGGGAACGTTCCACGAATATCCTTCCATTTGTGAAACATAAAGTTCATTCTCCAATCTCTTTAAGATGCTGGGCATAGATTGCCTCAGCGCGGCGAAGTGCTTCGAAATACCAGTTGGCGTTCCCCGTCTTGTCGCCGCCCAGAATCAGATATGCATTGCGACGTGGATCGAAGGCAAACAGAATGCGGTAGGGTCGCCCTCAATGTTGGACACGCAATTCCTTCATGTTCGGAAACTTGGATCCACGGAGAGTACCAACGTATGGCCTCCCGAGTTCCGGGCCATTCAACTCAAGCATCTCAACGACAGTAGCTACGCTGGCCCGTTCATCCTGAAGCAAGCTACGATACCAGTCGATAAACTCTTCGCTGACTTCAACTTCCCAAGCCATTGCCTGATTATACCCTCAAAGTGATATGCCGTACAGGATATATTCGTCCGCTTCGGACTGGCGGATTGGGAAACTTTGCCCAATTTGGGCATTCAGAAGGATTCAAACAGGGCAATATTCCACAAAAACCACAAAGTTGTGTATTCTGTGAATGGTGCTACGCACGGCAGAACTTTGAGTTTTGAGGAGAAAAAGACAATGATTCGCAAAACGCGCTTGTTTACACCCGGTCCGACGCCGCTGTTGCCGGCGGCTCAGTTTGCCATGGCGGCGGCGGATATTCACCACCGTACGCCGGAGTTTCGCGCCCTTTTTCTGAAGGTACTTGCGCAGTTGAAAATCTTCGTGGGCACCCAGAATGACGTGCTGTTGTTATCGAGTTCCGGTACCGGTGCGATGGAGGCTTCGGTCTCGAATCTGACATCGCCGGGCGATAGGGTGCTGGTGCTGACGGCGGGCAAGTTCGGCGAGCGCTGGGTAGACCTGGCGAAGGCTTTTGGCTGCGTGGTGGACGTGGTGGAGAAGCCTTATGGGCAGACCTTTGACATTGCCGAGGTTGCGGCGGCGTTGAAGCCTGAACACAAGGCCGTCTACATGCAAGCTTCGGAGACTTCGACTGCAGTGAGCCACGATGTTGAAGGTGTTGCCAAGCTGGTGAAGGGGACGGACACGCTGCTGATTGTGGACGGCATCACCGGCCTGGGAACACAGACTTTTGACGTGGACGGCTGGGGCATCGACATTCTTATCGGCGGGTCGCAGAAGGCGGTGATGATTCCGCCCGGACTGGCTTATTTAAGCGTGAGCGAAAAGGCGTGGAAGGCGATGGAGGATTCGAAGAATCCGCGCTACTACTTCGACCTGCGCAAGGAACGCAAGAACGCGGTGAAGGGCGAGAGCGCTTATACGCCCGCCGTGGCTTTGATTGCAGGGCTGGGGGCGGCGCTGGATTACATTGCGGGGCAGGCGGGCGGGGATCTGGAGAAGGGCCGCATTGCGCTGATCGACAACGCACAGGTGAACGCGGCGGCAACTCGGGCAGGTTTGGTGGCGCTCGGCTTCAAGCTGTTTGCGCCGGTCTCGCCATCAGGAGCGGCCACGGCCGTGTTGGTGCCGGAGGGCATGGACTCGGGCGCGGTGGTGAAGGCGCTGAAGGCGAAGTTCAGCCTGGTTACCGCCAACGGACAGGGCTCGATGCAGGGCAAGATCTTCCGCGTGGCGCACCTGGGCTTTTTCGATTTTCTGGATACGATTGCGTTTTTGGGAGCGATGGAACATATCGCCAAGGACACGCTGGGGCTGCCGGTGGTGTATGGACAGGCAGTGGCGGCGGCGCAGGAAGTGTTTGCAAAGAGAAGCTAGATGACAGGTTGCAGATGACAGATGACAGTTTTCTTTGGCTGATTGAGATTTGCGGTATCCCGCCCTTGCGATAGGAACAAATCGCAAGAACGGGGCACGGAACATTTCTGCCTAACTAGAGCCACGGGGTTCGTTCTTAACTGTCATCTGTAACCTGTCATCTGTCATCTGACGAGAGGACTTATGTCTGAGCTGACTTTTGGGGAGAAGCTGCTGATCGCGCGCAAGCAGCTTGACCTCTATCAATACGAGATGGCGGAGCGGCTGGGCGTGCATCCCAACTCGATCACCAACTATGAGCGGGGCGAGGGCAAGCCGCATGCGGCCGTGATGCGGATGTTCGATTTGCTGTGCGAGCAGCAGGGCATTCGCTTTGACGCGTATCAGGGTTCGGAAAAGAGCAAGGGAGACAAGATGAAGATTGTTCTGGCGGAGAAGGTTTCTCCGGCGACACTGGCTGTGTTTGCGGCCGAGCCGGGGTGGGTAGTTCTGACGCACGACCAGTTGCCGGATGGGTTGCCGGCTGCGCTTGCCGATGCGGATGCGCTGGTGGTGCGGTCCGCGATACAGGTAGACGATGCGTTGATGGAGCACGCGCCGAAGCTGCGCGTGGTGGGCCGGGCGGGCGTTGGCGTGGACAACATTGATGCGGATGCGGCGACGCGACGGGGCGTGGTGGTAATGAATACGCCGGGTGCGAACGCAGTGGCTGTCGCCGAGTTGACAATTGGGCTGATGCTGGCGCTGGCCCGCAAGCTGCCTGCCGCGAACTCTACCATGCATGCGGGTAGGTGGGAGAAGAAAAGCCTGCAAGGCGCGGAGTTGCGCGGCAAAACGCTGGGCATTCTGGGGCTGGGGCGGATCGGGTTGGAAGTCGCAAAAAGGGCCAAGGGTTTTGGCTTGGAGATTCTGGGGAGCGATCCGTTTGTATCGGCCGCGGTGGCGCGTGAGAACGGCATAAAACTCGTCACACTGGATGAGCTGATTGCAGGATCGGACTACATCACCTTGCATGTGGGCCTGACTGCGCAGACGGCAGGAGTGGTGAATGCGAAGTCGCTGGCGGCGATGAAAAAGGGCGTGCGGATTATCAATTGCGCGCGCGGCGAATTGATTGAAGACGCGGCGCTGGTGGCTGCGTTGAAGAGCGGGCACGTGGCCGGTGCGGCGCTGGATGTGTTTGCCGTGGAGCCGTTGAAGGACTCGCCTTATTTCGAATTGGAGAATGTAATTCTGACTCCGCATATTGCGGGATCTACGGGCGAGGCGCAGGAAGCGGTCGGGATTCAGATAGCGCGACAGGTGCGGGAGTATTTGAAGCTGGGCGTGGTGCAGAATGCGGTGAATCTGCCTTCGCTGAGCCACGAAGAGTACGTGGTGCTGGCGCCCTACATCGATTTGGCGGGCAGGTTGGGGTCGTTTCTGGCACAGGCCGGCAAGCACGGGATTGAGGCCATTCATCTGACGTATGGCGGAAGTCTGTCTGAGGCGAAAACGGACTTGGTGCGGAACGCCGTGATTGAGGGACTGCTGCAGGGCTCAGAGAATGTGAATCGCATTAATGCGGCTGCGGTGGCCGAAGAGCGCGGGATTCGCGTTCACGAGGAAAAGACGGAGAGTCATCGCGGCGGCGCGGCGAGCGTGCTTACTGTCGAGTTGCATACCGGCTCAGGATCGAGCCGTGCCAGTGCTACGGTGATTCATGGGGAACAGCCGCGGCTACTGGAATTCGATGGGATCGACATTGAGACGCCGCTCGAGGGGAATCTGCTGGTGTGCCGGAATCTGGATGTGCCGGGCGTGATCGGCCGGATCGGATCGATTCTGGGCGAGCACGGCGTGAACATTGCGAATTTCGCACTGGGACGCGAGCGGTCTGGAGCGAAGCCGGTGAAGGCGCTGGCGGTTGTGCAGGTGGATGCGCCGGTGTTGCCGGCGGTGTTGGAAGACCTGGTGAAGATTGAGGCGATGATTGAGGCGCGGCCGGTGAGCTTGCCGGAGGCGAAGTTCTGAGATTCCTGCGAGAGCGGGGTTCGTGGTTTCCCGCCCTTGCGCCAGAAAAAAGGCGCAAGAACGGGGCACGGAGCAGTTTCATCGATCGCGGGTCGGCTCCGGCGGTGGACGACTATGCCTTGAGTTTGCGGCGGATCATGCCGCCCATGCCCGCCAGCCCGGAGACCAGCAGGAAAATGCTGGACGGCTCTGGGGTCGCGGAAGTGGGAATTTCCTCGGCGGTGCCGATCACTAGTGTAGATAGAGGACTGTACCCATAGGTCACGAAATCGGATCCGAGACGCGCATTCTCATAGCCAAGATAATACCCACCATCCCGAGGAATATATTCGATCCCGAAGTCAAGGGCAGCACCGTTGCCATCAAATGACAGGATGCCGCTGTTCCCGCCGTAAGGGAACGTGAGCGCTAGTTGGGTTGCCGTAGCGGATAGATCAAATTGGTTTGAAAAATACGAATCCGCTGTGGTCAAGTCGATATTGGATGTGCCATTGTTGAACAGCAAGTTCCAATCGACGACATTGCCTTGGGAGATATTGCCTAGATTCCCATCGGTGGCGATGTCGCCAGTGATGTTTATGTCGCCTATCGTCAGGTTCACGTCGTAGGTTATGGTGGAGGCGCTGCAGACCGAGGCGGTCCCAAACGCCAAGAGCAGGAGTGCAAGGCTAGTAACTTTCTTCATCCCGTTTTCTCCAATTTGCAGGTTTGACCCCAATGCGCTCGGTGGGGTAGTAGAGATACCTCAGCGGTTCCCACTTGCCGGCGGAACCAAGCCGCGCCGATGCAGCAATTTCGGCGGATCACTCGAAATGGATGGCAGGAGTTATCGGTTACGTAAAGGCACGTCTACCGCCATAATTATGCAGAGTTATCTAGACAGTGATATTCGAGTTATGCTACTGATTTTTCATCCTTTATCGGATCGGATCGGATCGGATCGGATCGGATCGGATCGGATCGGATCGGATCGGATCGGATCGGATCGGATCGGATCGGATCGGATCGGATCGGATCGGCGCAGTGCGCAGGATATTGCAGGGAAAGTGGTAAATTTTCACCACCTTCATCAGCCGCCTTGACCGGATTGGACTTGGCGTGGCCCAGGTCTGAACATCCCCAAATAACTGGGCACCCTGGCTTCACTTTGTTGGATCGGTTACGCGGCCCATGAAGAGGATGGATCCGGAGCGATTGTCGCGGATCAGGAATAGAAACGGATGATCGGCGCGGAAGATTACAGGCGGCTGCTCGCGCGCCATGGCCATCGACCTCATCACGATTGCCGTCGCGGCCGCGGCTTCGGTTCCCTCTTCGTTCACGTCGATGAAGGCCTTGTGAATGGCCGACGAAATCCAGAAATCGCGCCTGCCGGTCATACCGGAAAAATCGGCAGTGCTCGCTTGAAACGCCTGCGCCATCCCCAGTGCGCCAAGAGCATTTGAAAGCTCGAATTGGTCGGTCATTTTAAACTTCGGGAACGTGACGATGACCTTCGGTCCAACATGCAACTGGCTGAGCCATTGCTTCAAATTGGCCGCCGTCAGCGATTGCTCCAGGGCGGCCAGGCCTGCGACATCGTTCGGCAGCAGGACGACCATGGATAGCTCGCCGCTTTTGTACGGCAGGTCGAGCGCCTGAAATGCTCCGCCGTTGAAATAGCCGAATTTGGATTTAGCCTCGATATGCATAAGGGGCGTTTTGACGGTCTTCGCCGCGTCGAGATGGAAATCCTCGTCCTTGGTTGAGGCTTTCTCAAACTTTGTTCCCCAATCGCCTTTGAAATAGATGGCGTTGGTGAGCACCAGGCGCGTGGCGGGGCTGAGCGCACGGGGTGGAATCAGGTCTTTGATCTTGTTTTCGGTCTTCTGCTCGACCCACTGGTTGATGGTTTGGCGAACGGACTCAGGCGCGGTTTTGAAATCGACCCGATTGAAGCCTGCGCCGTAGTCATTGCTGGTTAGCTTCAGATATTCGTCGAGGAACTTGTAATCCTTCTCGGCCCAGAGAGCATCGGCAACATGAAGTTGGTAGCCGGGATGCGCGGCGTTGAGGTTGGTAAGAAGTGCGCCCATGGCGGGATGAAGGCTGTCCGGCGGCAGCGCGAAATGAAGCGTGTTCGCCATCTGGACCGAGGTCGTGCCGCGTGCCCCGGCGTAGGCCATGGCGAACGCGGTCGAGATGCTTTCCGGCGAGAAGAAAAGATTGCCGTCCTGTTTGCGGAGTTGGCCGTAGAGATCGACTGCGAACGCGTTATTGCCTTCGGCGACGGTGGCCTGGTCGGCCGTGATGGCAGGAGGTGTCTGCGCCATTGGGTAAACCTCCGGCAGGGGAAAAAGGCACATTGCGAGGAGAAATATCGGCTTCATGGACCTTCAACGTTTATCTTCTTGGCGGATACGATAGACGAAGGAGTCTTCCAGATATTTATCGCCGAAGACTTGGCCGCCCAGGCGCATTCCATAAGTGCCGGCCTCGGAGGCAAAGATGCTAATTTCACGCAGGGCCTTAATCATTGGATTGTCCATCGGGCGCATGAGGATGGACGGTTGTCTGTGGACAGGAATGCCAGCCTTGTCCATCGCCTCAATGATCTCGGTATAGCCTGAAAACTCGGACTTCTGGTCGAGGAGGTGAGATGCGAGCACGAGTCTCCAATTCTCGTAGTCCGGAAGCTTGGCCCAGAGAGCGACATCCGGCGACTTATCCGCTTGATCGAGCGCCTTGATTACTTCTTCTCCGTTCTGAATGTCGAAATTCACCAGCGTTGGCGTACCCATGAGAGTAGTCCTCCTCTTTGATCTTCAATCGCCTTGAGCAACCCGGCGGCATCCGCGACGGTTTTTCTCTCATAGCGGCTTGTCTCAGACCAACTCTTGACGATGATCCAATTCGCTTTCAGCACTGGATTGCTTTGCATGGCCTGCCCCAGATCGCCCACCAACTTCGCGAAACCCAGAAGCCTTTCCAGATCGTGGATGTAGAAATCCTTCGACTCCTTTTCGGGAAAATCATGCTCGTGGGTCCTCCTGGCAATGCAAGCCTTCAAGGCGCACTCAACCGCGTACCCTGCCAGATAGTATGCACCATCCGGAAATTCAGCAGCCAGCAACGCTCGAGCTTCCTTGAGCCGCAACTCGGCAAGTCGCTGAAAATCATTGCGGTTCATTGGCCCACACTTCCATTGCCTTACGCCCGGCTGAGGTACGCCCCTTCGCTGGTGTCCACGCGGATTTTTTCGCCTTCATTGATAAAGGACGGCACTTGCACCACGAGGCCGGTTTCGGTCTTGGCGGGCTTGGTGACGCTGGAAGCGGTTGCGGACTTGAGGCCAGGCTCGGTCTCAACGACCTCGAGTTCGACAGATGCCGGCAGGTCGATGCCCACGGCGTTTCCGTCGTGATAGCTGACCTTGATCTGCAGGTTCGGCGTAAGGTATTCAACGGCGTCGCCAAGGGTCGAGCCTTTGAGCACGGTCTGCTCGAAGTCGACGGGGTTCATGAAGTAGTAGTCGTCACCGTCGGCGTAGAGGAAGTCCATCGCGATTTCGTCCACCTGAACTTTTTCAATCGCATCGGCGGAGCGGAAGCGGTGCTCGAACATGGCGCCGGTGCGCAGGTTGCGCAGCTTGGCCTGGATGAAGGCACGCAGGTTGCCGGGTGTACGGTGCTCGACCTTGAAAACCAGGTGCAGTTGGTCGTTGTGCTTGATGATCATGCCGGGACGCATTTGAGTGGCGGGAATCGCCATAAAAGTTGAAGCTCCTTGCTTTAGTTGCGGTCACACCGCAATGAATGGTGGCCTTGGCCCATCTTTCATTGTAGCTTAGGGGCAGATTTTCGTGGATCCCGTGCCGCTGGACCTGAAGCGCCAAGTAAATCCCAGGTCTGAGAATCCAGACCTTGGGCACCCAGCCTTGTGGGACGGTGGTTTGCGGCTTACCGTGCGGGCTGGTAGGGCTCGGCGCGGAGGAAGTCGGAGAGGATGCCGCGCTCCTCGGGGCTGAAGACGCCCTGGTAGCGGCTGGAGTTGAGCACCATCTGGCGCTGATCGAGCGGAACGGCGCGCAAATCGCGGAAGGCATTCTTCACCAGCGCCTGCCGATCAGGCGGCAAGGTAGCCATTCGCTGGCCGGACATGTTGAGGCGCATGCGGTCCTGAGGCGACATGTGCTCCAGCATTTCACTGCGGGCCAGACGGCGGTCGCGCTGGTCCTCGGGCAGCTGATTCACCTGGTGCAACTGTTGCAGCAGACGCTGCTGGTCGGCAGGGGGCAGCCGGTTAAAGCTGGGGTCGCTGCGGAGGGTCCGCTCCTGATCCTGAACGGGCTGGCCGCGATGCTGGTTGAGCCAGTCGCCGAGGTGACCGGGTGGCGCGGCGGCGGGACTCGTGTACCCCGGCCGGGCCTGCGCGCCATAGGGTGAGCCGGCGTAAGCGGGCGGGCGATTGGGAGCTGCTTGATAGGCAGGGCGCTGCGCAGCGTAATTGGGTACCTGGCGCTGGATTGCATTGCCTTGCGGACGGACCTGATACTGAGGCGCTTGACGAACCTGGTTTTGCTGCTTGTTCGGCTGATTCTTCGGCGCCTGAGGGCGCGGAGCCTGGTAGCGCGGTGCTGGTGCAGGACGGGCCGACGCGCTATTGTGCTGGCCGTGGAATGCCCAGGAGGCAGGAGCGCAGGCGATCGCGATTGCCGCGATTAAAGCTGCGCGCCGCATCCATCCCGTGTTGTGCATCCCGGTCTTCATGGTCTTACCCGATCTCTTTCCTTCTGCATTGCTGTCCACGCTGATTTTCAGCATCGGCAACAGGTCTTGATTCCCAATCCCTCAGGGGCTAAAGCCCCGCTAATTTTACTGATTTAATGCACGGGCTGAAGCCCGTACCCTTCACCGCTTTTCCCTCACCCTTCAGCAAATCGGCATCAGTGGGTAGAAGGCGGTTAGTCTCCGCTGTTGTCGCTGGGAGTGGACATGGCTTCCATCTGGTCCAGAACCTGCGCATTGTTGTCCAGCGTCTGCAGATCGTGAACCACGGCTGCCTGTGGCGTCTGGGGTGTGGCCTGATCCAGGTCCGAAACGCCCAGATAGGCACCGCCCCCCACCAGCAGCATTATGGCCATAGCCATCGCTGCCAGCGGACGAACATGCATCGGCGGGCCAAGGGCGAAGCGGTCACGCAGGCGGCCCAACCAACTAGAGGGCCAGCCTTCCGGCTCAGCCTGGCGCTCTTCCCGCATCCGCGCATCCATGCGGGTGAGGAAATAGGGGCTCGGCTCCGGGGCCTCCCAGGTATCGAGCAGGGCCATGGTAGCCCCCAACTCCGCGAGCTCTCCCTGGCAGTGATCACACTGCTCAACATGCGTCCGAACCTTGGCAGGCACCGCTTCCGGATCGAGCAGCATATCGGCCAGCTTCGATTCCATCCCCGTGCATGAGTGCTTCATCGTTTCCATAATTACCCCCTGCAACCCGCCGGTGTTGCCCGGCTTTCTCACTTGAACAAACGCATTCTGCTTCTTCCCTATACGAAATCCTTCAACTTGTCCCGCAGCGTCTGGTATGCGCGAAAGAGCAGCGACTTGGTAGCCGACTCGCTCAGCTTGAGCACATCCCCGATCTGCCGGTAATCCATCCCTTGATACTTGTGCATCAGCACTGCCATTCTCTGCCGCTCCGGCAATGCCATTACGTGCGTGCGAATGGCCGCCATGCGCTCATCGCGCATGAGTTTCTGCTCCACCGACGGCTCATCGTCGGCCACATCCGGCGTCGTGCCTGATTCCTCGTCCGGCGCGTCCAGATAGATTGTCTGCGCCGACCGCTCGTGCTTTGTATCACGCGCGTGATTCACGGCCAGGTTAGTGGCGATGCGATAAAGCCATGTGGTGAATTTGGCCTCCGCCCGGTAGCTTTCCCGGGAGCGGTAGACGCGCAGAAAAACCTCCTGCGCCATTTCTTCGGCAACTGCCTCGTTGCGGACCATCCGAAAAAGGAAGTGAATGATGGCCCGATGGTACTTCTGTACCAGGTAATTAAAGCCGGCCTCGTCACCCGCCGCTACCCGCAGCATGACGGCTGCGTCGCTCTTGGGATCCAACGCGGCATTCACGCCGGCGTTGGCTTCGAGTCCGGAGTCCGGCCGTGTTGCCGGACCCACTCCCAGGGCCGAGTTGTCCAGGACCAGGGTCGCCATATCTTCTGGAACCCCATCCGCGCCGGAAGGTTGCGCACTTTGTGCACTTTCCTGCTTGTTTTCAAGGCCTGAATTGACCCGCGCGACGCCGTTTGGAAGAGAACCGTGCCCTTGGCCGGAATTTGACCCGGAAGGCCGTGAAGACAGGTGGGTTGCGGTCAGGCTCCCCAAGCCGGGCCGGCCCAATCCCGGGCTCGCCAAATCCACCCCGCCAAGGCCCGGACACCCGAGCCCCGAAAGGGGCCGCAGGGCCGCTTCCCCGTCTGGTGGAGGGAAGTCAGCGGAATCGCGGATTGAACGGACTCTCCAGCGCATAGGATTCGACCCTAAATCGTAGCAAAGCAACGGCGTCCCCTACTTAGGAGCAAGGGTTTGGCCGTAAAGCCTCGCTGGTGATACTCTAACGCATGGGATGCCCTACAGGACGGGGAATCCGGCCCTTCTTTTGGGGCGCTTAACTCAGCGGTAGAGTGCCACCTTCACACGGTGGAAGTCGCAGGTTCGAATCCTGCAGCGCCCACCATAGAATCAAGAACTTACAGAGATATCGACGGAACTGTTTCTAGCGTTTCATGGCAAATCCTCCGCAGACATGCGGAAAGTTCATGAGCTTGCCTTTTCCCTGTTCGCGATTCGATGGCGTGGGCTTAGACCATCCAATGCGATTGTGAGCATTACAGCCGACATGCCAAGGTTGCGGACGCCCAGAGACGCACCTGTTCGCGAGTCATAGTGTTCGCTTATCCCCACTTTGATTGCGTTATCGAGCAGGCGGTCCGCAAATCCTCCCGCCAGTTTGCGATGACCGTAGATCGCGAGGCCGCTGATCGTCTGATAAACCGTTGACGGCCATACATCGCCGCGCCAGAAATCGTCGCTCTTGTATTTCGAATCTGTTGCGTCGACAGCCGGAATCGGCAAGGGCGTATCCCAGTTCGGCCCTGAGAGCGCCGCAGCCATGCGTGCCGCCTGGCCTGCGGTGGGAATCCGTGCCTGGAGCGGGACCATTCCACCAATCGTCGCGGAGGGAATCTTTCGCAGACCATCTCGTTGCACGCCAAGGAAGCATCGTTGGCTATCGTCCCACATGTATCGGCGCATAGCCCGGACGCCCCTGTCGATGATCGGACGCCGTCGTTCCACGAGAGCTTCATCGCCCGCGGCTTTCGCGATGCGAACCAAACATTGTTCGGACAACAGCAAATAGGCGGTATTCGAGGGAATATAGATAGTGCCGTACCATGAACCGTTACCGACGCCGGACTGCCGGCGCGGATGAGGCGTGAGTTCCAGCGTGTCCAGGTCGACTTCGCGGTCGTAGGTCTCGTAGCGCGCATGCTGGACAACCCCATCGTAAGAACCGACTGTCACCATTCCAACCCTGTCCAGGTCCCGTTCGCGCCAGTACCAATCATGAAACGCCTCGAGATGAGGCAGCGCGGTGCGTACCAGATCGAGATCGTGATTCCGCCGGTACACGCGTTCAACACCCCAAGCCAGGAGAGGGGCTTGAGAGTAGGCCGGGAATGTACGCCATTGCTTGCCGTCGAATTCGGCGACGCCGCTATTGGGAGCGATAAAATTCGCGATCATTCCCCGTGCATAGTCTGGCTTTTCGGCGTCCCATCGGTTCTGAAAATCCCAATAGTTTTGATAAACTCCGCGGATGAAATCTCGCTGTTCCGGGATAATGGAAAGTAAATCGGTGAGGAACGTCGTATCCCAAATCCATTGGCCCCTGTAGATACCGCCCGGTACCAGCCAGGGATGCTCGAGCGGGGGCTCAGCGGGCTGCATTCGACGAAAAATGCAGAGTTCATAAACATCCAGGACAAACTGCCATAACTGCGGATCTTCAGTAGTCAGCAGTGGCTTGAGTATCTGCTCAATCTGACTTCGATCTAGCGGAGCCTGCTGCGATATCGACTTACCCACCGAGAGCGTCAGTATCGTGGCGCCCAGGGCTTCTAATACTTTCCGTCGCGTGAGAACGGGAGCGGCAGAAACTGCAATTTTGGATTCACTGTTCATCGTGCTGGTGACATCTTGATCGGCTTGATCGTGCCGTCCTTGTTGTAGTAAAGCCGTTGCGCGCACACCCGTCGCTCGTAGGGACTTGGCCCGGCAACATGGTAGAAGAGGTACCACTTGCCCTTGTACTCGGTTATAGAGCCATGTACATTGCGGGAGCGGTTGTCCAGGATAACTCCCTTGTAACTGAAGGGACCCATCGGGCCTTTCGCAATGCTGTATTCCATCAGGTTTGCAATCATGTCGCCGCGATTTGACGGATAGCTGAAGTAATAAAGCCCATTTCGCTTATGAACCCAGATGCCTTCGTGATAGTTGGGTAGGTCGAGAACCTGAATGGGTCCGTCGGGCGTGACCATGTCTGCCTTCAGTTTCACTACACCGAGCCGTCCGCTGCTGTTTCCGAAATAGAGATAGGCCTGGCCGTCATCATCGATGAAGACTGCGGGATCAATGGAGCGAATCCCCGCTTCGTTCCTGGCGATCAATGGTTTGCCGAGCGCGTCCTTGAACGGACCCGTGGGCGAATCGGAGACTGCGACCCCGATCTGATCGTCGGCAGGAAAGTAGAAATAGTATTTCCCGTTGCGCTCGATACAGTCCGGCGCCCACGCGTGTTGTTTCGCCCATGTAATGTCATTCAGGCTGAAGATAACTCCGTGATCCTTCCAGTGAATCATGTCGTCGGTGGAGAACACGTGCCAGTCCACCATATCCCAGTCCTTGTTTCCGGCGAGATCGTGTGAAGGATAGATATACAACCGGCCGTTGAACACACGAGCGGATGGGTCGGCCTGGAAGTCCGGAAGGATCTGATGCTGCGCCAGAGCGTACATCTGCCACACGCATAGCGAGAATGTGAGTAGAAGGGTTCGGTTGAATAAGTGTCTCTTCATGTTTCTCTTTCCTCCAGCGGGCAACTTCGCTATTGCAGTTCGCCAATGAAAACTCCAAACGGCTCGAGCTCGATCGATCGCAGAGTTAGTGGGTTCCGGGCACCGGGAGTTTTGAGTAAGGTCTTCACCTTGCCGCTCGCTCCGCTAAAACTAAGATCGACAGACTGCGGTTCGGCGGTGAAGTTCACGCTGATTACAACACCGGGCGTTCCCGGCGCCGTGCGCAGCCAGCTCAGCACCTTTTCGTTCCCTATGTCGAGCATGGTGTTCTCACCCTGCGCCAGAGATACGTTCGTCTTCTTCAGCCGAATCAGGGCCCGGTACCAGGCGAGCAATGAATTGGGATCGCTGCTTGCCGCCGCAACGTTCATCGACAAATAGGTCGCAGAAGCGGGAAGCCAGGGAGTTACACCGTCGACGGTAAATCCCGCATTGGCAGTTGCGTCCCACTGCATAGGTGTGCGTTCGCCATCGCGTCCTTTGGCCTTCGGCCAAGCGAGCAACCCTATCGGATCCTTTACATCTTCCTTTCGCACCGGTGGCGTCGTCTGCATCCCGATCTCATCGCCGTAGTAGACAAGTGAGGCACCGCGTGCTGCCAAAAGAATTGCTGCAAGTCCACGCTGAATATCCAGATCGTGTACCCCATCTCCATAACGGGTTACCATCCGATCGTTGTCGTGGTTGTCAAACAAGAGCATCGGCACGTTTCCGCCGATTTGCGTTTCCGCCTCGATCATTTTTTCGCGAAACGCCGCCACATCCAGCTTGTTGATGAAGGCCAGTTGCGTGTCCATCGGCAAGTGGAACTCTGGTTTGTCGGAAGTCCCGTACAACCTGGCTAAGTCAGGGGCGCTGAAGACGTAGGTTTCACCCAGCGCCAAGCGCGTCCCTGGATACGTTTCCGGATTGTAAGAGTCCATGGTGGCCCGCATTTCCGCAACCACCGCGTGTTCGCCAGGCAGATTGTCGGTCTTCGAGCCATCGAGTTGCACATCGCCGCACCAGTTGATGACCGGATTTCCGTTCTTGTCCTTGATGACGTTTTCGTCTCTCAGTTCCGGATCTTCGTACAGCGCGGTGATGGCGTCGAATCTGAATCCCGCGACGCCGCGATCCAACCAAAAACGGAGAATCTGCTTGAACGCCTCATGCACCTGCGGATTGTTCCAGTTGAGGTCCGGCTGCTTGACGTGAAACTTATGGTAGTAATACTGCCGTGTGGTTTCATCCCATGTCCATGCCGAGTGGCCAAAGCCCGATTCCCAATTATTCGGTGGGTCTCCCTTGTCGGTGGCTGTCTCTCCCTTACCGTCGTGCCACACATACCAGTCCCGATACGGATTGGTGCGCGACGACCGCGACTCGATGAACCACTTATGCTCGTCCGAACTATGATTCATCACCATGTCCATAATCACGCGGATATGCCGCTTGTTGGCCTCGGCGATCAGATGGTCGAAGTCAGCCAGTGTTCCAAACCGCGAATCGATGTTCTCATAATCGGAAATGTCGTAGCCGAAGTCGACCTGTGGCGAAGGGTACACCGGACTTAGCCAGATCGCATCCACGCCTAACTGCTGCAAATAGTCGAGCCGTTGCGTGATACCGTTAAGGTCTCCGATTCCGTCGCCGTTCGAGTCCTGAAAACTCCGTGGATAGATCTGATAGATGACCGCGTTCTTCCACCAATCCGCGTTGGACTGCTTTGGGACCGCCAATGGATCCTTCGCGGTCTGGCTAAGAGCGCCTCCTGCCAAAGTGAATCCGAGGATTGCAGCCGATAATAAAGCGCCGGGTAGGCGTGCCATTTCAATCTCCTCAACAGCAAGCTTCATCGTTTTTGCAGCAGAAGTGCCCAGTCGTGCGTATTGCTCCAACTGGAGTCGTCCGGCGGATTAGGCGATGTCCATGATGGACCCATCGCTTCCTCGGCAAGCGGAATTCGTTGCCCGCTAAGAGCGTTGAACCATTCGCCGTGGTACGTTCCGGGATCCAGCTTTACAGTTACTTTCCCTCCGTGAGGCAAGTAAATCGCATAAATATGGCCAGGATCGGCAAGACAATAGTTTTCCCCCTCTACTAACTCATCATGAGGATTTGTCTTCCACCACTCGAAGCTGGTGAAGAACTCCACAATGTGCCGGTAACCGACTAACATGGTCTGTGTATCGTCGCCGCGTCCATTCACCCAGCCCCCGCCCGTATCCGGCCAGACGTTCGTTCCTCGCCGGGCACTCTCGCCGGCGGTCTGGTATGCGCCGGCCATGTAAATGTCCCATGACGTTCTGCGCAGAACGTCCGCCTGGTCGGACCCCGGAAGAATTCCATCTGCGCCCCAGCCTGGATAGTGATCTTCGTATCCATATTCTTCGTTGGTCTGCGGAATGATTCGCCCCGCTTTTTCCTGTAACTTCCGAGACTCGAGCATTACTGTGTGCTGCTTACGCGACCATTCCTGATAGGAGACAAAACCAAACCAGCTTGAGGCGCGGTCCTGATGTTCGGTCTTGGTCGGATGACTGCTGGCCAGGTGGTGATACGGATCCAATTGCTCAATCAGCGTGCCGGTTTCATGAGTCCACTTTTCGTCGCGGTAGACATCCAGGTCGTCTCCGAGATCCCAGGTTATGTTGGAGAAGCCGGCCAGGCGCGCAGCCGCGTAATGAATGTATCGTCGCTCATCTTCGCTGGCCGCTGCGGGGTGAATGCGGGCGTCCCCCATGTCCAGCACCAGAGAGACGATCGTGCCACGCTCCCTTGCGTAGCGGAGCATTCTGTCGAACTTCTGCCAATAGGACACATCGAAGCGCGAATAATCGAAGCCGGGATGATAGAAGTCTTCGGGCGCCTGTGCTGGCCAGGGATTTAGAAAAAACGTCCATGACGGACCGTTCATCACTGGCTCACCGTAAACTACGTATGACCTCCCATAAATGTCCACGCGCATCCAATTGACTTTCAGCGCGGCAAGCCGGTCAATGCTGTATTGGATAGTCCGCTCGTCGCGCCACCCCATGAGAAAATAGGCCGTCGTTCCGTTGAAGAAGTAATGATCGCCCGTACCTTCCCACACAAAATGCCACGGGTAATCGGAGTCGATCCGAAGTGGACCTCTCCTATGCTCATCCGATGCCGTGAACTTGCCGGAAAACGTCCGAGTCTCAACGCCGGCCTTGAAGGTTACGTGATATGTATAGGCGCCACTTTTTGACGGCATGAATCGAATGCGATATATGGTGCCGTCGGTCGAATCGCAGAACCCTTCTACCGGGGTTGAAACCGTGGACCCGGCCTGCTGAAAGTCTCCCGCAATCGAGGCATCGGTGAATGGATTTTGTACGGTCGGCGTCTTGACATTGACTGTGACTTCTACGAAATCAAAGACAGCGACCTGCGGCGCGGACTGGGTGAGCTGGATGTCCACCGGAGCCTGACTGCACAGATAAGTCCCAGAAGCAGTCAGGTATGCGAGAATGGCCACTGCCTGCAGGGGCTTGGCCCTGCACTTGAAAGAATAGAGATACTTGGCTCTCCGGGTGAATCTTGCAAAAATTGACAGCTCACTGCAACATAAAACGTTCTTCATATCCAACCTATCCTTCTCTGAACCTAACTGAAAGACAATTTGACGTGCATAGCTTCCGGCAAATCACCAATCGTTTATTGAAGATCCGGAGTTACAGACAGACTAAGCGCTTCAGATTTGTTTGGCGCACTCTTCGCTACTCCGGTAATGTCATGTTTCCTGTCACATGGAGTTTCCGCGTTACAAACTGTGCATCTGTGTCCGGTTGCCCTCCTCCGACCGAAATTTTGTACGCACCTTCGGCAATAAAGGGCTCTCCCGCTTCTGTCACGATGCTCATATCGCGTGGCGTTAACTCGAATCGCAATCTGTGCGATTCTCCGGCGTCCAAGTGGACCCGCTGGAACCCTCGCAAAGCTCGCAGGGGAGCGCCTGGCACATCGGGAAACATGAGATAGAGCTGGGCCACTTCATCGCCCGGCCGCTGGCTTGTGTTGGTGACTGTTGCCTCGACAGCTAATGGGCCTCCTGCGGGCACTGCACTGATTGGGACAGTAACTCCGCTATAGGAAAAGGTGGAGTAACTCAGGCCATATCCGAATGGATAGAGTGGTGTCCCCTTGAAGTAGCGGTAAGTGCGCCCGTTCATCGAGTAATCTTCGAAGGGCGGTAGTTGGGTAATATCCTTGTAGAAGGTCACAGGCAGCCGGCCTGCCGGATTGTTGCGGCCTGAGAGTGTCTCAGCGACGGCCGAGCCACCTTCCTCGCCGGGATACCATGCCTCCAGGATAGCGTTGGCGTGCTTCTTCGCCCAATTCACTCCGAGCGCACTTCCATTGACAAGTACTACCACCATCGGTTTTCCCGTGGCTGACACTGCCTCCAGTAACTCCTGCTCAGGTTTGGGAAGGTCGAGGCTGGTGCGGTCGCCGCCTTTGAAGCCCTCCTCGTCTACTCTCATCTCTTCTCCTTCGAGATCGCAGGTGAGGCCCACCACGGCAACTACTACGTCCGCATCTTTGGCCGCTGCGACCGCTTCAGGGCTGGGCCGTAGATCGATCTTTGACCAGATCAGGCGGGCCGCGGCGCCTGCGTCCTTGGTCCGTTCGTATTCCACCAATAAGTGATAGGGCTTGCCCTTTTCGAGGTGGACCTTGCCGAGCTTTGTTTCGATACAATCGGTGTCCCAGGTCATCACCACTTCATTGTCATCGAGCGAGACGCGGAAGAATCCCTCTGCTTCCATGCCCAGGTTGTATAAGCCGGATTCCTGCGGCGTAAGGGTGGCTTCCCAGCGAATTGCGAGAGGCCTGACGGCGGCAGCCTCGATCGGTGGTGGGCTGGTTGAGGAGTCGATACCTTGCTCGATGCGCATAGCCAGCGGCGCTTGCCAACTGTTCCGATCTTCGATCGCCTCTCGAACTACTTTGGCATAGCTTGCCTGGACTCCGGGCTTACCGTCTGTGGTCAGCAGTGCGGCGGGCACGGGCGACGCGTCCGTTCGCAGGAAGCCGGTGCCCGGAACGAAGTCGATTTTGGCTGAAGGAAACTCGGCGCGCAAGCCTTCCAGCACGGAGACCACGTGGGTGGGCATTCCGGCGTATACACCCAGAAGAGCCTTCGTCTGATCGGCCAGCGGTCCAACAACGGCAGTCTTCAGGCGAGATCTTTTGAGCGGAAGCACGCCGTCGTTCTTCAACAGCACCATGGACTCGTTGGACAACTTGAGAGCCAGCGCGCGGTGTGCCGCGCTGTCTAATTCGTTCTCGTCGATTTTCGTATAGGGCACCGTCTCGGGAGGATCGAACATACCCAGCTTCATCCGCGCCGTAAACAGGCGAGTTAGCGCAACATCAATGTCGCTTTCCTCCAGGAACCCTTGCTTCACAGCATCGATATAAGGTTTGTAGTCATGGTCGTCTGTTACCTTGGCGGCGTTGTCAACGCATTCGTTGTCCATTCCGCGCCTGAGAGAGATCGCAGATGATTCCGGCTGGGTCGGCTTGTAGTGGTGGCCGGCGAAAATGTCGATGACTGCGCCGCAGTCCGACACAAGGTAGCCCTTGAAACCCCATTTGCCGCGCAACTGGTCTTCGAGCAGGAACTCGTTGGCACAGGCCGGTTGGCCGTTGACGTTGTTGTAAGCACACATGACCGACCCCGCCTTGGCCTCAATCACCGCGGCGCGAAATGCGGGCAGGTAAGTATCCAATTCGTCATGCTTACTTACAGAGACATCGACGATGTGACGCGTTGGCTCAGGCCCGCTATGGATGGCAAAGTGCTTCGGCGTTGCAATCGTTCGGTAATAGCGAGGATCGTCGCCTTGCATGCCGGTCACAAACGCCACGGCCAAACGCGCGGTCAGGAACGGGTCCTCGCCATAAGTTTCGGAACCGCGTCCCCAGCGCGGATCGCGAACGATGTTTATGTTAGGCGCCCAGAAATCAAGCCCTTCAAAGAGGTCGCTATGTCCGGCGCGCATTGCCTGCGCATGTTTGATGCGGCCTTCGATGCCGATGTCTACCGCCATTTCGTGTATTGCTGTCGAATCGAATGTGGCGGCCAACCCGATGGGCCCAGGAAACTCGGTGGTCCCATTCACATCCACCCCGTGTAACGATTCGTTCCACCAGTCGTATGCAATTACGTTGAGACGCGGAATAGCCCGCGACTGATTTACCAGCTGCGTGGCTTTCTCTTCAAGCGTCAACCGGGAAACCAGATCCGCTGCTCGCTGCTCCGCGGGCTGGCTGAGGTCCAGATACGCGGGCTTTGGGGCAACCTGCGCCTCGGCCATCGAGGCTCCCAGGCAACATGCTAAACTGCTCGCGACTATCCGCAGTCCAAACCAATTCATTGCAACCTCTCACGCGCTGCGTGGACTGCTGTCAGGGAAGGAGTGCGGTCACCCCTCGTTGCACATCGATTGTCCAGGGCTGTGGAGGCGGCAATGAAAGATTCCCCTTATTAATCCGCACCGGCATCCAGACGTACCGCGAGTCTTCCAGATCCTTGGGATTCCAACGATCCCCGGCAAAGATAACAACAGTGTTTCTACGGCCCACTACCTTGATCAACATGCTCGACTGTGAGTTGTAAGTGTTTTTCCCTGGAGGCGCGATGTCCTCGGTCTGTGACCATGGACCACTTAAGCGTGAGGCGGTTGCGACGACGTTGGGATTCGGTTCCCACCCGGTCAAGTGCGATCCCACGACATAATACATGCCTTGGTAGTGAACGATTGCGCCTCCCTCCAGTGGGACCTCGATAAACGCGATCTCTTTCTCGACGTTCATGTAATCGCTGGATAACTTCGCAATGTAGAAGCCTTTTGTCGGACGGGATTCGAAAATCACATAAGCCGATCCATCGTCGTCAATGAAACCGCCTATGTCGCGGCTCTCCTTGTCAAGCGGACGAAAACTCTTCACATACCTATAAGTGCCATCAATTTTGTCGCTCACTGCAACAGCGACTCGTGCAAACTTGTAGTCTGGACCGTCGATGTGCGCATACATGACGAACTTTCCGGTTCTTGTATTGTGGAACACCTTCGGCCGTTCGAGAATCCATCCGGTGCCCAGGTTCTCTGGATCGCTCATTGCAAGCACCTGATTGAGAAACTTCCAATGTATTAGATCCTTTGACGAATAGCATGCGACGTATCGCTTCGCAGGATCGTTGCCTTTCGAACGATCCTCTCCAAACCAGTAGTATGTACTCTTCAGCTTGATGATCCCTCCACCATGCGCCTGGATCTCCTTGCCGCGGTCGTCAAGCCACGGTTCTCCAGGCCTGATCACACTATTCTCGGCTTTTGACATGGCCGCAAAGGCAATCGTCATGGCAAACAACAAGCACACTGCCAGCCCTCTCATACTGATGGACCGTAGGAATATTCGAAGTAGAATTGCAGAAATCCTTACACCGCACACTCGTCCTGAAATGCCCCATGATGAACCAACTCGATTTGCTCGTTTCATAACTTCGTTATTCCTCCCTCTACATCGCAAAGCTCGCACTTACCGCCGCGATAACATGAGACTCCATACTCGCCACACATCCCATGTCATTGCCAAGCACTTCAAGCGTTGAATGCTCGCCAACCTAGACTTCATCTAACTGGCACAGCGTGTTATTCATTCAGCCCACTAATGTTTCTGTTCGTTAGCGACGTTCACACCATCCTTCAGACCGGAAACCTGCGCCGAAGGACCAGCAACTGTGAGCGCCTTCAGATAGGGGCCGGGGGCGTCGACGAGATTCCCCACTAAATGGACGTCCTCGCACTGAGAAAACCAGAGCAGTGTCCCCGGATCCGCGCCGAATGTCCTGTCTCCATCCAGTTTTTCGCGTTGAAATGGACGAACGAATGAGTTATGGCGAATGGTAACGTCCTTTGCGGATGTAACTAGAATGTTGACCTCGTCGATCTCCTCAAATGTGTTGTCTTCAATCAAGATGTGTTGATGTCCCCTGCCGGGCGCGATGTTATCCGCGCGTTCAACGCCCGGTTGCGACCCTCCCGGCTGAAGTGCGAATCCTGGCTCTACTTCTTTGTGTCGTTCGGGCGCCAGCGCACCGATAAGCAATCCAGCGGCCTGCTGAGGATAGTAGGATGTCCTTCTGATTGTATTTCCGCGTAAAATCAGGTTCCGACTATAGCCTGCTTCCATCCACCAGAACTCCGGTGTCACGACGATGCCGCCCATGGAACTACCGTCCACGGTATTGCCTTCAATCAATCCATCGTCGGCCTTCAGCAGCATTCCGCGAGCACGATGATTTCGAACGATGTTATTCCGCAAAACGTAACCGCTGCCCAGAGCGTTGGGATTACCTACCAGGAAATCGAACTTAGCCGGCAACACACGATCGAGTTTCAACTCGACATACGGCCCATCCATGATTGCACTGCCGACGACACGCACGCTCCGCATTGCGGTCTGGAAGTGTGGGAGAGGAGTAACCTTCGTTACTACCGCTTCGGCCACAATCACGCCCCGCAAATCGATCAGCCGCAACGGATCGCCTGCGCGAAAATGATTTCGATTGATTACAAGAGTGTCGTTGCCGCCTTGCAAGACCAGGGAATACGAACCGTGAATCGCGATCCCATCGTCCGGCATCGATTCGAAGTAACAGTGCTCGAGTGTAGGCCCCTTTCGCACATTGGCGCTGTGGAACCCATCGGCTGTAGAGGAAAACAGCGGCTCCGCGGTAGCGCCATCTGGCCGCGGTCCGCGCTTGACCGTCACCGTGTAGCGATTATCCCCGTCTCCATCCCCTTCGAAGAAAGCGAACGACCCCGCGGAAAGCACAGTCACATTTGATAGCTGGACCTGGCTGCTGTTAAGAATTTCCACTCCGTCGCTGCCGCGTCCGCGAATTCCTATCAAGTCTCCGACAGCTACTGACTGGGAAGCACTGGGTCGGCTTGGCCACTTCATTTGCAGACGAAATCGAACGGGACCAATTCGACTGAAATGCGCATTGACATCCTGCGCGCCTCTCTTCCATACACGTGTCTCAGGATCGAATGGATACGCTACAACCTCGTCGTCGAAACGTCCCGGATCGTCGAGTTGGGGATAGCCTCTGTCAAGCCGAATGTCGTACGACATGCCATCGTCGGCAATCGACTCGATCGTTCCCTGCGTGAACGGAAGTACGGCTTGCCGAACGGTGAGGCCGCGCAGTGTCGTGCTGCGACAGTTCTTCAAAACCACAGACGCGTCTGTGGAATCGGTAAACACAAACGTCACGCCAGTCGCATCAATTTCGAAGTCCCGGAGGTTGGTCAACTCGATATTCCTTCCGTCGGAAGGCTCGATGACGTAAGTGCCTGCGGGAATTATGGCTTTTTTTGCACCCGTTTTGTAGGCGGCTTCGATGCCCCTCGTAACCCAGCCAGGTGCCCCTGGCGAAATTCTTGCTATTTTGTTCTGCGCACCCGAGGGTAGAAAAGCAATCGCGCAGATCAGAAGGCTAAGTAGTCTTTTCATCCCAGCTTCCCATCTCGCGAGAGAAGGTCTCTTGCGGAACTTCCTCGTAAGTAAGGTCTGGGCGCTACCCGCCCAAAGGTGGGTAGCGCGGATTTTCCCATATTTGAAGTACACCAGACCATTCAACTGCGGACAAGCTTAGAAATCAAATCGCGCTCCAAGCTGTCCAGTTCTGCTCTGGCCGGTTGTGCTCATGATGTGACCGAAGGTGTTGCCGTCAATTGGACCGACGGTATTGAAGAGGTTTTGGCCGCCAGGCGCAGCCCAGTGGTGCCGATTGAAGAGATCGAAGAACTCGGCTCTCAACTGCAGGCGATACTTGCCGTCAGCGCCGAACTTCTGGTTCTTGAGAAAACTCGCGTCCTCGCTGTTGGTGCCGTAGAATTTCCAGTTGCTGAATGAATACGGCGCATTTCCCAACTTGCCGGGTGCGGGATCGGAGAACTGGGTCGTATCGACAAAGGCGCTTCCGGGGTCCGGAACACCCGATGAAACTCCACCCCATGCCTCGTTGAGATGCGTAAAAGTCTTGCGGAAATTGGCATGAGGAGCAACATTGGCGTACAGAATGTTCCAACCCGGCATGGACCCTGCGGCCGAGGAACTTGCAAGCGGCGCCTTGAACGGGTAGCCCGTCTGATACGAGTGATCGCTGCAGATTTCCCAACCACCGATGATCGGCTCCAGCAGCCTCTGGTTCGACAGGAATTGCTTCCCGCGACCAATTGGCAGCTCGTACATGACGTATCCCTTCAGCCAACCTTTTTCATAGCCGGGAGATCTGGCGTAATCCTTATAGGCGTAAGGATCCTGGAAGGCGTAGTTTTGAAAGTTGGTGGAGCCTGTTTCAACAAATGCGCTCTGCGTATTGCCGTGGCCACTTTGCAGGGTATAGTTGAAATCGAACGTGAGGCCCCCACGGTGCTTTGTGATGACCTCTGCCACCATTGCATTGTAAGTGCTCTGGCCGATCGGCGAACCGGCCCACGTAATGTTCGTATTCGATCCCCCCCCATAGAGCTGCGGGAAGAGGTTAATGGCCGCATAAGCATGCCCCACGAAACCTGGATAGGGGTAAGGCACACCGGCTGCCGCGGCACTGGCCTGATCGGTTACCCAGGCGCTGAGATTCGCTCCGTTGTTGAGGTAGTAGGAATAGGTTGCCCATGTGGGCGAGTAATAGGGCGTCAGCGTGCCATCGTGTAACTTGTGCCCATTGGTGCCTATATAACTTACCTCGAGGCGAGTGTCCCTCGCGATCTCATATTGGGCCCCGAAGTTCATGTTCAACGTTCTTCCAAGGGTAAGCGTGTCCGGGTCAATAACTACTGCCGATCCCGGGATGTAACTGCCTAGATTCTTGCCGGGAAACGTGGTCACTCCCGGATAGATATTCTGATCCCAATTGAAAGTTACAGAATCGTTGCCTAGACTATTAACCTGGTTTTGGCCCTCGAACGCGTTGGCGTCATATCCATAGGGAACCCCCTGATAACCATTGATCTCTTGCGGGGCATAATAAAGGCCGATCGATCCGCGAAGCACAACCCGCGGAAACAGATGATACGATGCCCCGACATGGGGTCCGAACTGAGTGAAGTTCTGCCTTGTCTCAAAGGAATCGGCCGGACTGTTCAGGAACGTTACAGCGCCTTTCACGCCTCCAAATGCGGGGTTGATCGCATTGGGGTTGAAATCCGCCCAGTCGCCGTTCAACTCGTGTAACGGAGTATTTCCATCCCATCGCAACGAATAATCGAGGGTCAGGTTCTTGGTTGCCTTGAAATTGTCTTCGAAGAACAACGAATATGAGTAGCGCCTGCCGTGTCTTTCACTCGTCAAGGTCTGATTTGCGCTGTCCACATCGCCAAGCTCAAAGTTTGCGAACGGGAAACCGGTCTCACCCCGCACGCCAGGATCGATGCTAAGCGGGATACCCGTGCTCTGCGAGAACCGATAGTTCAAATAGCCGCCCGGCCAACCACCGTTGGTCCTTTCATCTCGCAGTTCTCCGCCGATCTTGAAGGTATGGTTGCCCTTCGCCCATGACAGCGCCTCGTTCTCCGCGAGGTCGTAGCTGGCGCCATAACTTGTTCCCCAGAGAATACCTGTAGTCTGCTCACTGATACCATTCGGCGCCCCGTTAAAGGCGAGATCCGGAACGATAGGCGTGCCAGTCGGAAAGCCCATGGATGTTGGCAAAGAGCCTCCGCCCGCCGTGATGCTTGAGTCGTCGTTTTCCTGAGCCCAGGTGACGGACAGAACATTGAGCACACTCGGCGTGATTGCGAAAGAGTCTTGCACGCGGAACTGCGGGGAAGTCGTTGTCTGTTTGGTGAAGTTGCCGAAAGGACCTGGATCTGAGTTGCTGCCGCTTTGCCATAGGGAGTTCCAGAAGATGTCGCTAGGGCGCGTGCGCACCTCCTCGGTCCATGATGCACTCAAGTGATCCCGGTCCGACAAGGTTTGGTCGATTTTCACCGAGAACTGATTCTGTGTGAGCCTCGGGTCCCCCGCTGTCAGGCTTGGGAAATTGCCCTGGAGATTGCTGTTCGTCGGCTGGTAGTACGTTTTGTAAATTTTTATGTATTGTTGGGCCTCAGCGCCGATACGTCCCTGAGGAATCACATTGCCGACGAAGACATCTCCGTTGGTCGGGTCGAAGATCGAGCCGACATAGATCATATTGCCGGCAGAATCATAGACGTTGCTGCCTGCGGCATTGGTAGCCGGAGAGCCAAGAAGCGCGCTGAAGTCCCCGTTCAGCATAGCCGTGGTCGGGACAGTTGCATTGCCTGGAGAACGCTGGAAGTCGGCCTGCAGATACTGTTCCCAGGTCGTATAGAAGAAGGTCTTATTCTTGCGAATTGGCCCGCCGACGCCACCCGTGTAGTCCCAGAATCGGTCGAATCCTCTCTTGCCCCAGGATACGTCCGCGTTTGGATCACCCGCCAACGTATAGGCCATCCACCATTTGTTATCGTAGCTGTTGGCGTTGAGAAATTCGTTCTGCATGAAGCCGGCTGCGCTTCCATGCCAATCGTTGGTGCCCGATTTCATGGTGAATTCAAAGGAGCCGCCGCCGGTGCGTGCAGATTCCGCGCTGATCCCCGCCGTGTCAATCTTGAATTCGTTGATGGCTTCTGGACTGGGCGAACTTTCACCGACCCAACCGGCATTGCCTGCATTCATAGACGTTCCGTCGAGGAGGACCTGCTTGGTAAACGCCTGCGATCCGCCGACACTCGAATTCCACCCGCCCCCTTCGACGGTAGGAGTATATGCGTAGGCAAGAGTGTCGATTGCTCTTCCACCGTACACATTCTGGGGCATATCGCGGAATACTTCCGCTCCTACGTCGGTGCCAACTTCCACGCTCTCTGTGTCGAGCACGGAAACGTTGGCGTAAACGGTCGCTGTGTCACTCACGGAGCCAACCGTCAGGCTGATATCGAGGCGGGCAACCTGGCCAATCTCAAGTGTGATGCCATCGCGCTTGAATTCCGCGAAGCCGTCTTTTTTATAGAGAACCGAGTAGGTTCCGATGGGAAGATTCCGCAGAGCGTAGTTTCCCTGGTCATTCGAAACAGTCGGATAGTGGACGCTGGTGGCGATGTTGGTAGCCACGATCTCCACGCCAACGATTGCGCGATTGGCTGGATCTGCGACCAGACCAGTAATTGAAGCGCGATCAGCCTGACCCAGGGCCGATAAAGCGAGACTCATGAAACAAAACAAGACCAGATATCGGCAGATGTTCAGTCCTGTTAGCCAGCCGAAGGCGCTGTTAACGTTTTCAGACGCACTCAATGCGGACATCGAATTTCGCGTATAGATTCTCATTGACGTCACTTCTCCTTAACGTATTGCAATCTTGCTCGTTACGGTTTCAATCGCTGGCCACACAAGATTTAGCTTGGATCGGCGCCAACGTATACACAATCCCGTTCACTCTTCATCTGCAACCGATCCGCGCTCAAGCCTTCCGAGGCAGCGTAACGAATCTGTCACATTTGCATTCTTCGCTGCCCTTTACTGCAGCAACAAAACAACTCTCTTGAACAGAATCGATAACGTGGCGAATCCTACGCGCAACGCACAAATAATGTCTATCCTTCAATTGTCCGGAATGTAGTGATCCTAATGGGCGGGCAGCGCATGAATATCTTGCTAGCCGCGGCATAGTACAAACGGGTAGGTGCTGCATAGCACAAACGTGCCCCACATTCGCAGCCCATCGCGATCGCGCTTCCAGATCATCAACTCAATAGCCATACGTCACAAGACTTGTTTGCAGATTGGGAATAGAATTGAGCCGCACACAGGACTCTTGTTGGATCGTTGGCATCGAACAATGAATAAAATTCAACTCCAAAACTCGACGATCGATTCTGCCTCGCGCCTCTCCGAATGGATGCGAATGTGCTTCTGCTGCGGACAAAGCTTGTTCGCATGGTTCTTCGCTGCGATAGTTATGTATAGCATGCTGCAGTCTACCGAGGGACTCGCCGATACCGCGCGCCAACAATCGAAAACCTACCAGACGGCAGCTTCGCTTCTCGCTCTCACTCCGGAACAAGCCCAGCGTGCATTCCCAGTTCGAATACGTGGTGTCGTTACCTCGCAGGCGGCCGGGCTGATTGTTCAGGATTCCACTGCAGGTATCTGGGTCTACCTGGACCATCCAGAGAAACTGAGGCAAGGCGACGAAGTTGAGGTTGAGGGACATGTGAGCAAGGGATTATTCTCTCCGGTTGTAAATGGGCACACAGTCCGCATACTCGGGCGCGCTGCTCTGCCGAAACCAAAGAACGTTACTTTTAAACAGCTCAGTACGGGGCAGATGGATTCTCAATTTGTGTCGGTCACCGGATTGGTGCGCTCCGCCGGAGTTGGGTACGGGGAATCTCAGTCTCATCTTTTTTCGCTTCGCATTGCCATGCAAGACGGCGTTGTCAACGCCTTTTTCCCGGAAGAAGACGCGCCCTTCGGGGAGAAACTGATAGGCGCCCTCGTTCGCATCGACGCGGCAGCGGGATGCATAAAGAACCAGAACAGGCAAATCATAGCTCCTACTCTCTCTGCCGATAGCATGCGGAATGTAACTGTGCTGCGACCTCCTCCGCAAGATCTATTTGCACGGCCTCTCATGCAACTCGGCAATGTGATGCAATATAAGTCAGGCGCGGACTATTGGCACAATGTACGTGTTGCCGGGATAGTCACTTATTACAATCCCGGAGAGAGCCTCTATCTGGAAGAGGAGGGCCGGGCGCTCCTGGTGAGGACAACTCAAATTGATAAGATCATCCCTGGGGATCGGGTTGAAGTGGTTGGTTTTCCTGCTTCTCAAGACTCCGGCCCAATTTTGCGGGATGCGATTTTCCGTCGCATCGGACCAGGGCAACCTCCTCAACCACTCCAGGTTCCGGTAGCTGCCCTCTCTTCCGGGAGATTAAATAACGTCTTAGTCACTGTTAAAGGGAATCTTCTTCGTCGAGTCCGTGAACCATCTGGTTACGTATTTTTACTGCAGGATAAGACCGACATCTTGCTTGCGGAGTTAAGCCATGAAGGCGCCTCAGATCCTCTTCCCGACCTTCGCGAGGGAAGCGGCGTTATGATTTCGGGAATCAGCACCCTGGAAGTAATGGGAACTTGGAATTATGGACTTGAGAGTGCGCATGCGGTCCGGTGCAAAATCCTGGTTCGTTCGCCATCCGATATCGCGACAATTGCTCCCCCGACATGGTGGACGATTCGGCATATGCTTTACATCTCAGCTGCTCTGGCAATTCTGGTTATTGCATTTTTCGCGCAGGTGATTCGCGGTCGCGTGGAGCAATGGCGGCTACAAGCAATTCACAAAGAACGAGAGCGGCTGGCAAACGAAATCCACGACACACTGGCCCAGAGCTTCGCGGGAATCGGCTTCCAGTTGCAGGCGATTCGCAAAGTAATTCCAAACGAATTGTCAAACTTGACGCAGCAAGTTGACTTGGCTAGAGACTTAGTACGCCACAGCCACAAAGAAGCGCGTCGCAGCATCGAACAACTCGACCCCGGCTTGGAAGAAAGGGTGGATGTTCTGCCGTCATTGGGTAATTTGGCGCGCGGCATGGTCGAAGGCGGATCGGTCAACGTCATCACGGCCAGCACCGGAAACCCGCGCCCTATGCCCCCTCGGGTAGCGGTCGGGCTGTTGCGGATCGGCCAGGAAGCCATCGCGAACGCAGTTCGCCACGCGGACCCGAACAATCTTTCAATATCGCTGCATTACGAAGACAAGATCGTCCGGCTTGTGATTCAAGACGATGGAGCCGGTTTTGTGAAGAGTGGCGATCTGCTGGGATTCGGCCTGCGCGGGATGCGCAATCGAGCGGCAGCTATTTCGGCCAAGCTTGAGATCGAGAGTCAACTGAAACTCGGAACCCGTGTTACCGTCATTGCATCGTTGCCTGCCGTGGCCACGTTGGCAGGTTCGCTAAAACGCATTTTGAAATATGTAGGGGAGCACACATTCCATGTTCAAGCAAAACCACAATCCAATCCGAATTCTGATTGTCGATGACCACCCGGTCGTCTGCTCCGGTCTGACCAGCATGCTTAGCACCCAAACAGGATTCGAGGTTGTCGGATCGGCCGCGAGCGGAGAGGAAGCGCTTGCAATTCTCCAGCGGAGCAAGGTGCACGTGCTTCTGCTCGATCTTCGAATGCCGGGCATGGATGGAATCGCCGTGCTGCATGCGCTGAAGGTCATGGAGTCGCCTCCACAGGCTATCGTCCTGACAAGCTTCGAGAAGGACGAAGATATTTACCGCTCCATTCGAGCCGGAGCTCAGGGATATCTGCTCAAGGATACATCCGAAGCGGAAATGGTTGCGGCCATCACAGCTGTCGATGTAGGGGAACGCTACATTCCCCGTCGTGTTGCCGCCCGGCTTGCGGACCGCATGTTACGCGCAGATTTGACCGGACGTGAGTTGTCGATTCTTGAGCTCCTTGCCGAAGGTTCGACCAACAAGGAAATTGCAGGAATGTTGAACATCAGCGACAACACAGTTCGTCATCACGTCAACAATATTATGGAGAAGCTCCAGGTTTCCGATCGTACGGAGGCGGTGGCAACCGCGATCCGGAGCGGAGTACTCTCTGGAAGCGATTGAGGGGCTCGCTCTGGCTCTGAACAGAATGCTTTCCGCGTGGGCTGAAGGCGGCTCACGCGATCTGGTCATTCTTCTGGCCGCGGCTCTTGTGCTCATCCTGGTAGCAGGAGTTGCCTGCGCCCTTCCCGCGCGGCGCGCTTCGAGAGTCGAGCCAATGACTGCGCTGCGTTATGAGTAAGCGACTTGGGTTTGCATGCACAATCCCGCAGAGGGGGAGGCGTATACACTATCGTCGCTACCGCCTTTGAAGGAGATCGAGCCCGATGCAACCTTCCGGAATGCACTACTATCCCGTGGAGTGGCCTTTCCTGCTGGCCCTATTTCTTCTCTTCTCATTTCTGGTTTTGCTCCTTGAATTCAAGATTCTGCACTATGCGTACGAACGGATGGGAATTTCACCGCGGTATGCAATGTGGATTCTGTTGCTGACACTGTTGGGCAGCTCGATCAACATTCCGTTGGCCGAGTTTCCACCCGAGAAGGTGGTTTCGGGAACGGTGGTGCATCACGATGGGATGCGGTACGTGGTGCCCGTGGTGCATCACTGGCCAGCCACGGTGTTGGCGATCAACGTTGGCGGAGCGCTCATTCCAATCATGCTGTCGCTCTATCTGGCGCTCAAGAACCGGCTTGTGATGAAGTCTGCGCTTGCCGGGGCGGCAGTGGCGCTCGTCACGCACTATCTGGCACAGCCGGTGCACGGAGTCGGAATCACGGTCCCGATCTTCATCCCTCCGATTGTCGCCGTCGTCTGCGCGCTGATCTTGTCCTGGCGGCAAGCGGGACCGCTCGCCTACGTCGGCGGAAGCATGGGCACGCTCATCGGCGCAGACCTGATGAATTTAGGCAAGATTCGGGGGCTGGGCGCGCCGGTTGCATCGATTGGCGGAGCGGGAACGTTTGATGGGGTCTTTCTGGTTGGGATTGTAGCCGTGCTTCTAGCGTCATTGATACAGCCGGGCGCAAGACGGGCATGAGCGTGGGATCGCTCTGAATACCCATCGATGACGCGCACATAGCAAGTCTTGTCGTGTTCTCCGATCACTCGTTGCGCAGTGCCACCATCGGCTCAACTCCGGCGGCGCGGCGTGCAGGCACCACCGATGCCACCAGCGCCGCCAGCGCAAGCATTACCGTGGCGCCTGCCAGCATAGCCGGGTCCCATGGCCTCACGCCAAATAGCTGGTCCTTCATCAGCTTCCCGGCCAGTACCGCCAACGGAATCCCGATGCCGAGACCAATGCCGACCTGCCAGAATGCGCCATGAAGCACCATCCTGACCACATGTCCGCGGTCCGCGCCCAGAGCCATGCGCAAACCTATCTCGTTGGTACGCTGCTCGACTGAGTAAGACATAACTCCATAGAGCCCGACAGCTGCCAGCGTGAGGCCAAGCGCGCCAAAGAGAGTCGTCAAGGTTGCAATCATGTTTTGCTGTTGAAAATCGGAGCTGACGACTTTGCTGTAGGCGGTAACATCGTTCACCACGAGCGTTGGATCGACCCTGGCAATCGCTTTGCGCACCTGCTGTTCCATGGCGGGCGGATTGCCGGGGGCCCAGATCACGATGTTATAGAGAAAGTGAGAATCCTTCTCGCCGTTCAAAAAGAGAGGGTCGTCGTAGGAAGTTACGGTCTGGGTTTCCGAGGGCCACCACATGGGCCGGATGGGATCCTTGTAGTCGTAGGTCATATAACGTATGTCCTTGACGACACCCACAATTTCATAAGTCGAGGCATACTTGATCCGGTCGATCCCGAAGTGTTGCCCAATCGGGTTCTGGTCTTTGAAAAAGTGCCTGACGAATGCCTCGTTGACTACAGCGACGTTCAGCGTGTTTGCTGTGTCGTCCTCATTAAGAGGCCTGCCCAGCACAATCTTGGCGCCGATGGTCTCGAAGAATCCGGGCATCACGCGCGCCCAGCCTGCGCTCGTGTCTTCCTTGGGCGCGGGCTCGGGCCTGCCCTGGATGCGAATTCCCTCATTCCAGCTATCGCCGCTCATCGGCGCATACAGCACGGGGGACGCCGTCCGCACTCCGGGAATCTGTTTCAGGCTGTCGTCAATCCGGCGGAAGAGCTGCTCCATCTGTTCGGGCTTGAAAGCGCTTAGCGTTGGATTGATCGACACAAGGTAACGGCCCTGGGTCTCGAAGCCGAAGTCCTGGTGTTCCAGGTTGCGCAGGCTTTGCGCCAGCAACGCAGCGGCGGAGAGCAGCACCAGTGACATTGCGGCCTGCACGATGACGAGGGACTTCTGCGCCCACGAACGATTGCTCCCGACCGAACGGTTCGCTCCGCGCAAGGCTTCCACCGGATCGGCGTGGGACGTGATCCAGGCCGGGGCTGTTCCGAAAATGATTCCTGTGAGGATGGAAATACCGAGAGTGAACAACAGCACGGGCCATGAGGGCAGAGGGCCGACCGGAACATAATTGTGCGACCCCGTAATCTCGAAGGCCAGATACAGAATCAGCCGTGTTCCGGCATACGCCACTGCGATTCCTAAAGCGCCGCCGATGACTGCCAGCAGCACGCTTTCTACAAGCGCCTTGCGCACCAGGCGGAATCGCGAAGCTCCCAGCGCGACGCGGACCGAAATCTGCGCCCGGTCTTTCAATCCGCGCGCCAGCATCAGGTTTGCGAGATTCCCGCAGGCCACCAGCAGCACACATCCCGCGGCAATGAGCAGCAACTTGAGCCCGTCCTGGTATTCGTCCCGCATCTCCGCCACGCCCGCGCCGCCGGGGATGATGTGGACCGTCTGCTGCTGCCAAAGCTGCTTTTCGCCCGGCTCCATGTCCGATACATGGCTGGCCAGCCAGTTGTGAAACTCCACGCGCAGTTTTGCGTCGAGAGCTTGCGGGTTGGTTCCGGGACGGACTCTGCCGAGCAGGTCAAGATAGTTTCCATTCGCGCGTTTGGGCCGCGCTAGAACACCCTCCATAACATTTTCTGAGGTGAGCGAGATCCAGAAGTCCGGCATGCCCCAGCCGGACAGCTTGGCTCCATAAAACCCTGGTGGCGTGACGCCGATGACAGTAAAAGGGTGCCCGTTGATCGTGAAACTTCCGCCGACTACGGAAGGGTCCGAGCCATACTTCGTTTGCCAGGTTCGAAAGCTCATCACCGCAACCAGCGGTGCGTTTTCCTGGTCGTCGGCGTCGCTCGTCAGGCGGCCAATCCACGGCTGTATGCCCAGGGTGCGGAAGAAATTTCCGGATACGTGTTGCCCGTTGTACGTGTCCGTCTGTGCCTGCGACCCACGCCGAACGCCGAGCGGAGAATTGCCGGCCTGCAGTGCTGCAAGGTCGGTGAACTCCGGCGAATTCTCGCGGAAATGTTTGTAGGCTTCCCAGGAAAAGAGCGAAAAGTCGCCGTCTTCTCCCTGCGTGTATCCGCCCCAGTTGCAGCAGCGGATCTTGTCCCCGATACGCCATAGTTCATCCGGCTTCGTTACGGGCAGCGACTTGAGCATCACCTGGTGTACCAGGGTGAAGATAGCCGTCGTGGCGCCGATTCCTAGGGCTAAGGTGATGACTACCGTAGCCGCAAACCCAGGTGCTTTCCGCAGTTGCCGCATCGCGTCGCGCAAATCCGCCAGCATTCGCTCTCTCCTTTTGCAACTTTCAAATACGTGCTCTCGAAATCGACAGGCCCGGTTTTTCTACAAGCAATCTTCGGATTCGAATTCGCCCAAGGCAGGGCTTATCGCTCGTCGTTGAGGCAGTCCGCTAAGGACGGCAGGGCTAAGTGGAACTGGAAGCGCCCTCGCGATAAAGCCGCGGTGCACTTGAAATCAATGGATATGAATTTCGCCGGAGCCGGATTGCGCGCGAATCGTGAGGCGGGACAGTGTTACCCTTCATAATGTTACTCACTGTAACACATAAGATCGGCCGGCGCGCAAATAAATTTTTGTACAGCTTTTGTGAACAAATGCAAAAAAAGAATGATCCAGGAAGGGTCGGTTTGCTTTCAGATATGCGATACCGCTCTAGAACGCATACCGGATGCCCGCACTCGGGAACAACGGCATTTGAGTCACGGCTGTCTCAGGGATACCCAACTGCGCATTGGAATTCAAGCCGCAATATTGTGCGCCCGCGGCTGGATGGCAATTATCCATCCAGGCGTAACCCAAAAAGTTTTGGCGATTCAGAGCATTTTCAACTCCCGCATGGATATTCAGAATCCCTCTGCGAATACGGAAATTCCGGTTGAAATCCGCATCAACCCGGTTGTATGCGGGGCCGCGAACGGCGTTCACCCGGTTTAAGTCGTAAATGCCGCGGGACTGTGCTTCCGACAAGGGGATGTTGAAGGGCGTATAGGGTCTTCCGCTTGCGTAGGTGTCTCGCAACGAGATTTCAAACTTCCAGGGGATGCGAATCGTGGCCAGTCCGTTTGATACCAGCGGAAAGTCGAAGTTGCCTGGCCGCATGGTGCCGTCCCCAGCCGCGTAGCGGGTTCTCGAGTAGCTCGTAGATCCCAGAAAGAGGAGACGGCTGGACAAATGAGCGTGTATCAGCAATTCGACGCCCTGTGCAAGTCCCCGGCCGCCACTCTTGAGCGGTAGCCATACAAATTGCTGACCAAGCGTATCGACCATATTTGCCAGCATCAGGCTCGGATACTCGATAGAGACAGGCTCGTTCCCGTAACGCTTGCGATAGGTTTCCAGACTTACCGTGGCCCATTCCGCGCGCCATATGTCGGCGCCTGCTGAGATTTGTTGCACCTCGATCGGAAGCAGAGACCCGTTGCCGGCGTAGCTCAGAATGTCGATCGCCGGCGCGAGTTGCGATGACCATTGATAGGCCGCATTCACTGCCTGACGATCGTTGATGCGAAATGCAGTCGAGACGCGCGGCTCAAACATGTGCGCGGAGGTGAGTGCAAATGTCTCTTCTCTCGCTCCTCCAATTACCGACCAGCGGTTGCCTATGCGCCCGGCAACTTCCGCAAATGTCGCGGACTGGCCACTTGCGAATTTACGGGAAAAGTTATCGGCGTCTGTCCATGATGAGCTCGCGTTGAACGGCGACTGCTGCCCTAAAGGCTGGGCCACCGCATAGTTCATGGTTGTCAATCGCCCTGTTACACCCGTAGAAAACAGCCACCCATGCCTGTCCAACTGCAGGCCATAGCTGAGGGTCGAACTGCCGTCATGGCTCTGCTCCTGGTAAACCGGAGTCGCTTGAATCGGCATGCTGTAGCACTCTGCCTGGTTGTTATCGTAAACGGTGGACTGCAATTGCTGCCCGATGTTCTGGTTCTGGCCCGAGTAGCTTGCGGTAACGGTGGAAACAGTCTTCGGCCCGTGAACGTGCTGCCACACCAGGCCGTCGGTGGACCTGCTACCCCCGTACTGAGTCTGAACATCGAGGGTCACGCCATAATCGCAGGGCTGCGGAGTGATGGCGATGGAATCGCCTCCACTCAGGCTTAACACGCTCACACGATCGTTCGTGGTTGGCGCCCAATTCATGCGCCCCATCCCATCGGTATATATCGGTACTCCGTTGATCCCGATATCGTTTGTTACCAGGCTTAGCAAGCTTCGGTGAGCGGACAGGAGCAAGCTTCCATGTTTGCCTATGGGGAATTCAAAGAGGCCACCCGCGCCAGAGATCCCCAGGTCCAGTTCTCCGCTCCTCTCCTTTGCGTTGCCCTCGCTCGTGTGAATCTCTATGAGCGAAGAGAGCCTGCTCGAATAGCGCGCATCGTATCCCCCTGCTTTCACGTCTACGCTTTCGATAATTGAGGTGTCGATCATGGAGGTGAACCCGCCGGTTGTTCCCTCCACTGCAATATGGTTGATGTTTGGTACCTCGATCCCGTCCACGACAAAGAGATTCTCTGACGGACTTCCCCCGCGGACCATCACGTCATTGCTCATGTCCGAGTTCCAAACTGCTCCAGGAAGCAACTGGAGGAAGCGGGAAAAATCTCCCCACGTCCCTGCCGAGGAAAGAATTTCGCTTTGAGTTATGTGGTATGGGACGGCAAGCCCGTCTTCAAGGGTTTGGCGCGCGGCGTTCACTTCAACCGATGTTTTGAAAGGAGAGATCGGGCGAGTCCCGTTTTGATTCGCTGGATCGGACGAGATCGGCGGTGGGGCGGACGGCGGTGTCGCTTCGGAACGGGCAGGCATCTTGTCCGCACGGGCGATGGGGAACGGGAAGGTGCTGTCGAATGAGATGTCCCGTCCCGCCAGCAGACTTCCTGGCAGAGGCGGGGTCACTTGCTGTGCACCCGCGATGAAAGAACAACTCCGGCTGGCTGGGATCAAAGCCAGCAGAACGATTGCGAGCCGGCGATTGCGGAATATCAAAGACACGGGTACCTTCCCTTGAGCCCTGATTGAGTTTGAAAGACGGCGCGCTCTGCTGAAAATCGGAAACCGGGCATCTCTACAGCCTCTCTGTACGCAAATCATGTTCCATCGCGAGTGAACCGAATTAAGTGAATCCTCATTCCGCAGCTCTCCATGAAAAGAGCCGTGAGCACGACAGTGTTCGTCTGCACCGGAAAGACCGGCAGGTGAAACGCAGAGTAAATGTCGATGCGATGAAAGTGGCGAATCGAGATTCGGCACTGCATATCACGAATTCCATTCAGTTGCAGCTTCTGGACCTGTCCATCGTTTCTTAAAAAGCTCTATACATCGCAGAGTTGGTTTGGAGCGGGAGGTGCTTTTGTCGACTCCATAGCGCATTCCAGCGCATTACCGAGGAGCTATCACCCATGACCCAATTGTTAAAGAAGCGCCCGGAAATCGGGCTTGAATCCACTGCACTCGAGATGCTTGCCGCCCACACGGAATCGGAATCGCAATTCGACGAAAAACCGAAGCAGAGGCTCTGGAGCAATAGAACGAACGCGTCCAGGATCTTGCGCCGTCCCTCTCTTCTCTTGATTCTGCTTGCGATTCTGGTCGCGCCCAATGTCCGCTCCGAGTCGCTCATCGTGTCAAACCCAAAAACTGCACCAGGTTATTCCCCACAGCGAGAGCTTATTTACGAAGGAATGACTTCGTTTGGCAGCTACGAACCATTTGGCGTGGCGAGAAACGTAAAGCTGAATTCAGCGGGGGTTGAATACGATCGAGAACTCAGAGCGCGCCTCTTTCACGCTAGACTGGACTATGTGACAGAGGTGCTGCCCGTTTTGATACTTACTCAATCGGCACAAACTGACAGCTGGGGCAACAGCATTGGGACTGCCCAAAAGACCGTACCAGGGGTCGGGGTCACGCCGCTCGGCTTTCGGCTCCTGTGGAGAGACGGAAGCCGAATTATGCCCTATTTCGACACCAAGGCCAGCGTGTTGGCATTCACGCAAAAGGTCTTGTCAACGGAATCGACATACGAGAACTGGAGCTTTCACAGCACCGGTGGAGTGAAATTGAAGTTGGGCGGCCGCTATGACTTGCGTCTCGGCATGTTGAGCGAAATGCACTTCTCCAATGGAAACATCGCGCCATCCAATCCAGGCGCGGACTTCATGAATGTAAACGTCGGAATCGTGTACCATCTCGGCGAACGGCGTCAGGCACGCTAGCTTCAAACCATGCTCGAAAGCGCGCGAGACTATGAATAAGTGTGGGCTGGTCAAGCATTCATTGAATGCTCGACCAGCATTTGGTGCTTCGCCCTTCGGAGCCAGATCGAAGACCTTGCGATATTCGCGTCGGCTGTGTTTTGTGTGCTGGATCACACATTCCGGTCCGGTCCGCAGGTGTACACTGCCATTCGTTATTGCAACAAAGGCATACCGATGGCTGTGGAAGAAGAGCTTTGCATGCTGAGCTACGCGCGGGGGCCGGCGCGGCCTCTCCTTGAGTTGACGATTGGCGACCTGTTGCACCGGACTGCGGAGCGGTTTCCGGACCGGCTTGCGGTGGCTTCGCGGCACCAGTATGAGCGGCTGACCTGGGCGGAGTTGAGCGATGAGGCGGACTCGGTGGCGCGCGGGCTCTGGTCGCTGGGGATCCGGCGCGGCGACCGTGTGGGGCTGTGGTCCACTAACTGCATTGAGTGGATCGTAATGCACATGGCCTGTGCGCGGGCCGGAGCGGCGCTGGTGAATGTGAACCCGGCTTACCGTTCGCACGAGCTGCAGTTCACGCTGGTGCGGTCCCGGATGAAGGCGCTGTTCCTGTGGCACAGAGACAAGCGTGCGGACTACGAAGAGATTCTGGGGCGCGCGCGCCACGGGCTCAACCTGGAGCTGGAGCACACGATCTATTTTGACTCGCCGGAGTGGCAGGCGCTGAGGTACACACCCGGAGAGCTGCCTGCGCATGTGGCCGTGGACGACATCGCCAATATCCAGTACACCAGCGGGACTACCGGCCTGCCCAAGGGCGTAATGCTCACGCACCACAACATTGTGAACAACGGGCAATTTCTCGCGCATGGGTTTCACTACACAGAGGAAGACCGGATTGTTGTGCCGGTGCCGCTGTTCCACTGCTACGGGTGCGTGATCGGGACCATGAGCGCGTTGAATTCGGGCGCGGCGATCATTCTGCCCAACTGGACATTCGATGCGCGCGCAACGCTGAAAGCGGTGCATGACGAGCGCGCGACCAGCGTGTATGGTGTCCCGGCAATGTATGTGGCGGAGATGGCTCTGCCGGATTTTGCGCAATACGACTTGACCAGCCTGCGCACCGGGATGATGAGCGGCGCTCCGTGTCCAGTTGAGTTGATGAAGCGCGTGCTGGGCGAGATGCATTGCGGCGAACTGGTGATTGCGTATGGGCAGACGGAAACGTCGCCTGTGGTGACCATGAGCGACGCCGCCGATTCGATTGAGATTCGCGTGAACACCGTGGGGCGCGCGATGCCGCAGACGGAAATTCAGATCGTTTCAACTGCAACCGGAGAGACTTTGCCGGCAGGCGAGCAGGGCGAGGTGTGCGTGCGCGGGTATGCGCTGATGAAAGGCTACGACGGCGACGCGGAGGGCACGGCGCAGGTGATCAGGAAAGATGGCTGGCTGCTCACCGGCGACCTGGGAATCATGCGCGAAGACGGATGCATTCACCTGACCGGCCGTTCGCGGGATGTGATCATTCGCGGCGGTGAGAATATTTATCCGCGCGAGGTGGAGGAATTTCTCTACACCCACCCCAAGGTAGACGAGGCACAGGTGGTGGGAATTCCGAACGCGCGGCTCGGCGAGATTGTTGCGGCGTGGGTAAGGCTGAAACCAGGCGTGGAAGCGACGGAAGAGGAGATTCGCGCGTTCTGCCAAGGGCAGATTGCCTACTACAAGGTTCCCGAACACGTGCGCTTTGTGGATGATTTTCCGGCAACGCTGTCCGGGAAGATCCAAAAGTACAAGATTCGCGAGTTTGAGATTGAGGCGCGGGGGTTGCAGTCGGTGGCGAACGCGGCTACAGCGTAAGAGGACGGCCCTAAGGCCCCAGTTCGTGCCGTCTCGGATTCAAGCCCGCCACTCAGCTGGAAACTCGACGATGCGTAGGCGCTATCTGGAGTAAATTGGGCTCATGAAAACAGGCGGAACCGTGCTCGCATTCGCGCTGATTCTAGGAACATCGAGCCTTTGTGTCGCACGTGGTGGACCAGCCGCACAGCTCCCAACATCCACGGTATCTCAGGTTCAAAAAGTCGATTCAGTCTTGATCTTGAAGAAGGAACACGTTCTTGAGTTGTTTGCTGGCGGCAAAGTCATCCGAACCTACAAAGTGGCTCTGGGACGCGGCGGTCTTGCCCCCAAGGAACGAGAAGGGGACGCACGAACGCCGGAAGGCCACTATGTGATTGACGCTCGCAACGCGGACAGCCACTATCACCGGGCACTGCACGTCTCCTATCCCAGTGTGGACGACCGGAAACGCGCGGCGAAGCTCGGTGTCCCACCGGGAGGAGCCATCATGATTCACGGACTCCCGAATGGCATGGAGTGGCTGGGTGCCTCGCATCGACTCTACGACTGGACACTGGGTTGCATTGCGGTCACAGATGACGAAATCGATGAAATATGGGAATTGGTGCCGGTGGGCACGCCTGTCGAAATCAGGCCGTGACACCGCCAGTCTGCCCTAATTCACAGCCGCCGAATCAAAGTCCTGATTGCTTTCTAGCCGACAGAGTGGAAGAATGAGTTGGAGGCTTCCCATGGCGCTTCAACTCAGTCCGGAGCAGGAGCAAGTAGTCGGGCAGGCGATTCACGCCGGTCTGATTCGTATCCCTGACGACGTAATTGGGGTCGGAGTTGAAATCATCCGGCAGCGTCTGGAGGCACGGGAATCCGCCGGTGCACCGCTCAGCGCGGAAGAGTGGCGCAGCGAACTGCACGCTTGGATTCACAGAAATCCTGCCAACACGCCTCCGTTGTCGGACGAAGCGATGAGCCGGGAATCCATCTATGGTTCTCGCGGCCTCTAAATGGCGATTCTGCTGGACACTAACATTCTTCTACTCGTATCGCAACCGCATGTTCCGCATTCGCCGATCGCCGAACGAGCACTCGATGTGCTTCGCGGCAGAAATGAAACGCTGCTCATAGCGTCGCAGAATATTGTCGAGTTTTGGGCCGTCGCAACCAGGCCAGCGACAGAAAACGGCCTTGGCTTTACGGTCGATCATGCGATGAGGCAAGTACTCGCTCTCAAGCGGCTCTTCACATTACTGCCTGAGCAGCCGTTACAGAGCGAATGGGAGCGGCTCGTCGCCACTTATCGCGTTGCCGGCAAGAACAGCCATGACGCCCGTCTGGTTGCCGCAATGACAGTTCATGGCACGAGAACCGTCCTGACTTTCAACGTCCAGGATTTCACTCGCTACGCGGAAATCACTGTCCTCGATCCCCGAACGGTCGTCTGAGAAAACAGCCTCCCGGCTTACTCCCCATCGCACTACCGGACGGGAATCTCCAGCAGAACCGCGATGTACTGGCGGACCTTGGCGATCGTGTTTGCCGGGGCTCTGGAGTAGAACTCCGCTCCTCGCCCTTCCCAATTCATGCTCTTCATTTGCAATCTACATATGGACCATTTATTATGGACCATATCGGAGACGCACAACGATGCCTGCAAAAAGCGAGGAAATTATTGGCGTGACCGCGTTCAAATCTCAATGCCTTGGCTTGATCGACGACGTCGCTCGGGGAAAGACCGGACGGGTTGTGCTGCTGAAGCATAATCGCCCTGTTGCCGCCATCGTGCCAATCCGCGGAGTTGAAGAAGAGTGCGTCGATCTTTGGGGCGCCATGAGCGGTACGGTGACTGTCGCACCCGGCGTCGATCTGACAGATCCCACTGGCGAGATCTGGGACGCGGAAATCTAAAGTGCCTAACCCGGTTCTTCTGGATACCTGCGCCGCGATCTGGCTTATGAGCCACGCTCCCCTATCGGCTGCCAGCCGGACAGCGATTCGCACGGCCCAAGCTGCCAATCTGGGGGTCTACCTCTCGCCATTCACCGCTTGGGAGATCGGGACGCTGGTGTCGAAGGGCAGGCTTCACCTGACACTTTCGCCCGAAGTCTGGTTCGACACTCTGCTGGCACTGCCGGGAGTGCGGTTAGCGGCCCTCACTCCGAAGGTTCTTATCGGTTCAACGGCATTACCGGGAAGTCCGCCGAGCGACCCCGCGGATCGCATCATCGCTGCAACCGCGCGGCTTTATGGCTACCGTGTGATCACCCGCGACAGCAAACTGCTGGACTACGCGAAACAAGGTCACATTCTCGCCACCGGCTGTTGACCCCACGGATTCAAGCCTTCGACCTCGCTGGAATCACAGTGACGCCTGCGCGCATTGCGGAGTGAATTGGATTCGCTACTACTTGACCGGAATCTGCAGCAATACTGCAATGTATTGCCGCACCTTGGCGATCATGTTTGCAGGGGCTTTGGAGTGGAATTCCGCTCCACGCCCCTCCCAATCCATGCTCGTCAGTTGGTCGACCAGCACAGCCCCTTCCACACTCCCAACCTTTATCGGCAAAGAGAAGGGATACGGTTTGACCTTGCTGGTCAAGGGACAAACCACCGCCAAACCGCTGGCCCGGTTGTAGCGGAGATCGGTCAAGACCAGGGCAGGCCTGCGCTTGGCCTGTTCCCGGCCCACCTGGGGATCGAAGTCCAGGAAGACAATGTCGCCAGTGTCCGGAACGTACTGGTTCACCATTCGACGGCTTCCCTCCCAATCTCCGGCCCGAGTGAAATCTCCGCATAGCGATTCTCCGGGCTGATTTGGGCGACCAATTCGGACAGGGTTGGGATCTCTCCTACCCGATGCAATTGCACAACCCCGTCGGCAGCTACCGCGATCTCCAACGGATCGCCAAGTTGCAGGTTAGCGTCTTCAGCAATGGGCTTCGGAATCCGCACCGCCAAGCTGTTTCCCCATTTCAGCACTTGAGCCTGCATAATCCCTCCCGTAGATACATTGTATCATCGCGGATTTCACGCGCGAAATCAAGCTGCTGACCTAAGCTGCCGTGGCGACCGCAGCCGAGCGCGTGATGGTCACGACCGTGATGTCATCCTCCTGACCGAACCTCTTTGCCGCTTCGGCAATAATGGCCGCGGGCTCGGTAGAGATGGCCTTGGCGCGCTCGAATCCGAATAACTCACCCTTCTGGTTCTGGGCTTCGACCACTCCATCGGAATAGAAAGTGAGACAACTACCGGGCTCGATGCGGAATTGGGTAGGTTCGTAGCGCACTCCAACTGCGACGCCCAGCGGCAGCGCGCCGGGCAATTCTATTTCTTTTCCGTCGAGATAGGGCGACAGGTGGCCGGCATTGGCGATGGTGACTGCGCCGTTGGCGGTGATATGCGCGGCAAGGGCAGTGGAGAATCCACCATCGGAGCGGCCAACGAGTCGCTCATTGAGTCCCGTAAGCAACTCGGCTGGGTCCTTTGTGTATTCGCTCAAACCGTAGATAGCGCCTACCAGGACTGAGACCCGCATGGCTGCAGGGAGCCCCTTGCCCGCCACGTCGCCGACGACGATCACCAGGCCGCCATCGCCCGCCGGCAGAATCTGGAAGAAATCGCCGCCAACCTGCTGCGCCGGCTCGTACACGGAGTCAACTGTAAAGCCCGGCACGATTTCGCGATGCTCTGGAAGTAAAACGTTCTGGACTTCCTTTGCAGCGGCAAGCTCGGTTTCGATGATGGCCTGGCGGCGGCTCATGGTGCTGGAGCGGAGCAGCATGATGATGGCCAGCGAGAGCGAGGAGAGAACTCCCGATACGTAACTGAGCGGAATTGCAAAGGGGCCGGCAGGAAAGCGGTCGATGAGCCTCAGGCCGTGCAGAGCGACGTCGTGCAACGCCGGGAACTGAAACATCGTATCCAGCGCGACTTCGGTGTAGAGGTAAAGACTGAAAAGCGTTACAGGGATAAGAAGAATGCCCGCCTCGCGATTGCCGCGCCGCCAGTGAATGGCAAGCACAATGGGCACGACAATGGAAAGCATGGCGATGAAGGGAAGATTGCCGATGAATTGAAATTGCAGGGGCGCAATGAAGTAGAGCGATTGAAACCCGCTGTATGCGTTCATTAGACCGGAAACGATCAGTACGATGCGCCACCGCCAGCCGATGCGCTGATGGACGAAGGCGAAGTACATCGACACCATGATGTACGGGGCGAGAGCACGAATCAGGATTACCGGGATTTGCCAGCCCTGAGCAATGTCGTGGAACGTGGTGATGAGGGGGATGGCCGCTTCGACCGTGCTCAGCAGGCACGCTGCGAAGACCCAGAGATACTCGGTTTGACGCCGCTGAGCGCTGTAGAGCACCAGTGCGACGATCCCAAGACCGATGGCAAAGAAACGATCCAGCCAGACCACCGCGTTTTGTCCGATGATACCGAGCCAGGCGTTGCGATAGAGCGCGTCCTGCTGCCCGAGGGTAAGATTCTGTGCATCGAAACCTGGGGACTGGGCGTCCCACTCGACTTGGGAAATGTGAACCCGCATGGCAATGACAAGCGTGCCGGAAGCCAGCAGGCGATCGGGAATGGACTTTAAAACGACGGCATCCAGGGTATAGGGAACGAAAGGTACGATCGACCCTGAGACGATCAGCGGTTCGCCATTGACATAGACTTCGTATGCTTTGGAGATTGAGTTCTCTTTAAGCCCCATGCCGGTCTGGTCCGGGCTCACCTTCACCTTCAGGCGATACCAGATCACTTCCGGATGTTCGCGTGGAAAGAGGTGCCTGATGTCCGAGTGCGAATCGAATTTGATCCACTGTGAGTCGTCGAAATCGGGGTGGGCGTAGGCTGGGTCGTCCCCGGCATGGATGAGCCAGGTGGCGCCCAGATCCACCGGTTGACGCAGATTGGTGGCGTCAAAGGTCTGGGCGGGAGCGGCTTCGACAGCCAACATGAGGCCCAGCAGGGTCAAGGCGGCGGCAGACAACAGGCGCGTGGGCAGGCAGACGTAGTTCAAGAAGGCCATAGGGTGAACGGGACCTCTTGGTGATTCCAGTTCACCCTATCATTCCGGCAAACGTAAGCCCATAAGAATTTCAGTTGGCTGCGCTATTTTGGGCGTGTTGCTGCGAGGTTCACCGCGGGGCGGCTACAGCGAAACCAGAGTGACTGTACCCCGAAGCCGCAGCGCTCAAGTCGACGCGACCCCAAGGAGCGGCGACCCTGCACAAGACTCCACAGGGCACACCTACTCTGGTTTCGCTCTAGCCGTTCAGGTAGCGGCGCAGATCTTCGGGGTGGTTGCAGTGCGCGGATGCAGTTTCGCGCGAGACGCGGCCGGCGCGCACGAGTTCGGCCAGCGACTGCTCCATGGTTAGCATTCCTTCCGCACGGCCGGTCTCGATGTTGGCGCGGAGTTGATGGTCGTCTCCGCGGCGAATCAGATTTCGTATCGCATTGTTCGCGAGCAGAATCTCAACCGCGGGGTAACGGCCGATTCCATTGGCGGCCGGCAGCAGTTGCTGTTGAATGACGGCCAGGAGCGCCAGAGAGAGCTGTTGGCGGATCTGCGACTGATAGCCCGATGGAAAAGTGTCGAGAATACGCGAGACGGTCTGGGCGGCATCGTTGGTGTGCAGCGATGTGAGGACCAGGTGGCCGGTTTCGGCTGCCGTCAACGCCGCGGCCATGGTCTCGCTGTCGCGCATTTCGCCTACGAGGATCACGTCCGGGTCTTGCCGCAAGACCGCGCGAACCGCCTGCGCGAAGCTCATCGTGTCGCTTCCTAGTTCGATTTGTTCCACGAGCGATTTGCGATTTGTATGCTGGTACTCGACCGGATCTTCAATGGTAATGATGTGATCGCGGCGGCTGGCGTTGATGCGATCGATCAACGCCGCCATGGTGGAGGTTTTGCCGCAACCCGTGGCGCCGGTCAGGAGCACCAGCCCTTGTCGCCGCTCGGCCAGCATGGTGAGCGACGCGGGCAGGTGAAGCGATTCCAGTGTTGGAATCTGTGCCGGAAGAAGACGGATGGAGGCAGCGAGGGTGCCGCGCTGAAAGTGGAAATTGGCGCGAAATCTTCCTGTTGAGCCGCGCACAAAACAGAAGTCCACACACCGGCGTTTCTCCAGCTCTTCCTGCTGAGCGGGAGTGAGTAGAGGAAGCAACAGGCTGCGAATGTTTTCGGCCGAAAGCACTGGGCCGGAGTCCGCGATTAACTCTCCGTTCACACGCAACGTGGCCGGAGAGCCCGCAACGAGGATGATATCGGACGCGTGGTTTTGCGCTGCGGTTGCCAGAAGCTGGTCGATGGACCTCTTTTCGCTCGACTTGGCAGCGGTCGCCGCACGGTTGAGCTGATCCACCAGCTTCGACAGTTCATTCTCACGTTCATCCATCGGCAAATGATAGGGTCCCAGATGTATCGACGCAAAGTTTGCCCATCGCGCTCGCAGGGGTTAGCCTAGGACCAACAAATAATTGCGGACAAATCAAGCCGCCATCGCTGCGCATTGCAGGAAGTGAGAATAATTCGCGCATGTCAGAATCGGTTTCTATCTGTGTAATTGGATCGGGCTATGTAGGGCTCGTTGCGGCCGTGTGTTTTGCGGAGATGGGTCACCACGTCATTTGCGTTGACAACGACGAGGAAAAGGTGAAGACACTCCGTGAGGGTGGCGTGCCTATTTTCGAGGACCTGCTACCGGAATTGCTTGCCAGGCACCGCGACCGCGGCGTCGAATTCACCGCCGACCTGGGCGGCGCAGTGGAACGAAGCGAAGCGATCTTCATCGCCGTGGGCACGCCGCAGGGCGACACGGGCGCTGCCGACCTCTCCTATGTGGAGGCCGTCGTTTCAGAGATCGCGCGCCACATCAACTCGTACAAGGTAATCGTGGAAAAAAGCACTGTGCCGGTTTACACCAACGATTGGATACAACGCGTGCTGCAACGTCACGGCGTGGACAGGATGAGCTTCGATGTGGTGTCGAATCCGGAATTTCTGCGCGAAGGAACTGCCGTGCTCGACTTTTTGCACCCTGACCGCATTGTGATTGGCGCGAATAGCGAGCGCTCGGCCGAGGTGCTGCGGCAAATCTATGCGCCGCTCACAGACGGCAGCTACTACGATCGACCTGGCGCGCTTTCCGGCGCGTGCAGTGCTGCCCATCCGGCGCGTGTCGTGGTCACCTCGGCACAGAGCGCTGAACTGATCAAGCATGCTTCCAATGCATTCTTGGCGCTGAAGATTTCATTCATCAATGCAGTGGCTAACCTGGCCGAGACGGTAGATGCGGACATTGAGGACATCGCGGAGGGCATGGGGCTGGACAGCCGCATTGGCCCCAGGTTCCTGCGCGCCGGGCTGGGCTACGGAGGGAGCTGCTTCCCGAAAGATGTGGCTGCCTTTCACTGGGTGGCGCAACAAAAGGGCATCGACTTTCGGCTTTTGCAGGAAATTCGCAAGATCAACGAAACGCAGCGCGACATCTTTTTCAACAAGGTCTTGTCGGCGCTTTGGACGCTCAGAGGCAAGCGGCTCACGGCGCTGGGTCTGGCTTTCAAGGGCGATACGGACGACATTCGCGACTCGCCCGCTATCGAGGTCATTAAGAGACTGCTGGAAGCTGGAGCCATCGTCACGGCTTACGATCCGGCGGCGATGGAACGCGCGAAGGCCGTGCTGCCCCCGACAGAGAAGATGCGCTATGCGGGCGAGCTGTACGATGCGGCCAAGGATGCGGACGCGGTGCTGATTCTGACCGACTGGAAGGAATTTGGATCGATTGACCTGGTCCGGCTGAACCAGGTGGTGCGTTTTCCTATCGTCATCGACGGACGCAATCTCTACAAGCCGGAAAAGATGCAGGGGCAGGGATTTACTTATGTCAGCGTGGGGCGGCCGGCGAGCTATAACGCGCAGCAGGGCAAACCGAAGGGCATGGTATCTTAGGGAGCTAGAAGGGGCAGTTGAATGGCGCTCCATCGTTTTTGACTGAAAATCTTTGGCCCGCGAAAGTTGAACCTGTCGCATGCACGCTCTTGTAACCGGCGCTGCCGGATTTCTCGGCTCCCACCTCACCGATCGTCTTTTGGGCGAGGGACATTCCATTCTCGGGGTCGATAACTTTTCTACCGGAGACGCAGACAACATTGCCCACCTGGCGCATGAGCCACGCTTTCACTTCGAGGAGCGGGATATCTGCCACCCCTTCGATCCCGGGCCGGTCGATTACGTATTCAATTTCGCTTCGCCGGCGAGCCCCCCGGGATATATGCGGCTGGCGATCGAGACTCTGCGCGTTGGGTCGGTTGGAACGGAAAACTGCCTTGAGATCGCCGCGAAATACGGGGCCGGGTTTCTGCACGCGTCCACCTCGGAGTGCTACGGCGACCCGCTGGTGCATCCTCAGACGGAAGAGTATTGGGGCAATGTCAATCCTGTAGGACCGCGGTCTGTTTACGACGAGGCGAAGCGCTATGCGGAGGCGCTGGTGATGGCCTACAACCGGTCTCGCGGAGTAAATACTCACCTGGTCCGTATCTTCAATACGTATGGGCCGCGGCTGCACCCGAGCGATGGGCGCGTGATTGCGAACTTCATGATGCAGGCTCTGCGGGGCGAACCCTTGACGGTCTATGGGGACGGCGGCCAGACGCGGAGCTTCTGCTATGTCGATGACCTGATCGAGGGAATTCTGCGGCTTTCACGGTCGGACGAGCACATGCCCGTGAACATTGGGAACCCCGACGAGTTCACGATTCTGGAGTGTGCGCAGGCTGTGCTGGAGGCGACCGCATCGAAGAGCGAGTTGCAATTCGAGGCTTTGCCGGAGGACGATCCTACAAGGCGTTGCCCGGACATTTCGAAAGCACGGACGCTGCTGGGCTGGGAGCCGAAGATCACGCTCAAAGAAGGGTTGGCCAAGTGCCTGCCGTTTTTCAAGAGCAGAACTGGCACTGCGCAAACGTGAAGCCTGCGTCGACCAATGCTCCCGCTGACTTGCTGACTCGCTATCCCCGCAAAGCGGGGGCTAACTTGCTGAATTCTGTTCCAAAAATTCCTTCATCTTTCCTTGCACCGTTGAGTTTTCCGCAGCCTTGGGCAAGCCCCAAAAAGAGCAGTTCATTGCTTGAAAAGCGAGAGCGGGATCATGTCTCCCATGGCGCGGTAGCCAGCGGGGGATGGATGCAAGTGGTCGCCGGAATCGAATTGGGCGGCTAGATGATCTGGATGGCTCCTGTCGGCAAGAGTCTTGTCAAAATCGATTACGGCGTCGAAGTGGCCGGGAGTGCGTATCCATTGGTTGATCGCCTGACGGTCGGCTTCGTTGCTGGCTGGGGGATGGTAGTAGTCGGAGCCGGTGTACGGAAGAATGGTTGCGCCGTAGACCTTGATATGCGCTGCGTGCGCGCGGGCAATTACCTGCTCGTACGAGGCGAGCAGGCGCTGGACAAATGCATCATGCTCGGTGCGGGGCGGGTCGCTAAGACGCGTGAGGCCGCCGAGATCGTTTACGCCTTCGAGGACGATGACCCAGCGTACGCCGGTCTGCGCGAGAACGTCGCGATCGAAGCGGGCGAGCACGCTCGGCCCAAGGCCGTCGGTGAGCATGTGATTGCCGCCGATCCCCTGGTTTAATACCGCGATTTCTTTCGTCTTTGAAGACGCCTGAAGATGCGCGGCCAGAACGTCGGTCCAGCGATCGTTGCCGTTGGTGGTTGCGCCGTGGCCATCGGTGATTGAATCTCCAAGGGCGATGATGGCGCCGGCTTTGGCGGGCGCGGCTACGTCGATTGCGGAGAGCTGATACCAGTGATCGAATTTCTTTGCGTCGGGCAGGTCGGCGGCTGAGACTGCGTCGCCATGGACCAGGAAGGAAGTTGCCCGAGAGCCGGGATGGCCGGTCTGCTGCGACGGGGGCGCGTCGAAATGAATGCTGACGGCAAGGCTGCTCAATGGTGCAACGGGATAGTCGATGGGGTCGGAGAGATATTCCGCGCCAGCGGGAATGAGGACGTCGGCATTGCCTGAGAATTTGAGCAGCTGGTCGGTGGCGGGATCGATCTGGGGTGCGGAGGTCGAGAGCGGCCTGGCGATGTGGACCGAAGTCAGGTGCAGCGGCTGGGCGCCAAACGCGTTCGAGAGATGCACGCGCAGAGTTGAGCCGCCGACCGATAGATGAACAATCTGGCGGAGCGTGGCGTCGCGGAGGTCGTCGGGGGCAACGGCGTTTTGCGGCTCGGGAATCTGCTGCGATGTGGACCAGGTGCCAACCCAATTCTGCGGGGTTGCGGTCTGGGCCGCTATCGGCCCCGTGTTAGCCAATCCAATGAAGAGAGCGGCGACCAGAGTTCCAGCGATTTTCATGAAATCCATTTTCATGAAACTTAGATTAAATCGATTTAGTCAGTTAGGATAACTGCCGTTGGTAGTTTTCGGAAAAAGATAGCTCTGGAGGATTCGTCATGCAATCGCGAAAGTCGGATCGTAACTGCTCCCCGTGGGTTCTTGCGGGAATTTGTTCGGTAATGTTGTTGGCCGCAGCCCCAATTGCAACGGCGCAGGACGCGGGAGGCGCGCCGCCTCCAGCCACTTTTACCGCGGACCAGGATCACCAGAACATGATGGATCAGCTGGGAATCAAGGCGCTGCGGCCGGGGCCGAGCGGAGATGAAAAAGCGCCGAACCATGCCAATTACGACGAGTCGCTGGCCAACCCCTATCCGAATCTGCCGGACGTTCTGACACTGAAGAACGGCCAGAAAGTAACAACCGCCGATCAATGGTGGAAGCAGCGGCGGCCCGAGATCGTTGAGGATTTCGAGCGCGAAGTCTATGGCCGTGTGCCGAAAAATGCGCCCAAAGTGACCTGGACGGTGACCGTGACGGACCACGAGTTTGTGGGATTCTTTACGCCGGTGATTGCGAAGAACCTGATCGGCCATGTGGACAACGCGGCGTATCCGCAGATCGATGTGAATATACGCATGACCGTTGTGGTGCCGGCGAACGCCAAGGGCCCGGTGCCGCTGTTGATGATGTTCGGGCCGACGGGCTTGCCGAATCCGACCCAGCCGCCCCGCGAGGACATGGAGCGGATCAATGCGGCGCTGAAGGAACTGCTGGTCAAGAGCGATCCTAGTCTGCAAGCAATCTTCACCCAGTACCCCGGCTATAACCCGGTTAATCCGCTCCCCCCTGCGTTCGGGTTTGGAGCGCCTCGGCCACCCGCAGGCGACCCGCCGACGACTGTGCAGTTGATTGCGGACGGATGGGGATACGCATTGATCGATCCGGCCACCATTCAGGCGGACAACGGCGCGGGCATCACGCGCGGCGTCATTGGGCTGGTGAACAAGGGACAGCCGCGCAAGCCCGACGACTGGGGCGCGCTGCGTGCCTGGGCCTGGGGTGCGGCGCGGGGGCTGGATTATCTGGAAACGGACCCGGCCATCGACGCAAAGCATGTG